>Ga0169931_10014226_pt1 | contig 10794 bp, 10 predicted proteins | sample Kivu_15m_20L_FD_129675 | JGI IMG/M metagenome (GOLD analysis project Ga0169931, IMG submission 129675) | Freshwater microbial communities from Lake Kivu, Western Province, Rwanda to study Microbial Dark Matter (Phase II) - Kivu_15m_20L... | ecosystem: Environmental > Aquatic > Freshwater > Lake... | reverse complement strand
CAAAAATTAAGGGGTCAATACAATACCATGTTTGCGGCAAAGCTCTGCAATGGAGTATTCCCCTCGTTGAGCTTCCATTACGATTACTAACTTTTGTTCTGAGGAAAAGAGTCTCCTTGTCTTGCGACGGATCTCTTTAATGAAGTTCTCTGTAGATTATTTTGGCTTCTGTTCCATGTCATTATTGGTTTAATTTTTAATGATGGAAACACTCTACTAATTTAGACTATATCTTGTCCACTTTATGCTGACGATTTACATTGGCGACATTTTCAACCTGTGTAGATTGTATGCTTTAAAAATCAGCAGGTTAACCTCAAGGGTTCGATTCGGGGATAATTTGCTACGACCGTAACCCTAAGAAATGGAATGTCGCTTCAATCATTTGGAACTATTCACGGGCATAGTTCCATAAAACAGATATACAGGTGTATGGGAAGGGAGTGTGATTAAGGTGAAATAAGAAATTAGGTACTTAAGGATTAGTTTTGATAAGGGTTTTATTGTAATATTTGGAGGTTTTTCGTTTCTTTATCTTAAAATATTTAAACTACAATTTAAAACTAGTTTTTATGACAGATAACATGAGATATGCCAAATTTGATAATAATATATTAAGCGATGTTTTTGGAGAGGAAGTGGTGCTAGTAAACCTCGACTCGGGGATGTATTACAGCCTGCGAGGTTCAGCAACTCAAATTTGGATTCGTTTATTTAATCAATATTCACTAATTGAAATTTTAGCAGATTTGATTCAAATATATCAAGTAACCGAAAACCAGTTGATTGCTGATATTAATCTATTTGTTACACAATTGCTTGAATTGAAAATCATCAAAACAGCAACTGATGCAAAAAGAAAGGAAATCGATTTTATTTCAAAAGATGTGTTAATTGATTATTCAACTCCCGTTGTGGAGATATTTTCCGATATGCAAGAAATATTACTTCTTGACCCTGTTCATGATGTAGATAAGTCTGGATGGCCTATCAGTAAAAATTCAGATAATCCACCTAGTTGATACTATGGTAGAAATAGATTTTTTTTATGAATCAGTGTACAAATTAACTGATGAAGTTTTCGCTTTGAATTCAGAGATTGAGGTTATACAACTCTCTATTGCTGGTATTAAGATTCAATGCCGATTTGCGGGAGACACACTAATCCCGTTTGTAATTCCAGCATTAGAACACCTAATTGAAGACTCAAGAGAAACAGATATCGCCTACAAAATTGACATTTGGGACAGCGAATCTACTCACGTTGGTTTTCCTAGTTCCCCCTGCGGTATTGATGATATTTTAGTTCGGGGGGAATTAGATGGTTTTTGTTCTGACCGTTTTGAGGCTGCCTTCTTTACACATGCCCGGATGCTTACTCTAATCGATCATGACACTAGACATGGCATTGTATGTTTAGTGTCGTGCTCGAATATTCCTGCATTTGAAATTGCTTGCCCTTTGCGGGGGATTTTAAGCTGGATTTTACGCCGAAATGAAGCTGCAATGATTCATGCTGCATCGGTTGGAACTTCCGATGGGTTTGTTCTCATTGGAGGAAACAGTGGAGCAGGCAAATCATCTACAGCGCTCAGATCTCTAGCTGGAGGCTTGTTTTATATGGGAGATGATATTTGTGCAATTTCAAATAAGAATAAAATCCCAACAGTATATGGAGTTTATTCATCAGGCAAAATATTGAGCGCAGATTTAAAACATTTTCCTACCCTGAAATCATCAGTCCACAGTCATTATGAAGAATTTTACGAAAAAGAGGTTTACTATTTTAACAATCGATTTAATAAGCAACTTTTAAAATCAGGTGAAATCAAAGCAGTTATTATTCCCCATCAAGACTCAATGTTGGAAATAGGCTTTGAAAAAATATCCTATGCTAACGTGTTAAGTATTATCTGCGCCTCCACAAGAAATTTACTCCCGAAAGCGGGGCACGAAATATTTCATATTTTGTCATCTATTCTACATCAAACGCCTTGCTATAGGTTTAATTTGGGAAATAATCCAAAACTTATTTCAAATTCGCTGACTGAGTTTATTTCCTCACTTAAGCAAACTAGTAGGTAAATGAATTCTTGCATTCAAAATAAAGATAGTTTTCAATCCTTACAAAGTGATTTGCACACGAAGTCTTGTAAAATCGCATTCTTAGGAAATAGTGTTACCGCTCAAAAAAATGGGTATGCATACCAATTAGCTGCTCAAATTAATTCTCATTTTTCACCTAATCATGAATTTATCTATGCTGGCCTAGGAGGAATTGGCTCATTAGCATCTTGCTTTTTAATGGACGACTTTGTTCTTCGGCATAATCCTGACATCTGCTTTGTTGAATGCACTGTAGCAGATATTGGATGTGCAACTCCAAGTCAATATCTTGAACCAGCAATAGAAGGCATAATCCAAAAACTTATTTCTTCATCCATCAAAATTTGTTTTCTACATCTGTACAATACGCATACATCTCATAATCGTGCAGAAGAGATTATATCAATTTACGAACAAGTATTATACGCTTACGGAATTCCCTCTATAAATATTCGTAAAGAAATTATTTCGAGTATTATAGAAAAATTATTTGAAAGCACTGATATACTTTATGATGGAGTTCATACAACAGATCAAGGTGCAAAAATATATGCTGCTTTGATAAATAATGCCTTAACATCTAAGCTAAAATATGTAAAAGAAGAAAAGAGTCAACTGATTACTAAGTCAGATCACACTTTTAGGTATACACAGATTGTACTTCCAGAATCATTGATTCATGAAAATTCAAAACACCTAACAAAATCAAGATTTCGAGGTCTAATTAAGTGTATTCACATTGATAGTGGATATAGTTTTGAAACGCGACTAGATGATGGAATGATTGTTGGGTTTTTTATAATTGCAGATGAAAATTCAGGTGTCTTGAATGTCACCTATGAAGAAGTTTCCTTGAATATACAAACATATGATCAGTGGTGTAACAAGGAACGTATTCAGGCGGTTTTCTTAGAAATTCCAGTTTGTAAATCACAAAAAATGAGTATTTCGCTGTCATCATCCGATGTGGCCTTGAGAGGAGCAAATGGAACACCTAATAACTTTAAAAAAATTGGTAGTTCATTCAAGTTAATGGGATTGATGGTAGCATTCCCTCATGAACCAAGGTTAAAAGTAAGATTATGGTAAATTTTAAAAAATCTCCAGTCGTTAGTGTGATCACTGCAACATTAAATTCTGGTAAATACTTGCGAGAAGCCCTTAAAAGTGTAATGACACAAACATATCAAAATTTTGAAATAATAATTGTTGATGGAGGATCGACAGATGACACATTATTGGTAGCAAGCTCATTCCCTAAAGTAAAATTAATACCGCAACAAGGGAAGGGTCTGTTTGACGCCTGGAATCAAGGCATTCAAACATCTAATGGAAAGTTTATTGCAATATTAGATAGCGATGACACTTGGGAACCTGGCACGTTGGCTTACCACGTAAATGCGTTATTAAGCAATCCTGCCATGTTAGGATCTGTAGGACATGTGAAATTCTTCCTAGAAAATGCTCATGAAGCCCCTCGAGAGTTTAAATTGTCATTATTAGAAAAATCTCATCTCGCTTATATGCCAGGATGTTTTATGGGTCGAAAGGAAATATATAATAGAATTGGCTACTACGAAACTGAATGGAAAGTTTCTAGTGATATTATTTGGTTTGGCAAGTTGAAAGAACTTAAGGATGAAATATGCTTGTTAGATTATGTCGTTTTAAATAAAAGAGTACATAAAAATAATATTTCGTACAACTCAGTTGATGAAGATGTTTATGGCCCAGAACTATTGAAACTCTTACATCAAAAGTTAAAATCTAAAAGAGAATAATGGAATTTATTCAAAGAGGGGCGTTGATCCAAAAAATAAAAGAATCAGTTGAAAATGGTAATGGCTTGGCCATTGGAAAACTTGGCTTTTCTGAACAATTTCTTTTGGGGTACTTAACATACAAGCAAAAAAATCCTACACATATTCAATTAAAGGCTTATGAGGCCATGTTACGTTATCATTGTGAGGTTCAATTTGGCATTTTCCCTACTAATCCAAGTTTCCTACAAGAATTTGCCCAATTTTATGTAAAACATGTTCAGAATATAGATATACTAGGGCTTTTTCAAGCAGAGCAAGAGGATAAGATTATCCAAGAAAACAATTTAAACGCACACTTTATACCATACCAACAAACTGAACCAGATAGGTCTATTCCATCCAATGAACCCAATTGCTATTTGCAATATTTTACGGGTAAAAAATTAATATTAATTTCTCCTTACGCAGATTTATTAAAATTAAGGGCTACAAAAGAAATTTTTGAGTCAGTTTGGAGTAATATTCATAAGAAGTGGTTCCAACCTAGTGAAATTCGATCATATGAAATACCTTATTCCTACGTAAATTCAATTCATACTCATAGAAAATACCTTAATTCAATAAAATTATTTAAATCTATATGCACTGAAATAGATAAGATAGAGTTTGATATTGCTTTTATAGGCGCTGGCGCTTTAGGCCTGCCGATTGCAAGTTATATAAAAGGTCAAGGAAAGATTGCGATCTCTTTGGGCGGGCATCTTCAAGTATTGTTTGGGGTTGGAGGAAGTCGTTGGTATAAAGATGAATTTTGGACAACTAATTATATCAACAAGCATTGGGTTGACATGCCAGAAAGGTATCATCCTAAAAATAAAATATCACTAACAGATAAAGGTGCATATTGGTAATAACATAAGATTATGTTTCAAACTCCAGTCGCCATATTTATTTTTAATCGTCCACGTTTTACAGAGCAATTGATAAAAGCGTTAGCTATCGTAAGACCAAGTAAATTATTTGTTATAGCAGACGGTCCAAGAAATGCTTCTGACAAATTGTCTTGTGAGCAAACACGAGATATTATTGAACAAATTGATTGGCCCTGTACTATTCTAAAGCGGTATGCAAAGGTAAACATAGGTTGTCGAGAGAGTATTCCGAATGGCTTGAATTGGGTATTTGATCAAGTCGAAACATGTATCATTTTAGAAGATGATTGTATTCCACAACCAAGTTTCTTCCCATTTTGTGAAGAGTTATTGTCTCATTATAAAAATGATGAACGCATAATGACAATTTGTGGGCATAGAAGCGACGGGCCTAATGAATGCGAGAATGAGAGTTATTATTTTTCTAAATATCCGAGTGTATGGGGGTGGGCGACATGGAAGGAAAAATGGGCAAAATTTGATTTGAATATGGACCAATGGAATGCGCTTAAGGATTCAAATTGGTTGAGTACAATTTTTCCAAATGTTAAAGCGATAGAATATTGGAAACGGATTTTTGATAAGATGAAAAATGGAATGAATACTTGGGATTATGCACTTGTGTATAGCTGCTGGTTGCATCACGGTCTTTCGATTCGTTCAAAGGTTAATATGATCTCCAATGTTGGATTTGGAGAAGATGCAACGCATACTCGTCAGCCCTACTTGAAAGATGTTTACGCGAATTCAATTGATATAAAATTTCCATTGATTCATCCTAACTTGATTCGAATAGACGAAGCAGCAGATGATCGGATTGAATGGATAAGTTTTAGCGGTATGGATGAGCGAATTTTAGAAATAGCAAAAAGTGAAATATATAAATTAAGATTAAATGAAGACTCCTGATGTATTGCATATAGCCACATATGAATCATTTGGAGGTGCCGCAAGGGCCACGATGCGTATTTTTGAAGCTTTAAAGACGCAAGCACTTCGCTGCCAAATGTTTACCCTGGTTAAAACATCCAGTGATGAAAATATACAACTTGTTCAGCCCAAAGATCACCATGCCCAATTAGAATTTCTTCATAAAGTTCTAAAGTTGAAACAAAAACTTTCACAAAAAACAATTTTGGAATCCTTTGGGGATATTAGTGCAGGAATTGTTGATGAGATAAATGCACATCAAGCCTCGATTATACATTTACATTGGATTAATAATTTATTATCGATAGAGGATATTGGAAGAATTAATAAGCCGATTGTTTGGACATTGCATGATATGTGGCCTTTTAGCGGAAGCGAACATTATAATGACAACTCGAACGCCTTTTTTTATGAGAGTTCCAGAAATGTTATGTCAAGTGATAATGAAAGCAGTCAAACATTTGAACTTAAACAAAAACATTGGCATCAACAAAGTATCAAGTATGTTGCACCAAGTAATTGGCTTGCAAATTGCGCAAGAAGAAGTATTTTAACTAAGAAGCATGATATCAGGGTCATACCTCACCCTATTGACTTTGACTTGTGGTCGCCACATAATTCAAAACATACTAACGGGTTCAACTTAGATATTCAAAAAAAACAAATCTTATTTGTAGGCCAAAATGCTGTTAACAATCCAACTAAAGGATGGGATTTGTTACAAAGGGCTTTGATGAGACTTTATGAGACAAGTGATATTAAGTTTGAGTTAGTTGTTGTAGGTCATTCGGGAGAAATTGTATCAAATTGTCCTTATATTACTCACTCGCTAGGAGAAAATTTATCTGATGAATATTTAGTAGACTTATATTCTACCGTTGATTTGTTAGTTGTACCATCTAGGGCTGAAGCGTTTTCTCAAGTTACCCTGGAAGCTCAATCTTGTGGGCTACCAGTTATTGGGTTTGATATTGGAGGGATCCCAGATATTTTAATACATAAAAGAACAGGATGGATATCAGCAGCATTTGATACCGTAGATTTTTGTGAGGGAATTAAATGGATATTGCAAGACGAAGAACTTGCTGAAAAGTTAGGTTTAGAGGGCAGGAAAAATGTAATTGAAAATTTTTCTTTGGAAAGAGTCGGAAAACAATATTATGAATTGTATAAACAAATAATTAGTGAGGGAAAATGTGAATCGAAAACCGATTTGGATGTTGAGATATAGGAAGATTTGGTCCAGTTGAGTGAGTTGAATTTACAAATGGATTTCTTTTTAACCTATTAAAAACCTTTAAAAACACTCTAGAAGCGGAATAAGTTAATACATGTAGTACTTGGTTTGGTTTAATCAGCATGTTAAACAACTGGATTAATGCCAAAAATCGCATTATATGAATTATTGATTTTTGTTTGACTGGTATAATAACTCGATATTTTTTATGAACTTTTTCAAAAACATTACCGTTGATTATAGTAGCAAGACTAGCGGCTTGTCTAATAAAATCACCGCACTTTATCAACTTTTCAGCATCTGCTGTGATTTTTAGTAATTGTTCAGCTTCAATTTGAGTAGAATATGTAAGTATATCGCAAATATACTTTGTGGTATGCCCATTTAACCAATTATGAAGATTAAATACATTTGCAACTGCAATGATATATCTATCCTCTAATGAAGGAATGTAGAAATGAGGATGATTTTTTGCTTTTACTTTTCGCTTCCAAAGATTTTTTGTAAACACCTGTGAAGCAGATTTAGCTCCTGGAATTGCAGCGAAGTGGACATCTAATTCAAAAATTCGTTTTGCATTATGAAATGTTTCCGCATGAGCCTTAATTGGACTATTTAAATAATGTATTTTAGATATTTGATTGGATTTAATCCAACCTAAATTTTCAAATAGCTGTCTGCATCTCTCGAAATTGTCCTCATGTATTAATATATCTATATCCCTTGAAGTACGCATTAATGCAAGTGTACTTCCATCTAACATTTCGCAGACTCCTTTGATGGCTATGTATTCAATATTTTGATTATCTAGTGCAGCCGCAATCTTTTGGTATTCACTAATTATATATTGATTTTTCGTCCAGGTGTATCTAGGAAGACCAGTCAGGAATTCTTCATGCTTTGGAATAAATTGTTGCCATTCATAAACATTACAACTAGTTTGAATTTTTTTTATGGCCAAAGGCATAAGTTCTTTACATGAAAAGAGTAAATCTTCATATTTTATTGTATGTTTCCATAGCCGTTTCCAATGTTTAATAGCCTCTTCTTTTTCACATGCGATTAACTTTAAAATTGCCTCTTCCTCATCACTAAGTGTAAACTGTAATATTCCAAATGGAATATTCTGACTTAATTGAATCACAACTTGGCTTTTCATTATTAGTGTTGATTCCTTTTACGATCTAAAGACTCTTTTAAAACGGCAAGATATTGGTTGGCGTTTGGTCGATTCATTCTGCCAATATTCCCAGAATGAATTCTTCTAAAAGCAAGAACATCAGGAAGCATAATCTCGGACAGTCCTGCAGATTTAGCCCTATCATACCAGTCTAAAAATTCAGCAACTTTCCATTTAGATTGAAAATATCCTACTCGCAAAAAGTCCTTTTTAGAAATTAAAAGCGCGATTGGGCTATATCCTTTGAATGTCTTTACCCCCTTTTGAAACTCATTATACCCTATAATAGACTCGTCATAAAATTCTTTAACATGACAATAGACCATATTCACATCTTTACAACTTCTAATTTGTTCTAGCTGGATTTTTAGTTTATTAGGAGCCCAAATGTCATCTGCATCTAAAAATGCTATGAATTCTCCCCTTGCCCTTCTAATCCCATTATTTCTTGCCTCAGCTGCACCGGAATTAAATTGTTTAATTATTTGTAAACGTGGATCACCAAAGCAATCTAAATGCTTTTCAAAATTATCTGTAGACCCATCATCTATTACCAAAATTTCCAAATTATCAATTTCTTGTGATAAAATACTTTTTATTGCTTCATAAATGTAAAGAGCGCCATTAAAAATTGGCACAATTACACTAATTTGTACTTTAGACGCATTCATACTCTTGGTATTTATAGGCACTAAAAAAAGCTATAACTATTTTTTTAATCATATTTTTATTTCTACAAAAATATTGAATTGTGTATTCATATTTTGACACCCTTTTTACGCTGTTTAAATTCGACAAAAAACGTGTAGCTTTTAGCCTTTTTTTATCAGTAATTCAGTCAATCACACTGGTACCGATTGGATTAATCATTCAATATTTGTTAGATAATATTAATGAGAAAGCTAACTATAAAGTATTTCTATTTGGTCTTCTACTAACGATATCATTAATTTTATTAAATACCATTATTGTGCTGTATAACAAGCACATTTCTTTGACTCTAATAAAATATTTCATCTCAGATAAAAGAGAAAAACTACTCCAAAAATTAATCAATTTAAATGATTTTTTTTTCGAGAGCGAAGAACTTGACAAAATTCATAGCCAAATTGTACACGATACAGAGAGAATTGACAATATGGCCTCAGCTCTTCTTACCCAATTACTTCCAGCAACTATTATTATCATTGGGTTGTCAGGTGTGTTGATTTATATGAATTTCACCTTATTTTTCTTGTCAATAGTTTTTTTCCCCTTGATATATTTCCTAGGCTCCCGTATTAGCCATAAAGTAAAACTTTCTATACAAGTATTTCACAAAGATTTTGATAAATTTTCAGCCGGTGTAGCATTTATATTAAAATTTTATGACTTGATAAAAAACTCAGGTGCAGAGCAGAGAGAGTTATCTAAACAAAAATTGGTACTCGAATCTGTGCAGAAATCAAGTACAAGTGTAGCATGGAACATAACCGCATATAATACAGTACAAGGCAACTTAATTGTTATTGGAAGTTTTCTTGTATTGCTATTAGGAGCTCTTCAGGTTGTGAATCGTCAAATTTCTGTTGGGTCACTTATTTCATTTTATGTTATTTTAAACATCACCAGTTCCTATTTAAAAACAATAATCACATTCACTCCAGTTTTATTAGAAGGACAAAACTCAATCACATCGTTAGATACAATTTTAGGCAACGAAAATATTAACTCCAACCCATCAAATACCTTTAGCTTTAATGAGTCAATCTCTTTTCAGGATGTTGGATTTTCTTTTGGAGAAAGAGAAATACTCTTGAAAATCAACTTTGATATAAAAAAGCATGAGGTTCTTGGAATTTCTGGCAAATCTGGCTCCGGGAAAACAACTTTAATTAAACTACTGCTAGGGTTATACCCAGTAAAAAGTGGACAAATTTTAATAGATGGTAAAAAAATAGAAACTATTAATTCAAGGGAATTTAGAAGGCAGATAGGTTATCTACCTCAAGAACCACTATTTTTTAATGGAACAATCTATGAAAACTTAACTTATGGTTTAGATGATTTTGCACCTGCCGAAGTTGAATTTATTTGTAGAAAGTGTCTGATTCATGATTTTATAATTTCACTTCCCTTGGGATATAAAACTGAAATCGGAAATAGTGGAAACAAAATTTCAGGTGGCCAAAAGCAAAAATTAGCGATTGCAAGAGCACTTATCAGAAAACCAGAAATATTAGTATTAGATGAGCCAGATAAAAACTTAGATGAAAAAAGTATACTAGATATATTTTCTTATGTTAGGCAATCAAAAATCACCACTATTCTAATTACTCATGATAATATTCTTTTGTCAAGTTTTGACAAACAACTAAAGCTTTAGTATTAACCATTTATTCTCATCAATTGATTCACAAGATCTGGCCTAGAATTTAGATTTTTTGCTAACAAAGAAAAGCCTGATACGCTGGTCTTATGTATATTATCAATTAAATCGGGGTAGAAAATACGTTTTGCATTTGCCATTGCTAAAAGCTCTGCTAACATACTTATATTATTGGAACGTATTTTTTCTTTGGATAAATGCCACTGAAAATGAATAGGGATATTATTCTTTTTGCTGTTTGGAAAATGCTTATTAATTATTATAACTTCTGATTGATT
>Ga0169931_10014224_pt1 | contig 10794 bp, 9 predicted proteins | sample Kivu_15m_20L_FD_129675 | JGI IMG/M metagenome (GOLD analysis project Ga0169931, IMG submission 129675) | Freshwater microbial communities from Lake Kivu, Western Province, Rwanda to study Microbial Dark Matter (Phase II) - Kivu_15m_20L... | ecosystem: Environmental > Aquatic > Freshwater > Lake ... | reverse complement strand
TAGCAACCCTTAGCGCGACTCCAAATCGAGTTCTGCGATCTTCCGCGTAATCGTGTTGCGGCCCACGCCCAGGAGTTGTGCTGCCTCAATGCGTCGGCCACGGGTAAAGGCAAGCGCCGTCCCGTAGACGATCGTCTCAAAGTCTTTCTCCCAGCGATCCATCTTGGCTGCCTCCATCGCCTCATCATCCTTACCTGCCTGGCGCAGTGCCCGCTCCAGTTCAGTTTTCAGAATCAACCGCCAGTCCGGGCTGCTAGAGACATTCGCACTCGGGCTCCCAGCGGCCGCAGACTCGAAGCCTAAGGCAGCCGCAGGGCGGGGGGCACCAGCCGTCAGGTGGGCTGCGGCAGCGTCATGTCCAGCATCGTGCATCACATAGGGCTGGTCGGGCTGACGGATCTCCGGAGGCAGGTCTTGAAGCTCTACGGTCTGACTCGGAGCCATCACGGTAAGCCAATGACAAAGATTCTCGAGTTGGCGGACGTTTCCCGGAAAGGGATGACTCTGCATCAATGCCAAGGCATCGGGGGCTAAGACCTTGGCCTCCACGCCCAAGGACTTCGCCGACTTGCGCAAGAAGAAATTGGCCAGCTCAGCGATATCTTCCTGACGATCACGCAAAGGCGGCAGACGCAGCCGAATCACGTTGAGTCGATGGAACAGGTCCTCCCGAAAGCGGCCCTCCCGCACTCGCTGCTCGAGGTTTTGATGGGTGGCTGCAATGACCCGAACATTGGCCTTCAAAGGCTGATGTCCGCCCACGCGATAGTAGTTTCCGTCTGACAAGACCCGCAGCAGACGCGTCTGCAGATCAATAGACATATCGCCAATCTCATCCAGAAAGAGCGTGCCGCCCTCGGCCTGTTCAAACCGGCCACGACGCAACGACTGGGCGCCCGTAAAGGCGCCCCGTTCGTGACCAAACAATTCCGACTCCAGAAGGTCGTGCGGAATAGCCGCCGTGTTCAGGGCAACAAAAGGCATGGCAGCCCGTGGGCTATGACGGTGCAGCGCACTGGCCACAAGCTCCTTTCCGGTGCCTGACTCCCCAGTAATGAGCACCGTGGCGGAGGACTGCGAGAGACGACCAATCGCGCGAAAGACCTCCTGCATGGCAGGCGCATGGCCCAACATCTCGAGCTGTTCGGGCGAAGTGACCGCGCGACCCGCCTCTGTAGGCATCGACTCCCGCACGGCCCGCTGTATGAGGGCCGTAGCCTCCTCCACATCAAAGGGCTTCGGAAGATATTCAAAGGCGCCGCCCTGAAAGGCCGAGACTGCGCTATCAAGGTCGGAAAAGCCTGTCATGATGATGACGGGTAGGTCAGGCAGTCGCGCCTTGACCTGCTCGAGCAAGGCGAGCCCCGAATCGCCGGGCATACGAATATCAGAGACCAAGACCTGCGGCGTATCGTCTTGCAAGGCGCGCATCACCTCTTGGCTATTCTGAAAGAGGCGGCAGGGCATCTGCGCCCGAAACAAGGCCTTCTCAAGCACCCAGCGAATCGAGGCATCATCATCGACAATCCATACTGGCTTCATCTACCGCCCTCCTTGACTATCCTTGCGCTGGCAGGGGATCCCCCAGCGGCATCAAAATCAAAAACTCTGTACCCGTTGTTTCAGAACGGCAGTCGATCACGCCACCATGCTGATGCACGATAGTCTGAGCAATAGTCAGACCAAGTCCATGGCCCTTAGGGTTTCCCGAGACCAGCGGATAAAAGATCTCCTCTCGAATCGACTCGGGGATGCCCGGCCCGTTGTCACGAATCGACAACGAGACGGCCAGCCGATAGCGACGGCGGTGCAAGGTCACCTGACGCGACACACGCGTCTTTAACCAGATGCGCCCCGAGCCATCCATCGCCTGCGCCGCGTTACGGACGATGTTCAAGACCATCTGAATGAGCTGTTCGGAATCGGCCTGCAGATTCGGAAGGCTCGTGTCGTAGTCTCGCGTGATCTCCAGGCCCTTGGGAAACTCCGAAAGCATGAGCCTGCGCACATGCTCCAGCACCTCATGAATATTGACCGAAGACTTCGAGAGGCTTCGGCGTACGGGCGCCAGCATCTGATCTACCAAGGCCTGGAGCCTATCTGACTCTTTGATGATGACCTCGGTGTATTCCTTGAGTGCCCGCGTGGGAAGCTCCGCATCCAACAACTGCGCAGCGCCCCGAATGCCACCCAGCGGGTTTTTCACCTCATGCCCAAGGTTACGCAGCAGCGACTGATTCATCTGCATCAAGGCCGCCTGCCGCTCTTCGCGGTCAATGCGCTGAAACGCATCGGGCTCACGCAACTCAATCGTGGCAAGTATGCCGGGCTCTTCCACAATCGACACCGTGGTGTCGAGGCTATTGGCGCCACGACCAGCCAATTGCCAGGCCATCTGCATCCGCTTCACAGAAAAGACCCGTGCGCGACACTCGGCGATCAGACGATCCCCCTCAGCCCCACTGCCTGCAACCTCACTGAGCCGATGCCCTGAAATAAGGGTGGCGGAGAACCCCAAGAGATTTTCTGCGGCCGCATTCAGATGCACCAGGCACCCCTCTTCGTTAATCAGAAGAATGGCCGTACTCAGCAGATCAAACGCATCGTAAGACGGGTTTTTCATGGGCATCATCGGCCGGGGCGGGCTAAAAAAAAGGGGCGAAAAATCGCCCCTTTTCTGGCTCCGGTCTGCCAAGGCAGCGGGCACGCCCCTCGACCTTTTAGAGCGAGTAGTACATATCGAATTCCACCGGGTGGGTGGTCATGCGGAACCGCGTCACCTCGTCCATCTTCAGAGTGATGTAGGCATCAATCATGGCATCGCTAAAGACACCGCCACGGGTAAGAAACTCGCGGTCTTTATCGAGGCATTCCAGCGCCATATCGAGCGAAGAGCAGACGGTCGGAATCTTCTTGTCTTCTTCAGGCGGCAGATCGTAGAGGTTCTTATCTGCAGCTTCACCGGGATGAACCTTGTTCATCACGCCGTCGAGGCCCGCCATCATCATGGCCGAGAAGGCCAGATAAGGGTTGGCGGTGGGATCGGGGAAGCGAACCTCAATACGACGACCCTTCGGATTGCTCACATACGGAATACGAATTGAAGCGGACCGGTTACGCGCCGAGTAGGCAAGTTTCACGGGTGCCTCAAATCCAGGTACCAGACGCTTGTAGCTGTTGGTACCCGGGTTGGTTATCGCATTGAGGGCACGGGCGTGCTTGATAATGCCGCCGATGTAGTACAGCGCAAACTCCGAGAGACCCGCATAGCCGTTTCCAGCAAAGAGATTCTGACCATCCTTCCAGACCGACTGGTGGCAGTGCATGCCCGACCCGTTATCGCCCACGATGGGCTTGGGCATAAAGGTCGCGGTCTTCCCGTAGCTCGCGGCAACGTTCATCACCACATACTTGAGAATTTGGGTCCAGTCTGCGCGGCGGGTCAAGGTAGTGAACTTAGTTCCAATCTCGCACTGACCCGCACCGGCTACCTCATGGTGATGTACCTCTACGGGGACGCCCATCTGCTCAAGAATGAGACACATCTCGGAACGAATGTCCTGGAACGAATCCACTGGGGGTACGGGAAAATAGCCACCCTTGACGGCTGGCCGATGCGCTAAGTTACCGCCGTCGTACTCAATACCGGTCGACCAACTTGCTTCCTCCGACTTAATCTTCACGCCACAGCCGGACATATCGACATTCCAGGTGACGCCATCAAAGATAAAGAACTCGGGCTCGGGGCCAAAGTAAACGGTATCGCCCACGCCAGAGGCTTTCAGAAAGGCTTCCGCCCGTTTGGCGATGGAGCGGGGATCCATCTCATAGGCTTTGAAATCGGACGGCTCTAAGACATCGCAGGTGATGTTCAGCGTGGACTCTTCACGGAACGGGTCGAGCACTGCTGTTTCGGGATCCGGCATCAGCAGCATGTCAGAGGCCTCAATGCCTTTCCAACCTGCAATCGACGACCCATCAAAGGCGTGCCCAGACTCAAACTTATCTTCCTCTACCGTGTGGGCCGGAACAGAGACGTGCTGCTCCTTGCCGCGTGTATCGGTAAAGCGAAAATCAACAAACTTGACCTCATTGTCTGAGATCATTTTCAAGACGTCTTTCGGGCTTGCCATAAACGCGGTCTCCTGAGTGAGAAGGGTTAAACGAATTTGTTCGGGTTGATTAATGCAGAAACCGTGCCTATCGGAATCTGGCCATTCTCGGGCCAATGTTGCCTTAATCCAGAGCAATATGCACTATTACAGTGCGATTATGCACCGACATCGTTAACGACGCACGCCAGCCAAGCAGAAACTACGCGGGTAAGAAGATCGCCTGCAGCTCGTTTAAGAAATCCAACCCTCGGGGGGTAGCCCGCCAGGAGCCGTCCACTGTCGTAAGCAGCCCCCGGGCCTGCGCCTGTGCAATGCCCTGTAGTAGGTCCTCCGCAGGGCGTCCTGTGCGCTCCGTAAAGGCCGCCAGAGAGACCCCCTCCACGAGCCGCAGACCATTGAGCATGTACTCGAAGGCCAAATCTTTTGCCGCCACGCGTTCGGTCTGCCGGTGACTACCATCGGCCCGTGCCACAGACTGCTGATACCCCTGCGGCTGCCGAATGCACCACTGTCGCACGATTCCCTCGTCAGGCAGGCTCAGCTTGCTGTGGGCGCCCGCCCCAATGCCCAGATAATCTCCAAACTGCCAGTAGTTGAGATTGTGCTGGCAACGCTGGCCGGGACGCGCATAGGCCGAGACCTCATAGCGTGAGAGGCCCGCCTGCTCCAGCGCGTCCAGCAACGTGGTCTGCATCTCCCATATCGTGTCCTCATCCGGCAGCACCGGCGGACGCACCGCAAACAGGGTATTGGGCTCCAGGGTGAGCTGGTAGAGAGACAGATGCCCCACCCCGAGACGCAGCGCCTGCGTAAGGTCGGCATGGGCCTTCTCAAGCGTCTGCTCCGGGAGCCCATACATCAGGTCTAAATTGACGCGATCAAACGTGGCCACCGCGCCCTCCACCGCCGCAACGGCCTGATCTGCGCCGTGCATACGCCCGAGCGCCCGAAGGCTGGGACCGTCAAAAGACTGCACCCCCACAGAGACCCGCGTAACGCCTGCCTGCTTGTAGGCGCGCCAGTCGGCCGATTCCTCTTTCACCGCAGCCGGATTGGCCTCCAGGGTCACCTCTGCCATGGGCGCAAGGCGCAGCCGCGCGCGCACTGCCACCAACAGCCGGTCAATCTGCGCGGGCACAAAGAGGTTGGGTGTTCCGCCGCCAATAAAAATCGACTGTACCGTGCGGCCCCAGACCTGGGGCAGCGACTGCTCCAGGTCTGCCACGAGGCTCTCCACATAGCCGTCTGCAGGCATCTCGCCCCGAACTTCATGCGAATTAAAATCGCAATAGGGGCACTTGCGCAGACACCAGGGGAGGTGAATGTAGAGACTCAATGGCGGGGGTACCGCGGGCACAGAGACATCTGGCGCGACAGACGGCTGCCCCGACGGTTCAGACCCCGCATGCTCCGACCGAGACGCGCGATGCAGCCGAACCTCAACCACCATAGGCCTCTCGGTAGGAAGCGAGAAACTCCCGTATCGCCATGCCACGATGGCCACGACCATCCTTCTCGGCAGGTGACATCTCCGCAGCGGTCTGCTGACACGATGGATCGAAAAACACACAGTCGTATCCGAAGCCGCCTGCGCCTGCAGGCGCCATTGCAATACGCCCCTTCCAGAAGCCAACCCCCCATATCGGTGTGGGGTCGTCCGGCTGACGCACAAAACAGAGGACGGCCACAAACCGCGCGGTGCGGGCGGCATCCGTCACGCCTTCCATTCTGCGTAGAAGCCACAGCCAGTTCTGTGCATCTACCGAGAGGCCGTCCCCAACCGTAGCGTCCACGGCCCCAGACGACTGCGCATCCCCAAAAAATCGGGCGGACCGAACCCCTGGTGCCCCCTGCAGCGCATCCACAACGAGGCCTGAGTCATCGGCAAGGGCAGGCAGCCCCGTGCAACGGCTTGCATGTCGCGCCTTCTCCAGCGCGTTCTCCAGAAAGGTTCCGAAGGGCTCCTCACACGGCGCTACGCCCAAGGTTGACTGCGCCACGAGGTCTATCCCGAGATCTGCCAGAAGGCGCCGCATCTCTACCAGTTTTCCAGCGTTTCCGCTGGCCAAGACCCAGCGGGGGGCTATGCCTCCCTCCACCCAAGGCTTTGTCGCAGTGTCCATCAGACGATTTCGCCCAGGCGTGTGTTAGCCCTCGGCTCCGGCCTCAAGGCGATTCGAATCCTGCATCAAGAGCCTCTGCAGCCCGTGCAGACGGGAAATGCCCTGGGCCGCCAGATCAATCAGCACCGTCAACTCTTCGCGCGTAAAGGGTGCACCCTCGGCAGTGCCCTGCAGTTCAATGAATCCACCGGAGCCCAGCATGGCGATATTCATATCGGTCTCGCAGCCCGAGTCTTCCGTGTAGTCGAGATCCAAGAGAGCCGCCCCCTGCACGATGCCCACCGAGACCGCTGCAACGGGCTCTCGAAAGGCAGACCGAATCAGGTCGCCCGCCTCTTTTGTCGACTGGCGCTGGGCCAAGGTCGTCAAGGCATCAAAAACGGCCAGACAGGCGCCCGTTACGCTGGCCGTCCGCGTTCCCCCATCGGCCTGCAAGACGTCACAGTCCACGGTAATCGTGCGCTCGCCTAGGGCCTTGAGGTCAACCACCGCCCGCAGACAACGGCCAATGAGGCGTTGTATCTCCAAGGTACGACCCGACTGCTTTCCACGGGCCGCCTCGCGGTCGGTGCGCGTATGGGTGGCCCGCGGCAGCATGCCGTACTCAGCCGTCACCCAGCCCTGCCCCGCACCACGCAGAAAGCCAGGCACCTTCTCCTCGACCGAGGCCGTGCAGAGCACGCGGGTCTGGCCAAAGGAGACCAGCACCGCCCCTTCCGCATGGCAGGTATATCGGCGGTGCAGATGGACAGGACGCAGCTGATCCGCCGCCCGCTGCGCAGCCCGCTCTACCCGCCGTGTGGAATTCTCAGACATCGCGACTCCTAGTTTATTGATCCATGATGAGAGTCCGTACAATACCGTGTCTATGACTGTTAGCAGCATGACCGGATTCGGTTCCGCCCAGATGCCCTGCCCGCTTGGCCTTGTGCAGGTTGACATCCGGTCGGTCAATAACCGCTTTTTTGAACTTAGCCTGCGCCTGCCAGACGATCTGCGCAGCCTTGAGCCCCAACTGCGAGATCGGCTCTCTCGACTCCTGCCTCGGGGCAAGGTCGAGGTCCGTATTTCCATTCTGCGTGAGCCTTCGGCCGCCCAGGCCATTCCTGCCATGCACCAAGAGACGCTCGACGGGCTTCTTACGCTGCAGTCGCAACTCGAACGAGCCTACCCCGGTGCCATTCGGCCCTGGGGCATGGCAGAACTCCTGGCCTTTCCTGGCGTGCTGCAGTCCGCTCCATCGCTTACCGAGGACAGCAGCCACGAATCCGTCATGGCGGTCTTTAAGTCGGCGCTCCAAGGGCTGGAGGCCTCACGCCAGGCCGAGGGCCAGAAGCTTGCCGCCGTCATCCAAGAACGACTGCAGAGCCTTGAGGCCTTGCGACTTCAGGCCGCAGCGCTGCTGCCCGAGGCGCTTGAGGCGCAGCGGCAGAAAATACAAGTGCGGCTTCAAGAGGCCTTCAGTCAGGGGGCCAGCCCAGAACTCCATCGCCAAGATCTGGCAGCCCTCATCACCGACCGGATTCAACATGAAGCCCACGCCGCAGCAAGTCGCGCAGACATTGCCGAAGAGATCGACCGACTGCGGGCCCATCTCGAGTCCATGACACAGACCCTGGCGCGGCCCAGTGACCAGCCACAAGGCAAGCGGCTCGACTTCCTCTGCCAAGAACTGCATCGTGAGGCCAACACGTTGGGCGCAAAATCCGCAAGTATTGGCCTGACGCAGATCTCCATGGAAATGAAACTCACCATTGAACAGATCCGCGAGCAGGTCCAGAACATCCAATGACGTCGAATGCACCAGACCCGCATAGTCATAGCGGTCACCTGATTATCATCGCGGCACCCTCGGGCGCGGGAAAGACAAGCCTCGTGCGGGCCCTCCTCGACGAACCGAGCCTGTCCCTCGCCCTCTCAGTGTCCACTACCACGCGCCCACCGCGCCCCGGAGAGGTCAATGGGCGCGAGTATTTTTTTACCAGCGAGGCGGACTTCCTGTCGCGCAAGGCCCAGGGGGAGTTCCTGGAGTGGGCCCATGTGCATGGAAACTACTACGGCACCTCGCGGGCCTGGATTCAGGCCCAGTGCGCGCAGGGTCAGGCGGTGCTTTTAGAAATCGATTGGCAGGGCGCTCGCCAGATTCGGCAGAGTTTTCCCAAAGAGGCCTTATGCAGCATTTTTATTCTGCCGCCCTCTCTTGAAACACTGCGGCAGCGACTACAGGGTCGAGGCCAAGACAGCGACGAGGTCATTGAGCGGCGTATTCAGGCGGCCGAAGAAGAAATTTCTCATGCCGGAGAATTCGATCATGTTATTATGAATCAAGAATTTACGAAGGCTTTGACGGAACTCAAAGCAATCGTTCGGTCGGCACTCCTGCCACAAAACTAAAGGACTCCTCCCATGGCCCGTATCACCGTAGAAGACTGCCTCGAAAAGGTGCCCAACCGCTTCGAACTCACCCTTGCTGCCACCTACCGCGCTCGTCAGCTTGCGCAAGGCGCAACCCCCAAGGTGGACGCTCGGGATAAGCCCACCGTAGTGGCCCTGCGCGAAATTGCCTCTGGCCATGTGGGCAGAGAGATGCTGCGCAAGGTTCCCATGTAGGTCCCTATGGCGAGCCCTGCTGCCTGATTCCGTTTGTCAGTCAACGGAGCGTCCATGGCCTCAGTACTCGCCCCCAGTAGCTCCCTGCCCCCCGTGGCGGCAGGGGTCATCTCGGTGTCTCCGCTTCTGGAGCGCGCCGACTACCTCCCCGCAGAAGACCAGGCCCGTCTCGTTGAGGCCTTTCGCTTTGCCGATGCGGCCCACCTCGGGCAGACGCGTCAGTCGGGTGAGGCCTATATTTCCCATCCGCTAGCGGTCGCAGAGGCCTGCACCCAGTGGCATCTGGATGCCGATGCCCTCATTGCCGCCCTGCTACACGACACCGTCGAAGACTGTGGCGTCACCCGCGTTCAGATCGCGGAGCAGTTTGGATCCACCGTGGCCATGCTCGTCGAGGGCCTCACCAAGCTTGAGAAGGTGAGCTTCCGTAACCGCGAGGAGGCGCAGGCGGAAAACTTTCGCAAGATGCTCCTCTCGATGGCAGACGATGTACGGGTCATTCTGATTAAGCTTGCCGACCGCCTGCACAACATGCGCACCCTGTCGGCAACCTCCCCAGCAAAGCGCATCCGTGTGGCCCGAGAGACCCTGGAGATTTATGCGCCGATAGCCCACCGTCTTGGACTCAATGAGATTTTTCGAGAGTTCGAAGATCTCTGTTTCGCAGGCCTCTATCCCAAGCGCGCATCCGTACTGCAGAAAGCACTCAAAGCCGCCCGCGGAAACCGCAAGGAGATTCTTGGAAAGCTCGAAACCCAGATCAGAGAGCAGTTGCCCCACTTCGGTCTTCAGGCAGAGGTCACCAGCCGCACCAAAAGCCTCTATTCCATTTATGTGAAGATGAAGGAGAAGCGGCTGAGTTTCGCCGAGGTCCTCGATATCTACGGGTTTCGTGTCTATGTGCCCACGATTCCAGAGTGCTATATCGCGCTTGGTGCCCTACACGCACTCTTTAAGCCTGTACCGGGGAAGTTCAAAGACTACATCGCACTGCCCAAATCCAATGGCTATCAGTCTCTCCACACCGTTGTCGTAGGCCCGCATGGAGCGCCCTTAGAGTTTCAGATCCGCACCCACCAGATGCACCAGATGGCAGAGGCGGGCGTGGCAGCCCACTGGCTCTATAAAGAGCATGCCGCCTCGGTTACGCCCTTGCAAAGAAAAGCCCACGAGTGGATGCAGTCTTTGCTGTCGGTGCAGTCACGAGATCCGAAAGACTTTCTAGACCATATCAAGATCGACCTCTTCCCTGATGTCATCTATGTCTTCACCCCCACCGGTGAAATTCGGGAACTGCCCAAGGGCTCCACTCCGGTCGACTTTGCCTATATGGTGCACACCGATGTCGGCAACCAGTGCACCGGGGCCATGATCAACAACGAGGTCAAGCCACTCGATACCGAACTACGCAACGGCGATGTCGTACGGGTCGTCACCCAGCCTACCGCCACACCCCATCCCGGATGGCTCGGGTTTGTGCGCACCGCCCGTGCACGGTCTCAGATTCGATATAACCTCAAAACCAGCACCCGAGAGCGGGCGGTGGCCTTCGGCCGTCGACTACTCGATACCGCACTCAAGGCGCTGGGCAGTCCGGGGGTCGATGACCCCAGCCTGAACTGGTCGCAGTTTTTCCATGAAATTCCGGCCAACGACCGGGAAGGTCTGCTCGAGGCCATTGGGCTTGGACACCTCCTGGCCAATGTGGCCGCACGCAGGCTTCTGCCTGGGCCTGGAGGAAGTGAATCCGAAGGGCAACCCAGGCCCCGAAGACTCTCGCCTGCGGCGGAGCAGGCGCTGCGCTTGTCGATGGAGCACCTCACCGCGCAGCACGATCTGGGCATCACCGTGAATGGGTCCGAGGGTACCGCCGTGCAATATGCCGCCTGCTGCCATCCCATTGCAGGGGATAACTCGTGGGGCTATATGCGTGGGGGTGCAGGCCT
>Ga0169931_10014223_pt1 | contig 10795 bp, 7 predicted proteins | sample Kivu_15m_20L_FD_129675 | JGI IMG/M metagenome (GOLD analysis project Ga0169931, IMG submission 129675) | Freshwater microbial communities from Lake Kivu, Western Province, Rwanda to study Microbial Dark Matter (Phase II) - Kivu_15m_20L... | ecosystem: Environmental > Aquatic > Freshwater > Lake ... | reverse complement strand
TTATTGGAGGCAGAAGGCCTGATTGAGCGCCAGCGTGGTAAACCGATGCGGATAGCGGCAGCAGCAGCGGCCAAACAAGTCGATAAAAGCAGCCTGCTTCAACCGCAACTGGCGCAACTGTTGTTATCGGCCAAACAGCTGGATATGTCACTGGACGAGGTGATCACGCAAATCACTGCCATGTGGCCAGACCAACCGGCCAATGGCAGTAGTGTTGATTAGCGGCGCGCTGACAGCCGGGTCAGATTATCCACCACCACGGCGGCAGCGATGCCTACGTTGAGGGATTCGGCCTGGCCAAAGGCCGGAATAGTGATGCGCTGGCTGACATAAGCGGCCACCGCAGCACTGATACCGTTGGCTTCATTGCCCAAAACGATATAGCCGCTGCTATCACCTGTGCTGCTGTGTGGCAGCTGATGCACTGAGGTACCGGCCAAAAAGGTACCGTACACCGGCCGTTTGGTTTGGCTTAGCCACTGTGACAAGTCGCCATAATGCAACTGCACGCGCAAAAATGAGCCTTTGGCAGCGGCGATCACTTTGGGGTTAAACACATCGACGGTTTCCGCTGAACACAGCAGATGCCGGATGCCATACCAGTCGGCAATACGGATAATAGTACCGAGGTTACCGGGGTCATTGATGGTATCCAGCACCAGCGTATAGCCGCTGCTGCTGGCTTCCGCAAACGGCGGTTGTACCGGCATCGCCACGACAGCCAGCGCCGCATTATTGCTGCTGAAAGTACCAACTTGTTCCAGCTCGCTGGCGCTGCAGGGCTGACAAAGTTCTGCAGCGGCGCCGGCGTGCGGGTAGCGGTCAAAAAACTCCGGCGTACCAAACAGCGCTTTGACTGGCCAGTGGGCCGCTAACACTTCTAGCACTGCTTTTTCACCTTCGACAAAAAACAGTTGCTCGGCTTTGCGGTATTTTTTTAAGTGCAGCGACTTAATCAGTTTTGACCACTTCTGGCTCATCATAGTGTGTATTTCGTACTCAATTAGGCTTCAGGGCGGCTTATTCCGCCTGCTGATATTTTAAAACGCCACCGACATAAGTCGCCAGCACCTTGCTTTGCCAGATTTGCTCCGGCGGGATCACAAAGATGTCGCGGTCGACCAGAATAAAGTCGGCCCACATACCCACCGCCAGGCTGCCCATGCTCTGCTCCTGAAAAGCACCATAGGCTGCATCTGTGGTAAAGCTGCGCAGCGCTTCGGTCAGCGTCAGTTTTTGTTCCGGTAACCAGCCGCCGGCCGGTTGGTTTTGTTGGTCTTGCCGCGTGACTGCTGCGTGCAGGCCAAAAAACGGGTTGGCCAGTTCCACCGGATAATCCGAGCCGCCGACGATACGGTTCCCGCCATCGGCTAAAGTGCGCCAGGCATAAGCGCCCCGTAGCCGCGCCACGCCAAGCCGGTCGGCCGCCATATTTTTATCCGAAGTGGCGTGGGTCGGTTGCATCGACGGTAATACTTTTAACGCGGCAAAACGGGGCAGGTCTTTTGGCGCGACAATCTGCGCATGCTCAATCCGATGGCGGCCGGCCGCCCGCGCTTTATCATCCTGCAACTGCTCAAAGCGGTCCAGCGCCAGTTGGTTGGCATGATCGCCAATCGCATGCACGTTCGCCTGAAAACCGGCTTTAATGGTGGTTTGCATCATGGCGGTCAGCTTATCCGGCTGCGTTACCAGCAGCCCTTTGGTATCCGGTTTATCGCTATAGGCAGCCAGCAGCGCCGCGCCACGGCTGCCCAGTGCGCCATCGCCGACAATCTTGACCGAGCGTACATCGAGAAAATCCAGCGGGTCATCGACGATACCGGCGGCCAGGATTGCCGGCAGTTGCGGATCGGTGGCATTGATCATCGGGTATAACCGCAGCGGCAGCTGGTTTTGCTGGCGTAACTGCTGATAGCTGGCCAGGTTGGCGGCATCGATGCCGGCATCATGTGTGCTGGTGATGCCAAGTGACAATAAATGATTGAAGGCGGTATTCAGTGCCGACAGCCGCTCGGCCTCGTTTTGCTGCGGGATATGTTTTTCCAGCAATAACATGGCGTTATCAATCAATACGCCGGTCGGCTCGCCATGCTCATCCCGGATAATTTGGCCGCCAGCCGGGTCCAGCGTGTCTTTGGTGATACCGGCCAGTGCTAACGCTTTGCTGTTGGCCCAGCCGGCGTGGCCGTCGACCCGGCTTAACCACACTGGCCGATCGGTGACGGCTTCATCTAACAAAGCGCGGCTAGGAAACTTTTGCGTTGGCCACAGCACCTGATTCCAGCCACGGCCTAAAATCCACTGCGCCTGCGGGTTTTGTTTGGCAAAAGCAGCAACTCGTGTCACCGCCTGCGCTTCAGAGGCCGTTTCGCGCAGCTCAACCTGCGATAAATTCTGGCCCAGTCCCAGCACATGGCCATGGCCATCAATCAGGCCCGGCAGCAAGGCGCGGCCCTGGCCATCGATACTGGTGGCGGCCGGAAATTGTTTGGCCAGATCGTCACCGCGGGCTAGCACTTTGCCGCTGGCATCATCAAATACCAGCTGGCTAAAGCGGACCAGCTGGCGTTGCTCGTCAAAGCCATAGCCTTTGACATTGTGCAGCAGCACTGGCTGAGCCAGTGTCTGCAAGCTGCAGCCTGCCAGCGCAACAGCGGTCAGTAATTGGTGCAAGGAAACACGGAGCTTGGACAGGTTGAGGTGATGCATAACAGACTCCATCTGCAAACCGCTGCTGTAAAGTTAGTGTTCGAATAATCAGGCAGCGTCGATCGGGCTATCAATAAAATTGCCGCCCATTAGCAACGTAACGGCGGCAATCGGCTGCAAAACCCACCAGCGGTATTGGCCGGGAGAGGGCAGGTACTAACGCCGGTTCTTTTTGGTGCGCCGCGCCCGCTCTTTATCCCGCAGCGCTTTTTCTTCCGCTTTTTGGGTTTCAGCTAACTTAGCATCGGCGACTTCTTGTGTCACCATGTCCGGCGTTTCCAGACACAACGCGCCTAACTGGCCGCTGCGTAGGTCGTTGATCAAAATGGCACCGGCTTTGGTTAAATCGACCACACCACCTTTAGCGATACAACCACGTTTTTCGCCAATGGCATCGAGCACGCCTAAATCATGCTCCGGTAACTCGGTAATGCCGTAGCGCTTTTGCAGCCGGTCCGGGTAATGTTGCAGCAGGTGGTCGGCGGCGTACAACGCAATATCAGCGTAATCAAACGCAGATTCTTTAATTGCGCCGGTGATAGCCAGCCGGTAACCGCAGCTAGGTGGCGTCAGTTTTGGCCACAAGAACCCTGGGGTGTCGGTTAAAATCACGCCGTTGTCTAAACGGATGCGCTGCTGTGCTTTGGTGACGCCGGCTTCGTTACCGGTTTTGGCGATCACTTTGCCAGCTAAGGTATTGATCAGCGTCGATTTACCAACGTTCGGTATGCCCATAATCATCGCGCGTGGGCCCCGCACATCAAAGTTGCGTTCAGGCAGTAACTCAATACATAAATCGAGCAAAGCGCGGATCTGATCCTGATTTTGCTGGCTGATTGGAATAGCGCGCACGCCTTTTTGTTGTTCGAAATGCTGCTGCCAGACACTGACCAGCGCTGGGTCGGCCAGATCGGCTTTATTCAGCACTTTGATGCACGGCGTATCGCCCCGCAGCTCCGGCACCAGCGGGTTTTCGCTGGAAAACGGAATACGGGCGTCCAGCATTTCGATGATCACATCGACCTGCGGCATCACTTCAGCAATTTCTTTACGGGCCTTGTGCATATGGCCCGGGAACCAGTTAATAGACATGCGTTTCTCCACTTGATCCGGCTATTTTAACTGGTTTTTGCCAATAGCCCGAATTTTTTCCATCTGGCGGTGGGGGATCCCCGTAACTATCAGCGGTCGTTGCGTCTGACCACGACAAAAATTTTTTGCCCGGCTGCTGAATTTGTTACAAAAATGCAGGTCTGTTGTGGCATGTTAGTTCGATAACTTATTGGTATGCTGGGCCATTCAGCCTGGATTGATGGAGCCATGTCGGTGAATTATTTGATCAGATCTCTGTGCGCCTTCGGGTTAGTCAGCACGCTGCAAAGCGCGGCTGCTGAACTGAGCGTACAGCAAATTAAACTGGAACATCCGGCTAATGGCAGTGTGGTCAAATTAAAAGACCGGCCGCTGTTGTTGGTTTCGGGTCACAACGTCGAACACCGCTGGCTGAGTTTGGTCGACTTGCAAAACAGTCAGGCCAAACAAATTGCGATTCCAAAACAACTGCAGTTTTTTCAGCAGGCCAAGCTGGCCAAAGCGGGCGGTGCTGTGCAGCATGCGCAGCTGGTGGCGCTCGGGCAACAAGGCATTTGGCAGTACGACGAAAGCAATCAACGCTGGAGCCTGTTAACGCAGGTGGCGTCGGCTTACCCGGTGATTGACCAGAAACGTTTTAGTCAGCTTAGTTTTACCGAAGATTTCAACAACGATCAGTTAACTGACTTTTTGGTGCCGGACTTTGCGTTCTGGCATGTATTGATGCAACAAAAAGACGGCAGTTTCCGCCAGTTTTCGCTGCCAATGGACGCAGAAGTGCAGCTATTTCGCGAAGATCCAGAATTTAGGCTGAAAACTGCCTATCGGCTCGATTTTAATGCTGACGGCCTGACCGATGTGCTGTTTCAGCGGGATGATCAGCTTTGGTTGTACCGGCAGCAAGCCGACGGCAGCTTCAGCACGCAGGCCGACATCATTCCACTGGGCATTGGGCTGACACCGGATGCACAGGCGCAACAACGCTCCGGCGATGGCCGCGATTACAAAGGCCTGACAGTGCGGGTACTGGCTAATGTGCAGGATCTCAACAACGACAAAGTGCCGGATTTGGTGGTGCGCGAGCAACATTACGCCAGCGCACTGGAGCAAAAGTATCAGTATCAGTTCCATTATGGCCAGCTGGCTAATGGCAAGGTGGTGCACGGTAAAACCTTTGACCAGCAAATTAACACCAACGGTGTTCAGTTTGACGTGGAATATAAAGATCTGGATGCCGACGGCTTAGCCGACTTTTACACACCGGCCGTTGAGCTGGGGATCGGTAAAATTGTCGGCGCCTTGTTAAGCGGTTCGGCCACTGTTGACTGGCTGTTTTATAAACAACGCAAAGACGGCAGTTTCGGCAGCAAACCGGTATATCAGCAGGAAGTGGAAGTGGCGTTTTCCCTCAGTAGCGGCCAAACCAGCCTGCCGGTAACAGCGGTGCTGAAAAACAAAGCCGGTTTGGCCAGCTTAGTCAAAGCCGACGGTGAAGACGTGTTACGAGTGTATGCGCCGGTGCAGGCGCAGCTGTTCTCGCAAAAAAGCAGCCGCCAAAGTCTGCTGATGCCCAAACAAGCAACCAACCTGCTGGTTACCGATCTCGACGGCGATGGCGACGATGACCTGGTGTTACCGTACGGCCTGCAGGAAAATAAAGCCGAGCAGCGCAATCAGCTGCTGATCCTGCGCCAGCCGTAATGGCTGGCCACTGCAGCGCTTTGCCAGGATAAAAGTCCGAGACTCGCTCAAAGCAGATTTAACATGAATGCCACATAAACAAACTGGCTGTGCTTAAGTGCCCAACCGCTGCTGTTGCCAAGGGGCCAGCAGCTCATCGGGAATATAATCGACCGGTAAGATAAAACGGCACTTGGGCGATAGTTCAGTGCGGTGCGGTAAATCCTGCGGCATCAGTTTTAATGTATCGCGGTGTTTGGTTAATAGCGGCTTTAGCGCTAAACCGCGCCATAAGGCAGTGATGCACAACAACGTAGCGGTGTTATAAACAAACCCCTCAATGTCGTTATAAACAAAACTGCCAGGTTTGGCGGCTTTTTTGGCATGATAAACAAGGATTTCATCCAGAGCAGCGGCGGCTGCGGGCGCATCGTTGGCGGCAATTGCCTGCAATACGTCCATAGTGCCGATTGGGTAGCGGCTGGATTTAATCGCGGCCACTTTATCCATCGCTTTTTGATATAAAGCAAAATCGACTGGCTTGTCTAGCCAGATACAGGTTAACAATCGGTAAAACGGTAAGTAGTAATAAACACAGTTTTGTGGGTCAGACTGTTGGCTTTTTTGCAGCAGCACAGCCCACTCGCTTGCTGCTTGGGTATTGCCGCTAAACAAGGCATGTTTAAAACAATTCATCAGTCTGGGGTAATAGTCATAGGCGTTGGCATAACCAAACGCATGGCCAGCGGCCACCGACGCTTGCTGACGGGCTTCAATTGCTTGTTCCGGCTGCTGCAACTGCTGTAACAACCAGCTGTGGTAAAACAGCAGGCTGGAGTGTCGGAGCCAGCTCCAACTGAGCATTTCGGGAATAGCCGCAGCGGGATCAATGTCTAAAAAAAACAGGCTGGACTTGAGCCGGCATTGTAGTTCTTCCTGTAACGAGATGGTTGTTTGCATATTTTCCTTTGCTTTTTGTTATTGTGTTTTACACCTCAGCAACGACTGACAGATGCCGCTGTGGTGTAAGCGCTGCGCAGAGCTTACGCTGTATCCATGCTTCACTTATTGCTACAACCTGACCCTCTTAGGTGACTAACCGCTGCTGTTGCCAGGGGGCCAGCAGCTCATCGGGAATATAATCGACCGGTAAGATAAAACGGCACTTGGGCGAGAGTTCAGTGCGGTGCGGTAAATCCTGCGGCATCAGTTTTAATGTATCGCGATGTTTGGTTAAGAGCTGCTTTAGCGCTAAACCCCGCCATAAGGCGGTGATGCATAATAAAGTTGCGGTTCTACAGACAAAGCCTACTGGGGCGTTGTAGATAAAGCTACCAGCTTTAGCTGCCTTTTTTGCATGATAGATTAGGATCTCATCCAATGCGGCGGCGGCGGCCGGCGCGTCATCGGCGGCAATTGCCTGCAGTGCGGCCATGGTGCCACTGGGGTAATAAGTGGCTTTCGTGCTGGCTATTTTATCCAGGCTTGTACGATAAGGGCTGAGATCAAGTGTGTTCCCCAGCCAAATGGTTGCCAGCGGGCGGAAAAATGGTAAAAAATAGAGTGTGCAGTGGTACTGGTCAGGCTGCAGACTTTTTTGCAACAATGTTGCCCATTCGTCAGCAGCTGCTGCATTGCCACTAAAAAGGGCATGTTGAAAGCAATTCAGTAAAGCACGGTAGTATTCATATTCTTCAACATATCCGAAAGCGTGGCAAGCGGCCATATAAGCCTGCCGGCGGGCTTCAGTTGCTTGTTCTGGTTGCTGAAGTTGTTGCAAATACCAGCAGTGATTTAACAATATATTGGAATGGCCAAACCAAGCAAAATGGCGCATCTGGGGGATCGCAGTCGCTGGGTTGTTGGCCAAAGACAATTGACATGAATTAAGCCGGTACTGTAGCTCTGCCTCTAATGAAATTGTTGTTTGCATAACATCCCTTGCTTTTTAAAGCACAGCGGCATCAAGCTGCCGCTGTGGTATGACAACTAATTAAGGTTTAATTGGCAATTCAATAATGGTCACGCCATCCAGTTTTGCAGAGCTATTTCCCCCGCCAAAATCCGGATGTTTGCTAAATGCATCTGTGACGCCCAAGCCGCGATGCTGGTCAGTCACCACCACAAACTGACGCTTAACTTTTCCAGCTCTATAGGCATCACGTATCTCGGTTTGTTGTTGTTGCGTTAAACCCGCGGTGCGTGCGAGAGCACTATCAGGACCACCATCACGCGCGGCACCAAACATCCAACCATCCGACATCTGGCGCTGACCGTTGGTTGTTTTACTCAAAGATCCCAAACCCAAATTAGCGCCGGTACCGGCGAACTTAGATTCAATGATCACAAAGTTGCCCTGGCGATCTTTAAACACGGTATCAAAGCCATTACTGTTTGGGTTGCCGTTACATAACACGCAGGTGAACCCGAGCTGTTTAGTGGCATAATCCACCGTGGCGCGTTCACCTAACAGTGATTTGGTGGCGTTGTCCAGCGGGCGTCTGGTGTCAATGCCCAGGCTGGCAGCATAACTATGGCCGTCTTTCACTGCAATATTGTTAAACTGCAGGTTACCGCGTTTGGCGCTGGTGCTGACGGCGTCAAAACCGCTGCCCAGCCGGTAGGTACCGACACTGCTGATATCGGCGTTTTTGTTGAGGTTAGCCAGCGCTTTGCTGCTGTCAGTGCCGAGGCCTTCATACAAGCGATAGGCGTTGGTTTGGCCGATGTTATCAAAGTATGAGGCGCCTAACTTTTGCCCTTTTTTTGCCACATCAAATAACGGCACTATGCCAGCGACCGCCAGCCCCACAGAACTGCCGCTACCACCGTTAAAGGCATAGTTCCAACTGGCGATGGCAATATTACGCACATCGCCGACGCCAATTAAATCCAGTGCAAAAGCAGCACCCTGGTTGATATGGCGTTCCAGCGACGTTTTGTAAACGGTGCGGTCAAATTCACCATACAAAGCACCATTCACCGCGGCACGGAGTGTGTAGCCGACATCTTCCAGGAACGTGCGGTTGACGGCAGCCTGGTCCATTGGCGTAAAGTTTTGCCGGCCACCAGCCTGACCGCCGTTAATTAAAAAGCCGGCGGCGCCGGTGTTGGGGTCCAGCACGATATAACCCAGCCCCAGCCACTTGCCAACTTTGAGCTGTTGTTTCGGCGTGATCACCACCCGGCCTGCGTTGACTGCCTGCTGAATGCTGTTTTTCAGATCTGCCGGTAAATCCAGCTTGGGCAGCTGAGTATTGATATTGCTGCTGTTGATGCTGTAAATCGGTACTTCATGATTGGCGGCAAACCGTAGGTAGGAGATGGTGGATACCGACGGCCAGCCCGCCGTTTTTTCAAAGACCGAATGCTCCAGCGCTGAGGCGCCATAACCAACCGACATCAGCGTCGCGGCACGGTTAAAGCTGGCGTCATTATTGCTGCTGAACAGACTGTAGATATTACGTGGGGCGTCAATCCCGCGTTGACCAACCGACATCAGAAGCTGACCAGTGCCATTGGGACGGGCGGTTAAATCTATCGAGATCAGCGCTTCTGAGATCTGATGAAAAATGATGCTGTTACTGCCGGTACCAACATTATCAATCACGTTGTCCAACTGGCGGAAATACGACATACCAAGAAAATGCAGGTATTCACCGGCAAAGGCTTCATTCAGCATATTTTGCTGATGCTGGTCTTTTAATTGATTCAGTGCCGTTAACGAGCGCTGTAATTTGGTGCTGCTAACCCGTTGCGTATCCAGTGCCACTGCATAGATACCGCCTGCCGTCACATTGTGATTGACCGTATCGGTGCGGCTATTGCCTTGCCAAAACGCCACTGTCATCGTTTGATAGGAACCGACGCTGACCGCGTTACCGGTTGCCACCACCACGCCAGCAACCCGCAGTTGCGGTTTCAGGTTAACGGTTTTGTACGGCACATTTAGCAAACCGCCGGCGGCGGCAATTTTGCTTTGGTCAGCTGGTGTTGCTGCTACATAGTCCACCGTCAACCGGTTGGCGGCGACTGCAGGCATACTCAGCTTATGATTAAAGCCGGGCAGGCCGACCTGTACATGCTGCCGCTCGGCATCCGTCAGGCTGTCTAATCTTTTGGGTGTACCCTGAATGGTAAATGGCAAGCTGGCAGGCAGACTGTTCACTGGCTGGCTGACGACTGTTCTTTGAACGATCAGTTGTTCCGGTGTCAGATCAGGGCGCTGCCGGGCATAGTCATGCAGCCGCTCTTCGTGTTGTTGCGCGATGCTGTCAACCAATTCCATGTTGGGTTCAGCAATACTGTCCCGCTCGGCAAACTGGCCGCTGCGTTCCATTTCCTGCACCAGGTTGGCTGGGTTTAACCCGGCGTCCTGGGTCAGGTTGGGGCCACTCACCCGGCTGTGTGGCTTAAAGCTGACATCCAGTGCCTGCCAACTGCTGCTGGCTGCATGATAAAACTCTGCCCAGGTCCAGTTCAGCTCGATGAGCACCGGGTTACGGTTTTGATCCTGATACAGGGTTGGCTGATAGCCGGCAGTGGCCAGTATATTGGCGGCATTGATCACATCCGCAGTGCCGATCCAGCCTGCGACCTGGGGGGCCGGGAAGCGCACACGGCCCGACACATAACGAGCCTGTAAGCCTGCTGCCCGCAGTGTAGCGATTAAAGCAGAGCTGAGGTCAACATCGTTACCGGCCTGCTGCAGTAAGGTTTCCTGCGCCCCTTTCAGTGAACCCTGATAAAACGGTTCAAAGGTGTACTGCTGCATAAAATGGCGATAAATCGCCAGCGGATCGCGGTTCAGACTATCCGCTAATTGCTGAATATCCGGCGTAATCGTGGTATCCACGCTGGTGACGTTGGATGAGTTAAACGTTGGCGCTTCACTTTTGAAAATGGCGCTGCTGGCCTGCAACTTAACTGCTTCCAGCAACAGCTGCTGTGGAGCCTGCTGGTGCCGGCTTGAATTGGGTAAGGTGCCAGCATCAATAGCCCGCAGTGGCCATAGTTCACCCGCGGCGAAGCGCTGGGCTTCAGCGTTAAGGGCCGCAGCACTTTGCAAGCCTGGGTCTGCTTGCAAGGCGGCATCTTGTGTGGTCGCGGCAACAGCGGCTTGTGGGTTGAGCCACAATGCGGCGATGACTGGCAAGCAACGCCACCAGGCATCGCGATGCTTTTTAAGAAACAACATAAACAACACTCCTTTTGTTACTTTAATGTGACAATTTATTGTCATTTGTTCCTGTCTTGGAACGGCAACATGCTAAGGGGCTTGTTTTGTGTTGCGAGTGTCTGTAATAGGTAA
>Ga0169931_10014221_pt1 | contig 10795 bp, 13 predicted proteins | sample Kivu_15m_20L_FD_129675 | JGI IMG/M metagenome (GOLD analysis project Ga0169931, IMG submission 129675) | Freshwater microbial communities from Lake Kivu, Western Province, Rwanda to study Microbial Dark Matter (Phase II) - Kivu_15m_20L... | ecosystem: Environmental > Aquatic > Freshwater > Lake... | reverse complement strand
TGGAAGGACTGATTTTGGGTTGGATCGGAAATCTTCCCACCCTGGTTTTGGGAAACCCTGGGACAGGAAAATCTTATCTAACTAGAACCTTTCAAACACTCCTTCCCCCCTGGGAAGAAAACGAGGCATGGCGGGAAACTCACTTGAGATTCCAGTTCCAAGGCGATTTGAATTTAGAGGAATTCTGGTCCCGAAGGCCATTTCGCTCCCCCCACCATACTTCTACAGAAAAAAGCATGGTAGGAGGAGGATCTCCGCCTAGCCCAGGGGAAGTAACTCTCGCTTCGGGAGGAGTCTTGTTCTTGGACGAGATAATGGAATTCAAGGAAACTGTTTTGGAAGCTTTGAGAGAGCCTTTAGAAGAAAAAGCAATCCACCTTTCCCGAGTTCGAGGAAAAAAAAAGATGCCTGCTAACTTTCATTTGGTAGCTTGTGGTAACCCCTGTCCCTGTGGAAATTCTTTTGGAAATAAGTCCTGTAGTTGCTCTGAGAAAGCCATACGAAGTTTTAGAAATAAAATTTCTGGTCCGTTTTTAGATCGGATTGGAATCGAGATTGTACTTTGGGAAAACAATGACCCAAAAACAGAATCTATCTCTACAAAAGAATTAAGAAATAAAATAGAAAAGGCATTGGAGTTTCGAAAGACTAGAGACTCAAATCTGCCTTTGGAGGAAATAGTGGAGTTGGATTTGGGTTTTCAACCTTCGATTAGAAAAAGAAAGAATTGGGCTAAGTTGTGTCGGGTGCTTGCAGATTACCAGCAGTCAGAAAAAGTAACGGAAGAAATCTTGATGAAATCTTTGCAATACATGGGAATATCGCAAATTTGGAAAATTACTTCTGGATAAAATGAGAAATCTCCATTGCAATTTTGTTTATAGCATATTCCATATAAGCAGGATCATCCACTTTCTTTTTGTAGTTCTCAAACTTCTTATTTATAGAAGCAGACATTCCCCTTTTCCTAAGCATCACAGGATCAGGACCAAATTCTTCTGTCTCAGCCAAATTGCCAAGTATGGACAATTGTCGCATAGGGTACTTCCTTGTAAAAAAAGACTCTCATCCGTGAGAGCCGACTAGAATTTCATTCGGACAGCAGTTCAGTCTTCTTGATGTAGTAAATTAAAATAGATCAGAATAAAAAACTACTTCCTGATTTGGAATGCTATGAGCCAATCCGAAAGAAAGAGTTAGGTGATTAAAGGCTGGGTGAATGTTTAGATAACGCTCCGCTTCCTTCCTCATTTTTCGTTTTTTTGTCTCATGAAAAATTTCTAAGGGATGATAATCGATTTTCTGATTCCATGCCTTGATTTCCCAAAAAAAAACCTTTCCTTCCAAAAAACTAATTATGTCAATTTCCCCCCTTCGGCTTCTAAAGTTGGTAGAGAGTATAGTGTGTCCCTTCTCCTCCAACAAGGATTTTGCTCTAATTTCCCCTATTTTTCCTTTGTCTGCATTGTTCATGAACTAAAAAGTTGTTCCTTGGGAAGAGCCTTCTGGATAAACAAATTAACTTCTTTTATTAAATCTACGAATTCCAAAACTTTATTATTTTTGCCATTGATATCCCGCGTTATTCGAATTATTGGCCGGAGAGGCTTCCCATCATTGGGAAATAATACCATTCCGATTCGATTGTCTGAAAGCATAACTGCTGAACCTACGGGAAACATGGTCAATTTGTTTAGAAAAACTCGTACTATCTTTAAATCGTATTTAGAAACATTGACGGAAATCAGTGATCTCATCGCTTCATAAGGCAACAATGCTGGTCTATGAGGCCTCGCTTGGATCATAGCAGAAAAATTATCAGCTATCGTATAGACTTTGGTCAATTCATCGATTTGATTTGCAACTAACTTTTGTGGATAGCCTGTCCCATCTAGTGCTTCTTGGTGCTGAAGCGCAACTAAGGCCAAGTTATTTTTGAGTTTTAGCTTTTGCGTAAGGACTTGGTAACCTAAGATAGGATGCTTCTTTAAAACTTTCCAATCGGCATCATCTAAAGGTTGTTTCTTTTCAGAGACATCTTCAGGAATAAGTGCCATTCCAATATCTGCGAAAAAAGCTGCAAATGCTAAATCAACTAATTTTGGTCTTGAATACTCCAATAAATTCCCTAGATACAAAGAGAACCACGTTGAAATAACGACATGATTGAATAAATAATAGCCCGATGTGGAGTGAGAAAGCAGAACGATCGGGAGATTGGATTTTGATTTTATAAATTCTACCATCTTTTCAATTATTTCTCTAAATTCTCTAATTTCAAAGTTTTTGCCTTCGGCAACAAGTCTGTAGCATTTTTGAACCAGTTCGAAGGCATTAGAATACAATCCACTAAACTCTTGCTTAGAATTTAATCCTTGTTCTAAGACTTCTCTATAAAATTTATTTGTCTCATCCGTTCTTAGCAAAGGTAGTTCACTTCCGAGAAGTCTTTTATTTTCGTTCAAAGTATCATCTTTATCTTTTTGAACAACGGGTTCACCATCGGTCAGAACGAATGCTATCCTGAATTGGTTGAGTCTGTCTATGTCTTGTTTTGTTATAGGCTGCTCGGCAGCGACTAAAACAGTGTCTTTGTCCAGGAAGACTTGTTTCGTGAAACTAATTCCTGGAGAAAGTTCTGAAATGGGAATCCTTCGCATAAGAAAATGCTACGAAAGTTACAGAAGGCTTCAATTGTTTTTCTTTTTCTGGAACAAAGTACGAAAAACAATGGAGACTGCAAGGTAAAGCTCCTTGGGGATTTCTTGCCCCAAACCCAGTCTACTCAAGGAATCTGCGAGAACGGGGTCTTTCCAAATCGGGATGCCGGCTTCGTAAGCTTCCTTTTGGATGAGGATTGCCAGATTTCCTTCGCCTTTTGCCAATAACCTCGGCGCGTTTGGAGCTTGGTAACCCAGTGCCACAGCCCTTTTCATGGATTTTCCTCAAGGAATACGATGCCTTCTATGGAACTTTTGAGAACTTCTGCATGCCTAGTGTAGCAAAGAATTTGGTTTTGGTGGAGACGAAATCGGAATCGACCAAAAACGCTGGAATCAATCGTGAAGTTGCGTCCGCCTTCGGGACGAATTTGGTATGGCATTCGGGAACAATTCCAAATTTTCATGAACTGTTTCTCGGAATTTCCGTAAAAAACTCAACCTATGGACTCTAGAAATTCCGTATCTTTCTAAATTTTTCCTATGCAATTCTGTTCCATATCCCTTGTGTTTTTCAAATTCGTATTGAGGAAATTTTTTAGATAGTAGCAATAAAAATTCATCCCTGCCAACTTTAGCCAAAATAGATGCAGCACTTATAGTTTTGATCATGGAATCTCCCCTCACAAAGGATTCGTGCACTAGGCCCGGAATTTTGTAATTTCCATCTATCCAAACTGGCTCGCCCTGGAAGTGAAGTTTCCTAAGGCCTTTCCTTATCCCATAAAATATTGCAGAATTTATGCCAACCTTATCAATGTATTTCGCAGAAACAAGGATGCAAATTCCTTCCATAGTACTTTGTATTTGCGATTGAAGATTCTTTCTTTTGTTAGCTGGAAGAGCCTTAGAATCAGTTAAATCTTGGAAGAGCCCGTCTTGAAGGGAACGGGCGAGACTCGGGGAAGTTTTGACAATACCAATGGCTACTGGACCTGCGAGGCAACCTCTACCGGCCTCATCTACAGAAAAGAAAGCCTGCGACGGAAAGTCCGTACTTATCCCTTTTTGAGGGATTCCTCTTGCTTTTTTCTTTCCTGAGCAACAATAGCTTGTCCACCCTTTCTTTCTTTGATCCTCGCCCCTTTGCCTGCTTTTTTGCGAAGGTAGTACAATTTGGCTCGGCGAACCTTACCCTTGCGTGTGAGTTCTATTTTTGAAATTCTTGGGCTGTGGACTGGAAAAATCCTCTCAACTCCAACATCATAGCTTATCCGCCTAACCGTGAAAGTCTTGGAGTGCCCTTTGCTTGCGATAGCTATGACAGTTCCTTCGTAAGTTTGGATTCTCTCTTTGCCAGATTCGATGATTTTATAGAAAACTTTTACAGTATCTCCAATCTCAAACTGGATCTTCGTCTTAGGTTCTTCGGCTAAAGCTTTTTCCAATATCTGATTCATTCTCTCATCCACCCTTTGTTCCTGCGGTGGGACCGCCGCCATTCTAGGATTCGTTCGTGATGACCCTCGAGGAGAACTTCAGGAACAATCCAACCCTGAAAATCCCTCGGTTTGGTGTACTGAGGGTATTCCAATATCCCTTCATCGTTGTGGGATTCCTCTATGAGGCTTTCTTCGTCTCCCAAAACACCTCGGACCAGCCGAGCGAGACTATCGGCAAGCACCAAAGCTCCCAAATCACCCGTGGAAATTACATAGTTTCCTAGGGAGACCTCCCTGTCAATGAGATGTTCTTTTACTCTGTGGTCCACTCCTTCGTAGTATCCAGATATAAAGGTAAATGTTTGGAAATCAGAAGCTAGTTCTTTGGCAAGTTTCTGATTCCAAGTTTCGCCTGTGGGTGAAAGTAGAATCACATGACCTTTTTTCTCTTCTAAAGAAGAGAGAGCGCGAAATATGGGACCTACTTGAAGTAGCATACCCGGTCCACCCCCGTAGATGGTATCATCCACCTTGGAGTGTTTGTTTCCGGAAAAATCTCTTAAAAAAGCCGTGTGTACTTCCAAGAGCCCTCGGTCTCGAGCCTTTCCCATGATTCCTTCCCGAAAGAAAGATTCAATACGACTGGGAAAAAGTGTGACGAAGTTAAATCTCAAACCATTCCTCCCAGCGAAGCATCTCTATGGTCTTCGCTTCCAAATCCCAAGAGCCTACGAACTCAGACAGAAAAGGTACGAGAATTTGCGTACTCTCAGTTCTACAATCTAAGAAGGTTTGGTTTGTTCCATCGAGTACCTGATAGATATGAAATCCTGTAGATTGATTGAGAGAATAAACTTTCAATCCAATAAGATTCGTCACCAAAACTTCATTCTGTTCGATAGGGATCTCATCCAAAGCTTCTCTAGGGACATGTACATCTTGGTTTGTGAGTTGCTTTGCCATTTCAAGATTGAGAATGCCTCGGATATGAACCAAAAAATAGGTTCTGGCAAAATCCCATTTTTCAAAAACAAGTGCATCAGAGCCAATTCGTACTGTTAACGGTGGCTTGGTGTAAAAAAGCAAATCACCAGATGGAAAAAATCGCAACGCTCCTGTCAGCCCATGGGGTTTTCCCAGACGACCAATGGAGATTTCGGAAGTCAATCCACTATTTCTAGGGTAAAATTTTTGCCTTGTTTGATGGCTGCGGCTTGTAGGACAGTTCGAAGAGATTTTGCAATTCTTCCGTTCTTACCAATTACCTTACCAAGATCTTTTTGAGCGACCCTTAGTTCCAAAACAACCTGGTCTTCACCAGGTAGTTCTTGGATTTGGATTGCCTCTGGTTGGTCTACCAATGAAGTTACAATGTATCGCAAAAGAGGTTCCAATTTTCAGAGAACCCCCGCCTCTTTCAAAAGGGACCTAACCGTATCGGTTGGCTGAGCGCCTTTTTGGATCCAAGAGAGAGCCTTATCTTTCTTGAGACTCAGCTTTGTTTTGCTGGACTCTGTGGGGTGGTAATGACCTATAGATTCAATATATCTTCCATCTCGGGGAGATGTACTAGTGGCTGCTACTATCTTGTAATGAGCATCGTTTTTGGTTCCTGTGCGCTGGAGCCTGAGTTTTACCAATGGATTCCTCTCTTACAGCCAGAATCCGTTTCGGCCTTTGCTTGTCAATTTGGGTTTTTAGGACAAAGCGAGAGTCTTTAGTTTTTTGGCTTCGCTGTTGGGATCGGTAGTTTTGAACAAGGCAGAGCCGACCACAGCGATATCTACTCCAAGATGAGCCAGTTCTCGGATGTTTTGGGAGTTCACCCCGCCATCTACTTCCATCTGGATTCCATAGTCCCTTGTCATCTCTCGGATTGTTCTGATTTTGTCCAAACCTGACTTCACAAAGGATTGACCATAGAATCCAGGATCGACAGTCATTACTAAGACCAAATCTACGTAAGGCAGAAGGTAACGAAGGCTTTCGGGCGGTGTCGAGGGATTCAGTGTCACTCCAACCTTACAACCACTTCCTCGGATTTCCTCAGAAAGCCTCACTCCAAAATTTGTCGTTTCAATATGAAAGGTTATGTATTCAGGAGAGAGAGAATAGTATTTTGGTGCATGATCTTCTGGTTTCCTTACCATTAGATGAACATCTAACTTTTGTTTGCCGTACTTGGCGATTTCTTTTGTAAAAGCTTCTCCAAATGAGATTTGAGGAACAAAATTTCCATCCATCACATCAATATGGAGATAGTCAATGCAATCTTGTGATAAATTAGGCAAGGTGTTAGCTAAATTTGTCAATTCACTAGCCAAAAGAGAAGCTGAAATTTTCATCAGTAGCCCTTAGGTTCCAAATTCCAGGTTTTAGATTCGCCAGAATTTCTACCAACTAAGGTTAGCGTAGTCTTTTTAGTGTTGTAGTAGAGGAATCGAAAGAGTTGATCTTCATCTAATGGCAATTGAGTAACTAGATTTTTTTCTTTAGTTTCTTCTTCACTTTTTTCCAATTCGACTAGAGTATAGAAATCTTTTTCACCAACCTCTTTTTCTAAAAGCTTGTAACCGTATCTCAATTTGTTATCTGTCTCATAAAAATAAGAAGTGATCTGAACACCGTTTTTGTTTTGTTTGATATTTTGAATTAGGCCTTGTTTCTTTCTATCTTTTGTTTCTTGGATTTTATCCAGATGGAATGGAATTTTTAGTCTGTCCAGACTAGCTGCCGCAAAAGGATAAGGATTGTCTATGAAAGATTCAAATACCTTGCCAAGATCAGGCTTAGCATTATTATCCTCCGTTACCAAAAGATAAACTAACTCTGTAGAACGGATCTTCTCTCCACTAGCAGGAATTTGATCTACAACGGTTTCTGCCAGTTCGTCTTGGTTCTTTGGAACATATACAATACCACCCAATTTAAGTGACACAGAAAAATCCCCACTTGGGATACTCTCTAGAATTGCTTTTGCTCTTCCTAGATTTTGTCCAACCAATTCAGGCATGGAAACCTTATCGCCAGCTACATTGACGGATAGATATACTTTGGAGCCAGCCTCGATTTCCTTACCAGGGTCGATGGATTGTGTTAAGATTATTCCATCTGGTCTTTCAGGTACATGTAGTTCTTCTAATTTTACTTTTATTTGGCTGCGTTGCAATTCATTGTGGACTTCAAGGTAGGACTTACCCAGAAGGTCTGGCATCACAATCTTTTGATCTTCTTTTGTTCGCATCACTACTACAAGGAATGCTCCCAGGAAAAAAATAGTTAATCCCAATACTAAAAATAGAACATATCCGCTGTAAGGTAATATTTTGAAAAACTTTTCTTTCATTCAAAAACTTCTCCTGGTAGAATTCTCATTCCATTTTGAAAATCCAAGCTGGAAAGCGGTTTCTTACCAGACAACTGCAATCGAGTTACCTCAAAAATTTTCCCATCGCCACCTCTAGCGAAAAGTCTTTTTTCTTTGTCTAAAAATATTTCTCCTGGTCTTCCAGGTCGCTCTTCCCCATTCCAACGAGAACTATGAAATAGTATGCTTTGACCTCGAAATCGTCCCATCGCTTGGGCATCCGAAGAGAGTGCCCTGATTTTGTTATGGATTTCAAAGCCTGTTCTGGAAAAATCCAAAATTCTATCTTCACTTTTGAATTTTCCGCAATAGGTAGCCTGAGACTCTTGCTGTTCTCTGTATTGCCATTCTGATGGTTCAATCTTAAGTAGCTTTGACAAAGCTAAGCCTCCTCTCTCAGTAATTTTTTTTAAAAGATCTTGTGAAGTTGTATCATTTGTTAGGTGAATTTCTTCTTGATAAAGTACGGGACCTGCATCTAATTCTTTTACTATTTTTTGTATAGAAAAACCTGTTGTCTCTTTTCCTTGTAATATAGCCGATTGTACTGGAGAAGCTCCCCGCAATTCTGGAAGTAGGCTTCCGTGTAGGTTCCAACTTCCAAGGTTGGGAGAAGAAATAATAGAAGGAGGAAGGATTGAGCCATAAGCATAAACGATATGCAAGTCGGCATTAAAGGAGAAGATTTGCTTTTGTATATCTTCATCTTCTCTGATTTTTTTGGACCAAAGCACAGGAATCCTTTTGGTTTGAGCAAGTTCATGGACAGGACTTTCGGTGACAATTTGCTTTCTTCCAACGGGCTTTGGGGGATTCGTAACTGCAAAAACAATCTCGAAACCTTGTTCCAAAAGGAAATTCAGCAGGTCTTTAGCATGAGACGGAGTACCAAAAAATCCGAGACGCATCAGACCAAATCCAAGGGATCAAAATCGATTTCCAAATATCCTTTTAGCTTCGCCATGGGCTTCACTTTGCGCAATGTATCTTGGAGAAGAGAAATTTTGGGTGACTTCAGGATCATATGATATCTATAATTCTTCTCTATTTTATAAAAGGGACAGGGAGCTGGCCCTAGGATACGGATTTCTTTGTCATTATTTTCGTCTAGGAGCTTCCGAAACAGTTCGGCATCTTTTTCAGGAATTCCCTCTTCTGGACTCCGGAATACAAGTCTCAAAAGCCTTTGGAAAGGTGGATATTCCATCTCTTTGCGAATAGCGATCTCCCAATCAAAAAACTTTTCATATTCTTTTTCCATTGCCATCAAGAGCACAGGATTCTCTTGGTTGTTAGTTTGAAAAAAAACTTCCCCTCCCTTATTTCCACGACCTGCTCTTCCCGCTACTTGGGAGAGCAAGGCAAAGGTCCTTTCCGATGCTCTAAAGTCGGGGAGCCCAAGACCCAGATGAGCTTGTATAACTCCTACCAAGGTTACATTTGCTATGTCAATACCTTTAGCAATCATCTGAGTTCCTGTTAAAATATCAATCTCACCATTAGAAAATCTATCTATTACATCTGAAAAAGCCCCTCGATTCTCAGTAACATCCTGGTCTAATCTCTCTATCTTAAAATTTGGAAATTTTTCTAAAATTTTTTCCTCGAGTTTTTGAGTTCCGCTTCCCAGTAATTGAATTTCACCTGGATAAATTTTATTCAGAGATTGTAAAGAGGTTAAGTGTCCACACAAATGACATCGGACTTGTGAATTTTTATGAAAACATAAGGTCGTACTGCAATTGGGACAATTGATAAATTCTTTCGTTTTTTCGTTGAAAAGAAAGGGGCTATATCCTCTACGATTTAAAAGAAGTATAACTTGCTCTTTTTTTTGGATTCTTTCTTGAATCTTGAACTGAAGGTCTCCCGATAAAATCTCATCTCCCTTAGGTGAAGTCAAAAGATAAACTTCTGGCAATTTGGCTCCAGGAACAGCTCGTCTAGAAAGTCTGTGAAATCCTATTTGTCCAATTTTGGCTTGGTAAAAAAGTTCTAAAGTAGGTGTTGCACTTCCTAAAATCAATTTTCCATTTGATTCTTTAATTCTTTTCCAAGCGATTTGTCTAGCATGGTATCTTGGAGTCGAATGTTCTTTGTAAGATGAATCATGTTCTTCATCTAAAATAATGAGAGATGGCTTAAAGACAGGAGCAAAAACAGCTGATCTAGTGCCTACAGCAATTCGTTTCTGTTGATTCAAAATTTCTAAATAAGATTGAAATCTCTGCGAGCTCTTTAATTGTGAATGGAATATTGCAATTTGAGAAGGAAAGGCTTTTTCTAAGCGTAGCAAAGCGGGAAAAGTCAGTCCTATCTCAGGTAAGAGATAAATAACACAACCATCAGTTTCTTCTAAAACTTTTTGTATTAGAGTAATATAAACTTCTGTTTTTCCGGATCCTGTAATTCCGAAGAGTAAATGCACTGGTTCCGAACTTGACCAAATACTTTCACAAACAAGCTTTTGATCAGAATTTAAAGGGATAAATGATCCATTTTTAATTGGATTGTTTTGTTTATATTTGCTTCTGCGTTTTCCCGCAGGTAGAATTTTTGAAAAAGCTTCTCCTAATGAGCATTGATAAAAATCCGTCATCCAATATGCTAAATCAATAAGTTCTTTCGTTACAATGGGAAAAGTCTCTATAACCTTTTTGATCTCAAGAGTTTTATAATTGGGCTCGTTATTATGAATTTCGATGACTAAACCAATCGTTTCCTTATTATTTAGTTCAATATGTACTCTTTGACCTATAGATACTGCTAAATCAATTGGAATTCTATATGTTAGACTCTTTACCCAACTTTCTGAAACCGAAACTTCGCAGTAGGAAAACAAAGTATTACTAAAAGTAGGCTTTGGCTACTTGAAATTGTTCGATAAACGAAGATTCTAGTTGAATCCTTTCCTGAGCGTAGCTAAAAAGAGTTTTACCCTTGTCTTCCAGTGCAATTAGAGCTTCTGGAGAGCGCAAAACCATGCTAGGTATTTTTAGACCAGGAATCGGAAAATCATTTACTTTTCCCAAAAGATCTTTAGCTTTCTCTCCATACATAAGTCGGGCAGAATTCCCTAAAATAAAAATCCAGTTAATGTTGTTCTCTTTAATTGTTTCTTTGACATGAACTAGGCAAGATTTGATTCTTTGATTCCATGCTATTTCGTTATTAGAACTATTTGGAAATTGACATGCGGGAAATTCTTGATAGAAGAACTCTAAGTGCGAGAATTGATAAGCTTTTAGAACCAAATCTCCCCAAATTTTTTCAATACTCTTGTCTTTGAAAATCTGCGTAGGATCTTTTTTGATATTTGGTTTTTC
>Ga0169931_10014220_pt1 | contig 10796 bp, 11 predicted proteins | sample Kivu_15m_20L_FD_129675 | JGI IMG/M metagenome (GOLD analysis project Ga0169931, IMG submission 129675) | Freshwater microbial communities from Lake Kivu, Western Province, Rwanda to study Microbial Dark Matter (Phase II) - Kivu_15m_20L... | ecosystem: Environmental > Aquatic > Freshwater > Lake... | reverse complement strand
TGCCGGCCATGATGCTGAGCTGCAGCGCCTGGCCCACGTGCGCGGCGCAGGGGGCCGCGGCTTCGGCGAAGACCTGGGGCTTGACCGCCCACACCACCAGCGTGGCCTGCGCCAGCCGCGCATCCGCCTCAGGCTGGGCCTCGATGCCGAGTTCGGCGCGCAGCCGCTCGCGCTGCGGTGCGTGCGGCTCGACGACGACGAAGCTCGCGGCCGGGGCGCCGGAGCGGCGCAGCCCGCCGAGGATGGCGACGGCCATGTTGCCGCCGCCGATGAAGGCGGTGAGGACGGGACGATGCAAGGTCGGTTCCTCCGGGGGACATGAGCGGTTGGAAAGGTGCTTGCGGCGGGCGCGATTCAGCGCGAGGCCGCGGCGCCCGGCGTGGCCGCCGCCCCGCTGGGCAGCGTGATGCCGGGGGCGAGCGGGATGTCGGCCGTGAGCTCGATCTTCGTGACGTAGTGCCGCGTCTCGCCGAAGCAGCTCGTGGGCAGGCCCACCTTTTCCTCGTAGTGCAGGCTCACGCGCTTGCCCATGGCCTTCATGAGCTGCTGCGCCACGGCCTCGTCGCGCACCGTGAAGTAGAACTTCTCCACCGTGCTGCCGGGCAGCGAGACGAGCGCGAGCTCGCCCTCCCAGGTCTTGCAGATCCAGCCCTTGTGCGAGAGCTTCTGCACCCAGCCGGCGCGCTCGCCGGTGGAGTAGCTCCAGGTCAGGGCGATCCAGATCCAGCCCGCGAAGAGGGCGGCAGCGGCGAGCAGGGCGGCGATCAGGTGCTTCATCGGGCGGGTGGTCAAGGGGCAGGGCAGGCGGAGGACTATCCTCGCACGGATCGCGCGGCCGCCCCGGGGGCACTACGATACGCCTGCGCGCTGGCCGGAGCCGGCGCGCGGTGGCCTGCCCACCTGCGAAGCCAAAGCCCATACCCCAGGACGACACCGCCATGAAGCTCACCCGCCGCCATGTCCTCGCCCGCGCCAGCCTGGCCGCTGCCGCCACCCCGCTGCTGTGGGCCGCGCCTTCACAGGCCCAGTCCCCGTGGCCCTCGCGGCCGGTGCGCATCGTCGTGCCCACGGGCCCCGGCAGCTCGCTCGACCTGATCGTGCGCGCCATGAGCGACAAGCTCGCCGCGCGCTGGGGCCAGCCGGTGGTGATCGAGAACAAGGCCGGGGCCGGCGGCATGCTGGGCATGGACGTCGTCGCCAAGGCCACCGACGGCCACACGCTGGGCATCGGCTTCAACGGCCCGCTGGCCTACGCCCCCTTCCTGTACGCCAAGACCCCCTACGACCCGGCCAAGGACCTCAAGGCCGTCGTCATGACCACGAGCCAGCCCAACGTGCTGGCCGTCAACGCCGACGTGCCGGCGCGCACGGTGGCCGAGTTCGTCACCTGGGCGCGGGCGCAGGGCGGCAAGCTCAACTTCTCCTCGCTCGGCAACGGCAGCTCGGCCCACCTGACGATGGAGCTGTTCCTGTCCGAGGCCGGCATCAAGGCCACGCACGTGCCCTTCAACGGCTCGCCGCCGGCGGCGATGGCGGTGGCCCAGGGCGAGGCGCAGATGACCTTCATGGTCGCGCCGGCCATGCTGCCCCACGTCAGCAACAACAAGGCGCGCCTGCTGGCCGTGACGAGCGCGCAGCGCCCCGACAGCCTGAAGAGCCTGCCCACCATGGCCGAAGCCGGTTTTGCCAACGTCGAGGCCGTGGGCTGGAACGGTCTGGTCGGCCCCGCGAGCCTGCCCGACGCGGTGGCGCAGCGCGTGGCTGCCGACGTGACCGAACTGCTCAAGGACCCGGCCGTGCGCACCCTGCTGGACAACGCCGGCCTGACGGCCGTCGGCGGCAAGCCCGAGGACTTCCGCCGCTTCATCGACGCCGACGTCAAGCGCTGGGGCCCGGTCATCACCCGCCTGGGCGTGAAGCTGGGCTGACGGCCCCGCCCCCGCCCTGATCCCGCCCACCCCCGACAACCGACGCCTGCCTGCGACACCGTGGTCACCTTCCCTTCCTACTCCCAACCCGCCGCCGCGCCGGCGCCCGCCGACGACGCGGCCGAACTGTCCTTCGACGTCACCGAGGCCGATTTCCGGCAGACTGTGCTCGAGCGCTCGCTCGACGTCCCGGTGCTGCTGGACTGCTGGGCCCCCTGGTGCGGGCCCTGCCGCAACCTCAAGCCCGTGCTCGAGAAGCTGGTGCGCGACTATGGCGGCCGCTTCGTCCTGGCCAAGCTGAACACCGACGAGGCGCCGCAGATCTCGGCCGCGCTGCAGATCCGCAGCATCCCGCTGGTGGTGCTCTTCGTCGGCGGCCGGCCGGTGGACCAGTTCATGGGCGCGCAGCCCGAGGGCGCGGTGCGCAAGTTCCTCGACAAGCACCTGGGCCCGCAGGTCTCCGAGGCCGAGGCCCTGCGCCTGGAAGCGGCCGAGGCGCCCGACGCCGAGACCGCCGAGGCCATCCTGCACGAGGCGCTGCAGGTCGAGCCGCGCAATGCCGCGGTGCTGCAGGACCTGGCCGAGCGCGTGATCGCGCGCGGCGGTCTGGACGAGGCCGAGCGCCTGCTGGCCGCGGTGCCGGCCGAGGAGCGCAAGGACCGCCATGCCGGGCTGCTCAAGCGCATCGAGCTGGCGCGCAACCGTCCGCAGGGCGACCCCGCGGCGCTGGCCGCCCGCATCGCCGCCAATGGCAAGGACTTCGAGGCCCGCTTCGCGCTCGCCGCACTCCTCGCCTACGAGGGCGACTTCAACGCCGCCTTCGACCAGTTGCTCGAGGTCGTGCTGCGCGACAAGGCGGAGTGGCGCGAGAAGGCGCGCAAGCAGCTCGTCGACTGGTTCGACGCCTGCCCGGACCCCGCTGTCGTCAGCCGCGGCCGCCGCTACCTGGGCATGTACCTGAACTGAACCCCGTTCAGGGCTGCGGCGCGGCCGGCGCGGGCCGGGCGCCGAACACCGCGGTGCCCACGCGCACCAGCGTCGCGCCCTCGGCGACGGCGGCCTCGAGGTCGTCGCTCATGCCCATGGACAGCGTGTCCAGCGCCAGACCCTGCGCGTTCAGGGCGGCGAGCAGCTCGCGCAGCGCCCGGTGCGGCGCGCGCTGGGCCTCGAAGCCCTGCGCCGGCGCCGGGATCGACATCAGCCCGCGCAGGCGCAGCCGCGGCAGCGCCGCCACGGCGCGTGCCACCTCGGGCAGCTCGGCCGGGGCCAGGCCGCTCTTGCTGGCTTCGCCGCTGACGTTGACCTGCAGGCACACCTGCAGCGGCGGCAGCCCGGGCGGGCGCTGCTCGGACAGGCGCTGCGCGATCTTCAGCCGGTCCACCGAGTGCACCCAGTCGAAGGCTTCGGCCACCGGCCGCGTCTTGTTGCTCTGCAGCGGGCCGATCAGGTGCCACTCGAGCCGGGCACGCAGGGCGGCCAGCGCGGCGATCTTGTCCAGCGCCTCCTGCACGTAGTTCTCGCCGAAGGCGCGCTGGCCGGCGCCGAAGGCCGCGCGCACCGCGTCCGCCGGCTGCGTCTTGCTCACCGCCAGCAGGCGCACGCTGCCGCCGGCGCGGCCGGCCTGGGCGCAGGCGCTGTCGATGCGCTGGTGCACGGCATCCAGACGGGTGGGCAGCAGGGTGGGGGAGAGCTCTTGCGTCGTCATAATCCCCGAGCTTAGCGTCACCCCCGCGGGCCGGCCCGCGGCGGTGGCGGCCATCCTCCATGGACATCACCCAGCTCCTCGCCTTCGCGGTCAAGAACCGGGCCTCCGACCTGCACCTGTCGGCCGGCCTGCCCCCCATGATCCGCGTCCACGGTGACGTGCGCCGCCTCAATGTCGAGGCACTGGACCACGAGCGCGTGCACGCGATGGTCTACGACGTGATGAACGACGCCCAGCGCAAGCAGTTCGAGGAGGCGCTGGAGTGCGACTTCAGCTTCGAGGTGCCGGGCCTGTCGCGCTTCCGTGTCAACGCCTTCAACCAGCACCGCGGCGCGGGCGCGGTCTTCCGCGCCATCCCGAGCAAGGTGCTCACGCTGGAGCAGCTCGCCACCCCGCCGCTGTTCGCCGACCTGGCGTTGCGCCCGCGCGGGCTGGTGCTCGTCACCGGGCCCACCGGCTCGGGCAAGAGCACCACGCTCGCGGCCATGGTCAACCACCGCAACGAGAACGACCACGGCCACATCCTGACGATCGAGGACCCGATCGAGTTCGTGCACGAGAGCCGGCGCAGCCTGGTGAACCAGCGCGAGGTCGGGCCGCACACGCGCAGCTTCGCCAACGCGCTGCGCGCCGCGCTGCGCGAGGACCCCGACGTCATCCTCGTGGGCGAGATGCGCGACCTCGAGACCATCCGCCTGGCCATCACCGCCGCCGAGACCGGGCACCTGGTCTTCGGCACGCTGCACACCAGCTCGGCGGCCAAGACCCTGGACCGCATCGTCGACGTCTTCCCCGCGGCCGAGAAGGAGATGGTGCGCACCATGGTCTCCGAGAGCCTGGTGGCGGTGATCTCCCAGGCGCTGTGCCGCCGCGCCGACGGCTCCGGGCGCGTGGCGGCCTACGAGATCATGGTCGGCTCGCCCGCGATCCGCAACCTGATCCGCGAGAACAAGGTCGCGCAGATGTACTCGGCCATCCAGACCGGGCAGGCCTTCGGCATGCAGACGCTGGACCAGCATCTGGCCGACCTGGTGCGGCGCCAGCTCGTCGCGCCGGTGGAGGCGCGCAGCAAGGCGCGCATGCCCGAGAACTTCCCGGGCTGACGGCCTGAGAAACCATGGACACCGACCAGGCCCGCCGCTTCGTCCACGACCTGCTGGGCCTGATGACGCGCCGGCGCGGCTCGGACCTGTTCCTGACGGCGGACTTCCCACCCGCGATCAAGGTCGACGGCAAGATCACGAAGGTGGCGCCCCAGCCCCTGACGGCCCAGCACACGCAGGCCCTGGCCGCGGCGCTGATGAGCCCGGCCCAGGCGGCCGAGTTCGAGCGCACGCGCGAGGCCAACCTGGCCGTCGCCCCGCCCGGGCTCGGGCGCTTTCGCGTCAATGCCTTCGTGCAGCAGGGGCGCGTGGGCCTGGTGCTGCGCGCGATCCCGACCGAGCTGCCCACGATCGACGCGCTCGGCCTGCCGCCGGTGCTCAAGGACATCGCCATGCACGTGCGTGGTCTGGTCGTGCTGGTGGGCGGCACCGGCTCGGGCAAGAGCACCACGCTGGCGGCGCTGCTGAACTGGCGCAACGAGCACTCGCAGGGCCACATCGTCACGGTGGAGGACCCGATCGAGTTCGTGCACGCGTACAGGAACTGCATCGTCACGCAGCGCGAGATCGGGCAGGACACCGAGGGCTGGGCCGTGGCGCTGAAGAACGCGCTGCGCCAGGCGCCCGACGTCGTGGCCATGGGCGAGATCCGCGACCGCGAGGCCATGGAGCACGCGCTCGCCTTCGCCGAGACCGGCCACCTGTGCATGGCCACGCTGCACGCGAACAACACCCACCAGGCGCTGGACCGCATCCTCAGCTTCTTCCCCGCCGACCGGCGCGCGCAACTGCTGATGGACCTGGGCCTGAACCTGCGCGCCTTCGTCTCGCAGCGCCTGCTGCCGCGCAGCAGCGGGCGCTGCCGCGTCGCGGCGGTGGAGGTGCTGCTGAACTCGCCGCTCGTCACCGACCTCGTGATCAAGGGCGACGTGCCGGGCGTGAAGGAGCTGATGAAGCGCTCGCGCGAGCTGGGCATGCAGACCTTCGACCACGCGCTGTTCGATCTGTACGAAGGCGGGCACGTCACCTACGAGGACGCGCTGCGCCACGCCGACTCGGTCAACGACCTGCGCCTGCAGATCAAGCTCCACAGCCGGCGCGCCCGCGGCGAAGGCGGCGAAGGCGGCCCCGGCGCGGCGCCCGGCGGCCTGGCCATCGTCTGAACCCCCGAGCCGACCCCCCAACTCGAACCCCCACCCCACCATGAGCACCCGCAGCTACGACCCCGTCCCGCCCCGCACCGTGGCCTTCCTCGGCCTGGGTGTGATGGGTCATCCCATGGCCGGCCACCTGGCCCGCGCCGGCCACCGCGTCACGGTCTACAACCGCACCGCCGCCAAGGCCGCGGCCTGGGTGGCCGAATACGGCGGCGCCAGTGCGCCCACGCCGGCGCAGGCCGCGCAAGGGGCCGACTTCGTCTTCGCCTGCGTCGGCAACGACGACGACCTGCGCGCCGTGACCACCGGCGCCGACGGCGCTTTCGCCGGCATGAAGGACGGGGCTGTCCTCGTCGACCACACCACGGCCTCGGCCGAGGTCGCGCGCGAGCTGCACGCCGCCGCGCGCGGACGCGGCCTGCACTTCGTCGACGCGCCGGTCTCGGGCGGGCAGGCGGGCGCTGTCAACGGCGTGCTGACCGTGATGTGCGGCGGTGACGCCGGGCCCTTCGACGCGATGAAGCCGGTGGCGATGGCCTATGCGCGCGCCATCACGCGCGTGGGCGACAGCGGCGCCGGGCAACTGGCCAAGATGGTCAACCAGGTCGCGATCGCGGGGCTGGTGCAGGGCCTGGCCGAGGCCATCGCCTTCGGCCAGCGCGCCGGGCTGGACATGAAGCTCGTGCTCGAGGTCATCGGCAAGGGCGCGGCGCAGAGCTGGCAGATGGACAACCGCGGCAAGACCATGGTCGACCGCCAGTTCGACTTCGGCTTCGCCGTCGACTGGATGCGCAAGGACCTCGGCCTCGTGCTCGACGAGGCGCGTCGCAACGGCGCGCGCCTGCCGGTGACGGCGCTGGTGGACCAGTTCTACGCCGACGTCCAGGCCGCCGGGGGGCGGCGCTGGGATACGTCGAGCCTGGTGACTCGGCTGGATTGAGTGGCCGCCGCCGCGGCCCACTGGGGCTGGCGACGGCCTCCCCGGGGCCTGGGCTTACTTTTTCGCGGCCGCGTCCTTGGCGGCCGGCTCGGCGGCCGGCCCCTGCAGTTCCTTCAGCTCGGCCTCGCTGATGATGTCGAAGACGCGGACCACCTTGCTCACACCGGGGACGCCGCGGGCGGCCTCGACGGCGCGCGCCGCCTCGCGTTCGGTCACGCGGCCCAGCAGGTGCACGACACCGCGCTCGGTGACGACCTTGACCGTCTGCGGGCTGAGCTCGAGCGCGTCGATGAAGGCGGCCTTGACACGGGCCGTGAGGATGGCGTCGTTGGAGCGTGCCGTCAGCGAGGTCTTGCCCATCACCGCCACCTCGTTGACGACCGCGCGCACGCCCTCGATGCGGCTGACGGCCTGCTCGACCGTGGCCCGGTCGGCGGCCTCGGGGGTCTCGCCGGTGAGCAGGACGAGCCGGTTGTAGCTCGTCACGTTGACGTTGGTGCGGTCCGCGGTCAGCTCGCGGATGCGCGCGGCGGCCTTGAGCTCGATGCCCTGGTCCTCGACCTGGGTGCCAGGGCTGCGGCGGTCCGAGGCCATCAGCGCCCCGCCCACCACGGCTCCGCCGATCAGGGCGGGTGCGCAGGCGCTCAGCGCCGCGGTGGCGGCCAGCGCCAGCAGGGCGGCCCGCCACGGGGCCAGGGTCTTGCGGGAGAGGGTCTTGTTCATGCGGGTTCCAGTTCGCCCATCAGTTGAAGATCGACTGCATCGCACAGGCAATGCAGCACCAGCAGGTGCGTCTCGGCGACGCGGGCCGGCCGCTCGTGCGGCACGGCCACGAGGACATCCGCCTCACCCAGCAGCGGGCGCCACGCCGCGGCATCGGCGCCGGCCAGCACGGCCAGCGTCATCTCCTGCGCCTGCGCGCAGCGCGCGGCTTCCAGCAGCGGCGCGGCTGCGCCGCCGGCATCCACCAGCAGCAGCAGGTCGCCCGGCTGCCCGAGCGCGCGCACCTGCTGCTCCAGGCGCTGCAGCGTGTCGTCGTGCAGGGCCAGCGCCGCCAGCGGCGGGCGCTCGCGCTCGAAGCGGCCGGCCAGATTGGCCGCCAGGATGCGCGCGAGCGCGCTGCCGGCATCGCTGCCGGCCACGAGCACCTTGCCGCCGCCGGTGACGCAGCCGAAGACGGCCTCGGCCAGCGCCGCGACCGGGCGGCCCAGCGCGCCCGCGGACTGGCCGAGCAGGTCGGCGCACTCGAAGAACTGCTGCTGGATGCGCTGCTCGAGCATGGCTGGCGATGATAAGCCAGCGCCTGCCCGGTGAAGCTGGCCAGGCTCAGCGTGCCGGTCACCCGGCGTCGAAGGCGCCGCGCAGCCACTGGACCGCGTCGCCGTCGATGGCGACCACGTCGAAGCGGCAGGGTGGCAGCTCGTGCAGGCGCAGCAGCCAGTGCTGCGCCGCATAGACGATGCGCTGCTGCTTCGCGCGGCCGATGCTGGCGGCCGCGCCGCCCCAGGCGCCGGCCGGCGCCGAGCGCGCGCGCACCTCGACGAAGACCAGGGTGCCGTCGGGCTCGCGCAGGATCAGGTCGACTTCGCCGGCGCGCGCGCCCGGGCCGCGGGCGACCCGATAATTCCGCTGCACCAGGCGCAATCCGGCGCGCTGCAGGTGCTGCAGCGCCAGGTCCTCGGCGCGGCTGCCGGCCTCGCCGGGTGTCCCGCCCGGCCCCCACCCCTTGACCATCGACGCCCCCCACCTGCTGCACGCCGCGGCCCGAGCCGCCGGCGCGCAGCAGTATCCCGCGCCGGCGCTGTACCTGGTGGCCACGCCGATCGGCAACCTGGCCGACCTGACGCTGCGCGCGCTGCACGTGCTGGCGCTGGCCGACACCGTGGCCTGCGAGGACACGCGCAACACCGGCGCGCTGCTGCGCCACCTGGGCCTGGACAAGCCGCTGCTGGCGCTGCACGCGCACAACGAGTCCGCGGCCGCGCCGCGCGTGGCCGCGCTGCTGGCGCAGGGGCAGCGCGTGGCCCTGGTCAGCGACGCCGGCACGCCCGCGGTCTCCGACCCGGGCGCGGCGCTGGTGGCGGCGGTGGCGGCCGCCGGGCACCGCGTCGTGCCCGTGCCGGGCCCCAGCAGCGCCGTGGCGGCCGTCAGTGTGGCCGGCGACGCGCAGGCCGAGGGCTTCCGCTTCCGTGGCTTCCTGCCGCCGCGCGGGGCCGAGCGCGCGCAGGCCCTGGCTGCGACTGCGGCGGACACCGGGCAGCAGGTGCTGTTCGAGGCCCCGCACCGCATCGAGGCGCTCGCGCGCGAGCTGGCCCAGGCCGCGCCCGGGCGCCACCTGACGCTGTGCCGCGAGCTCACCAAGCAGTTCGAGACCGTGGCGACGATGGACGCCGCGGCGCTGCCCGCCTGGCTGGCCGCCGACGCGAACCGGCGGCGCGGCGAGTTCGTTGTCGTGCTGCACGCCGCGCCGCCGGTGGCAGCCGCCGCGGACGCGCTTCCCTCCGCGGCGCTGCAGGCGCTGCGCGTGCTGCTGGAGGAGCTGCCGCTGAAGCAGGCGGTGGCGCTGGCGGCGCGCCTGAGCGATGCGCCCCGCAAGGCGCTGTACGCCGCGGCGCTGGCGCTGCGCGACGGCGCGCTGGAGGCGGGCGGCGCGGACGACGCGGACGACGCCGACGCTGCATCATCGCCCGAGTCCGAGCCGCCGCATTGAGCGGCGTTGCCCGCGCCCTCGTTGACGCCGCGCAGCCGGCGGCGCCACCCCCAAGACCACGGCCCGCGCGCAACTGGGGCCGGCTCCTAGAATCGATCGACACTCTGCCGACAAGGACCCCGCCATGATCTCCCGCGAACCGACCCTCGAGCGCCTGGCCACGGCCCAGTCGCTGCTGCTCGAGCCCTTCGGCCTGGGCGAGGCGACGCTGCGGCGCGCGCTGGCGCTGATCTCGCAGCACGAGATCGACGACGCCGACCTGTACTTCCAGACCACCCGCCACGAGGGCTGGAGCCTGGAGGAAGGCATCGTCAAGAGCGGCAGCTTCAGCATCGAGCAGGGCGTGGGCGTGCGCGCCGTGGCCGGCGAGAAGACCGCCTTCGCCTACTCCGACGACCTCTCCGAGGCCTCGCTGCTGGATGCCGCGCGCACCGTGCGCACCATCGCCGCCGCCGGCCAGGGGCGGCGCGTGCAGGTGCCCCGGCGCTCGCAGGTGGCGCCCAGCCGCGTGCTCTACGCCCCCACCGACCCCATCGGCACGCTCGACAGCACGGCCAAGGTGGCGCTGCTCGAGAAGGTCGAGAAGATGGCGCGCGCGCGCGACCCGCGCATCGTGCAGGTGATGGCCGGCCTGGCGGCCGAGCACGACGTGGTGCTGGTGGCGCGCGCCGACGGCACACGCGCGGCCGACGTGCGCCCGCTGGTGCGCCTGAGCGTGACGGTGATCGCCGAGCAGAAGGTGGGCGGCGAGGTCCGGCGCGAGGTCGGCAGCGGCGGCGGCGGCGGGCGCTTCGGCCTGGCCTGGTTCAGCGACGAGGTCATCCGCTCCTACGTGGACCACGCCGTCGACGCCGCGCTCACCAACCTCGAGAGCCGGCCCGTGCCGGCGGGCGAGATGACGGTCGTGCTCGGCCCCGGCTGGCCGGGCGTGCTGCTGCACGAGGCCGTGGGCCACGGCCTGGAGGGCGACTTCAACCGCAAGGGCTCGAGCGTGTTCTCCGGCCGCATCGGCCAGCGCGTGGCGGCCAAGGGCGTGACCGTGCTCGACGACGGCACCCTCGACGACCGGCGCGGCTCGCTCAACGTCGACGACGAGGGCTGCGCCACGCAGCGCAACGTGCTCATCGAGGACGGCATCCTCAAGGGCTACATCCAGGACCGCCTGAACGCGCGCCTGATGGGCGTGCAGCCCACCGGCAACGGCCGGCGCGAGAGCTATGCCCACGTGCCGATGCCGCGCATGACCAACACCT
>Ga0169931_10014219_pt1 | contig 10796 bp, 5 predicted proteins | sample Kivu_15m_20L_FD_129675 | JGI IMG/M metagenome (GOLD analysis project Ga0169931, IMG submission 129675) | Freshwater microbial communities from Lake Kivu, Western Province, Rwanda to study Microbial Dark Matter (Phase II) - Kivu_15m_20L... | ecosystem: Environmental > Aquatic > Freshwater > Lake ... | reverse complement strand
GTCGGGCCGAGGGAAGGACCGCGCAGCGGCTGACCTTCCAAGTTAGGCGAGCGGGAGCGAAGCGGGGAGGGTCCTGCGCAGCGGGCGCCTAGGCCGAGCACGCAGCCAGCCATCCATCGGCGCCGCGGACTAGAGCTGAGCCTTGACGAGGTCCGTGATGTCGGTCACGACCCGACCGTCCTTGTGACGGATCGACTTCCACACGCTGCAGTGCCCCTGACTCGCCCGCAGGCTCTCGCAGGCCGCCGTGGCGCGGTTGGCGGCCTCGGTCAGCAGCTGGATGCCCTCCGGGGAGTCCTCGGCGATCTTCTGGCTGCGCAGCTTGCGCACCTCCGGCGTCGCCTCAAGCAGCGCCTGCCAGTCGACCACGGCCGGGTTGGAGACCTGAGAAGCCTCCTTCAGACCGCACACGTTGTCCGTGGACTTGGCAATCCAGTCGCGGTTGGCGAGCAGCACGGCCTCCGAGCACTCGAGGTGCGGAAGGTGGACCACCGGGCGGGCCGCGGCGGAAGCCGGGGTCTCGTTGGCGGGTGCGATCAGGCTGGCGAGCGTCAGGATCAGGTGCAGGGCGTTCATGGCGATCTCCTCGTTCGGCGGGAGCGAGCTCCTCGCAGCGGTGGCTGTTGCAACGGACAGTCCACCGACGGCCCATCGAACGCACTTTTTCGACGCGTCGCCCTAAGTTTTTTCTGGATCGTTCTTTGTGGCGAACTTTTTTCCCGCCACCCCGCGCCACCGCGCCCCGACCGAACCCGCGCCGAGCCCTGTCGAATTCGCCATTTCTCGCCACGCCCGTGCTGTTATGGCCCAGAACGGCTCGGCAGGGCCTTGGCGGTGCGCCGGAAGCGGGCCCCGCGGCGGCTGCCCTCCTGACTCAGGTAGCCCTGCTCCACGAGCCACTGCAGGTCGCGCAGGGCCGTGCGCGCCGAGATGCCCTCGGCCTCGGCGAAGTCCGCCGAGCTCGTCCGGTCGCCGGGGCCGAGCCGATCGAGCAAGCGCTCGGCGCGCTCCGAGAGGCTGCCGACGGTCAGGTCCTCGACCGACACCGGCCCGGCGGGCTCGGTGGCCACCAGCTCGAGGTGCTCCGGCCCGAGCTCGCCGCCTTGGGCGAGGAGGCAGGAGCGGGCGAGCACGTTCTCCAGCTCGCGCAGGTTGCCCGGCCAGCTGTGGTCGTGGAGCGCGTCGAAGACCTTGGGGTCGATGCCGGTGACCGGACGGTCGGCGCGCTCGTTGAAGCGGCGCACGTAGGCCGCGGCCAGCTCGGGGATGGCCGAGCGGCGCTGCCGCAGGGGCGGCACGGTCACGTGGGCCACGTTGAGGCGGTAGTAGAGGTCCTGCCGGAAGCGCCCGGCCTCGACCTCGCGGGCGAGGTCGACGGAGGTGGTCGCCACGATGCGCACATCGATGCGCACGGCGCTGCTCGAGCCCAGCGGCTGGACCTCCTTGGACTCCAAGAGCCGCAGCAGCGCCACCTGACCCGCCGGAGGCAGACCGGCGACCTCGTCGAGCACCACCGTGCCCCCCGCCGCGTACTCGAACGGGCCCACGCGCCGCGTGTGCGCGCCGGTGAAGGCCCCCTTCACGTGCCCGAAGAGCTCGTCCTCGATCAGGCTGGCCGAGAGCGACGGACAGTGCACGTGCACGAGCGGCCCGCTCGAGCGCGGGCTCCAGCGGTGAACGAGCTCCGCCACGCGGTCCTTGCCGACCCCAGTCTCCCCGCTGACGAGCACCGAGAAGTCCTGCCCCGCGATCAGGCGCAGGGTGTCGAGCAGCTGGATCATGACCGGACTGGCCGCCACGAAGTCGACCGGCACGAGGCCCGCGAGCTGGACGAGGTTGACCGCCGGCAGACCGGACTGGACCTCGGCCATGCGGTCCTCGAGCACCGCCAGCACGAAGCGCGCGCTCGGGCCGTCGCCCGGCCACGTCGCATGGGCGCTGTAGATCCCGGTCACGGCCTCGCCATCCAGCCACGGTCCCGAGGTGAGCCGATCGACCACCCGCGCCGCGAGCGCCTCGGCATCCGGAGGCGAACCGCGCCACGGCAAGGCCAGCTTGAAGTCCGCTGCGCCCGAGCGACCGAACACGGCCACCCCGCGGATCGAGGTCCGCAGACGACTGGCCGCCTCGCGCAGCCGCTCGCCGGCGCGCTCATCGTCGCGCGGCAGGCCCGCGAGGTGCACCTGCAAGAGCGTCACGCCCGCGCCCGCGCCGCCGCGCTGGATCTCGTCCGCCACGCGCTGGCGGAAGCCGGGATCGGAGAGGAAGCCCGTGACCGCGTCGCGCACCGCCTGACGGTAGAGGCGCGCATTTTCGAGCACGATCGCCGACTGGGAAGCTGCGGCGAGCAGGAAGGCCTGATCCTTGCGCGGCAGGTCGAAGTCGAAGCCGACCACCACCGCGCCGCGCGTCTCGCCCGAGGCGACAAGCGGCAGACACAGGACGCGCCGCGCCGAGCCGAGCACCGTGCGCTCGAACTCCGTCAGCACCGCGCCCTGCCCGCGGTCGACCAGCGAGAGGGGCTCGCCCGCCACCAGCGCCGCCTGCAGGGTGAGCGCCTCGTCAGGGAGTGCGAGCTCGCGACCGCCTTCGGCGAACAGCCGCGCCTCCTCCCCGGCCTCGCCGCGCCACAAAATCGCGAGCCCCGTGGCCCGCGTGTGGCGCGCGAAGAAGGCGAGGATCGCCTCGCGGGCCTGCTCCGGATCGAGGCGCCGCGAAAGCTCGCCTTGCGCGCTCTGCAGGCGCTCCATCTCGCGCACGCGCTCGGCGATCTGCTCGGAGTAGTCGCGCACCGCGACCGCGAGGTTGCCGACCTCGTCGGTGATCTCGGGCTCGACTTCGCCCGGCCGCCCGGCGCGCAGCGCGCGGTCGAGGCGCTCGATCGGCCCGACGAGGTGCCCGGTGAGGATGCCCGCGAAGAGCAGCACCGTGAACACGGCCGTGATGCCGGCGGCGAGCAGGAGCTCGGTCAGCGAGTAGCGGCCGAGCACCGCTTCAGCGCGCTCGCGCTGGGGCACGACCAGCACTCCGACGAGCTCACCCCCGCGCGCATCCCACACGCCGCGCCGCAGGTCGCCTGTGCCCGATTCGAGATCGCTGGCCACCGGCGCCGGATCCGAGCCCGCACCGACGAGGCGCACATCGGAGCGCGCGCTCGCCGACACCCCCGGCAGCCCGGGCGTGCGCGCCACGGCCACCACCAGCGGCTGCTCCGCACCCGGCGCGGTCTGCGCCACGCCGAACAGCCACAGCTGCCCGAACGGCCGCGCCGCACCCGACTCGAACGCGAAGGAGCGCGGCAACGCGCGCCACGTCGCGCCCTGTCCCACGCGCACGCGCCGCCCATCGGGCCGCGTGCGCTCGAGCCAGCGCACATCGCCCTGCGGCTCGCCCCACGCCTGCGCGAGCTCCTCGCTCGTCTCCGGAAACGCGCCGTCGACGCGCTTCTTCAGCTCGACGATCCGCAGCAGGCGCGCGGCCTCGCGCTCGAGTTCGCGCAGCTCGCGCTCGATCTGCGCCTCCGCGCGCGCGATCGCCTCGGAGGCGCGCTCGGACTCGCGCGAGCGGTGCTCCGCGCTCAACGACGCGTCGAGGAGCAGCGTCAGCGCCAGCAGCGGCACCGCGCTCGTCACCGCGAAGCCGACCGCCAGCTTGCCGCGCAGTCGCCGCCGCGTGCCGAGCCACTCGGCAAACAACGCCACGAGGAACGGCGCCACCGAGGCCAGCGTCACGAGCGGCGCGGTCTCCCACACCGACTTCACCGGCGGCGCGACGTCGCGCAGGTAGATCGTGCCGAGCTGTTCCGAGCCCAGCCGCAGCGGTCGCGCGAGCTGCCCGCGCGCGACCTTGCGCGGCGTGCGGCCGGGCGCGACGACCTCGGCCTCGATGGTCGGATCGGCGAGCGCCCAGCGCCACTGGCCTTCCGCGGTGGTGCGCAGGCTGCCGAGGTCGACCGGCCCGTCGCGCGGCACACGCGCGCTCGCCGCCACGACCTGCACGGAGTAGCTCGTCGGCGGTCCGACGTGGCGCACGAGCACCTCGTCGGCCTCGACCGCGGCAGGCAACGCGAGCGCGAGCGCGTCGGCGTGCAGCTCGCCGCGCGGCCCGCCGGGGATCAGCAGCGCCGGCTCGAGTCCCGCGCGCTCGACGTGGGAGTCCGCATCGAAGTGCAGGTCGAGCGCATCGCGCACCTCGAAGGGCGGCGCGACGGCTCGCCCGCCGCGGCGCACCTCGATCGAGAGGATCGGGATCTCGCGCGGACTGGTGCGCGCGTAGCGCGGATCGCTGACGCGCGTGACCACGAGGAGCCCGTCGACCTGCGCCGGGCTCGCGAGCGGCAGCGAGAGCGACTGGGCCGGCGACAGCGTGACGCCCGAGAGCGGCGCGCGGCCAGCGAGCGCCATCGGTTGGAACGCAGTGTCGCTGCGCGGCGTGCGCAGCGCGGGCTCGAGAGTCGCGCCGCCGGGCACCAGCGCCACGTGCTCGCGCGCCGGCTCCGGAGAGATCGCTCCGCCGGACAAGAGCGTCGCCGCCTCGCGCAACAGTTCTTGGGGCTCGGGCTGGCCGAGCAGGCCCGAGCGCAGCAGCGCATCGAAGGCCTCGCCGTAGGCGACGAGCTGCTCGCGCCGCGCCTCCGCCGCGCTGACGCGCGCGATGCGCACGCCGATCGCAACGGCACCCGCGAGCGCGAACGCGCCGATGCCGATGCGCAGGCCGATGTGGCGCGCCCGCGACTGGCGCCACACCTTGCGCGAGAGCAGCGCTAGCCCGTAGAGCCCGGCGAGCGCCGCGAGCAGCCACGAGCGACCACCTTCCTCGCCCGCGGCATTCACCTCGAGAGCCGCTTCCTCGCTGGGCGCGAGCAGGCGCAGGAGACCGCGGCGCTCCGCGCGCATCGCGATCTCCGCCTCGCCGGTCCAAGTGGCGTAGGTCTCGAGGAAGCCGCGCTGGTCGCGATCACACTGGGCGAAGTTCAGTCCGAGCTCCGCGCCCGCGCTCGGCGCGAAGCGACCGAAGGAGCGCCACGGGATGCGCGCCTCGAAGCGATAGCCGCCCGCCAGTTCCTGCGACGCAACCTCGACGCCGCCGAAGCCGCCGTCCGGCCGCCCCGGCTGCCCCGCGCGCGGGTACACGCCCCACGGACGCTCGCTCCACGAGGGCGCGAGCATCACCTGCCAGTCGTCTGTCCCCCACTGCGCGACCACGTCGGCGGTCGAGAGGTACAGCTCGATGCAGTCGCCTTCGTACCAGCGCTGGGCGTCGTGCTGGTCGAGGTCGTCGCGCACCTCGCCGCACAGGAACAGGTCGCTCGCGTTCCAGCCGAACCAGACGCGCACGCTGGCGTCGGCGGGCCCGCGCCACAGGGCGCCCGGCGCGCGGCCGTCGAGCGAGACGAGCTGGTCCGGCCGCTCGATCACGATGTCGGGCGCGCGCTCGCCGCGCCACTCGGCCCCGTCGCCGTCGAGGACCAGCGCCGTCGCCGGCACGAAGGGCGCCTCGACCACGGCCGTCGACGCCGCGCGCTCCTGCCCGCTCGAGAGCGGCGCGAGGGCCGCGAGCGAGAGCAGGGTGCGCGCGAGGATCGTCACGAGCGCATCCTATCCGGCCCGCGCGCGAGCGACGCGGCCACACAAGCGGCGAAGGCCGGCGGACGTCGTGCGTCCACCGGCCTTCGCTTGCTGGCGCGGCCTTGCGGCCCGCGCTCTCAGTCGCGACCGCGACCGCGGCCACCGCCGCCGCCGCGACCACCACGGCCGCCGCGACCGCCGCGGTAACCACCGCGATCGCCGCCGCCGCGCTCCGAGCGCTCGCCGCCCTCGTAGGCCGGCTCGCCGCCTTCGGGGTTGCCCTCGAAGCCACCGTCGCCGCCCTCGCCGCCTTCGGCCGGGGCCTCGCCGCCGGGGAGCAGCGCCTTGCGCGAGAGCTTGATCTTCCCGCGGTCGTCGACGTGGATCACGATCACCTCGACCGCGTCACCGACGTTGACGATGTCCGTCACGCGGTTGACGTAGCCGTGGTCGAGCTCGCTGACGTGCAGCAGGCCCTCGACGCCGGGCAGGATCTCGACGAATGCGCCGAAGTCCTTGATGCCCTTGACGGTGCCCGAGTACTTCGTGCCGATCTGCGGCGTCTCGCACATGCCGCGGATCGTGTCGAGGCACGCATCCACCTTGGCGCGATCGACGCCGGCCACCTGCACGTTGCCCTTGTCGTCGAGGATCGAGATCTTGACCTTGTACTGCTCCTGCAGCGCCTTGATCTGGCGACCGCCGGGCCCGATCAGGTAGCCGATCTTGTCGGCCGGGATCTGGATCAGCTCCATGCGCGGGGCGAAGGGGCTGATCTGCGCCGCCGGGCGCGGCACCGCGGCGAGCATCTTCTTCAGGATCTCGCGACGGCCGAGGCGCGCCTGCTCGAGAGCCTTCTCGAGGATCTCGCGCGACACGCTCTTGACCTTGATGTCCATCTGGAGCGCGGTGATGCCGAGGCCCGAGCCGGCGACCTTGAAGTCCATGTCACCGTTGTGGTCCTCCGAGCCCATGATGTCCGAGAGCACCGCGTAGCGGCCGCCTTCGGTGATGAGCCCCATGGCGATGCCGGCCACCGGCTGCGACAGCGGCACGCCCGCGAGCATCATCGCGAGGCAGCCACCGCACACGCTCGCCATCGACGAGGAGCCGTTCGACTCCATGATGTCGCTGACGATGCGGATGGTGTACGGGAAGCGCTCCTTCGGCGGCAGCACCGCCGCGAGGGCGCGCTCCGCCAGCATGCCGTGACCGATCTCGCGGCGGCCGGGGCCCGAGATGCGGCGCGTCTCGCCGACCGAGTACGGCGGGAAGTTGTAGTGCAGGTAGAAGTTCTTGCGGTACTCGTCCTCGAGCCCGTCGATGATCTGCTCATCGTCGGCCGTGCCGAGCGTGACGCTGACGAGCGCCTGCGTCTCGCCGCGGGTGAAGAGCACCGAGCCGTGCACGCGCGGGATGAAGTCCGGCGAGATCGCGATCTCGCGGATCTGGTCCATGGCGCGACCGTCGGCGCGGCGACCATCGAGGATCGCGTCGCGCTCGACTTGGGCGACCAAGTTCTCGAGCAGCGCCTTGACTTCCTTCGTGCGCGCCTTGAGCGCCTTCTCGTCGGTGATGCCGGCGATGAGCGCGGCCTTGGCTCCGTCGACAACCTTGGCGAGCGCGTCGTGGCGATCGTGCTTGCCCGGCGTGAAGATCACTTCGCGGACCGCGGGGCGGTAGCTGTCGACCTTGGCCTGCAGGTCGGCGTCGGTCTTCGGCGCGGCCCACTCCATCTTGGGCTTGCCGGCCTTGGTGCGCAGCTCCTCGATCAGCCCGGCGATCTCTTGGATCACCTTGTGGGCGAGCTCGAGCGCGTCGATGACGTCCTTCTCGGGCAGTTCCTTGGCGTTGGCCTCGACCATGCACAGGCCTTCCATGTGGCCGGCGACGACGAGGTCGAGGCGCGACTCCTGGCGGCGGCGAGCGTCGGGCGGGAAGACGCACAGGGCGCCGTCCAAGTGACCGATGCGCACGGCGCCCATGGAGCCGTGGAACGGAATGTGGCTGATGTGCACCGCGGCGAACGAGGCGATCATCGCCACCACGTCGGAGTTGAGGCCGCCGTCGTAGCTGAGCGCGTGGCTCATGACCTGGACTTCGTTCTTGAAGCCCTCGGGGAACAGCGGGCGGATGGCGCGGTCCGTCAGACGCATGGAGAGGATCTCCTTGGTCGTCGGGCGGCCTTCGCGCTTGAAGAAGCCGCCCGGGATCTTGCCGGCGGCTTCGGTCTTCTCGCGATAGTCGACGGTCAGCGGGAAGAAGTCCTGCTCGTCCTTCGCCGGGCCGCACGCGACGGCGGCGAAGCACTTGGTGGTGCCCAGGGTGGCGATCACGGCGCCGTGGGCCTGACGGGCCATTTGGCCCGTCTCGAGGGTGAGCACTTGCCCACCGGTGAGTTCGCGGGAGACGCGAACGGGTTCAAGGTTCATCGTTGGTTTCCTTCTGTCAGCTTCGTTGCTTCAAAAAAAGTCGTTCGGGGTGCGGGCGAAGCGCATGCGACGCGGGAGCGGCGCGGCGCGGTCGGCCCGGAAGCCAGCGAGCGCCCCGGCGGGCCGCAGCTGCGGCTCGTCGCAAGGCGCTCGATGGCGAGATGGATCGGCCAAGCTCGTGAGGTTCGCTGCGGGCGTTCTTCGTCGGGCGAGGGCGTCGTAGTTTGGCGCGAGCGCGCGTGGCTCTACTTGCGCAGGCCGAGCTTCTCGACGAGGGTCGTGTAGCGGGCCGGCTCGCGGCCGCGCAGGTACTTGAGCAGCTTGCTGCGGGCGCCGACCATCACGAGCAGGCCGCGGCGCGAGTTGTAGTCCTTGCGGTGCAGCTTGAGGTGCTCGGTGAGGTTGTTGACGTGCTCGGTGAGCAGCGCGACCTGCACTTCGGGGGAACCGGAGTCACCCGGGTGGGTGGCGAACTGCTGGATGATCTCGGCCTTGCGGGCGGCGGTGAGAGCCATGTCGTGAATGCGCTTTCGTCGGGCTTGACCACTTGCCCCGAAGGCCCGGGCAGCCCTCGCGCGAGGGGCCCCAGCCTTGGGGTGCGCCGGCGACGCCGCGCGCAGCGACGTCTGGAACCGGCCCGTCGGGGTCGAACCCTAGGGAGGTCCGGCTCCGGGGAGCGCCGCAAGCCGATCGGCGCGCCTCTTGAAGGGCGGGGAGCATAGCGGACCCGCCTCGCTGGCTCAAGCGCCAACGCGCCCCGCGGGCTTAAGCGCCGGCTCCACGGGGCGCGCCGGGACAAGCCCGTCCGGAACCCCATGACGCCCCACTCCGCGGGGAGGCGGACCCTAGCGGGTCGTCGGGCCGCGCTCGGCGTCGCGCGCCGGCAGGGACGCCAGCGTCTCCTCGACGGCGAGCTCGACGGCGCGCTGCAGCATCGCGCCTTCGCTGATGAAGCTCGCGCGCTGGGTCGAGAGGTCGACCGTTCGCGTGGCGTGGCCGCCCCAGAGCGCCTTGGAGACTTCGGGCTCGGCCGCGTCGAGCAGGTACACGTCGAGGTCGACCACGAGGTTGGCGTGGGAGTTCCAGCGCGAGGTATCCCAGCCGGTGACCACAACCTTGAGCGAGGCCTGCTCGCCGAGCGTGCCCGGCGCGTAGGACGCTTCGGTGACCTGCACGTTGCGGTCGACGAAGTCGAGCGCGAGCGGCGAGTAGCGCAGGCGCACGAGACCTTCTTGGAATTCCTGCCGCAGCGCTTCGAGGGGCACGTTGCGCTTGCCCGAGGCGTTCTCGATCTTCGGCACGGCCACCTCGAGCGGGTTGACCGACTTCAGGCGACCGACGACGAGGCCGTCGTTGCCGAGTCCGCGCGGCTTGATCGGCGCGGCGCAGGAAGCGGCGAACAGAGTCGCGAGAGCGGCGAGGGCGAGGACGGGACGGCGAGGGAGGAACGACATGGTGTGACCCCGAGGGTGCGACGAGCGGCGCAGCGCGAGACGTCGCGCGCGACGGACTCGATTCTAGGGAGCGAGCGCAGCGCGTTCCACCGAGCGCTGCGCTGAAAAACGCGCTTTTCGCGCGCAAACTTGGGCGCAGCGCTCAGGGCTGCGTGTAGGTCACCGGCGCCGAGTCCAGCACGACCTCGGTGCGCCGCTCGAGCTCGGAGAACAGGAATTCACTCGGAGCAAAGGCGGGCCACGAGAAGGCGCTGACGCTCGCGAGCACGGTCCCGGCGCCGAGCGGCACCCCGCCCACCGCGCCGATGTCGGGCAGCGACACCGTGTAGGTCGGACCTGCATTCGTGTCGGGCGCCCACAGCACCCAGCGCCGACGGCTCGCGGCCGTGAGCGTCACGCGGTACAGCCCGGGCGTCGCGGGAAGGGTGTCGAGGAACACGAGGTCGTAGGCCGCGCTCGTCGGCGGGGCGAGCGGCGAGGGCGCGACCACGAGCGGCACCGAGGGCAGGCTCAGCACCGGCGGGAACGGGTTGCTCGTGAGCGGCGTGCGCAGGCCCGTGCGCGAGCCGGCGAGGTCGCGCACCTCCGTCCGCAGGAACAGCTTGGGCAGCAGCACGCCGTCGAGGATCAAGCTCCCCTTCTGGTCGCCCGGGTACTTGCCGTTGGTGGGGTCCGCCGCGCCCGGGAGGGCCGAGCGCACCGCCCACGCGGTCGGCGGGGTGCCCTGAGCGTCGAGCGCGATTCCAGACCCCACCGTGAGCGGGCCGCGGATGCCCGGCGAGAGGCCCTCGATCGAGATGCGCGGGCTGCCGCTCTGGTTGCCCGAGAGGAAGCCGACCGACGCGCTGATGTCGAGCAGCGCCGTCGGGCCGGCCACCGCCCGGTCTTCCTGTGCCGTCGAGGCATCGCTCAGCACCACCAAGGTCGTGAGGTTGGCGACGGCCGGGACACCCGGCGAGAGCGCGGGCAGCGGCAGGTCGAGGGCGAAGCCGCGCAGGTAGCTCGCGGGGCTGAAGATCGCCGCGCTGATCGGGTTCTCGACGGCGAAGAAGGCCAGTGCGCCGAGCGGGCCCGGCACGAGCTGCAGGGGCCCGTACTGGCACACGGACGCGGGGCCGACGCTGGTGCAGCCCGCGACGGCGGTGAAGGGCGACGAGGCCTCGTTGCGGCGCGCATCGGACACCGAGCGCTGGAAGCTCGACAGGCCCGTCGAGCTGGTGACCGTGCCGCTGCCGGCGCCGGGGAGCTCGTCGCTCCGCACGAGCGGCACGCGCAGCACGCCCACGGGCAGGTCCATGTAGCTCCACAGGTCGTAGCCATCGGCGTCGATGGTGACGACCGTG
>Ga0169931_10014217_pt1 | contig 10797 bp, 7 predicted proteins | sample Kivu_15m_20L_FD_129675 | JGI IMG/M metagenome (GOLD analysis project Ga0169931, IMG submission 129675) | Freshwater microbial communities from Lake Kivu, Western Province, Rwanda to study Microbial Dark Matter (Phase II) - Kivu_15m_20L... | ecosystem: Environmental > Aquatic > Freshwater > Lake ... | reverse complement strand
TACTCCGTGGACGGCCGCCCCGTCGCCGACGACGAGGCGCGCGTGACCGCGACGCCGAAGGTGCTCATCCTCGGCGGCGATCCCAACCGCATCGGGCAGGGCATCGAGTTCGACTACTGCTGCTGCCAGGCCTCGTTCGCCGCGCGCGAGATGGGCCTCGAGAGCGTGATGATCAACTCGAACCCCGAGACGGTCAGCACCGACTACGACACCAGCGACCTGCTGTTCTTCGAGCCGCTCACGCTCGAGGACGTGCTCAACGTGGTCGAGCGCCTGAACGGCGGAGGCATCGAGAAGGCGGACCGCTCCGGTGCCGTCGTGGGCTGCATCGCGCAGTTCGGCGGGCAGACGCCGCTCAACCTCGCGCACGGGCTGGTGGCCGCGGGCGTGCCCATCATCGGCACCGGCGTCGACAGCATCGACCTCGCCGAGGACCGCGACCGGTTCAAGGCGGTGCTCGACGAGCTCGGCCTCGCGCAGCCGCCCTCGGGCATCGCGCGCAGCCTCGACGAGGCCGTCACGGAGGCCACGCGCGTCGGCTACCCGGTGCTCGTGCGCCCGAGCTACGTGCTCGGCGGCCGCGGCATGGAGACCTGCTTCGACGAGGCCGCGCTGCGCCGCTACATGACCACCGCGGTCAACGTGAGCGACCTCGCCAACGCACCCGTCCTCATCGACCGCTTCCTCTCCGACGCCATCGAGGTGGACGTCGACGTCGTCGCCGACTTCGAGCCCTCCGAGGGCAGCCGCACCGCGCAGGTGCCGCAGTCGAGCCCGTCGCCGCGCGCCGTGGTGTGCGGCGTCATGGAGCACATCGAGGAGGCGGGCATCCACTCGGGCGACAGCACGTGCACGGTGCCTCCGTACAGCCTGCCGCCGAGCCTGGTGAACCGCATCCGGGAGCAGGCGCGCACGCTGGCCGCGCGCCTGCGCGTGCGCGGCCTCATGAACGTCCAGATGGCGGTGAAGGACGACGTGGTCTACATCCTCGAGGTGAACCCGCGCGCCTCGCGCACGGCGCCGTTCGTGTCGAAGGCCAAGGGCATCCCGTGGGCGAACGTGGCCGCGAAGGTCATGATGGGCGCGTCGCTCGACTCCCTCGGCGTCGAGGAGGTGCACGACACCGGGTTCTACGCGGTCAAGGAGAGCGTCTTCCCGTTCGCGAAGTTCCCGGGCGTCGACGTGGTGCTCGGCCCCGAGATGCGCTCGACCGGCGAGGTGATGGGCACCGACCGCAGCCTCCCCGTGGCGTTCGCGAAGGCGCAGATGGCGGCCGGCGTGTTCCTGCCGACCTCGGGCGACGTGTTCCTCTCGGTGCGCGACGGCGACAAGGCGCAGTCCATCGAGGTGGCGCGCAGCCTCGAGTCCATGGGATTCACCGTGCTCTGCTCCGACGGGACCTCGCGCATGCTGCGCGAGCACGGCATCGCGTCCACGGTGGTCCCGAAGATCGCCACGGGCCAGCGGCCGAACGTGCTCGACCTCATCGCGAACGGGCAGGTGCAGCTGGTCGTCAACACGCCCACCAAGAAGGGCGGCTCCACCGACGAGGGCCGCATCCGCGCGCAGGCCGTGCGCTCGAACGTGCCCATCATCACCACCATCGCCGGCGCGCGCGCCGCGATGCAAGCGATCTCGGCGCTTCGCGCGGGCCACTGGCAGGTGGTCGCGACGCAGGACTGCTTCCCGCACCTGGCGCGCCCCGCGGCCCCGGCCCCCGCGGCACGGGTCCCGGAGCCCGTCGGCGCATGAGCGCGATCCGCGAGGACCTGCTCGCGCTCCTCGCGCGCACGGCGAGCAACTTCATCGCGCAGCCGACCAGCGAGCTCGACGCGAACATCGGCCGCACGCTCGCGGCCATCGGCGGCATGTTCGACGTCGACCGCGCCTACGTGTTCACGCTGTCGGCGGACGGCGGCATGATGGGCAACACGCACGAGTGGTGCGGCGCGGGCGTTGAGCCGCAGATCGGGAACCTGCAGGGGTTGCCCACGGACATCGCCCCGTGGTGGATGGGCGAGCTTCGCGCCGGCCGCGCCATCAACCTGACGACGCTCGACGACCTGCCCCCCGGCGCGACGGCCGAGCGCGGGATCCTCGAGCCGCAGGGCATCCGCTCGCTCCTGGTGCTGCCGCTCGTCTGGCGCGGCCACCTCGACGGCTTCGCCGGGTTTGATCACGTGCGCGCGCACCGCACGTGGACGCAGGAGGAGGTCGAGGTGCTGCGCGTCGTGGTCAGCAGCTTCGCCCAGGGTTTCGAGCGACGCCGCATCGACGAGCGGCTCGAGCTCGCGGCCACGGTGTTCCACAATGCCCATGAGGGCATCTTCGTCACGGACCGCGAGGAGCGCATCCTCGACGTCAACCCGACGTTCGCCGAGATCACCGGCTATGCGCGCGAAGAGGTGCTCGGCCGCACCCCGAACCTGCTCTCGTCCGGGCGCCACGGCCCCGACTTCTACGAATCGATGTGGGGCGCGATCAATGCGACCGGCCATTGGCGCGGCGAGCTGTGGAACCGCCGCAAGGACGGGACGCTCTACCTCGAGCGGCTCACGGTGTCGGTCGTCCGCGATGCACGAGGGCAGGTCGAGCGGTACGTCGGCGTCTTCAGCGACATCACTCGCCTGCGTGAGCAGGCCGAGCGCCTCGAGCAGCTCGCGTACCAGGACGCGCTCACGAAGCTCCCGAACCGCGTGCTGCTCGGCGACCGCATGGAGCAGGCGCTCTCCCACGCGCGGCGCAGCGGCACCATGCTTGCGGTGGGCTACCTCGATCTCGACGGATTCAAGCCGGTGAACGACCGCCACGGCCATGCCGCCGGCGACCGCCTGCTCGTCGAGATGGCCCGGCGCCTCAAGGGCACGCTGCGCTCGGGCGACACCGTGGCGCGCCTCGGCGGCGACGAGTTCGTCGTCATCATGCCCGGGCTGCATTCGCGCGAGGAGTGCGAGTCGCTGGTGGACCGCGTGCTCCGCGCCGTGGCCGAGCCGTTCGAGGTGTCGGAGGGCCAGTCCCACGCGCTCACCGCCAGCATCGGCGTCCGCGTGGTGCCCCCGGACGACGCCGACCCCGACGCGCTCTTGCGCCAAGCCGACCAGTCGATGTACGCGGCGAAGCAGGAGGGCCGCGGCCGCGCGCACTTCTTCGATCCCGAGCGCGACCGCCAGGTGGTGCTGCGGCGCGACCGGATCGCGCGCGTCGGGCGCGGCATCGCCGAGCGCGAGATGGTGCTCCACTTCCAGCCGATCGTCGACCTCGCGACCGGCGCCGTGCGCTTCGCGGAGGCGCTGGTGCGCTGGCGCCGGCCCGACCTCGGGATGCTCCCGCCGGGCGACTGGATGGCGACCGTCGAGGACCACCCGGTGATCGCGGAGCTTGGCGACTGGGTGCTCGACGAGGCGCTGCGCCGCTGCGCGGGCTGGGCCGCGTCCGGCCTCTGCGGCGGCGTGAGCGTCAACGTCTCGGCGTTCGAGCTGCGCGACCCGGCGTTCCCCGCACGCGTGCGCAGCGCGCTCGAGCGCCACCCCGGCATCGACCCGTCAAGGCTGAAGCTCGAGGTGCTCGAGAGCGCCGCGCTCGCCGATATCTCGGCCGTCACCGCCACGATGGAGGCGTGCCGGGCGCTCGGGGTTGAGTTCGCGCTCGACGACTTCGGCACGGGCTACTCGTCGCTCACGTACCTGAAGCGGCTGCCGGCGAGCACCCTCAAGATCGACCGGTCCTTCGTGGCGGACATGCTCGTCGACGACGCCGACCGCGCCATCGTGGCCGGCGTGATCGGGCTCGCAAAGGTGTTCGGCCGTTCCTCGGTCGCCGAGGGCGTCGAGAGCCACGCGCACGCCGCCGCGCTGAAGGCCCTCGGCTGCGACATGGGGCAGGGCTACGGTTTCGCGCCGCCCATGCCGCCCGAGGCCTTCGAGGCATGGATGCGGCCCCGCCGCGCGGGGGCCACCTATACTTCCGGCCCCCATGCAGACCGTCACTGACCTCCTGCCGGCCTGGTTCCCCTCGGGCGCATCGCTCGCGCAGCTCATCACGAGCGCGCTGGTGGTCTTCCTGGCGCTCCACGTGATCCTGGGCGCGTGCGCCTACGCCATCTGGCTCGAGCGCCGCCTGTCGGCGTGGATGCAGGACCGCGTCGGCCCCAACCGCGTCGGCCCCTGGGGCCTGCTGCAGCCGATCGCCGACGGCCTCAAGTTCTTCCTCAAGGAGGACTACACGCCGAACCACGTCGACAAGGCGATGTTCATGGCGGCGCCCGCCATGCTCGCGGTGCCCTCGCTCATCGGCTTCGTGGTCATTCCGTGGGGCGGCACGCTCGACCTCTCGAGCATCCCGTTCCTCGGTCTCACGGGCTCGGTGAAGATCGTGGGCGCGGACGTGAACGTCGGCGTCGTCTACATGCTGGCGATCGCGAGCCTCGCGGTCTACGGCGTGGCGCTCGGAAGCTGGGCGTCCAACAACAAGTTCAGCTTCCTCGGCGGCCTGCGCGCCTCGGCCCAGATCATCAGCTACGAGATCCCGATGGGCGTGGCGATGCTCGCGGTGATCCTCATGTCGGGCAGCTTCACGCCGGGCGAGATCATCGCGTCGCAGCAGGCCTCGACCTGGAACATTGTGCAGCAGCCGCTCGCGGCCATCCTCTTCTACGTCTGCATGCTGGCTGAGACCAACCGCCTGCCGTTCGACCTGGCCGAGTGCGAGAGCGAGCTCGTCGGCGGCTACCACACCGAGTACTCGAGCATGCGCTTCGCGCTGTTCTTCCTCGCCGAGTACTTCAACATGGTCGCCGGCAGCGCGCTCTTCGCGGTGCTCTTCCTGGGTGGTTGGAGCCTGAACCCGTTCGCGGGCCACTTCGGCATCGACCTGCCCGGCGCGGGCGGCCTGCCGGTGGTGCTCGCCCAGATCGGCGTGATGGCGGGCAAGACCTTCTTGGTGCTCGCCCTCGGCATCGCGCTGCGCTGGACGCTGCCGCGGTTCCGCTTCGACCAGCTGATGCGCCTGGCGTGGGAGGGCATGATCCCGACCGCGCTGCTGGTGCTCACGTGCACCGCGGTGTTCATGTACTTCGGCCTCGCCCAGTGGATGTGGGCGGGCAGCCTCGGCTGCCTCGCCATCGTCTGGGTGGTGGGCCCGAAGCTGCCCCGCAGCGCGAGCCCCAACGCGAAGATCGGGCTCCTGGGCAGCCGGTTCAGCCCGGCGTGACGTCAGGTGCCGGGGCGCCCGCGGCGTGGGGCGGCACTTGGACGCTTGGCGACTAGGCAATTGGACGCTATCGTGGTAGGCAAATGGACGGACATCCGTGACGACGCTCCTGGACCGCCCGCTCGGAGCCGCGTTGCGGACCGCGCTCCGGGACACGCCGGTGGTGTGCCTGCTTGGCCCGCGGCAGTCCGGCAAGACCACGCTCGCCCGAACGCTTGAGCCGCGTCACGCCTACGTCACGTTCGACGACGAGGCGGCGCTGGCCTTCGCCCGCGCGGACCCGACGGGATTCGTCAGGGCGCTCCCGCCGCGCGTGATCCTCGACGAGATCCAGCGGGTTCCCGGGCTGCTGCGCACCATCAAGCTCGCGGTCGATCGCGACCGAAGGCCCGGGCGCTTCGTGCTCACGGGCTCTGCGAACCTGCTCCTGCTGCCGGGGCTCGGGGACTCGCTCGCGGGTCGCATGGAGGTCGTCCACCTGCAGCCCCTCACCGCGGCCGAGCAGGCCAGCCGGCCAGGGAAGTTCCTCTCCTCGCTGCTGCGCGGGCGGCTCAAGGTCGGGGTGTCCGCGACTTCGCCGGACGCATCAACGGACCTCGTGCGGCACATCGTCGTCGGCGGATTCCCCGAGGCTGTCGCGCGCGCGCCGGCGCGCGCACGCACCTGGCACCGGGAGTACCTGCGGACCTTGATCGAGCGCGACGTCAGGGACGTCGCGCGCGTGCGCGACGCATCCGCCGTCGGGCGGCTGCTCGAGGTGCTCGCATTGCGGACGGCGGGGCTCCTCAACGTCTCGAGCCTCGGGGCCGACCTCGGGCTCCGGCGCGAGACGATCGAGCATCATCTCGAGGTCTGCGAGCGGCTCTACCTGATCCGCCGGCTGCAGCCATGGCACCGCAACCACGCCAACCGTCTCATCAAGTCCCCGAAGGTCCACGTCGTGGACAGCGGCTTGGCTGCCACCTTGGCGCACCTCGGCCCCGGTGATTGGGGCACCCAGCGGGAGAGGTTCGGGCACCTCCTCGAGTCATTCGTCGTGCAGCAGCTCATCGCGCAGGCGGGGTGGACCGACCCGGACCTTCGGTTCTGGCACTATCGCGATAAGGACCAGGTCGAGGTCGACCTGGTGATCACTCGCGGCGAGGACACGTGGGGCGTCGAGGTCAAGTCCGCCGCCACGGTGACGCCGGCCGACGGGCAAGGGCTTCGGCGGCTCGCCGAAAGGAGCGGCGCGCATTACCGAGGCGGCGTCTTGCTTCACGCGGGCGAGAGCGCCTTTCCCCTTGGATCACGGAATGACATCGCGGCCCCGCTTGCGTGGCTCTGGCAGCATTGACGTTCAGTTGCCGGGGCGCCTAGCCCTCACCGCATCCTGCGCATCGACCCCACCCACGCGCCGTACTCGAGCGCCGCGCGCACGCGTTCGCCGAGCGGCGGCCACTTCGACCGGTCCCGCCCGAACGCCGTCTCGTTGCGCCATGACCAGTACCCGCCCCGCAGGCGGAACCCGGTCTTGAAGCCGAGGAGCACCAGGTTCCATGCGCCGCGCGCCGCGTGCAGGGGGTTCATGCGGGAAAGGCTACGCGCTTCGGCCTGGTGAAGCGGGTGCTTCGCGCGCGGGTCCTACACTCGCCCGCGCGATGGCCAAGGTGCGCACCAGCTACGTCTGCCGCGACTGCGGGAACGTCCAGCCGAAGTGGATGGGGAAATGCCCCGACTGCGGCGCGTGGGACGCCCTTGAGCGCTTCACCGAGCGCGATGCCGCCGAAGGCCCCGCGCCCGGCGCGCTCGACCTCGGCGGACCGCTCGACGCCGCGCCGTCCGGCGTGCCCGGCGCCGCGCGCGCCGCTCCCGCCCGACGCGCCGTGCCCATCGCCGAGGTCAAGCCCCTCGACGTCCCGCGCATCCCGAGCGGCATCGACGAGTTCGACCGCGTGCTCGGCGGCGGCATCGTCCCTGGCAGCGTGACGCTCCTCGGCGGCGACCCCGGCATCGGCAAGAGCACGCTCCTGCTGCAGGCCGCCGCGGCGCTCGCGGGCCGCGGCCGGCGCGTCCTCTACGCCACCAGCGAGGAGAGCGCCGCGCAGGTGAAGCTGCGCGCCGACCGTCTCGACGGCAGCGGCGACGGCGCGCGCGGCGCGAACCTCCTGCTCCTGGCGGAACCGAACCTCGCCGTCATCGCCGAGGAGGCGCGCCGCACGCGCCCGGACCTCTTGGTGCTCGACTCGATCCAGCTGGTCTTCCGAGGCGACGTCGACGCGCCGCCCGGCAGCCTGCAGCAACTGCGCCGCTGCTGCCTCGACCTCGTCTCGATCGCCAAGACGTCGGGCACCGCGGTCGCGATGGTCGGCCACGTCACGAAGGAGGGCGACCTCGCGGGGCCCAAGCTCCTCGAGCACCTCGTCGACGTGGTGCTCGCCTTCGAGGGCGACCGCCACCATGCGTACCGCGTGGTGCGCGCGGTGAAGAACCGCTTCGGAAGTACGCAGGAGGTCGGGCTCTTTGAGATGACGGGCGCCGGGCTCACCGAGGTCGAGGAGGCGACGCTCGCCCCCGACGCCGCCGCGCGCGCCACGCGCCCGGGCAGCGTGTTCACCCCCGTGCTCGCGGGCTCGCGCGTGCTGCTCGCCGAGGTGCAGGCGCTCACCGCGACCGGCTTCCTCGGCAACGCGAAGCGCCGCGCGTCGGGGCTCGACGCGGGCCGGCTCGCGATGCTCATCGCCGTGCTCGAGAAGCACGGCGGGCTGCGGCTCGCCGACCAGGACATCTACGCGTCGGCCGTCGGCGGCATGCGAATCGCGGAGCCCGCGGCCGACCTCGCCATCGCGCTCGCCGTCGCCGGCGCCTTCCACGACCGAGGGGCCGGTGCGGCCACCGCCGCGATCGGGGAGATCTCCCTCTCCGGCGAACTGCGCTCCGTGCGTCAACTGGAGCTCCGTGTGCAGGCTGCCGTCCGTCGCGGAGCGAACGTCCTGCTGGTGCCGCGTGCCCAAGCGGACCTGGCCCGGGTGGCCGCTCGTTCGGTCGGCGCCGCGGGTGCCTCCGCCGAGGTGGTCGCCGCCGCAAGCATCCGGGACGCGCTCGACACCCTGGCGTGAAACGTGCGCGCCCCGACGCCCTGCAGGCCCAGATCGACGCGCTGCGGGCCCAGAACGCGGACCAGGCCAAGCAGATCCAGGAGCTCAAGGCCGCCAACGGCGAGCAGTGGCTCACCGAGCAGCGCGCCGAGCAGGTGCGGGGCGTGGTGCGCGACGTGCTGGCGGACTCCGCCGACCGTGCCTCGTTCCGCGCCGACGGCAACTACCGGCTCAACATCGAGGGCCAGATCCAGAGCCGTAACGCCTTCAACTTCCTCCCGACCGCCGCGCTCACGCCGTCGGCGGCCGTCGCACAGAACGAGTACGGCTTCGAGCTCTGGCGCGTGCGCCGCGGGCGTCGACAACGCGACTTCGCTGGGGGCACTCGTGCAGGCCGGCGTCTTCGTGACCCCGTCGGTCGAGGTGTTCGCGCGTTGGGAAGGCCTGTGGGTGTCCTCGGACAACGACGGCATCGTCAACGGTTCGTTCGTGCCCAACGCGCTGGTGCGGCAGCAGGTGAACGCCGTGACGCTCGGGACCTGCGCGTACTTCAACAAGAACCAGGCGAAGTTCGCGATCGACGGCGGATGGGCCATGGACGCCGTGCGTTTCACGCAGGGCCTGTTCGGCGAGTCGATCCTCGGGGCCGACTGGCGCGCGTCACCCTCGGGCGAGGGCGTCGGCCAGGTCGTGGTGCGGGCACAGCTGCAGCTCCTCTTCTGAGAATTCTCAAGGACCCTTCCGCACCGCGGTCTTCATTGGCCATCCCGCATTGCCTAAATGCCTATCGGAACGACGGTTGCGCACAACCTTGCGCGCCCTCCATTATTCGTGCATGGCCGGAAATCACCGCCCCCGCCAAGAAATCGCCCTCTGCTGCGCACCGCACGGGGCACCTTGCTATCATCTGTCCCTCAACCAAACGGCCGCAGTTGGTCGATACGGGTTGAATCCCTTGCCCGCCTACCGCGTTGGTAGGCACTCCAGGCCTGGGAATCGTCACTGGGACCGCGGGTAGAACGTCAGAGCCCCGGCCCGAAACAAGGAGCGAACGACATGAGTCTGACCAAGTTTGTTGGGCTCCTCGCGGGCTCGACCCTCACCCTCACGGGTGTGAGCTACGGAGCCGCCGAGGCGAACAACGACACCACCGCCCAGATCAACCAGCTCAAGGCTGAGATCGCGCAGATGAAGGCTGCGCAGGGTGACCAGTGGCTCACCGAGCAGCGCGCTGAGCAGATCCGCGGCGTTGTCCAGGACGTCCTGGCGGACTCGAGCACGCGTTCCAGCTTCCAGCAGGCTGGCGGCGCCACCAGCGGCTACGACAACGGGTTCTTCCTGTCGAGCGCTGACGGCAACTACAAGCTCAAGATCAACGCCCTCGAGCAGGTGCGCTTCACGTGGGGCAACGGCTACGGCGCCGCGCCGTCCACCGGCACGGGCGACAGCCCCTCCAACAACCAGTGGGGCTTCGAGAACCGCCGCACGCAGGTCTTCTTCTCGGGCAACGTCGTCGATCCGAGCTGGAAGTACCTCGTGGGCATGGCCTACGACTCGCAGGTCGACCCGTACGTCCGCACCGCTGATTCGTTCCAGATCCTGTACGCGCAGGTCACCAAGACCATGGGCAACGGGTTCAGCGTGACGGTCGGCCAGCAGAACGTCGCCTTCACCCTGCAGAGCCAGCTCTTCAACGCGGGCATGACGCAGATGGGCGAGTACTCGCTGTTTGAGTACGCCTTCGGCGCGGGCCAGCAGGTCGGCATCAGTGCGAAGTGGGAGTCGGACATGGTTCGCGCCATGGGCGGCTACTACAACGCGATCTTCCTGCCGGCCGGCGCAACCGCGGCCAACAGCTGGGACGCCGCCAACAACCAGGGCGTCGCCATGGCTGGTCGCGCGGAAGTCAAGCTCGCCGGCACCTGGGATCAGTTCTCCAAGGAGTCGAGCTTCAAGGGTGAAGAGTTCGGCCTCATGGTCGGCGGCGGCGCCTTCTGGCAGACCGCTCGCCAGGCGAACGAGAACCCGCCGTACGGCTTCTCGCCCGTCGGCCTGACCGTGGATGCCACCGCGAAGTTCGGCGGGTTCAACCTGATCGGCCAGCTGATCTGGGAGGACTCCTACGCCTTCGACCCGCTCAATCAGGACGCCTCGACCTGGGGCTTCAACGTCCAGGGCGGCGCGTTCGTCACCGAGGACCTCGAGGTCTTCGGCGCGTGGAACTACAACACCATCAGCGACTCGGCCTCCAACTTCGTCCAGGTCGGTGCGAACTGGTACTTCGCGAAGAACAGCATGAAGATGTCGGTCATCGGCACCATCCCGGTGTCGGCGACGGCGACCACCCAGGGTGGTGGCACCGCGTACGGGCAGAGCTACGGCCTGCTCCCGACGGATCAGGGTACTGTTCTTGCTCCGACCGGCAACCCCACCGGCGACAACTTCGGCCTGGTCGTCCAGCTCCAGCTGATGTTCTGATCCCCGGATCAGACCTCGACTGCAGCCACGACTG
>Ga0169931_10014216_pt1 | contig 10797 bp, 7 predicted proteins | sample Kivu_15m_20L_FD_129675 | JGI IMG/M metagenome (GOLD analysis project Ga0169931, IMG submission 129675) | Freshwater microbial communities from Lake Kivu, Western Province, Rwanda to study Microbial Dark Matter (Phase II) - Kivu_15m_20L... | ecosystem: Environmental > Aquatic > Freshwater > Lake ... | reverse complement strand
ATGAATCACTCACATTCTCAAAAGAGAAAGCGTAGTAATGATTCTATAGAAGAATTTCATAAAGATAAAAAGCGATCCAGAAGAGAAGAAGTAAGTGAAAATCTTTATGACAGTGATAATAAGGATACTATTCAGGTCGATTTTGCTAACACATCTAATTATGAAATGACTCAAATCAATCAAATTCAGACTAAAACAGATGAAATAAAATCTAAAGTTTATAAAAGCAAACAGAAAAATAATTTAATGAATGCAATTTGGACAATAGATATTCCATCGTCCTCTTTTGGGTCTAATTTTAGTCAAAAAATGAATATAAAGGCTCGAGAAAATATTCCTTGTAATACTCTTCTAGACTTTAATTATGCGCGAAAGGAATTCATCATTAGTATTCAGATAGGAGAAGGAGAGGATATCGAGAAAAAAGTAGAAGAGCAAAGACTGATTGAAAAAATGCAAGTAGATAGCTTGAATCATATCAAAAAACCTATTGGAAACGATAATGCAGAAGAAATAAAAATTGATGACATACTCTCCTTTAAATCAGAAAGTAAAAAATGCAAATCATTAAATCGATTCGATAACTCTTCTAAATCGATGAGCTCTCAATCTTGTCGGATTACAGATCAGGAAACCAAAAACAACAATGGAAATATTGAAGGAAGTAAAAAGGATGAAGAGGCTCAATTAAAATTAGACCTTTTAGCAAAACATTCTAATTCTCCAAATATTAGGGATCAGAAGATAAGATATATTCATTTGAAAAATCGAAGTTATCACAGTGATGAAAATTGTGATAAAAAATACAATGCAGATAATAGAATTAAATTAAATTTAGCGAATAATATAAAATATGAAGAGAATTCGAACAGAAAAGATAATCCGGCGCTAAAAATTGAAGATTCCTATAACGTTACAATAAATTTGTGTATAATATCTAACAAATTTATGAATTTCTCTTTTCATGATGTAACCCCTGGCCAAGTTAAAACTGAAGTAATAAAAATTTCTGACGAGAATTATGTTGAATTGACTGATAAACCATACAGTCATAGAATTCCAAATGGTACATTTTCTCAAGCAAAATCTCACACTATCCCTATTATTATACAAATAAACATTACCAAAAATCTATCACAAGTTTCGAAGTATATAGGAATTATAAATGAGGGGACTACATGCTATATGAATTCCATATTACAAAGTCTAAATTTTCTAGGTTACTTTAAAAACGCCGTATTTCAGATTCCTATCTCTAAGTCTGATAATGCAACTCAATCTGTAGAATACTCTCTTCAAAAGTTATTCTTCGATTTAATGACTGAGCATAAGGCAGTCTCAGCATATCGATTAATAAAGTCTTTCGGTTGGAGCAAGGAAGAAATGCTAATCCAACATGATGTCCAAGAATTTAATTTATGCCTATCTGAAATTATGGAAAATAAAATGAAAGGTACAAATGTAGAAGGAACTTTCAAGTATCTTTTTGAAGGCAAAATAACTAATTACATAGAATGTTTGAATGTCGATTATAAGTCAGTTAAGGATGAAAATTTTCTTGATCTGCAATTGACGGTCAAGGGATGCGATGACATTTATCAAAGCTTTGACAAATACACTGAGGAAGAAATATTAGACCATGAAAATAAATACGACGCAGGTATCTACGGAAAGCAAGTTGCTAAGAAAGGAGTGAAGTTTCTTGAATTGCCAAATGTTCTTATATTACAACTAAAGAGATTTGAATATAATTTCCAAAAAGATTCAATGGAGAAAGTAAATGACTACTTTGAATTTTATAATGAAATAAATTTAAGCAAATACCTTACTAATACAAAAGGAGACATAAAGGAACATGAGTATTCCTTACACACGGTATTAGTGCACTCGGGTTTTCCGAATACAGGGCACTACTTTGCTTATATTAAACCAGAAATCAACTCCAGGTGGTTGAAATTTAATGACGAAGAAGTCAAGATCGCCGATGAATACGAGGTATTTGAAAATAATTACGGAGGGGAACTGAATCTATACAGACATGTAGCTGGGGAAATTATTAAAAACGAATTTATTTCAGATTCAAACGCGTACATTCTAATCTACATAAAAAATAGTAAGAAAGAAAGTATTTTAAGAAATGTGTCTCAAGAGGATATTCCTCAAGAACTAAAAGATTTATTTAAAGAAGAAAAGTTAGAAGAAGCAAAACAAATATTGAAAGAAAAAAAAGACTTTAACAACATCGACATCTACATGTTCTCTAAGGAAATTTTATTTAAACACAACAATCTAGGGATAACGCCATCCTACACGAATTTAGACGAAGGGATTTCATTTACAAGTGTAAAAAATAGAGTAAGACTTAGTGTTCCTAGGGAGATGAAAATTATTGACTTGATAAAGTATCTTTCCATAAAAACAAATATTCCTGAAGACAAGATAATGTTATATAAATACGCACTCCTGTATAACAATATCCCAATCAAAAGATTTTTTTATCAAGCCAATCAAATCGATAAAAATAATTATAATTGCAAAATGAGAGAATTATTTAATTACTTACATCCAGTAAAATCTCCTTGTATGCTTTATGTTCATATTGCTGATAATTCATACGAATTTATTGAAGAAAACAATAGCTTCCAATTGATTCATAAAACTCAATACGAAAATAAATCTTCTAATCATGAAGAAATTATTTCTAAGATAACAGAAATTTTATGCAACCAGACAAATTCTTATTCATTTGAAACTAAAGATGAGGATTATTTTTCTATAATTTTAAACGATGAATTTAATCCTTCAACTAAATCAAATCAAATTATTTCATTTAGTAAAAATGAAAATTTTTGGAAATTCAAAACAAACCAGCCAATACCATCTTGTGAAAGAAGCGATATAGATTCTAATCTACTAATAAATGAAGAATGGGGGGCCAATACACAAACAGATGACAGCGAAGTAATATGTATTATTAAGTATGTAAATTTAAAATGTATCGATGAAAAAAGTTACGAAACAAAATTGGAAATAGGAGACATTTTAACTCTAAAAAAATTTCAAAATTTATCTCATTTAAACAATTTGATAAATTTCAAAGAACGATATAAAAACTTTCTTGATGAAAATTTAGTAAAAGCAATACCAGATTATGATAATTCTCAGGTTGGATTTTTTATAGAAAGTTGTTCCTACGATGAAATTTCATCCAATCGTGTGCCTTGCAGTGTGTTCCTATGTAAACTCAATTCACCTATAGAAATAATCAAGAACAGTATGATAAGCTTAGTAGTAAATCTAAGTTGGAAAGATAAGCTGAATATTTTTAACCAAGAAATAAATTCTTTGTATTCCTTAATCACAGAATGTTGCAATAACTTGATGACTACAATCTCTTGTAAATTTAATTACCTTGTAGATAGAAGGAAATCTAATGAAACAACGAAATTGTTCAACAAAGCAGAAAAAATGCGGCTAAATCAAACTGAGTTCGAGATAAAGCGAATGATCCAAAACTTTTTCAAAAAAGATTCCGAATCTGAATTTATTAATGATATTTTTGATTTAGAGAAACCCTTTGACACAACCACAAATTTTTTAAACTACTACATAAGTCATTCAAATTCAAATCTTATTACAATTCAAGACTTCATTTCTTTATCTTCATCTGATGTTATAAAACTCTTCCAATCAGCAGATTATAATCGAGAAAATATGCAGTTTTTCAAAGATTATCCTTTGACAAGATTTCTTCACAAGAATGTACTCGATTTCAATATAATATTTGGATTCAATTTGAATATATCGCTTAATAAAGAAATATCTGATACTTATATGACTGATTTCTTTCTATTTGATATTGATAATAATATAATTGCTAAGCTTGCTCTCTTTCTACCAAAAAATATTAATAAATTTTCAGATATTTTGCTTTATTTGAAAGAAAAAAATATTCTTAAGAAGTTTTATCCCCTTTTCGAAAGTGATGAAAAACAGAAGGTACCAGATTGTAAAATAAGTTCTTCCGCTATAGAAGAAAAACGAACAAATTTATCTTTCGAAGACGTAAAATTAAATCTCGATGAAGTCGAAGATAAAATAAAAATTAACAATTTTTATTATATTCTTCAGAACCCTGACACTAAAATTGCGTATGATATTATAACGAACAGAATTCAAAATATTTTAGAATACGAATCTAAACAAAATATAATTTCATATAGGATACAGCCTTATTATTCCGAAGACCTTCATTTAATAAATGATAAGAATAAAATCTTCTTCTCCATTCTTGATAACGAATTAAATCCAGCTTATTTTCCTATAGTATTATGTCTAGATAAAGCATCCACCAAATTAATAACCATGAAAAATATAGTTATTGAAAAAATGAAGAAAATAGGATGTTTGAGTAAGATTTACGAAGAGGATTTTAAAAGCAAAAATTGTTTTTCTAGAATTAAATTCTACATTTCGTGTATGATAGAATTTAAACCAAAACAACTCCTTTATTTGCATCAAGATAAAGACGAGAAACTGCTCACAGAAATTTTTGACACTTTTGGTCCTCATAATATGATTGTCAAGCTTCCATCACGCGCGAGTTGTAATTTAGTCATCAAAAATTGAGAAAATAATAAAAGAAATTAAAAAAATTAATATTTTACAGTAACTAAAGTTAAAAATATTTTATTAAAAATATATTTAACTCAATTAATAATTTTTATGTAATAAGTAATTTATAGATAAATTATTATTAATAAAATTTAATTAATTTTTAATAAAATATTGTGTCTAATAAGATTTAATCATGAAAATAAAAATTCAAAGCTGTATTCGCACACTTCTAAAGTAGATAAATCTAATAAAACTATCGAAGGATTAATACTAAACTGAGGAATAGAAATTAGACGTAGGGGAATCTGATTGTAAAATGATAATCGAGTTTCGAATTTATTTGAGTTACCTGTAAAATAAACATTTGGAATGTTATGAATTATTAAGGGATCCTTATCAGTTACTGGATAAGTTCTTATTGTATCTGGAGCTGAAGGAGACAAATGACCCCATTCTAAAGTCTTTTCCATTATATCAATAGTAGAATCGCTTATATTTGAATATTGTTTAATATTTTTGATGTTCTGTCCACTAGTTCCAGTAAACATCAATTCATCTATTTTGAAAGAGTAAGGATTAGGAACAAAATTTACACTTTGATTAGAAGAACTAACTGGTAACATGATTGAATGGAGTGGTAATTGTGGGAAGAAGGAAGAGGAATTATCTTCTGGACCAGGCATCACATCTACTATTATTGAATGAGAAATATTATTTAAAAATTCATCAAATTCGTCATGGTTCTTAAGTAAAACACGCATGACTCTTGAATTTAAATCTTGCTTCATAAATGAACCTTTTTCAAATATATCAGTATCATCTGGGGAATTAATTGAATCCCCAACTATTATTAAACGATTTATCCTTTTTATCATTTTGAATACTAATTCCTCTGTTGAGAATCTTCCTTGTAAAAAATCGATTAAAAAATTCCTGGAAAGTGATAGTTTCCCAGTGTAATCAGTTTTACCAAATTGTAATCCAGAGACAAATGCAACGATTTCACTTTCGGAATTTTGCATGTTATATAAGGCTCCTGTACTTTTGTGATTATCTAGATTAATTGTAGAATGTATTCTTTTAGGGAGTGAATAATTCATTAATTTATTGAACATAATATCCTCCATTACGAGTACTCCCTTGTCATCAAGTCGACCTTTGATTGCAGCTATGATTCCAGTTACATACTGACTGGGAGAGAAATGCGCCATGTATGTTGAGCTGCAATTAGAAATTCTTATTCGTCCTGAATTATCTTCGAGTATCAGATAGTCCTCGGAATCGTTTACGAAGCTTTCTACCTTTTTGCTACCTAGTATATGTTCCATTCCTTTAAGTATTGATGGTTTTAATGGCATTTCTTTGTACAGCACACCAATTATAACTTGTTCTTCCTATTAAAATTACGCGGTAAGAATAATATTTACTTTTCCTTTGATGTCTAAAATATTTTCACATATTTTAAATGTTGCCCATTTATCTTTTGCTTGCTTCTGTAGAGAAGGCTTTATTTCATAAAGTCTTAGAAAATAGCTGTTCGAGTATTGAATAAATTTTGAATCTTTAGATGAGTATTCTGATATAAATGGATCTGATGAATTTTCATATTTCTGATGCGAATCTCTAGTGAAATTCTTGTTAAGATAATTTAAGTTTGTGATTAGTTTTTCATTATAAGTCAAAATTTTATTTTTGAGTTTTTCTATATCTACTTTTAAATCTGTGTTTTCTTCGACGTCCATATTAATGTTTAAAATAAATTTAAGTATATTAATTCAAATAAAATTTAATTTTAAAAATAAATTATGTAAACTTGTTTATAATAAATAAGATCAGAGAAAGTAATTTAATTAAGAAGATTAGAAACTAGTATTTACATCAAAATTTTTAATTAAGATTTTTTACATTTTATTATTATTTTTTCCAGATTGTTGAAGTTTAAAGGTTTTGTAAAAACTCCATTAATTAAGTGTTGATCCATGAAATTTGTGGAGTTTAAATTTTCAAAAGCCGTAACTATATAAAAAGGAGTAAGCTTTATATTCTTTGTTTTTTGAATTTCGCCTAAGATTTTAGCACAAAATGATCCATTCATATAATTCATGCATTCATCAGATAGAATAAAAGAAAATTCCAAGCCCTTCTTTAAATGTTCATACCAATTATACAGACAAGATATGCCATCTTCAACTTCGACTATATTAATATTTAAATTTTTAGACTTGCAGAAATTATTAATGAGTCTTAAAGTTGATTTTCTTGTGAAATGCTCATCATCTACTAATATCACATTTAGATCATTAGATTTCCATTTCTCAAGAAAACTTTCGTTTTCTAAAAAATTAGATTTGGAAGAATTTTTCTTTTTCTCCAAAAGTTTTTCTTCACCGTAAGTTTTATATTCATTCTATCAATATCTATTGAGTTCGCAGATTTCATAATCAATCCTGTCTCCATTTTATTTATGTCTTTGGTCTTCTTTATGATATTTGAGGCTGGATTAAAGTCTTTCTTAAAAGTTATCTCTGACTTAGTATCAGTTTCGTCAAATTTATTTAAATTTATAGACTTTTTTTCTTCCAAAGATATCAAAGAAATACTTTGGTCTCTATTATAAGACTTTAAGACATCAAGTTTAGAATCATTTTCAAAATTATCATAAAATACTTTTTCACAGTCTATAGAAAACCAAAATTCACTACCAGAATTTACAATAGAAGTAAATTTAATTTTGCTGCCGAATAATTCCACAAGATCCTTAATTACAGGCAAACCAAGTCCTGAACTGTATTTATTAGCTTCATCAAGCTCAAATGATGTATTAAACGGTTCGAATAAACTTTTTTGCTGAATTTCTGAAATTCCCTTCCCAGTGTCACACACAGAAAATTTTAATTTTTCATTTATCAATTCAAGAGAAAGTTTTATACTTCCTGAATTAGTGTATTTAACGGAATTTGATAATAAATTTATCAAAATTTGTTTTAACTTTACTTCGTCTACTTTAATTGATTTTATGTTTGTATCATTTATTATTAATACTTTAACTCTATCTTCCTTTTTAAATCTTTTTAGTAATCCTTTAGTTAAAGAAACACAAAACTCTAATAAAGAATCCAAATCAACATCTAGAAATTCTAATGATGCTTTTTTTTGGGTATTTTTTAAAGAAAAATAGTCAAAGTCTTTGATTAATATCATTAGATAGTTCGACAAAGATTTTATCTGTGGCAGGATCTCTTGAATAGATTTGTTATAGGAGTGAATTTTGCTTTTAATAAGGTTTTTGAAGGCGATCATTTCTTCTTCGTCATTTTCCCTTTCCCCTTTTGATATTATATCGTCTATTTGATCAACAAGTTCAATAATGCAAAGAAGAGGATTTTTGAATTCATGAGCTACCTTAGATACTAACAGTGTTTTATATTTGAATTCCGAAACTAGCTTAGTTCTGGTAACATCATTGAATATTAATTCTAAATTCTCTTCTTTATCGGTCCAGCTATATCTTCCATAAATCTCTAAGTAAATAACAGAGGGATCAGATTCTGTCATTCTATTATTAACTTCAATTGTAGTTGTGCCGATTAGGATGAAATTGCTTAGATCGCTTGAAACATAGTTTGAACCTATTTCATCATTCCCTATTTTTTCCATCTTACGTTCTAAGTAGAAATCGCTAATATTTTTTAATGATAATCGATGATTATCATTGAGATCCGCCCCAATAGAGTAAAATTCTTCTAGATGAGAATTAGCTTTTCTGGGAATTAAACAGGTACTATTTTTGAAAATTTCTTCAAATAATTCTTCTGAATTTGTTTCTATTTTACTCTTATTATTCAAAATATTAAGATCATTTTCTACTGTAAAAAGTTTTCTTGATTTTTGTACCCTTTTCTTTAAATTTTTAAGTAATGATGACGACTGAACATTTCTATCTATAAGTTCACTAATTTTCTTATTTTTAATTAGTTTTTCAACAAGAATATCGTTTATACTTTCAATTTTTCCGTTTTTGATGTGAGCGTATCCACTACTCATCTTATTTATAATATTTCTATACCTCCAGACTGTTTTCCTAATTTTAAATTATAATACATGCTCTTTTTTCTTTCATATGTATAAAAATAAGAGATTAGAGATGTTATAATCATTATAACGTTTTGTCCTATTAATCGGATAGCCGTCGAAAAAGAACCAGATAAAGGAAGGAAAAAGCACCAAACTGATATTATAATTAATATGTGTATTATAACACCTTCATTAAATTCCATCATTCCAGTGAAAAACCATATAAGTCTAATTAAATTCTCTGCAGTATATATCATGTAGAATACTATTAAATCAATGTTTGAAAAGTTAGCAATGTTAAATCTATAGAACATAAAGGTAAATGTAAGCAGATAGTAATTTAAAAAATCAATTAACTTGTGAAGACTAAATTTTTTTAAGAAAAGAGCTAATAACAGGTTGACTATATACAAAGAAGTAACTACGTACCCGGATATTGTTAAAACATGAAATGCGAATGCCTTAGGCCCTTTCGGCGTAAAAAATATTGGCTGGATGATATTATACAAAATTGAAAATGTAAGCAGACATGTCGTGATAATAATATTTTTCCTTTTGTAATTCTTACTTATGTTTCTTTGAATAATATAATCCGATTCTTTGTCTGCGTAATTCAGGGTCCATAGAGAAGAAAAGATTTTGTGTGAATTCATAAAATTAATTGTAATTGAAATAAAGCAAAGGAAAATAATCTTTATGAAAATGTGAGAGTTTATATAATTATTATATTTAAGATTTTTCAAATATTTTTCCATATAGAAATTTCCATGAATAATTTAATAATATTTGTTCATGATTAAAATTATATTGATTAATTGTTTTAATGTAATTTATTATACTCAAATATGAAATAAATTTTAAATAAATGGAAAATAACTTCGACTCTTCACTATTATCAAAAGAAGAAACAAACAAATTTTCTTTTTTCATTGCGGGTCTTGACTATACATGCACTGCTGTCACTTCTTTTGTTCTATATTGGTTATTTGGAAAATTCACAAACGATTCTAATTACTACAATGGTTCAGCTTGCAGCAAGTTACTTATGACTTCACAAAATCTTGAACAATTTTATTTGTATTTATTTATGACCTATTTGATATTATTCGCTCTTAATGTACTCTCATTCTTCAACGATTCTTTAAAGTATTTGACCAAATACACGAGGATAATAGTATTACTAATTACTTTTTTCTTTGGATTATTCTTCTTATTCAAATTGACTATAGATATAAATTTAGGTGAACCTTGTGGAGAGCTAAGGTGCTTAGCATTAATTGTTGCCGTGATAGGATGGATAGGAATATGCCTATTTAGTTGTTTATTATGTATCACTCTCTTATCAATTATTAGCAAGAAGGATTAATTTAAAGATATAAATAGATATTAAAATTATTAAAATAAGTATTTTAAAAGTAATAAATAAAAGCAATTTAATAAAATATTGAATTTTCTAGAACTATCTTAATAAATGTAAATATTTTTAAAATAGAGTTTTCTTTTGAATTATTTCTAATTATCTTCTTCATCTGAAGACTGATCTTGATCATTATTCAAAGGATAACCTAGCCAGTCATTAATTTTTTGGAAAATTTGAGACCTAAATCCATTTTCTAATATCTTTAGATCAATTATATTGTTGAAAATGTCTCTTTCAGGAATATTTTTTAAATGGACTCCAATTAAACTTTCGTTTCCTTGTATTTCTTTGAAAGTAAAAATTATCGCCCCGTAATCTTTCCAATTGTTGAATTTCCATTTCTGAACAATTTTCTTATTTTCTACTATTTCTTGATTTTCTCCAGTGATAAAGCCATCATAAAAATTAAAACTGCCTCCAATATTTTTATCGAATTTTGCAAGACACTGTGTAAATTTTGTAATTTCATTTTGGTCAGTCAGTGCGTTAAAAATTATTTTTATAGGAACTCTGTATTTAATGTTAAACTTTAATTCATTGGGCATTTTTTAAATTAAAAATATTTATAAAATTTTAAATAAAAATAAAATGATTGATTAATAAAATTATATTAAATTTTTCCAAATGTTTTTGGGGATTGGGGATTGGGGATTGGGCCCAATCCCCAATCCCCAATCCCCAAAACT
>Ga0169931_10014215_pt1 | contig 10798 bp, 12 predicted proteins | sample Kivu_15m_20L_FD_129675 | JGI IMG/M metagenome (GOLD analysis project Ga0169931, IMG submission 129675) | Freshwater microbial communities from Lake Kivu, Western Province, Rwanda to study Microbial Dark Matter (Phase II) - Kivu_15m_20L... | ecosystem: Environmental > Aquatic > Freshwater > Lake... | reverse complement strand
ATTAGAAGCCAAACGCTTGAGAATGTGCGTAATGACAATGGTTTTGCCAGTACCTGCAAACCCCTTGATCCAGTGATTTTGGGTAGTTGACTTAACTATGGCATCTATCGTTCTTCGTTGCGTCGCGTCAAGCTGCGCAACGCCCACCATCCAGTCCACGTTTGTACCCTAGTTGCGACGCGTGACATAGCAGAGATGGCAAAGTTAGCCGTTCCATTCCTTGATGACTATTGTCAGGGTGGCACTCCACATAAAAGGAAAAGATGTCATGACTTTTGGTCAATGTCCGCACGGTCTTACAGAGTCAACATGCTCGTTCTGCAAGGCAGTTACTTCACGTGTCGTCTACTTCTCTGCTGGTGGAGATAATTACCACTTTGATGTCAATTGCCAAACATTTCTTGAAGGTCGAAAGAAGGTCCGCGATGAAGGCGGAGTCAACTCGCCCACTGAAACTGGTCGTGAACATACTGTAAAATTTGAACGCAGTGTGTGTCGAAATTGTCGACACTCAGCCTGAGCTTTAACACGGCCAAGTTCCAGATATGGGCAGACGGAACTTTGTTTACCTCTACACCAATCCAGGGCGTGTTCCGGTGCTTGACTCGTCAGAGCTGGATTCTTGCGAGATACGTGGCCGTCGAGTAGATGGCGTACAGTTTGGACAATTCAGCCACCAGATGCACATATGGGTTGATGGAAAGGGTCGTCGCCGTCACTGAGGGATGGACCTCGTTCACTAACGCTGATCAGTGACTGTGTCGTACAGTAGTGGCATCAATGGTTAGCAAAGACGATACGACAGTGAGGCAGCTACAGATTCTGCTTGCCGCGTTTGCCCAGGCGCGCGATTGGGGTCAGTTCCACACACCACGAAATCTTGCTCTCGCGCTAGTTGGCGAAGTTGGAGAGCTGTCGGCACTATTGCAGTGGCTTTCTGATGAGGAAGTTGAGGTGTGGCTCAATGACGAAAGGGGTCGTGAGAAGCTTGCTGCTGAAATGGCTGATGTATTCGCATATCTATTGCGCTTAGCGGATGTGGCAAACGTTGATCTGGCAGCGGCTCTGAGGAATAAAACTCTGCTCAATGAGGCGCGATACCCGCAGGACCGCGCAAGAGGCTCATCTGCAAAGTACACGCAGTATGAGTGATCTGCCTGCACTCTCCGCTGATCGCACACGATCCGCATGGGTGGGCGCCTTGAGTGCTGGCCAAGAATTCAATTGGCAAATCTGCAAAGACAAATCGTTGTGGGGTAGTGGCGCAAATACTGCTGGCGGTGTTCGTGAAGGCGACGAGTTTTTCATCTGGCAAAGCGGTAGAGGCTGGTTCGCACGCTGTGTGGTGACCTCCGATGCGATAGTTCCAACATCGTCAAATCCTGCTCCATGGGATGATGGCCGCCAGTACAAATGGATCTTTGGAATCCGTGTTATTAAAGAACTTGATTCTGTCTATAACCCTGGCTCAACAAATAACAGACAGAACATCACCGGCTTGCATAACATTCGTCTTGGTCAGTTTCCGCGTCTCACACCATTGGAAGCTGATGCAATTCGAAGTTTTTTTGGATTGCTCAACCCACCTCCAGATATCAATGACATTGAAATTGAGCTTGAGAACGACAAGCACGAAAAAGAAATTATTCAGCGAACACTTGAAGGATCGCCAGAACGTGAACGACTCGTCATGTCCCGGCGGGGGCAAGGGGTGTTTCGCCACAATGTTGAACAAATTGAGAAGTTCTGTCGGGTGACTGGGTTGCGCGATCTTCAGCATTTGCGAGCGAGTCACATAAAACCATGGAAAGATTCAGACGATTACGAGAAAGTCGATGGCCATAATGGGCTGATGCTCTCTCCACATGTCGACCATTTGTTCGATCGTGGTTGGATTTTGTTTGAAGACAATGGAATGTTGGTTCCGTCACCCAAGCTGGATCTTCTTGTGCTGCAGTCCTGGCGAATAGAGCCAGATCGTCAACATAGGCCGTTCCTGCCTCGCCAGATTGAGTATTTGACGTATCACCGAGAATTGGTGTTTCAGCACTGATTAGTTACTTAGCGGCTCCAAATGCGTGTCGCGACGTGTTCTCAGTACCTTTCGTGGAAAACCCTTAGATCATGCTTCGTACATGAGCGCCGTGGTTCTGTTATTGAGGCAGTGCTCTCAGAGAGCATCAGCAGACTCGCCCAATGGGGCACTTAGCGAAATTGATGGCAGTTAAAGTTTGTTTTTTGTCAGTATGTCACCACTTGTATGGGACCTTTGTGGGAACTCCAATCGCAGCCCTACTGAGATCCAACGGACTGTGAGCCTCCCTCGTGACTCTGCCATCGCGAAAAATCAGAGTTACCTCATCGCTCCACGTATGGAGTCCTATCAGCCGCCTCTTCAATTCCAAGAAGGCATTGGTAGACGACAAATGCCAAACATTGTTGGCAACATCACGAGTGAATACAGGATGAAGCGAATTCAGTCGCGAAGAGTCAAGAACTGACCTGGAGACAGACTTCCGTCTTGCATAAGCCTTTTCACCACGCTTGACAAACAGGGCAACCCCGATCTCTCGCTTGATTGAGCGATGGTCACGACGGATGGAGCAACATCGGACTGCAACAGTTGCCAATAATTGCCACTCGGGATCCGTTGTTCGTTGGCTCGGTCTTCCGAGAACGGCTTTCGAGATCTCGGACTCCCATGGGTAGGAAGAACTCCAATCCTGAGGCAGATCAAAGGCAATAGCCAGCACTCTTCCTGGTGGTGTCACTTGCATTGCCTCATGGATTTGTGGCACAACCATTTGATCTGTAGATGTCAAGTTCATCAGAACTAACCCCACTGTTGGAATCATTTATTCATCCCTCCCGAACCATGGCGGGTGGAACCTCGGCTCCTACCAGGCTTAAAGTTCCTCGAATGGATTGGCACTACGAGAAGTTGTTGATCACGAACACGCGACATTTCTCGAAATCTCTCACTCGCGTAGTCGGTATATTCAGGAGAGAGATCAAAACCAATTGATTCGCGACCAAGTTGGAATGCTGCCTTCGTCGTTGTTCCTGACCCGTTGAACGGATCAAGGACAAGTTCTCCGATCGTAGTGAACATACGGATGAGTCGATGCGGAAGATCTTCCGGAAATGGCGCAGGATGTTCAATAGTTCTTGGTGGAGTTGGAGCGAGATCCCAAATATTCTCCAGCCATTCCGTAGGAATCTCTGAGTTCACCGGACGAACTGGACCCGGTTTACGCACGATAATTATGTGCTCAGTCATGATGTTTGGATACCAATAGCCAGGAAGTTGATGCCTAATTACGGATCCCGCACGCTTAACTCCTGCTGTGACTTTGTTCCAGAAGATGGTTCGAACATATTCCCAAGGTTCATCAGAGTTGGTAAGTCTTGAGATGATGTCCTGCGGGAGGGGATATTGGTAGCCCTTATCAAGAACTGTCCCAACATTGATCGCGAAGTACCCCCCGGGCTTTAAGGTGCAAAACACCTGCTTCCAAACTCGATCTAGGAGAGGTAGATACTCGCTTGCATAGTTAAGGTTCTCGCGTTCGCGATAGTTAGCGAGTGGATCGGCAATGTGTGACCCATACGAAATTGCATTGTGGTAGGGGGGCGAAGTAACTGCCAGAGAGACTCGTCCCTCTATTTCAGGAAGATGAATGAGAATTCGCTCGCTTGAGCCAGAGATGAGTTTGATCAATGGTTCATTTGGCACGATGAGAGCGTAGCTCGTCGGTGCTACAAATCAGTCAATTTCAACTCGAAAACTCTCAAAAGTGGGCTGAACGGCTGGGAGTTTGAGAAGGTACTTCGCATTGCGAGGCTTTCCATTCGAGTTTCGCATCCCAGCCTGGAAGAATCCGATTGAACCGGATTGGATCGAACTATCGAGCGAAGATCGATTCAGCCTGAGTGCGAAAAGATGCTTTGGCGAGAACGAAATCTTTCTCCTCCGAGATGGACGGCCTTCTTTAACTCGACTCTGTTCGTACTGCGAAACGCCACCCTTTAACTGATCATGCCACCGTTTGAATGACCGATTCTCATCGTCGTAACTCGTCTCTCCAGCGATAAGCAAGTAATTCACTGCCCCGAACTGATCAATACACGAGTCAACAGCAGTCTTTTCGTTCAAAATTACCTGACGAATGCCGTCAGGATGAGCCTTGAGGTCCCAAGGTTCACTCAGCATCATGTCGAATTGTGTATTTTCAAACTGGGGACCAGTCAATCCTGTTGAATCAGTTAGGAAGACCTCATCCACAAAGTGCTCAAACCAGAAGCCGATCCACTCCATCTGCCGCCAATTCGGGGATCCCTCATTGCGCATCTGAAGAATCGCGTCCTTGCCATCAACACGACGCGGCAATTTCCTTAGCAGCGCTTTAGACACCCGCTCGAAGTCGTTTTGAAAGGAAGATATCGGCACAATCTAGGTCCATGAACTGATCGTGTCCAGTGCGCAAACCCAGCAACGAGACAGAAATGTCGTCTAATTGATGAAAAATTAGACTAGATTTTCAGCCGTGGGAGTCATCAAGTTTGATCTACTAAATGCTTGACTTTACCAATGCCCGAAAATGGCAGTCAATTGCCTTTAATCATTTCAAAAAAAATCAATATCGGGGAATAATTGAAGTTGCAACAGGTGGCGGCAAAACCATCTTTGCCCTTATGTGCTTTGCCGATCTTTTTAAGCAAGGATTACTGAAGCGAATTCTTGTTGTCGTTCCAACAGTCGCTCTGGCAGATCAATGGCTAGTGAATTTCGAGGTTGATCTGGAATTGGGTGATGACGAAATCGCGATGCTTACCAGCTCTTCAACCAAAGAGGATCTTCGCACTGCAAACGTCGTTGTAATCAATTCAGCAAGGCGCTTAGATATCCCAGATTCAAAAAAAAGTGGCATTTTATTTGTTGTGGACGAATGTCATCGGGCCGGTAGCGAAAAGAACGCCCTTGCATTAAGCGGATCCTGGGGTGCAACCTTGGGTCTTTCAGCAACTCCAGATCGTCAATATGACGATGGGAGCATTCGACATCTCATACCGACCTTGGGTCAAAAGATCTATTCATATTCGGTGGCGGAAGCATTAAGCGATGGTGTTCTGTCGCCATTCGATCTCTACAACGTTGAAATACCGCTACTTCCTGAGGAGCGCACTCAATTCGAAAATATTTCAAGACAACTAGCAATAGCGATGGGTCGAGGATCCGATGATGACCAGATTCAAATGTTATTGCGCCGCAGAGCAAAACTATATAACTCCGCCGAATACAGGATTCCTGTCACTGTTCGGATCGTGAACGACAATCGTGGAAGCAGAACTCTCGTATTCCATGAATCCATCGATTCTGCAACGCAAATTCACGACATCCTCAGGGAACAAAATCATTCCGTAGCGCTGTATCACTCAAGACTTTCGCCTTCTGTGCGCAGAGAAAATCTCAAAATGTTTAGACTCGGACTAATTGATGTTCTAGTTACGTGTAGAGCACTTGATGAAGGTGCAAATATACCGGAAACTTGTTTAGCAGTTGTTGCCGCGGCAACGGCATCACAGCGTCAACGAATCCAACGACTTGGTCGAGTTTTGCGACCATCGCTAGGGAAAGAAAAAGCGGTAATTTTCACACTGTACGCAACTGAAGTGGAGTATCGACGCTTGCTAGAGGAACAGAGGCTGCTTGAAGACTACGTGTCGGTCAATTGGCGAAGGCTTGCAGATGACGAATAATCAGAAAGACAGATTATTCACAGAACACTATGCATATGCGCCCGTCTTGGATCCTCTCGAAGAGCATTATGAGAATTGGATATACAACTTCCGGAGCCGTTTGTTTCCAGATCATAATTGCTATCGATATAAGCCACTTATGACAACTGATTTGACCACCGGAGTACGACCTGATCTCGTACTAATAGATAAAGAATATTCAGAATGGGTTTTAGTGGAAGTTGAAAAATTTTCCCATTCATGGTCATCTCATGTATCACCCCAGTTGGAGAAATTGCGATCTGTAAAAATTGGGACAAACGAGGTCCAAAAACTATTGGAAGATGCTAACGACTTAATTTATGAACGATTGAAAACTCTTATGCTCTCCCAAACTCCCCGGATTCTGGTTGTATGTAATGACAAACCAACATGGTCCGATAACTTTTTGTCTAATGATGCGGAACTAATGATTGTTAGGCCACTACGGAATGAACATCTTGAACTTGTTTTATACGCAGATCGTTCATTTCAGAGACGAAAATTTGATAAATTGGCCTTGCTTGAACCACCGTTGGACAGTGCACTTGTTCGCTGGTATCGGATTTCCACTCCACATCGGTTTCAAATCAGCGAGGGAAACTACTTAGTCGATTTCGACAATGGGACCTACTCCTGTGGTATTAGAACAATGTCCGGAATTTGGTACTTTGTGCCGCCGCCATCTATGGTTATCTCACCAAGTCGAGGCGACCATATAGCAATAGTCCGATGTTCATCAGATTGTCTCACGGTTGAGGGGAGAGTGCAGGAATTATGAGTTTTGAACTGAAGATGGGTAACTCCGCGATCAATGCATTTAAGCGTCTCCCGTATACGCCGGCGTATGCACTTGCTGAATTTGTAGACAACTCCACCCAATCATTTATCCAAAACAAAGATCGCATGGAGGAATCTTTAGTTTGTGTTTCCATCGTTTTTGATAGAAACTCTCGAACCATAACGATAAGAGATGATGCTTTTGGAATGAGCGTGGACGACCTCTCAAGAGCGCTTACGGTGGGCGTTCCTCCTCAAGATGCAAGCGGTCGATCAAGATATGGAATGGGCATGAAAACTGCCGCGTGCTGGTTCGGATCCAAGTGGACAATTATTTCCAAACAGAAGGGGTCCAACACCGAATTCGAATACAGCGTGGATGTAGATAAGTTTGCAAATAGCCAAGCGAATTCATCTCACTATAGAACCCGAGAAAAGCAAGTCGATCTCCATTACACGATCATCAAAATTGAGGAGGTTTATCGGCAAATCAGTGGTGTGAAGATTAACGAATGGAGAAAGATCCTTGGTTCTATATATCGCAAAGATATTGAATCAAAGAGGCTGATCTTAAAGATTGAAGATCAACCAGCAGATTATCCAGGAAATTCTGAAGAAGACTTTCACTTTAGTGAATTGACCGGAAAAAGGTACAAAGTTGAGTTTGACGCTGTTGTAGATGTATGCAATGTGCGCGTCAAAGGGTGGATCGGTTGTTTTGCGCAGGACAGTGGTGGACGCCAATTCGCCGGAATTTCAGTGTTCCAAAATGATAGATGCATCATGGGTGCCGATAACGCGTGGAGACCTCGAGAAATGTTCGCGAGCGGCGCTGGAAGCACACTAAACCAGCGCCTAGTTGGAGAATTGAACCTAGATGATCCCAAAGTTATTGTGAGCCATACGAAGGATGCAATCTTATGGACCGATGATCAAGAAGAATCCGTAGCAAGTTTTATAAAAAAGATTGCTGATGACAATGACATCATCCGAATGGCAAAGCGGTCATACAGCAATGATGACGGTGAGCGTATTAAACGAGAAACTGCAATCGCTGCCTTTCGTGACCTCGCAGCAAATAAAGATTTTATTGACAAGTTGGCCTTAGTCGAAGCTCCAAATAAGGAGTATGCGAAAACCCGCAATATGTATGCGATTGATCAGACTCGCCAAATGGAGCCCGATTTCGAAATCAACATTGAACAACTAGGTAAGAAAATCTTCGTCAAGTTACTCGACCTGTCACCGAGCGATCCTTACTATGCGTATGAGATAACTGAACAGGGCGATTTGATAACCATCATTAACACACAGCACCTTGGTTACGCTTACGCCCAAACCTCCGAGAATCCTGCTTTTCTCTACTTTCTGCATTGTGCGCTCGACTCATTCGCTGAGTGGAGGTGCCAGGCCTTAATTAACGACTTGGTTCCTGAATCAATTAAGGAAATCAAGGATCAAATTTTGAAATACCGAGCCGAGATCTAGGATATGACCGAACCCTCGACAGACGAAAAAACAGCGATAATCATAGAAATCCTTCGCAAGAAACCGTATCAAAGTGCGCGTGATATCTCAAAAAAAGTCGGGTTATTGAAAAAAGACATCAACAGTCGGCTCTATTCCCACGAGAATGAGATGTTCAGAAAAGAAGGCACTGATCCTCCTTTGTGGCGTTTAAAACATCAGCAACCTCTGAATCGAGTTGACGAAAACTCAAAAGAGTCTGCCGCACTTGCAATGCCATCTGAGGTTATGAATAGGTCTGGTCTTGAGACTATGCGGCATCTAAGTGACCAAGAACTTACGACTCTTGCCGCAAAGTTGCTTGGTGCGACTGAAATTCTCTTTCGAGCAAATGGAATAAATATTGAGGTATCCCTCGCCGAACGGTCTTTAAGTGATCCTTACTTTGTGTTTGAAATGGTTGATCAGAATTTAATGCAGGTTGTAATCAATACAACTGCCATTCCAAGTTCTCTGATGCGTGATAAAGAATACCTATTCGGTCATCTTGTGCATTGTGTTGCCGACGCCTTCGTTTTTCGAAATATTGAAAGATTGGCGTCACCTATTGATAGAGATGATCTATATCAATATAAAAATCAAATACTTCTTCAGTTGGGTTTCGATTCCCAAAAAGATCCATTTGCTTGAAAGTCACTGGCACGCTCACTGCTGAGCTCGCTCAAGTCCAACTGAAGATTGCGAATCTGCCACCGAAAGTGAAGAAGAAGCACTACAATTGACATGCTGCCGTGAGCGACTCGATTAAGAAGCGTTTCAAATCACCTCGATTCTTGATTGCTGTCGAGCTGGACAAGATTGTTGAAACACGCGTTAATGTAAAGCCTCACCTATACGTCACGGTCAGCGAGCTTGCACCGACTCAATTTCTCGAATCGCTACTGACTCCAGATAACAAACTTAAATTGCCTGGCAAACCACTAAAGCTACGACAGGACTTGATTCCAAAGTACAAGCCGTCAAGGAACCCAACTGTCGTGAAGAGAAGACTCTCCGAAACAAAACAAGCCCTCCGGCGCCGTGGTCATGCTGTAAACTTCGACTGCAGGGTTTGGTCGGTATATGTCTTGGATTTGGACCCGAACAATCCGACTCCCATCGTCGACCAAGGTAAGAAGAATCACGTTGTGTATGTAGGCCAAACCTCCAAGGAGATTGAAACTCGACTCAAAGAGCATCGAGGCGAGGCATTTGGGAAAAATGGCAATTACTTGGGCTCAAGACGCACGAAGGGCCGGAATCCAACAATAAACAAGTCCTTGACTCCAAAGAAGAAGTGCTTCAGCCAACTCGATGCAGAGAAGTTTGAAGTCGAGTACTCGCACAAACTCCAAAAAGCCGGCTATCGAGTCCTCGGGGACGGTCTCACTGATCCGGTAAAGAAGCAGAAACGAAAGAAGAAATCCGACAAAGGTTTGGCTTAGGTTCGCGAACCGCGCTTTGGGCTAACCACTAGTTCTTCGTTTACGTGCCAGTGCTCACCACGTCCAAGGAGAAACCGGACTCGCAACTAATTGTGCTCAAAGATACGTCTGGCTGTTTGGAAGTGGTTCTCCACGAGAGCTGACGATGGTCTGGCTTTGGCGGGTATGAAGAGATCAGCGCCATGCAATGGCCGATATGTCGAATAGTCGTGTAGCCGTGGAGCAATCTCCACCTTCCATGAACTGGGGTTCACCGTCATGAGGTGTGCATCAAATAATGAGTGGATATCTCGTCGCAGAAGTAAACCACCATCAAGGTGGTGCTCGCCCGACTCGGCGAATGATTTGATGTGGGCTGCTTCAAGCACTTGTGGTGGCTGTTCACCAGAAAAAGCACAGATTTCACCAAACCGCTGCATCATCTTGAAGCGAAACTCGCGTTGGCCACGTCGTCGTCGAATAGTGGCGTCGACATGCCCGCCCAAGATGATCTCCACTTGTTTGTCGTCAATATCGACAGTGAGGTCGACGTCTCGCCCAGAAATAGTTTCGAGAAATGGTGGCAGCCTTTCGCGATTGATTGGTCGTATCGCGTTGAAGGTGTCACGGTTCTTGAGAACGGCCTCTAAGTCTTTGCTATGTACGAGACGGGCAGCTTCAGTCCAGGTATTGGCGTAGAAGGCTTTGTAGGCGGTAACTAATTCGTGGGTTACCAGTGCTTCATGATCGCCAAATTCGTGATCGCATGAAGCACATTTGTTGGCTGGAGTCATAGTTTTTCGTCGAGAGAACTTTGTTTTTCGACATTGCGGGCACCGCGAAATTTCCTTCGGGGAGTTCGCAGTTACTTCGATGAATTCGATAAAGCCCCAGCCGGCTACGTGATTATCCTCGCGAACAACGATCAGGTCTCCGACTGACACCTGCTTGCAGTTGCCAACGTTGGAGTCGTATGAGTAGTAAATGCCAGCCGAGTCGTCATACCCGCGGTTGGCCGCCCACGACCGTTCGTCATCACTTTTCATAATGAATACCCAGGCGCGTTCACCTAGGACAGGAGCCATGCGGCCAAGCTAGCCACATCCACAACAGAACTACTCTTCGGTACACCGAAGCGACGAAGACGGACGGGGAAGTTACGCGACCGACAACTTGCGAACCTACAACGTGGCAGCCTCCGACATGAGCGAGCAGGCTAATCAGGTTGCTTGCGAGGGGTGACACGCCTGTGGGCGGCGGTGTCAGCTCGACGTGTCGTCGTTCTCCCCGTCGTCTTCGATGTCGCCCAT
>Ga0169931_10014214_pt1 | contig 10798 bp, 7 predicted proteins | sample Kivu_15m_20L_FD_129675 | JGI IMG/M metagenome (GOLD analysis project Ga0169931, IMG submission 129675) | Freshwater microbial communities from Lake Kivu, Western Province, Rwanda to study Microbial Dark Matter (Phase II) - Kivu_15m_20L... | ecosystem: Environmental > Aquatic > Freshwater > Lake ... | reverse complement strand
AGGGCGCAGCCGATCAGCCGGTAGAGCAGCCGGGCGCCCACGTTGGCGTCCCAACTGTCGTGTTCGCCCAGGCCGTCCGGGCCGTCTCCCGGTTCGCCCGGGGAGACCTCGACCAGGTCCAGTCCGACGACCCGCCGGCCGCTCTTGGTCAGCTCGACGAGGAACGCCATGGCGTCGTGCCAGGAGAGGCCGCCGGGGACCGGTGTGCCGGTGTTCGGGCACAGCACGGGGTCCAGGCCGTCCACGTCGAAGCTGATGTAGACCTCCCGCGGCAGGTGGGCGATGGTGCGCCGGATCAGGGCCGCACGGCGCCCCTCCAGGCCCGCCTCGGCCCATTCGTCGTCCCACAGGGCCACGATGCGGCCCTCGCTGGCGCGCTGGTACTCGACCTCCTCCTCGGAGATGTCGCGCAGGCCGACCTGCACCAGGCGGCCGATGCCGTCGATGCGGTCCATGGCGTTGCGCAGGATCGAGGCGTGGGACCAGGTGAAACCCTCGTAGGCGTCGCGCAGGTCCGCGTGGGCGTCGAAGTGCAGGATCCCGAGGCCCGGATGGCGCTGGGCGAGGGCCTCCATGGCGCCGAAGGGCACGGAGTGGTCGCCGCCGAGCACCACCGGCAGCGCGCCCTGACCCAGGCTGGATTCGACCGCCTCGCGCACGGCCCGGTTCAGCTCGTCGCCGGCCCGGTTGACGGCGGCCAGGTCCGCGGCGAGCTCGGCGTTGCCCTCGATGCGGCCGCCGGCGTCGATCACCGGCCGCGCCCTCGGGAAGGCCCTGGCCTGGAGCTCCCCGAAGATCGGCGCCTCGGGCAACAGCGCGATGCCCGCCTCGTAGGGTCGCCCGAAATAACGGTCGTAAAGGTCCACCTGGTGGCTGGCCCGCAGGACCGCCTTGGGACCCCGGGCGGTGCCGGGCCGGTACGAGGTGGTGGCGTCGAAGGGCACACCCAGGACGTGCACGCGGGCCGCCTCAGGGGGCACGGAGAGGCCAAAGAGGCCGCTATCGGGGTCGGCGGCCGCACCGGCGTCGAAGGAGGCGGGCAGGAAGTCGGGGCGTTGGCTCATGGTGATCGATGTCCTTTGGACGCCATTAGACCCCAGCCCCAGTCCCGAGGTTTCGCCAAGATGCCAACGGCGGGTGGCGTTGAGAGCCCGTCAGCCATGGACGAAGCCACGGACGGTGCACTGCTTTTGGCCTGGAAGTCCGGGGACGTCCCGGCCTTTTCGGCTCTCGTGGCGCGCCACCGGCCCGGGCTCCTGGCCCACGCCCGATCGCTGCTCGGCCGGGGTGGACCGGCCGAGGACGCGGTGCAAGAGACGCTTTTGAAGCTAGCCCACAAGCCGCCGAAGTTGCCGGCGGAGGCGAGCGGACCGGCGCTCTCGGGATGGCTGCACCAGGTGCTGCGTCGGGAGTGTCTCGACACGCGGCGGGGCGAAAAGCGCAGGCAGCGGCGCGAGCAGGAGGCGGCCCCTCAGGAAGCGGTCGCGGGAGGTCAGGAGCAGGTGGAAGCGACGGACACGAAGGAGGCGGTGGAGCGCGGCTTGGAGCTGCTCTCTCCCGATCAGCGAGAGGTGATCGCCCTGCGGCTCTTCGGGGAGAAGAGCTACGGGGAGATCGCCGCGATCACGGGCAAGAAGGTGGGGACCGTGGGTTGGTTGATCAGCGAGGGCCTGGCGCGCCTCGCCGACGAACTGGCCCACCTGTTGCCGGGGCAGAAATCCTCGGTGGGGGCAGAGGTGCGATGAAGGAACAAGGCGGATTGACGGCGGAGGAACGCGCCGAACTGGTCGCGTGGATGCTCGGCGAGGCGGACGTGGAGGTCGCGGAGCGTGTGCAGACCGCGCTGCTCCAGCAACCGTCGTGGGCGGCGGAACGGGAGCGGCTCGAGGGAGTGTTGGGTCTGCTGCAAACAGCGCGGCCCGCGGGTGGTGAGGCGGCGCCGGAAGCGCTGCTCCACGAAGCGCGGCTCGCGGCGAGCCGGCGGCGCGGTTGGCGTGTGTTGACGCGCCCGGCGTTGCTGTCGGCGGCGGCGAGCTTCGCGGTGCTGGCGGGCGTTTGGGCGACGGGCCTATTGGACGGGCGCTTCGACGAGACGGCGCCGTTTGCGCAGAACGAGCGGGTTGCGGGTCTCGAGCTTGCGACGGCGGCTGGATCGCAGCCGACTGCGGAACAGCGCCAAACGCTTCACGCTCTCGGGTACTCCGGCGGTTCCGCAGGGACGACGCCGAACAAGCTTGCCGATGGCCGGATCATCGTGCGCGGTGAAGTTTTCACCGCAAACGACGAGGCCCTCGGTGAGAAACTGCGCGGCCTTGGCTACATGGGCTCCGGTGGCGGCAGTGGCGAACGCCATCGTCCGGAGCCCACGGCTGGAATCACCGCCACGCCGGAGGCCGACTTCCTCCTCGGCCAAGGTCAAGCCAGCGGCGGTTCAGGGGGAGAGATTCTCACAGCGGGAGTCTTCGATAGCGGGCCCCCTCAACCTCCCCCGGGAACCCGCGCGGCGCACAACGATCCCGCGCTCCGCGGTGTCGGCGCGTGGAACCCGGGTGTCGGACCCATGCCCAAAGGCGTCCCGTCGAGTGACGGGGCGGTCCGACCCGCGGCCCCGTTCCAGAAGCCCGAAGCTGTGCCGATGTTGCGCGCACCGCTCAACCAGGGGCGTGTGGTCACCGCCACGACCGAATCGGCTCCCGTCGAGCCCTTCGATCCCGGATGGCTCGAGGTGCGCGGCGAGGATTTGGTGCTGCGCTGCCGGCCCATGGTGGGCGAAACCGCGGACCAGTACTTCCTGCGGTCGTTCGGTGTGCGGCCCTTCGAGTTTGCGGCCACGAAGCCGCTCGCCACGTTTGCGGCCAGCGTCGATACGGCGAGTTACACACACTCGCGGGCTTACTTGGACCGCGGCCAACTGCCGCCGGCGGATCTCGTGCGCACAGAAGCCTTCGTGAACGCGTTCCGGCGCGAGTACGCCGATGCGGCGCCAGAGCAGGGCACCTTTGCCCTGCACTTGGAACTCGCTCCCTCGCCCTTCGGCGATGTCCAGCGCGCGCCTTGGCTCTTGCGCGCCGCCGCGGTCGCGCGCCACGTGGCCCGGGAAGAGCGCAAACCCCTCGCGTTGACCTTTGCGGTGGACGTATCGGGTTCCATGGCGCCGCCGAACCGCCTCGCGCTGGTCAAGGAGTCGCTCGAGCTGCTGGTCTCGCAGTTGGACAGCCACGACCGCGTGGCGATCGTCGCGTACTCGGACGACGCACGCATCGCGCTGCCGATGACTGCCGCGTCGAACGCTCAAGTTGTGCTCACCGCGATCCGCAGCCTCGCATCCGGCGGCAGCACCAACCTGGACGGCGGTGTGTTCCTCGCGTTCCAACACGCGGCCGAGCGTTTGGATCCCGAGTTGCAGAGCCGCGTCGTGCTGCTCTCCGACGGCGTGGGCAACGTCGGCGCGACCACGCGCGAGGCGATCCTCTCGCGCGTCAAGAACGAGCGCAAGAAAGGCATCTACTTGAACACCATCGGCGTCGGCATGGGCGACCAGAACGACGCGCTGCTCGACGAACTGGCGCGCACCGGCGACGGTGTGGCGAGTTACGTCGACGATGCGACGGAAGCGCGGCGCGCCTTCGTGGAGGACCTCGTCGGCACCTTCGAAACCGTCGCCCGCGACGTGAAGTTGCAGATGGAGTTCGACCCGAACCAGGTGGGCCGTTACCGCCTGCTCGGGTACGAGAGCCGCGCCCTCGCGGACCGCGCCTTCCGCGACGACACCGTCGACGGCGGCGAGGTCAACGCCGGGCACACGGTCGTCGCGCTGTTCGAGCTGGAGGACGTGCGCCTCGGCGACGGTGCGCCGCTCGCCACCATGCGCCTCGTGCACAAACCGCCCTTCGGCGCGCCGGGGGACGAGCGCTCGATGGAACAGGCCCTCGCCATCTCGGGCCGCGACGCCCTCGGAAACCACCGCTCCGCGTCGCCCGCGTTCCGTTTGTCCGCGGCCGTGGCGCAGGCCGCGGAGATGCTGCGCGGGAGTTACCACCGGGCGGGCGCACACACGGCGCCGCTGCTGGCGGAATTGCGCGCCGCCGCGCGCGACCTTTCGCCGATGGGGCCCCTCGGCGCGGAGCGCGCGGCGGAGCCCCGCCACCTGGCGGACCGCCTGGAAGCCCTGGCGCCCCAGTTGGACCAGCGCGCCGCCCGCCCCGACGGTCTGCCGCGTCTGGAGGCGGACCTGCGTTTTGCCCACTTCGAGTTGGCGCTCGAGCGCGAGACCGCCGGGACACCGGATCCGAAGCGCCTGGCGGAACTGGAAGCGCGTGTGGCGGCGCTGGAGGCGGAACTGGTCGAGCGTTCGCGGTAGTCTCTGGGCGCCGATGGAAATCTACCGACCCGCTCTGCTTCTGGGGGCCCTCTACGGCGGCACGGCCGTCGCGCTGGGCGCCGTGGGAAGCCACGTTCTCGCCAACAGCATCAGAGCCGAAGAGCTCGTGAACGCGTGGGACGTGGGCGTGCGCTACCAGGCCTGGCACGCCCTGGCGCTGCTGGCCCTGGCGGCGTTGGGACCGAAGGTGGCGAGCGGCGCGGCCACGTGGGGGTTCGGGGTCGGGGTGCCCCTGTTCTCGGGCTCGCTCTACGGCCTAGCCCTCGGATGGTTGCCGGGCAAGCTCGGCCTCCTCACGCCGATCGGCGGGCTGGTCCTGACGGCCGGTTGGATCGCGTTGTTCGTGCACGCGCTCCAAATGCGCACAGGGAAAGCATGAAGCCCGCAGTCTTGGCCCTGTTGCTTCTCGCGGCCTGCAAGACGCTGCCGGAGGAGCCCGCTCCGAACGGTTGGCCGTCCTTCGAGAGCGCGAACATGGGCGAGATGGTGAACGTGCACCGCGTCGGCGAACTCTGGGTCGGTGGATTGCCGAGTCGGCCCGATCTCGAACTGGCGGCGCGACGCGGGCTGAAGCAGATCCTCGACGTGCGGCCGGCGCACCAGGCAGCCGGCGACGACCTGCCCTTGGCTGCGCGCGAGTTGGGACTCGACTTCGTGTCATTGGCCTTCGATGCCGAACAACCGGACCCGGCCATCGTGGAGCGCGCCCTGGGCGAGTTGCGCCGACCCGGTGCGAAGCTGCTCTTTTGCACCGACGGCGGTGGGGCGGCGCTGATTCTCGCGGTGCATCGCGTGCGCGAGCAGGGAGTGCCGCTCGAAGAAGCGCTCAGCGAAGCCCGCCGCATGGGCATGAAACCCGGCGCGCCCGAGGACTTCGTGCGCCGGTCCGCGGCGGCGCCTTAGTTCAGACGATCGACAGCACGTCGTTCGGGGGCTGGGACGCGTAGAGCGCTTGCACGAGGCCCGCGCGGTGGCTCCGCACCGCGGCCTGGTTCAGGTAACCCTTGTCGGTGATCTCGCCGGCGTCGAGGGACGGCGGTTCCTCGAGCAACAGCACGGCGGCGATGCGTTCGGACGCGCGGTCACGCTCGCGGTTGAAGTTGGAAAGAGCCTGCGCAAGCGCTACGCGCACCTTGGCATGCGCGAGCCGCGCCGCGGGTGTCGCCTCCGCGCCCAAATCCGCCGTCAAAGCCCCCACCGCACTCCAATCGGGCACACCGAGGAGGCGCACATCGTCTTCGTCCTGGCCGCACACGACGGCATCCAAAAGCAGACCCCCCGAGCCCGCGATCGCCTCGACCCGCAGCTTGCCGACGTTGACCCACGAGCCGCTCGAGAGTTTGAAGTCCTCGGCGACACGGCCGTCGAAGACCACACCCTTCGTCGGGTCGTTCGGATCCGCGAGCAGGCCCGCGTCGCCGATGCAGTAAAAACCCTCGTCGTCGAAGGCGGCGGCGCTGAGTTCCGGTTGGCGCCAATAACCGGGTGTGACGTTGGGACCTTTCACACGCAGTTCGAGCTTGGCACCCGCGGGCACCATCTTGAGCTCGACGCCGGGCACCGGCAGCCCGATCACACCGGCCCGCGGGATCGAAAAGTGCACACTGGTGACGAGCGGACTCGTTTCGGTCGAACCCCACGCGCTGACGAGCGGCAGTGTGGTGCCGAGCTCGCGCCTGCACAGGGCCTCGAGCCGCTGCCAGAGATCCTGCGACAGCGCCGCACCCGCATAAAAAATCAGCTCGAGGCGCTCCAGGAAACGCCGCGCCAGTTCGCGGTCCGATTCGAGCAGCGGCAGGAGCAAGCCAAATCCCTTCGGCACGTTGAAGTAGAGCGTCGGCGGCATCGAACGCAGGTTCTCCGCCGTGGTTCCGATCAGCGCGGGCGCGGGTTTGCCGCCGTCGATGTAGAGCGCGCCGCCGTTCGCGAGCACCATGTGGAAGTTGTGGTTGCCGCCAAACGTGTGGCTCCACGGCAGCCAATCCACCACCAGAGGCGGGCGCTCCCTCAGGAACGGCCAGACCTGCGCGATGGCCGCCTGGTTCGAACACACCATGCGCTGCGTGTTGACCACGGCCTTCGGCACGCCGGTCGAGCCCGAGGTGAACAGGAACTTGGCGATGGAGTTGGGGCCCGTGCTCGCAAAACGCGCTTCGACCGCGGCATTCGTGCCGCCGTGTTGCAACCACTCGCCGAGGCGTGCGGCGCGCGGGCCCGCTCCGCGTGATGGTCCCGCCCCGCGCGAGACGAGCAGCTCCGCGCCCGCGGGCACGGCCGAAAGCGCGCGTGCGTAGGTGTCGCCGTCGTCCGCAAACACCAAACCCGGCGTCACCAGATCGAGGCAATGGCGCAGCTTCGCGAGGTCCCGCGCCACCAGGCTGTAGGCCGGCGAAATCGGCGCCGCGGGCACACCGACCTGCATGGCGGCCAGCATCAGGAGCGCCCCTTCGACCGAGTTGTCCGACAGGATCACGAGCGGGCGTTCGGGCGAAAGGTCGCGCTCGAGGAGCCGAGCCGACAGGCCGTCCACGTCCGCGCGCACCTGGGCATAGGTGCGTTCGTACCAGGCGCCCTCCCGCCGCTCCGCCAGGAACACCGCGTCGGGGAGTCGAGCCGCACCGTCGCGCAGCCAGACGCCCACTTGCCGCACGTGGGGCGCGGGCGCCGTGGGGCTCGACAGAACGAGCGACCCGTCGGCGCGGCGTTCGAGGCGCACGCGGGGCTCGGCGAAGTTCGGTTTGCCGTGGGGTCTCGTCATGGGGTCGGGCCCGAGTATGCAAGGGCCTCCCCGTCTGGCCCAGGGGAACCGGCGCGGCGGGAAGCTGACGCCCCGGGCACCGTGTGGGGCACAATTGCCGCGTGAGGTGGCAAGTGGCGTGGATCGCGGGGGCCCTCGTTGCGGGCTGCTCGGAGCCGCCCGCCCCGGATGGGGGCGCGGCGGGGGGCCCCGCACCCAACAGCGCCGCCGCGGCCCGGCGCATCTTCGACGCCCCACCGCGCGGCCAGGCGGACCACCTGGGGCACACGCTGACGGCGCCCTCCACGGGTTTCCGGCGGCCCGGCGAGCCGCTTTTCGCGGCCGGCGGCGGCTTCCGCTGGGTCGAGACCAAGCTGCCCGAGGCCGACAACCAAAAGCGCGATCCCGTGGAGCTGTTCGGGCTGGAACCCCGGCGCACCGGGCCGGCGGGGGAGCGGGCGCTCCTGCGCCTCGCTTCGACCGAGCCCGCGGATCGTTTTGGGTACGCGCTCGCGTTTGCGCCCGGGCTGCTGGGGTCGGCGGACCGCGCGGATTTGGCGGTTGGAGCACCCCGCGGGCCCCAAGCCGCGGGACCGCGTGGTTCGGCGCGGCGCTACTTGGAGATGGGCGCCGTGCACCTCTTCGCCGCCGGCGACTTCGACCGCGATCCCGACGGGGCCGCCCTGCGCTCGGACCGGGCGCGGTTGGTGGTGCGCGGCGACCGAGAAGGCGAGCGCCTCGGCATGGCGCTCCTCGCGCCCGGCGATCTGGACGGGGACGGGACGGCGGACCTCGTGGTGGGCGCACCGGGCGGCCCGCGGGCCGGGGCGGACGGCGGCGGGCGGGTGCTGCTCATTTCCGGGGCGCGCCTGCGCGGCATCGCGGCCCTTGGGGCGCGCGAAGTGGCCCTCTCGGACGGACTGCTCGACGCCCGCCAGTTGGCGCGCGGAGCCCCGGGCGAGGGCCTCGGCATCGCCCTGGCGGCGCGGCCCGGCGCGCTCTTGACCAGTGGCCTCGAGGCCCATTTCGACCCGGACCTGGACCGCTGGGTCGCGACGGCCGGCGACGGCCGCGGATTCGGCCTCTGGCTCGACCTGGACCCGACCGGCGAGGTGCAAAGCGCCCGGCGCCTCGTCGGCGGCGCCCCGCTGTCGCGGCTCGGGCAGTGCCTCGTGTTCTGGGAGTCCCCCGAGGGCCCGATCGCCCTCGTGGGTGCGCCCTTCGACCGCGCCGCGGACGGGCTCGAGGTGGGCGCGGTGCTGGCGTTCGACGCGGCCGGCGGGCAGCGCTGGCGCCTGGAGGGGGACCAGGAGCTGGCGCGATTCGGGTTCGCGCTGGCGGTGGTCGGCGACGGCGCCGCGGTCGCGGTGGGCGAGCCCGACGCGGGCGGCGCGGGACGCACCCTCGACGAGGTGTCCCAGGACGGGTCGGCGTTCCGGCGGGGCCGGGTGCGGCTCTTTGAGCTCGGCGACGCGGCGCCCTCGAGGACCCTGGCCAGCTGGGTGGGCGAAGGCCCCCGCGACCACTTGGGTTTTGCGCTCGCCGACGGCGGCCCGCTCTCCCGTGGCGAACCGGGCCTGCACGTGCTCGCTGGCGCCCTCGCCTGGCCGTTCACCCCCGCCACCGAGCAGGGCCGCGTCTACCTGCTGCACGCCCCGCGCCCGTAGGCTGCCGCCGTCCATGGTTCCGAGCGCGTCCCCCCACTCCGCCGTCGACGGCGTTCCGCCCGGCGCGCGTGTGGTCCGCGGGCCGGTGCTGCGCGCCCTCGGGGTGGTGCTGCTCGGGGTGCTCGTCGGTTTTGCCGGCGTGGACCGCGCCGTGGCGCTCTGGGATGCGGACCAGGGCGCGGATGGCGGCGAGGGTGGCAAGTTGCTCCACCCGCTCCTCGGTTGGATCGCCACACCGCACTTCGAGAACGCCGAGTTCGGCACCCAGCTCGACCGCTACGGGTTGCGCAATCCCGAGATCCCCGCCGATGCACCGCCGGACGAAGTGCGCATCGCGGGGTTTGGAGCGTCGCGGCTCTACGGCGCCGGCGGCGCGCGCCAAGAGCACCTTTGGAACTACCAGCTCGAGGCGATGTTGGCCGAGCGCACCGAACCCGACGCTCGTGTGCTGAACGGCGGTGTGATGGCGTACTCGACGCTGCAGGCCTGTCGCCGGGCGGCGCTGTTGCTCGACGCGCTCCAGCCGGACCTGGTGTTCGTGATCGCGGCGCCGGGCGCGCAGCTCATGTTGGATCCGTCGGCGGCGCGCCGTTGGGTGCGCTACGGGCCGGGGCAGCAGGACTACCTGCCCGCGGACTTGGCCGAGGGCCGACCCGAGGTGTTGTTGCCCGCGGTGGCTGCCCTGCACCGCTTCGGCAGCAACCTCTCCGGCATCTACCGCCGGCACCGGGCCAAGTTCCAATCGAACGAGGACCGCCCGGCCGCCATGCAGCGCTGGACCGTGTCGAACGCGCCGCGCAGTGCGGCCGTCGACGAGCTCTTCGGCAATACCCTGCGCGAAGCGGAGGCCCTCGGTGCGCTATGCAAGGAGCGCGGGGTGGAGCTCGTGATGCTCGTCCTGCCCGAGGTGTACATGGACTCGGACCGCGCGTGGCGCGGTTACCTGCGCGCGAACCAACAGGGCGGTGCGCCGCCCGTCGGCACACCGCGCGCCGAACCGACGAACCGCCTCGAAGAACTGCTGCAAGAGCGCGGGCTCACAACCTGGAACTTCTTCGACGAGATGACCCAGATGGGCCTCGATCGGGAGGCGCACACCATGCCCGACGGGCGCCACTGGTCCCAGTTGGGCCACGGCATCTTCGCGCGCGGACTGCTGCGGCGCCTGACGCAGGAGGGCCACTTGGAGCGCCTGGCCGAACGGCGCCGCGCGAATCCGCGCCGCGAGGCGTTTGGCCCCAGCCCCTTCGCGGTGGAGAAACCGTGACGCGCGACCAGGCGTGAACTTCCACAGCCTCGAGTTCCTGGGCTTCCTGGCCCTTGTGTTGGGCTTCTTTTGGTGGGCAGCCAACCGCCGTGGACTGCGCACAGGCATTCTGCTCGTCGCGAGCCTGGTGTTCTACGGCAGCTACGAGCTGTGGTACCTGTCGCTCATCCTGTTCTCGACCGTTTTGGATTGGTGGTGCGGGAACCAGATCCAAAGGGCGCGCGAGCGCGACGATCCGCGCGGCATGCGCCGCGGCCTCTACCTCAGTTTGCTCGGCAACCTGGGTGTGCTGGGGTTCTTCAAGTACACGGACTGGGTGTTCGAGAACCTGGAGCTGCTCAGCGAGTGGCTCGAACTCGGCGTTTCCCCGTGGGCCTGGCGCATCGGCGTGTTGCCCGAGTTCCTGTTGGATTCCGACCTGGGCCGCATGATCGTGCCCGTCGGGATCTCCTTCTACACGTTCCAGACGCTCTCCTACACGATCGACATCTACCGCGGGCAGTTGAAACCCGCGCGCACCCTGGGCGAGTTCGCGCTCTTCGTGTCGTTCTTCCCGCAACTCGTGGCCGGGCCCATCGTGCGCGCCAGCACGTTCCTGCCGCAGTTCGAGCTGCTGCCGCACCTGGACCGCGCGCGCCTGCACAGCGGCCTCTGGCGCATCGCGACTGGGCTGCTCAAGAAGGTCGCCATCGCCGACGTGCTCGGCGCGTACCTGGTCGATCCCGTCTACGGTCAGCCGGAGCTGT
>Ga0169931_10014213_pt1 | contig 10798 bp, 9 predicted proteins | sample Kivu_15m_20L_FD_129675 | JGI IMG/M metagenome (GOLD analysis project Ga0169931, IMG submission 129675) | Freshwater microbial communities from Lake Kivu, Western Province, Rwanda to study Microbial Dark Matter (Phase II) - Kivu_15m_20L... | ecosystem: Environmental > Aquatic > Freshwater > Lake ... | reverse complement strand
TGCGGGCGGTGGTGCTGTCGGGCGAGGGGCGGGCGTTCTGCGCCGGCCTCGACATGGGGCGCTTCCAGGACATGGCGGCGCGGCCGGCCGATGGCGGGCTCGGGCTGACGCCGGCGCTGCGGCTCGGTCCGCGGACCCATGGCGAGTGCAACCACCCGCAGTACGCGGTGATGGTCTGGCGCGAGGTGCCGGTGCCGGTCATCGCCGCGGTGCACGGCGTGGCGTTCGGCGGCGGCTTCCAGCTGATGCTGGGCGCCGACCTGCGCTTCGTCGCCCCCGACGCGCGGCTGTCGGTGATGGAGATCAAGTGGGGCCTGGTCCCCGACATGGGCGGCACGCTGCTCATGCGCTCGCTCGCCCGGGCCGACACGATCCGCGAGCTCACCTTCAGCGGCCGCGTGTTCGACGGCGTGGAGGCGCAGTCGCTGGGTTTCGCCACCCGCAGCTGCCCCGATCCGCTCGTGCAGGCGCTGGCGTTCGCGCGGGAGGTCGCCGGCCGCAGCCCCGACGCGATCCGGGCCGCCAAGCGGCTGCTGCGGGCGGCTGAATCCGCCGCGCCGGCCCCGCTGCTGCAGCTCGAGTCCGACGAGCAGGCGCGGCTGCTGGGCGCGGCCAACCAGGTCGAGGCGGTGTCGGCCAATCTGCAGCGGCGGGCCCCGGTGTTCCACGACCCCCCCAGCGGCACCTGAGGGGCCTGCCCGCCGCCGAACCGGACGGGCCCGCGGGTTCAGCGCCGGTTCACCAGCGCGATGCCCGTGGCCACCAGCACCGCCGCGGCCAGCAGCCCGACGGTCAGGGGCTCGTCGAGCAGCAGCGCGCCCAGCGCCACCCCGAACAGCGGCGTGAGCAGCGTGAAGATCGAGACGGCAGCGGCCGAATGCCGCTGGACCATCCGGAACCAGACCAGGTAGCTGAACGAGGCCACCACCAGCACCTGCCAGGCGAAGGCCGCCCAGACGAGCGGCGTGGCGGCGTGCACCCCCGGTTCGCCGAGCAGGGCCGAGGCGCCCAGCAGCAGCGGCGCCGACACCGCCAGCTGGTCGAGCAGCGTGCGTTCGGGGCGCTCGCCGCGCAGCGGCGAGGCCTTGATGATCAGGATGGTCAGGCCCCACAGGCCGCCGGCGGCCAGGCACAGGAGGTCGCCTCGCCAGTCGGCGGCGGCCGAGCCGGGCGGGCGGTCGGCGAGGGCCAGCGCCACGCCGGCGAACGCGAGGGCGAGGCCGGCCGCGCGCGCCGGCCGCAGGCGGTCGATCCGCAGCAGGTGTTCGCCGGCCGCCACGAAGAACGGAGCGGTGTAGAGCAGCACCGTGGCACGCGCGGCGGTGGTCAGGCCCAGGCCGAGGTACAGGCAGACGAACTCCGCTGCGAAGCTCGCGCCGATCAGCAGGCGCCAGCGGGCCTGGCCCGCGGCGCCGCGCAGCGGCGTGCCCCGCCAGGCCATGCAGGCGCCGATCACCAGGGCCGCCAGCAGCGAGCGCAGCCCGGCCTGCCAGAGCGGCGAGATGCCCTCGTTGCCGACCTTGATCGCGACCTGGCCGAGCGCCCAGATCAGGCACAGCGAGACCAGGGTGCCGGCCGCCGCGAGGTCCAGCGGCTGGACCGCCGGGGGTGGGGCGGGCGGTTGCCCGGCCGGCCACGGATCGGGCCCGACGGCGGCTGCTACGGGTCCGGTCGGTGCGCCGGAGCCAGCGGACGAAGGGGGCTGCGTCGCGTGCCGATGTCCTTCAGTCACGGCCGCTGCGCACGCGCTCCACCGCGTCGTGCCAGCCCGCCAGCCGGGCCGCCGCCTCGTCGCGCGACATCCGGGGTTCGAACCGGCGATCGAGCTGCCAGTGGCGGGCGAGGTCGTCCGGGCTGTCCCAGAAGCCGGTGGCCACCCCGGCGAGGCTCGCGGCCCCGAGCGCGGTGGTCTCGAGCACCTTGGGGCGGATGACCGGCACTCCGAGCAGGTCGGCCTGGAACTGCATCAGCAGGCCGTTGGCCGAGGCGCCGCCGTCGACCCGCAGCTCGGTCAGGGGCTCGGCGGCGTCGCGCTGCATCGCCACCAGCAGGTCGGCGCTCTGGAAGGCGATCGCCTCGAGCGCCGCGCGGGCGACGTGGGCGCGGGTGGCACCGCGGGTCAGGCCGAGCAGCGCGCCGCGTGCGTCAGGATCCCACCAGGGGGCTCCGAGGCCGGTGAAGGCGGGCACCAGATGGACGCCGCCGGCATCGGGCACCGAGTCGGCCAGCGCCTCGACCTGGTCGGCGCGTTCGATCAGGCCCAGCCCGTCGCGCAGCCACTGCACCACCGCACCCGCGACGAACACGCTGCCCTCGAGCGCGAAGCGCCGCTCGAGCCCGGCGGCGGTGGCGCGCGACCAGGCCGCGGTGGTCAGCAGCCCGGCTGCCGAGGCCTGCGGCCGATCGCCGGTGTTCATCAGCATGAAGCAACCGGTGCCGTAGGTGTTCTTGGCCATGCCGGGCGTGAAGCAGGCCTGGCCGAACAGCGCGGCCTGCTGGTCGCCGGCGATGCCGGCCAGGGGCACGGGCCGCCCCTCGAGCAGCGCCTCGCCGATCGGACCCGAGGAGGGCACGACCTCGGGCAGCAGCGCCCGCGGCACCCCGAACAGCGCCAGCAACTCGTCGCTCCAGCCGCTGCGGCGAAGGTCGTACAGCAGCGTGCGGCTGGCGTTGGACGGGTCGGTGACGTGCAGGGCGCCGCCGGTCAGCTGCCAGACGAGCCAGCTGTCGATGGTGCCGAAGGCGAGCTCGCCGCGCTCGGCCCGTGCCCGCGCGCCGGGCACGTGCTCGAGCAGCCAGGCAATCTTCGTGGCCGAGAAGTAGGGGTCGAGCACCAGCCCGGTCCGTTCGCGCACGAACGGCTCGTGACCCTCGGCCTTCAGGCGGGCGCACAGCGGTGCGGTGCGGCGGTCCTGCCAGACGATGGCCGGGGCGACTGGGCGCCCGCTGGCGCGGTCCCAGAGCAGGGTGGTCTCGCGCTGGTTGGTGATGCCGATCGCGTGGATCGCCTCGACCGGCAGCCGGGCGCGGGCGAGGACCTCGGCAATGGTGGCGCGCTGGGTGGCCCAGATCTCGTCGGCATCGTGCTCCACCCAGCCGGGCTGGGGGAAGTGCTGGCGGAACTCGCGCTGGGCGCTGGCCACCGGCGTGCCCCGCCGGTCGAACAGGATCGCGCGCGACGAGGTGGTGCCCTGGTCGAGTGCGAGCAGCAGGGTGGGGGTCTGGTTCATGGCCCGGTCAGTGTAGCGTCGGGGCGGGGGGCGCGGCAGCGCGCGCAGGCGGTTCGCGGCACGCGGGACGGGCGCGGGGCTTCAGCCGAATACGCCCTGCAGGAACCAGCCGCTGTCGGCCCCGCTGCTGCGGGTGCGGAAGATCCAGACCCAGCCGGTGCCTTCGCCCTCGGCGATGAAGTAGTCGCGCTGCACCAGGTGGCCGTCCCACCAGCCGGTCTCGATGCGCTCGGGACCCGCGAGCAGGGTGAGCGGCCCCTGCCACCAGGGCCGCTGCTGGCGTTCGGGCAGCGGCACCGGCTGCTCGAGCAGCCACAGCGGCCGCGGCAGCCCCGGCAGCGGCAGCTCGGGGCTGCGTGCCGGACGGTCGACCGGTTCGGCCCGGTAGGCGGCCTCCGGGCGGTGGTCGGCCGACAACAGCAGGCGCTGCACCTGCGAGCGCCCGAGCCGCGCCTGCAGCCGCTCGATCAGCCGGGCCAGTCCTTCGGCATCGCTGTCGGGTACCGGGAAGAGCTCGCCGCAGCGGTGCGGCAGGGTGACCACCTGCGTGCAGTCGAGTTGCAGCGTCAGCACCGGGGCCGGCAGCCGGACCGCGGCCAGCCGCTCGCGCAGCACGCCCAGCAGCCGGTCGGGGTCGCGGCTGGGCTGCGCGAGCCGCAGCTCGATCCGGGTGGGCGGGCGGGCGTGCCGACCGCCGTCGTGCGCACCGGTGAGCAGCACCTCCCGGGTGGCGGCCTGGCGGGCTGCGAGCCAGCCGGCGAGCTGGAGCAGCAGCCGTCGCGCGCCGAACAGCAGCGCTTCGGCGTGCTCGACCCGGGCCAGCAGCTCGAGCCGCGCCGAGAACTGCTCGGCGGGCCGGAACCAGAGGCGCGGATCGGCCTGTCGGCCGAGTGCGGTATCGATTTCGGCGAGCAGCGCCGGGCCGTATCGGCGCGCCAAACCGGCACGCGGCAGGCGCGCCAGGTCGCCGAGGTGATGCACGCCGATGGCGGCGAGCGCATCGCGGTGCGCTGCGGCCGAATCGAGCAGCGCGACTGGCAGCGGTGCCAGCCGCGCGGCCAGCAGCGATTCGTGCGCGATGCTGGCGCCGTCCTGCCAGCGAGCCAGCAGCCAGGCGGCGGTGGCGGTGGGAGCGTCGGCCAGCCGCGCCTCGAACCCCATGGCGGCGAGCCCCTCGCGGATTCGGGCCAGCAGCCGATCGCGCCCGCCGAACAGGCGCAGGCTGGGCTCGATGTCGAGCAGCACGCCATCGGGCGGCTGCAGGCTGGTGCCCGGCGTGAACTGCGCCAGCCAGGTTGCGACCTGCTCGAGCGCGGCGCGCTCGAGCAGCGGATCGTGCTCGATGAGACTGAGCCCGGCCGCGAGCGACAGGGCGGTGGCGCGTCGCATCCCGGGGTGGATGCCGAGCGCGCGGGCGGCCTGGCTGGCCTGCAGCACCTGCAGCCGGTCGCACAGGGCCAGCGGCAGGTCGCCGTCATGGCCGCGCAGCGCCCGATCGAGCGCCAGGCGATGGCAGTGCACCGCGATCCACCGCACGCTGTTGCCTCCTGCCTAGAGGGGTCGGGGCGGCGTAGACGCGGGGCCGAGCGCGGCCTGCGACCCGCCACGTTCGGACAGGGGCATTGCCGAATGGGCGGTGCTCAGCAGCCCGGGCAGGGGGTCGGGGACGCCCCCGACCGGGCCGGGCTCGAGGGACGGGTCGGGGTGCGTGGCGGCCCCGCCCGGGCCGACCCCTTGCCTGGATACCGGCTGGTGTCGGCGGATCCGCTGGCCCGGCAGGGTGCCGGGCAGCGCCACCGTTCGCCCGGGGCGCAGAACCGACGGTGGCTGGGGCAGGTCGATCAGCAGCGGCCGGGCCAGCAGCGGCCCGCGGCGTTTGAGGATCTGCACCAACAGCTGCTGACCGGGCCGGGGCAGCAGCAGCAGCCGCAGCGGTGACGGCGAGGCTTCGAACTGCGCGGGCAGGCTCCGGAACAGGAAGATCGGACCGCGGCCGCCCTGGGCGGCCAGCTGCATGCGCCGCAGATGTTCAGGCCGGGTGTGCGCCTGCGGCAGCCAGGCGAGCAGGGTACCGAAGCAGGCGCTGCGCAGCGCCTGCTCGACAGCCCAGAGACGGTCGGCTGTCTGGCTGGCCTGCACGATGATCAGGTGGTCGAGATTGATGCCGAAGGCGGCCAGCGCCGGTGCGTAGGGCACGTGCGGCGGGCCCAGCAGGATCGCGACCTTGCGCTCGCGCGTCAGGTGGCGCAGCACTGGCACCAGGAGCCGCAGCTCGCCGATGCCGGGCTCGCGGGCGATGAGCTCGGTGAGCATGCCCAGCGGCCAGCCGCCACCGGGCAGTTGTGCATCGAGCGGCGCGAAGGTGCTGGGCAGCGACGCGATGCCGCCGTGACCGAGCTGGTCAGCGTGCCAGACCCCCGGCGGCAGGGCCGGCGGAACGGGGGGCGCGGCGACGGCGGAAGACACGGCGCGGCAACCGGCTCACAGCGACGGGCCGCTTCGCACGAGACCCACGGCGATGCCCTCGAGCACGAAGTCGTCGGCCCGGGCGTCGATGACGATCGGCTGGAAGTCGGGGTTCTCGGGCAGCAGCTCGATCGTGTGGCCGCGCCGGCGGAACCGCTTGACCGTGACCTCGCTCTCGAGGCGGGCGACCACGATCTGGCCGTTGCGGGCCTCGGAGGCCTGCCTGACCGCGAGCAGGTCGCCTTCGAGGATGCCGGCGTCACGCATGCTCATGCCGCGCACCTTCAGCAGGTAGTCGGGCTTGTCGGCGAACAAGTGGGGATCGAGCGCGTAGCTGGATTCAATGTGCTGGTGCGACAGGATGGGGCTGCCGGCGGCTACCCGCCCCACCAGCGGCAGGCTCAGCGCGATCTGGACGGCACTGCCCAGGCTGCCGCGCCCGGGTTCGGCGTCCATGCCGGGGAGCAGCTTCAGGCGGATGCCACGCGAGGCGCCCGAAGTGATCTCGAGCACCCCCTTGCGGGCCAGGGCCTTCAGGTGCTCCTCGGCGGCATTGGGCGAACGGAAGCCCAGCTTGGCGGCGATCTCGGCCCGGGTGGGCGGAAACCCGGTATCGGCGATGTGCTGCCGGATCAGGCCGAGGATCTCCTGCTGTCGGGCGGTGAGGTCGCGCATGGGGGAGGGGGGCGAAGGCGCAGCGAGTCGCGAGGACTGTATTTTTATCCAGTCTTCGCGGCTTGGCAAGCGCTGATCGCGCTGCCTCATCCGTCGGGATGTGTGCTTCTCCGATCGTGCGGCGCCGATCGATCGGATACGGGCTAATACGAATTGTCTAGTGCCAACGAGTGTGCAGTGTGGCACAGTAAGCATCGCGCAAGTCCGCAATGCGTCGATTCCGTCTGGACCGATATCTTCCCGATATCCACGTTCGCGCCGTGTTCGACCCGTTCTCCCGAAAGGGCTGAGGCCAACGCGCGCTGAGTTGCGTTATCCGGTTTGCCGCCAATGGGTCGGTACGGTATACCCGATTGGCGGTACGCCTCGAAACGCAAAGGATCCATTGTCTCCCGAGGCCACTGCATGAGCACCAAGATCTACGTCGGCAACCTTCCCTGGCGCGCAACCGATGCCCAACTCACCGAACTCTTCTCCGCACACGGCGAAGTGGTCGAAGCCCGCATCATCACCGACCGCGAAACCGGCCGCTCCCGCGGCTTCGGCTTTGTCACCATGACCTCCAACGATGGTGCCCAGAGCGCCATCCGCGCACTCAACGGCAGTTCTCTCGAAGGCCGCGCACTGGTGGTGAACGAAGCGCGCGAACAGCAGGGCGGCGGCGGTGGCGGCGGCGGTTTCCGCCGCAGCGCCGGCGGCAGCGGCGGTGGTTACGGCGGCGGCGGTGGCGGCTACGGTGGGGGAGGCGGGGGTGGCGGTGGCGGTGGCGGTGGCGGTGGCGGCGGTTTCGCCGGCCAGCGGCGCCCTCGCCAGTACTGATGTTCGGGCGGGGACCGCTCCGCCGAGAACCCTCCTGCTTCCCACCCGCCCCGGCGGCGTCGCCCGGGCGGGTACTCGCATCAGTCAGCCTGCCGCTGGCAGCGCGGTCTCCAACGGGCAGCCGGTCCGGGCCAGCACTTCGTCTCGAGTGACCCCGTGGGCCAGCTCCTTCAGCACCAGCCCGCGTGGCGTGACCTCGAGCACCGCCAGGTCGGTGATGATCAGGTCCACCACCCCCACGCCGGTCAGCGGCAGGGTGCACCGGGACAGGATCTTCAGGTCCTCGCCGCCGTCCTTGCGTCGCGCCACGTGCTCCATCAGCACGATCACGCGGCCCACGCCGGCGACCAGGTCCATCGCACCGCCCATGCCCTTGACCATCTTCCCCGGGATCATCCAGTTCGCGAGGTCGCCGCGCTCGGAGACCTGCATCGCCCCCAGGATGGCCAGGTTGATCTTGCCGCCGCGGATCATCCCGAACGAATCGGCCGACGAGAAGATCGACGAGCCGGGCAGGGTGGTGACCGTCTGCTTGCCGGCGTTGATCAGGTCGGGGTCTACCTCGTCCTCGGTAGGGAACGGGCCGATGCCGAGCAACCCGTTCTCGGACTGCAGCCACACCTCCATGTCGGCAGGGACATGGTTAGCCACCAGGGTCGGCAGCCCGATCCCCAGGTTCACGTAGTAGCCGTCTCGCAGCTCGCGCGCAGCGCGGGCTGCCATTTCGTCACGGGTCCAGGCCATCGGTGTCGTCCTCGGTTCAGCGGGCCGCGCGCGTGGTGCGCTGCTCGATGCGTTTCTCGGGGGTGGCGTGGTGGACCAGCCGGTGCACGAAGATCCCCGGCAGGTGGATCGCGTCGGGGTCGATTTCGCCGGTGGGTACCACCACCTCCACCTCGGCCACGGTGATGCGGCCAGCCATCGCGACGTTCGGGTTGAAGTTGCGTGCGGTGCGCCGGAACACCAGGTTGCCCGCGCGGTCGGACATCCAGGCCTTGACCAGAGACACGTCGGGCACCAGCGAGCGCTCCATCACGTAGGTCTCGCCGTCGAACTCGCGGGTCTCCTTGCCCTCGGCCACGACCGTGCCCACGCCGGTCTTGGTGAAGAACGCCGGGATGCCCGCGCCGCCGGCCCGCAGCTTCTCGGCGAGCGTGCCTTGCGGCGTGAACTCGAGCTCGAGCTCGCCCGCCAGGTACTGCCGCTCGAACTCCTTGTTCTCGCCGACGTAGCTGGCGATCATCTTGCGGACCTGGCGGGTGGCCAGCAGCTGGCCCAGGCCGAATCCGTCGACGCCGGCGTTGTTCGAGATGCAGGTGAGATCGCGCACGCCGCTGTCGCGCAGCGCGGCGATCAGCGCCTCGGGGATACCGCACAGGCCGAAACCGCCGACCGCGATCGTCTGGCCGTCGCGGACGATGTCGGCGAGCGCCGCGGCCGCGCTCGGATAGAGCTTGCTCATCAGGAGGGTCCTTTCGGGGACGGGTCGCCGCAGGGCGGGGCAGGGAGCGGCCGGGCGGTCGTCTGCACGCGCCGCCCCGGGCGACGATGCTACCGCCGATGGTTGCACCGCATCAACCGGCGAACGCCTGGATCCGATCGGATTCGAGGATCCGCAGGCCGGGCTCGCCCCGTCGCACCGCGTCGAGCAGGCAGCGGGCGACGGCCTCGGCTGGTACCGGGCGCAGCCGGGCCGGCAGCAGCCGGCCGAGCGGCCGCGCCAGCAGCAGTCCGATCCGCTCGGCGGGACGGAACTGGTCGCGCTCGCCCACGAGCAGGGCAGGGCGCAGCACGACCAGGGACGGGTAGTCGAGCCGGGCGAGCGCGGCCTCGGTCTCGCCCTTGACCCGGTTGTAGAACACCCGCGAGGCCGGGTCGGCCCCGATCGCCGAGACCAGGCCCAGCCGGGTGGCGCCGAGGCGGCGGGCGAGCCGCGCCACCGCGAGCACCGCGTCGAAGTCGATCCGCCGGAACGCCTCCTGCGAGCCGGCCGCTCGCAGGGTCGTTCCCAGGCAGACGAACAGGTCGTCGGCTCCGGGCAGGACGGAGCCGCGCTCCAGCCAGTCGTAGTCGACCAGGTGCTCGCGCAGCGGCACGCTCGCGTCCGGGGCCGGGCGCGCCTCGGCCGGCAGCGGCCGGCGCACCAGCGCATGCACCTCGCTGCATCCCGGGTCGGCCAGCAGCCGCGCGAGCAGGCGTCGCCCCACCAGCCCCGAGGCACCGGCCAGCAGCGCGCGCCGGCGCGGGCCGCCGGTCGCCGGCACCGCGGTCACATGCCCGGGTAGTTGGGGCCGCCGCCGCCCTCGGGCACCACCCAGACGATGTTCTGGGTGGGGTCCTTGATGTCGCAGGTCTTGCAGTGCACGCAGTTCTGCGCGTTGATCTGCAGGCGGTCCGAGCCGTCATCGGCCTTCACGTACTCGTAAACGCCGGCCGGGCAGTAGCGCTGCTCGGGGCCCGCATAGACCGCCAGGTTCACCGACACCGGCACCGTCGAATCCTTCAGGGTCAGATGCACCGGCTGGTTCTCCTCGTGGTTGGTGTTCGAGATGAACACCGAGGAGAGCTTGTCGAAGGTGAGCTTGCCGTCGGGCTTGGGGTACTCGATGGGCTTGAACTCGGCGGCCGGGCGCAGGCTCTCGTGGTCGGTGTGCCGATGGCGCAGCGTCCAGGGGAACACGCCGCTGAGCACCCGCTGTTCGATGCCCACCATCAGGGTGCCCAGCAACAGCCCCTTGCCCATCCACTGCTTGAAGTTGCGGGCCTGCCAGAGTTCCTCGTGCAGCCACGAGTGGCGGAAGGCTTCGGGATAGGCGCTGAGCTCGTCGGCGCTGCGGCCCGCGGTCACCGCCTCGAACGCCGCCTCGGCCGCGAGCATGCCGGTCTTGAGGGCCGCGTGGCTGCCCTTGATGCGGGACGCGTTGAGGAAGCCCGCGTCGCAGCCGACCAGCGCACCGCCGGGAAAAACGGTCTTGGGCAGCGAGACGATCCCGCCGGCGGTGATGGCCCGGGCGCCGTACGACAGCCGCTTGCCGCCCTCGAAGGTGCCGCGGATCGCCGGGTGGGTCTTGTAGCGCTGGAATTCCTCGAACGGCGACAGCCAGGGGTTCCGATAGGCCAGGCCCACCACGAAGCCCACCGACACCTTGTTGTCGTCGTAATGGTAGAGGAAGGAGCCGCCGTAGGTGTCGTTCTGGAGCGGCCAGCCGGCGGTGTGCACCACCAGCCCCTTGCGGTGCCGGGCCGGCTCGACCTCCCAGAGCTCCTTGATCCCCAGGCCGAAGGTCTGGGGATCGGCGCCGTCGCGCAGCCCGAAGCGTTCGAACAGCGTCTTGGTCAGCGACCCGCGCACGCCTTCGGCGAAGATGGTGGCCCGACCGCAGAGTTCGACGCCCGGCTGGTGAGCGGCGGTCGGCTGGCCGTCCTTGCCGATCCCCATGTCGCCGGTGGCGACGCCGCGAACCCGGCCATCGCCGTCGTAGAGCACCTCGGCAGCGGCGAAGCCGGCGAAGATCTCGACCCCGAGCGCCTCCGCCTGCTGGCCCAACCAGCGACAGAGATTGCCCAGGCTGATGATGTAGTTGCCGTGATTGTTCATCTGCGGCGGG
>Ga0169931_10014211_pt1 | contig 10799 bp, 9 predicted proteins | sample Kivu_15m_20L_FD_129675 | JGI IMG/M metagenome (GOLD analysis project Ga0169931, IMG submission 129675) | Freshwater microbial communities from Lake Kivu, Western Province, Rwanda to study Microbial Dark Matter (Phase II) - Kivu_15m_20L... | ecosystem: Environmental > Aquatic > Freshwater > Lake ... | reverse complement strand
GATGACCGAATACCACCCTTACCGGAGGTAATTCGCGCTAAAGCTTCAGCGCACCAGGCGGCGGCAGCTACCTGAGGATTAACCTATGGATCCTGCCTGTAACAGCACTTTTGGAGTAGTTACTCTCGAACCAATGAATGATGGGTAGGCATCTTTAGTTCCCTTGCTCCTAAACGCTAGATATACCTCTACTCTGGATCAGGGTAATTTATTTTGGCCACCTACTTAACAACCTCAATTGATCCGCTAGAGATCCTCGTCGGCCAGTGCTTGCTCATCGACGGTTAGCTCTAGGGCGATGGGTTCAGCCTCTTCCGCCCCCGCCTCGATCAGCACCGGCTCGGCTTCGACTTCCTGTTTGGTTTCCAGGTTAAGGGGTATGCGCAGCGGTTCGGGCTGCTCCTGCTCCATTTCCATAACCGGCAGCGACTCAACCAGGTCATCGAGGGGGCGAGGAATGACCATGACGGCGTGGAGTTCACCGATGCGCTCGGCTTCGTGCATGCCGGCTTCGATCGCGATCGCCACATTGGGCAATGACCCCCGAATCAAAATCGTGCAGAGCCCCTCCCCGATTGCCTCGTGGGACATGAGCTGTACATCGGCGGACTTGGTCATCGCGTCGGCCGCTCCCACCATAGCCGGAAAGCCGCGGGTCTCTAGTAGCCCAATCGCCTGACTACCCAACTTACCGCCGCCCTCACTGCGGAGTTCGTCCCAGCGGGCGCAGATGGGCAGCACCGCCTCCAGGTTAGGCAACGGCCGGGGAATGAGGGTTGACGACACAAACTGACCAAACTCCTGGGCCGTTTTGACGCCAGCTTCTACCGCCATGCGCACATCGGCAATGCCGCCCCGCACAATGGCGGTGCAGTGGCCGCCGCCGGTCTTTTCATAGCCCACCAGCAGCACGTCGGCGGCCTTGAGCATGGCATCGGCAGTGCCCACCACCGCCGGAAAACTCACCGTCGACACCAGGCCCAGAGCTGCCCCACGATACTTGTCACGCCGCTGGGCTGGCGCTGGCCCCGGCGCTGGCGTTGCCAGGTTGAGCCGCTTCGGGGTACCTGGCTTGAGGTCAAGGGGCGAGGCTAGTTTACCGTCAGGTTGCATAGGGTGCCTCTGCACAGGGGTATCTGCTTCTCCATTCTACGGCCTGTCCTCTGGGCTAGCGCCATTCAGAGCCTGACGATGGGGAAATAGGGTATCCAGCAGGCGGTTCACCTGAGTTTTGCCGTAGACCGTGGCGCCATTCCCGGTTTGGCCGCCGCCGTTCGGGGCTTGACCATTCGGGGCTTGGCTATTCGGGGCCTGGCCAGACAACGGAGTCGTGACCAAGCCCCCGGCCTGCACGGGGTAGCCTAGGGTAGCGCTCCCGTTGACCCCATGGCCGGAGCGGTTCGATACAAAATTAGAGCCCCTGGGCGGCTCCCCCTGGGTCACCGAGGTCTGGCTTGGATCGCCCACCAAAGAACCCGGTGCCACCACCTGGCACGCCCCGAGGGCAGGGTTAATCAGGGTGCTATTGGCCCCAATACAGGTGTGCTGGCCGATCGATCCATGACCGACCACCAGCACACCGCTGCCTAGGCTAACCCCAGGCTCTAGGACTAAATCCCCCTGGCGGGCCTGTACCACCACGTCAGCGCCTAAACAAACCCCCGAGGAAATCACCAGGCGACATCCCGGCGCGGCCCCTAGCAGTACCCCAGACGCTATGGTCACTCCAAGGGCTAGATCCACATCTCCCTGGATAGAGCCATTGGTCAACGAGTTAAGGGCCTGGGCGGGTACTGCCACGGTAGGTCTTTGGTCTGGGTTAGAGGGTGTTTGAAACGCGAGGGAGAGTCAGCCCACCTCAGGGTATTGGTGGGAACTCTGGGGTGATTAGCCCCAGGGCATGCCCTTTTCAAACAGTCTCTTAGGGACGCTGAATCGTCGCTTCGAGCACTCGTTTCTTCACCTTGGGATCGATGCCAATCAGGCGCACGTATTGACCGGCATGGTTTTGCAACTGCGACTCGAGGGCTGCCAGCACATCGGAGACGCGGCTGCCCTCAAGGGCACCGCCGGTCTGCCAGGCACCGCTGCGGTAGCGACGCACGTCGGCGTGCTCAAGGCTCAGACGATAGCCCTGGTTGAAGAGCTGTTGAACCTGCTGCACCACATCCTGGGGCAGGGCACCCATGGGGGCAGCACCATTGGCCGAAGTACTATGGGCCGCCCCATAGGCGGTAGGAGCGGCAGCGGGGGCAGATTTAGAACCGGGTCGCTGCACGGTCACGGCGGTGACCCGACGCTTGGCCTTGGGGTCAATGCCAAAGATTCGCACATACTCGTTAGGGTGCTCCGCCATGCAGCCGTTGATGGCCGCCATGACATCGCCCTCGCGGGTGGTGGTAATGGCGGCGCAGGTCTGCCACACATTGCTGCTGTAGCGACGGGCGTCGGCGTGCTCGGCTCCAACATGGTAGCCCTGGCTCAGCCACTGGTGAACCTGTTGGGCGACATCGCCCGTGGCTTGGGCACCCCCCCCGATGGAAGGCGCGGCAGAGGCATAGGTGGCGGGCACACCCCCCGAGCCTGAGGTGAGCGTTACAGGTTTGCCATCGGGGCGCTGAATAGTAATGGGGGCCACCCGACATTTCGCCTTGGGGTCAATGCCGAACAGGCGCACATACTCGCCTGTGTGCTCAGCCAGGCAGCGCTCTAGGGCGGCAAACACTTCACCCTCACGGGATGACGCGATGGGGACACAGGTCTGCCATACATTGCTGCTGTAGTGACGACTATCGGCGTGTTCGGCCCCAATGCGGTAGCCCTGGCCGAGGTACTGGCGCACCTGGTTCACCACCTCCGGCGACAGGGGGCCGCCGCTGGCCACGTTGGGGGCCGGACGATAGGCCCCATTGCTGGCGGTGGCCGCTGCAGAGACGCTACCCACGGCGGCCACTGGCTTGCCATCGGCCCGCTGAATGGTCACGGGGGCAAACCGCTGCTTGACCTTGGGGTCGATGCCAAACATGCGCACGTACTCGCCAGAGTGCTGAGACAGACAGGCTTCTAGGGCCGCCAGCACCTCGGGCTCTCGATTCGATTGAATGGGGCTACAGGTCTGCCAAACACCGCTGCGGTAGCGGCGAACGTCGGCATGCTCGGTGCCAATGATAAAGCCCTGGGCCAGATACTGGCGGGCTCGCTGGACAACGTCGGGGGGGAGCAGTTGAGAAGTCATAGTGCCTAATCCATCGCGTTCGGTTGATTGTGCTGTGGTACCTGAAGAAGCCGAGCTAGTCGACCCATAGCCGCTGGCTGGGGGCGAGGGGCCAGGTGTGCCTGAAAGTTCTCTGACGAGGGCAATATCGCCTGGGCCGACGTCAGGTAGCCCGTCGGCTTGGTGCTGCTGGGTAATCACGGCACCCGAGGGCACCAGTTTTCCCGAAGGCACGTCCACGTCCTGCACTAGGGCGTGCATCATGACCACGCAGCCGGCCCCCAGGCGAGCATTAAAGATGGTGGAGCGAAAGCCGATAAAGCAGTCAGCACCGATGTAAACCGGACTCTGGAGGAGGGCTTTATAGGTCAGGATGGCGCGATCGCCCATCCACACGGCATAGGGGGCGCGATCGTCCCCCAGCACCCGTCCCTGCCCCCGGCTGTAAACCGTGGCCCCCTCTTGTAAAACACTGGCTTGACCCAGGCGCACCGGTGCACCTGGGTCGGCCTGTACCGTTACACCGGCCGCCAGAGTGGCCCCATTTAGCAGAACCTGCCCCTGCACCTGGGCCAAAGCATGAACCCGAGTCGATGCTGACCCGAAGCCCTGCCCCACAACCCCTGCCTGGGTCGGAGATACCGCTGGTGTGCGGATCGCCATTGCCGTACATCCTCCCAAAAAAATCCTCGACTGGTGGGCCAACTCTGGCCCCCGTCAGACCCGTCAAGGAACACACCTAGCCACTCTCTAACGGCGTCGAAATCCTAGCCGAATTCCTAGGCAACCCTGCTTAACTCGGCTAGTTAAAGTCATCTCGCTTGTTGTAGAGATTGCCACTGTCGAGACTGACCGTGTCGACAATGGCAATCACTGCGGCATCCACAGGGCGATTTTCATAACCCTGGTGCTGGCGTGCCCCGCTACCCTGGGTAATCAGTACCCATTCGCCGGGGCCAGCCCCCACCACATCTGCGGCCACCGTATAGTCAGGCAGCAGATCACCCGTTTCGCTAATGAGCTGCACAAGTAGAAACTTAACGCCACTTAAGCTGGGCTCCTTGCAGGTGCTAACTACCGTGCCGCGAACCTTAGCCAAGAGCATAACGACCTATCTGCCGTAGGGGCGGATACCGCTAACGCTCTCTCTAAACTGTTCTACCGCTTCGGTGTAGCGAATGGGTAGAACAAACTCGAGGTTTTCGTGGGGACGGGCGATGATGTGGGTAGACAGCACCTGACCACCGTTGACGCGCTTCACATTTTCAATGCCCGCTGCGACCGAGGCCTGCACTTCGGAGACATCGCCACGAATGATCACGGTAACGCGCCCGCTGCCAATTTTCTCATAGCCTACCAGGGTGACCCGGGCCGCTTTTACCATCGCATCGGCCGCTTCTACCACAGCGGGAAAGCCCAATGTCTCGACCATACCAACAGCAATTGCCATGTTTTTGAATCCTTAATGTTTCACAAATTTATAGACGTTCAAATCAAACGCTGACTTAGATCTGCGCTCACCCGCTAACATCCCCAAGGCAGACTGACAGCTTTAACCCATGGGCCCTAAAAAACAGCGCCCCTAAACCCTAGGTCCGAAACTGTTCTACCGCTTCGGTGTAGCGAATGGGCAGCACAAACTCGAGGTTTTCGTGGGGACGAGCAATAATGTGAGTAGACAGCACTTCGCCGCCGTTCACTCGCTTCACGTTCTCAACACCAGCAGCGACTGAGGCCTGAACCTCAGACACATCTCCCCGCACAATCACGGTGACACGCCCACTACCAATTTTTTCATAGCCCACTAGGGTGACCCGGGCCGCCTTGACCATGGCATCCGCAGCTTCTACCACCGCCGGAAAACCCAGCGTCTCAACCATTCCAACAGCAATCGGCATCGTCGAAATCTCCTTATAAATTCAGACAACCCTAGATTCACCTAGCAGATTCTATTAATTACAGGCAACAAAAACATGCCCGAAAAATAACAAAACGGGAATTGCCCCTAGGGAAACAAATACTCAGATTGTCTAAAAATTCTTGATGACAATACTAAGCATAGATGTCCGCAGTCACTTTTGCAATATAAGTCTCAATGATTGCTGCTAATATTGAATATTATTAAAGCTTATGACGTAAAGCTTTTTTTGTCTTAATCAATCCATAGACTGACGATAGTGATTACTCACTTGCTGGGTGCTGGGGGTGACTTGGATGGAGGGTGGTCGTCCCGCTGGGATCGGTAGCGGGACTGGGGTTGTTTGTATATAAAAGCCCTAAACTCGTGGCACCTGGCCCAGGCCCGATCAGGGAATCAGGTAGAATAGCCAAATCTCTTCAATAGAGGCAAAGGGGGCTAGAATTCTGCCCTAAGGAACCGCAGGAAGCTAAAGACTGGCGGTGGCGGTGGCGGTAGGACGACGAGACGGTTCTTTCGGGCTGGCTGAGGGTGATTGCTCAGACCGATGGGCTGAAGGAGGTCAGGCCGTTTGGTTGTCTAACCGGACGGAGGGCGAGGGATCCCAGGGCTGCGATCGCCCCAGGGCCACCCAACTGAACCAAGGCCCTAGGAGCCAGGGAGCCTCTGATCGGCTGGCACGCCCTGGGTGGCCAGGGCGTAGAACCAGAGCGATCGCCGTTGGGGGTAAATGATTAAGGTGTTGTCAGAGAACGTCGGGATGACCCAATTTTTTGTAGAAACCTGCTGGCTCCTGCCCATCTATGGCCTCGTTGGGGCCCTGCTGGCCCTACCCTGGTCAACGGGGCTGATTCGTCGCACGGGCCCCCGCCCCGCCGTCTATCTCAACATCATCATGACGCTGGTGGCCTTTGGCCATGGGGTCATGGCCTTTCGGGGCATTTGGAACCAGGGACCCCAGGAGCTGCTGTTCTCCTGGTTTGATTTTGCCGACCTGCACCTGACCTTGGCCTTGGATATTTCGGTGCTCAACCTGGGGGTTCTGGAGCTGATTACGGGCCTCAGTCTGCTGGCCCAGGTATTTTCCCTCGGGTACCTAGAAAAAGATTGGGCCCTGGCTCGGTTTTATTCGCTGATGGGTGTTTTTGAGGCCGCCATGAGCGGGCTGGTGCTCAGCGGGTCGCTGTTTGTCTCTTACTCGCTGTTGGAGATGCTGACCCTGTCGACCTACCTATTAGTGGGGTTCTGGTATGCCCAGCCGCTGGTAGTGACCGCTGCCCGCGACGCGTTTTTGACGAAGCGCATCGGCGATGTGCTGCTGTTGATGGGGGTCATCACCCTGGCGTCCCTGGCGGGCAGCCTGGATTTTAACGATCTCTATGGGTGGGTCAAGGTAGAGACGCTGTCGCCGACCTTGGCGACGCTGCTGGGCCTAGCGCTGATTGCCGGGCCGATCGGTAAGTGTGCTCAGTTTCCGCTGCACCTGTGGCTCGACGAGGCCATGGAAGGCCCCAACCCCGCGTCTATTTTACGGAACTCGGTGGTGGTCACCTGCGGGGCCTACGTGCTGATTCGTCTGCAGCCCATTGTGGTGCTGTCGCCCGTGGCCCTGGGCACGCTGGTGGCCCTAGGCACAATCACCGCCATGGGGGCTTCCCTCGTGGCCCTGGCCCAGGTCGACCTGAAGCGGACGTTTTCCTACTCCACCAGTGCCTACCTGGGGTTGGTCTTTATCGCCGTAGGAACCGAGTGGCCCGGTGTGGCCCTCACGCTGCTGCTGACCCACGCCGTGGCCAAAGCGCTGATTTTTATGGCGGTGGGGTCGATTATCACCACGACCAGTTGCCAAAACCTGACCGAGCTGGGCGGCCTGGGAAGAAAAATGCCCGCCACGACCTTGGCCTACGCCAGCGGTGCCCTGGGCCTCGTTGGGGTGATGCCCCTGGGCTGTTTCTGGGGGCTGCGCATGGGTGCCGACTTTCTCAGCGGCGACTATCCGCTGCTGGCGGGGGTGTTTATGGCCGTCAATGGCCTGACGGCCCTGAACCTAACTCGGGTCTTTCGCCTGGTGTTTTTGGGGGCTACCCAACCTAAGACTCGCCGCGCGCCAGAGGTGCCCTGGCAGATGGCCGTGCCCATGGTGGTTCTGTCGGTGATTACCCTGCTGGTACCGGTCATTATGGCCAAGCTCGACCTGCTCCCCCCCTGGGAGTACCTGAATCTGCCGGTGGCGGTGCTGCTGCTGGTCTCTGGGTGGGTGGGGGTAGCCGTGGGGGCCACCATACCCCTGTCTAAATCCTTGGCGCGATCGCTCAATCGCCCCCTGCGTATTATCCAAGACCTACTGGCCTACGACTTTTACACCGAGCGCTTCTACAGCAAAACCGTGGTGGCGGCGGTGTCTAGCCTGGCTCGATTGAGCAACTGGTTTGACCAGTACGTGGTCGATGGCTTGGTCAACGGAGTGGGCCTCGCCTCTCTGTTGGGTGGCGAGAGCCTCAAATACAGTTCCTCTGGTCAGTCACAGCTCTATCTGTTGACCATTTTTACCGGAGTGGGGCTGCTGGGAATTTTCATGACCTGGATGCTTTGGTAACGGTGGGCAATGCTGAGTGCAATCATTTTAATTCCGCTGGTGGCCGCCCTGGTGTTGATCCTGTGGCCCGGCAAACTAGAGGCCCAGACGGCTAAGGTGATTAGCGGCCTGGGCCTAGGACTGACCTTAGCTTTGGTGGGGCTGCTGGCCACCCGCTTTGATCTGGCTGTCCCAGGGTTTCAGTTCGAGGAACTGCTGCCCTGGGTAGAGCCCCTGGGGCTCACCTACCGGTTAGGGCTCGACGGTCTATCGCTGCCCCTGATCGCCGTCAATAGCCTGCTGGGTATGGTCGCCCTTTACATCAGCGACCCCACCCTGCCCCGCACCCGGCTTTACTACGTGCTGCTGCTGGTGCTCAACAGTGCTGTGGCAGGGGCGTTTTTGTCAGCCAACCTGCTACTGTTTTTTATTTTCTACGAGCTCGAGCTGGTGCCGCTGTACCTGCTGATTGCCATCTGGGGCGGAGCCAAGCGGGGCTACGCGGCCACCAAGTTTTTGCTCTACACCGCCCTGTCGGGGGTGCTGATTTTGGGGGCCTTTTTGGGGTTGGTGTGGCTGTCGGGCCACAGCAGCTTTGACTATGACAGCGACCTAGCCGCCGCCCTGCCCCTAGCCCAGCAGATTACCCTGCTGGTGGCGCTGCTGGTGGGCTTTGGCATTAAGGTGCCGCTGTTTCCATTTCACACCTGGCTGCCCGATGCCCACGTGGAGGCCTCGACCCCGGTGTCGGTACTGCTGGCGGGGGTGCTGCTGAAGCTGGGTACCTATGGCCTGGTGCGGTTTGGCCTGGGCCTGCTGCCCGAGGCCTGGATGGCCCTGGCCCCCTGGCTGGCAACCTGGGCGGTGATTAGCGTCCTGTATGGCTCCCTCGCGGCCATTGCCCAGCCGGATATGAAAAAGATGGTGGCCTACAGCTCCATTGGCCACATGGGCTACGTGCTGCTGGCGGCGGCGGCGGCGACCCCGGTGAGCATTGTGGCCACGGTGTTTCAAATGATTAGCCATGGGCTGATTTCGGCGCTGCTGTTTTTGCTGGTGGGGGTGGTCTATAAAACCACGGGCACCCGCGACCTCACGGTGCTGCGGGGGCTGCTCAACCCAGAACGTGGGCTGCCCTTTGTGGGCAGCCTGATGATTTTGGGGGTGATGGCCAGCGCCGGTATTCCCGGCATGGTGGGTTTTATCTCTGAGTTTTTGGTGTTTCGGGGCAGCTTTTTGGTCTTTCCGGTGCAGACCCTGCTGTGTATGGTGGGCTCCGGGCTGACGGCGGTGTACTTTTTGCTGCTGGTGAACCGAGCCTTTTTTGGGCGACTGGCAATCGCGCCCCCCAGCCCTACCCCCCAGCTCGATATAGTACTGCCTTCGGTCACCTGGCGCGATCGCACCCCCGCCCTGGTGCTAGCGGCTTTGATCATAGCCTTTGGCCTGCAACCCAGCTGGCTAGCCCGCTGGAGCGAACACACCACCCTGGGGCTCTACCAGCCCTACGAGAGAATGGCGCTGGGGAAAACACCCTTGACTACCCTGCCCGTTGCCATGGCCGACACCACCCTGATCGCACCGGCCCTAGCTAACTCCATCAGGCTGGATCCTAGCCTGACTGAGCTCACCGTCGAATCCACTCCTGAATCCAAAGTCGAGGTCTACACCCCATGACCCAAACCCTACACCTAACGGCTCCCCATCCCCTAGAGCCATTTATCCAGCGGTTGTTGAGGGCAGATGCTCTGTTGCCCGACTCTAGAACCAATGTGCTCGAGGTGGTGGGCATTCTCAAAAGCTATGGGGTGGTGCTCGACGCCTACTCCAAAAACCTGATCTACATTGCCGATCACCAGTTCCTGGTGCTGTTTCCATTTTTCAAATACTTCAACGGCAAGGTCACCCTGCCCCAGCTGCTGCGCCACTGGTGGCACGATCGCATCAACTTTGAGTACGCCGAGTACTGCATGAAAACCATGCTCTGGCACGGCGGCGGCAAGATGGACGACTACCTAGATAGCGACGACTTTTTGCAGCGCTGCGAGGCCGCTGTTTCAGCCAAGATCAAACCCAACCTACCCATTCGTGGCCTCCACGGCCTATTCCCCGACTTTTTGCCCGAGCAGGTACGCCAGCTTGTCTACTACAGCGCCCTGGGCCAGTTTTGGCGGGTCATGAGCGACCTCTTTATTGACCTCTCCGACGCCTACGACGCGGGCACCGTAACTACCATTCCCCAGGTGGTAGCCTTTGTGAAGGCGGGGCTGGTGGCGGCGGCGGCGAACCCCATCACCTACGCCGTGGAGATTGATGGAGTCACCTACGACCTGCTCCCGGCCTCGGCTGAGCTGACTTTTTTAATGGACGTGGCTGTGCCCTACGTAGAGGCGGTGTTCTTTAGGGGTACGCCCTTTTTGGGTACGGTCTCCTACAATGCCCAGGCCAACCAGATCTCCGTCGACCAGGGCCGTTTTGACTACGGTGCCCTCTATGCCGATCCCCTCCCCATCGGCGGGGCGGGCATTCCCCCCACCCTGCTGATGCAGGATATGCGCCACTACCTGCCCGATTACCTGACCGCTTTTTATCAAGCCCAAGGTCGCGGGCTCGACGATGTGCGGGTGAAGATCTGCCAGAGCTTCCAAAAATCAATGTTTTGCGTGACTAGTGCCTCGCTCCAGGGGCTGTTGCCTTACCCCGCCGATACCCAAAACCCAACGGAGCAGGCGACCAATCACCAGTTCCTGGCCAGATGGATGGATCGCCTAGCCACCTCTCGTTTAGATGTGGTACAGCTCTGAGGCCATGGCCATGGTTGAGCGCTCTGATGGGGAGATAGGCAAAAATTTTGCCTCTAACAACAAGTTAGACTGCCTCAAGTTGATCAAAACCTATGGAACAGGCGGAATCGTAAGCTACAGCGACTGAGCCGGGACGGTTTCGGTGACCCCAGTGGCAGAATTCTGCAGCCCACATTCCGCACTTTCAACTGGCACAGCGAGAATTAACTAGAGGCCTTAACAGAGGAGATAGTATTTCCGACAGGGTGCTCCAAAGAATTGCAGGATATGGCGACGCTCATCAGTAAG
>Ga0169931_10014210_pt1 | contig 10799 bp, 9 predicted proteins | sample Kivu_15m_20L_FD_129675 | JGI IMG/M metagenome (GOLD analysis project Ga0169931, IMG submission 129675) | Freshwater microbial communities from Lake Kivu, Western Province, Rwanda to study Microbial Dark Matter (Phase II) - Kivu_15m_20L... | ecosystem: Environmental > Aquatic > Freshwater > Lake ... | reverse complement strand
TCAACTTGATCAACACCCCAGTTGCGAATATCTTCCATAGCCTCTGGAGAAACATAAAGGTCGGTTAGCATACCTCTATTATTAGAAGCGGAATTACCACCACCGTTGCGTCTCATAACAGTCTTCATCAAACTTACCAATCTCTTGGTAAATTGACTAGCATTAGCATCGCTGTCGTAAACAACAATGTTACGATCAACACCAGCGGCTAATAGGGTGTGCCAACCATCATCATTCATTTTCTTGACGAATGAAGCTTCTAGAACTTCCATAGCACGACCAACAACGTCCCAACGAGCATCGCGAGCATACTTTAAGAGATAATCAATGCTAGCGCCAACATCATATGTTGGAACCATCACATAATCACCCTCAACATGACGCTCTGGAATATAGCCGTGGTTAGGAATTGTGTAGGCCACAAAGTCCTTTTCGGTACCAGGAGCTAAAAAGTCAAGAGGAAACTCTGGAGTAGCACTTTGGTCGAGTCTGATGGGTTCGAAAATACCATCTAGAACATCGCCATTAAGAATACCTTGACGAAGAGGTAGTTCTAGGGCTTTTGCAAATTCGGCATTAGCTGCTAAAGCAACCTCTCGTTGAGCTGATCCAGAACGCTTTAGCAAATCACTAAGTTCTGGAGTTGGTTGAAATTTTTCAGTTTTAGCTGACATATTTTTTCTCCGTTTTAAATTATAGGTTTACTGATACTTTAGCATAGCCGTCAGTGTCTTTGCCGCTCAAGAACTGACCGATTTTTACAGCATTGGTACTACTAGTACCGATCAAGCCACTAGCACCAACATAAGCATCAACACCAGCGGATGGAGTGACACCAGCAACAAGCATATTTGTGGTTACTTGACCTTGACGTAGCAAGGTGACCTTACCACCAACTTGTACTTCATCTTTGTGCCAATTGATGTGTTGACGAGTAAGATCAAGATTTACAACATCATTCATAAGAACACCTAGTGGACGAGCACCAGATTGATTAGCAGCGTAAGATACAACAGCATTGGCATCGTCCATCGATACGCCAACACCTGTTGTTGAGGTTACAGCGCTAACAACACCACCGCGCTCTGCCACAGTACTCATGAAAAAAGAGATATCTGTTAAGGATTCGATACGATCAGGTTTTAGAGCCATTTTATATTCTCCGTATAAAGATTACTTAGTTTTTTTGCCTAATTTACTGTAAACAAACTCAACAAGAGCTGCACGAGTGGTATTTTCTTCTTCTTCAGAAGAATCTGAGCCAACTGTTAAGTCAATAGCTGTTTCTGTCTCAACGTTTTCTAGATCAGAAGCACTAACTTTTGGTTCAGCAACTTCTTCAGTTTCTTCTGATGCTTTCATTTTCATTTTCATGGCATCTTCTTTTTTCATTTTCATTGCAGCAAAAAGAGTGGCCATAGCATCAAAAGCATCGTCGTCAATACCTTGGAATTTTTCAACAAAAGCTAAAGCAGCATCGTCTTCGACACCATTGTCTGTGAGAGCGGCCTTTCTTTTTGTCATCTTTTCTTTCTTAACCATTTCTTCTTCTTTAGTTTTGTAAGCGGCAACAGTTTCGTTAGCCGAATCTAGTTCTGCTTTCATCTTTTTCATTTCTTCATCTTTTTTCTTCATTTCTGCGTCTTTCATAGCAACAGCTTCTGAAAGCTCAGAAATTTTGGCTTCTAAAGATGTTTTGAGTGCTAAAAGCTCTTCTGAAGCAGAAGCTTTTACTTCTTCTAATTCTTTTTTCATAGCAGTTTCTCTTTCTGTAAATTCGATAGTTTGAGTTTGTAATTGAGTTTCTAATGCAACATTTTTTTCGGTTAATGAATTAACAGATGCGTTAGCTTCAGCTACAGCTTCTTGACAAGAAGTTTCCATAGCCACCAATTTATTCTTGATTTCTGTAACGTCTTGTTCTACACTCATTGTATTATTCTCCATTTGATTATCTAATCGAATATTTATTACACCTAAATTTGAAAATTCGTTATTTTTTTCTGACGCAATAGTATCTTTTTTACTTTCATCAAATAAATTTTTGTTAAATATTATACTATCTTCATTAGCTGGCTTGTCAACAAAGCCTTTGCCAGTAAAAGTAATGTTTCTTAAAACTCTACCAATTTTATAATCATTATTTTCGCCCCCACCACCATATGCTTTAAGATATTTTGTTAAATAAGCAGTATCATCATTTCTGCTTAATACTTTATATTCGTTAGTTTGTTTATTAACTACTCCATAATCAAATCCTTTAAAGAAACATTCCATGCTAACAAATTTAGTACCGGACTGTATTTCACTAATTAATTTTTCTGATCTTTCTCTTAGTTCGCTGGTACTAAATCCTTTATATATAACAGAACCTGTTAGGATATGGAATTTGTCTGGTAAATTTTCTACTGGAGTTTCTGGATCAATCATTAATCCATCCATAGTAATAGGCCAATTAGAGATAATATGGCCAACAATAAGACTCTCGTTATGTTCTAGGTTTGTTGGTTTGTGTTCTGGAGTATGCTTGGCGTTCCAAACCTCATACTTATCAAATACATCATCATTCTTATTCCATGAGGATGTTACTAAAATAGATTGTACATAATAAAGGTCTGTATCATCATAAGATGCTAGTGTTTTAAAAGATTTGCTATTTAACCTTAAAGAACATGGTTCAACAGCACTAGCATATGCTATAGATGATGATGCTAATATTTTTTCAGTTAGGCCATCTTGTTGCTCTTGATCATATATAATCATAGTAACCCTTTGTTAGAGTAATTGTTATCAAATTTGATTATACACCATTGTATAAAAAGATGACTTGGCTTGTTTAATTTCGTCAACAGTTAATTCTCTAGATAATTCTAGTTTAATAAGATTTAACCAGTTATAAAAGCTTTTGGTAATATTATTTGTTGATGCGTTTATATATTCTACTATATTGTTATCATTAATTTTTGCAAAAGGCTTCGTATTGAAAAGAATGTTAGTTTTTATTTGTTCTAGTTCGTTATTTTCTAAATTAGATAAACTACGTAAGTTTTTCTTATCATAGTATTCTAAAATTATTGGATTTATAATACTGCTAATCTGATCTTGTGCAGAAGATGACCATATTAAGAGTTTGGCGCCTGTTTGGGGCGTAAAGGTTTTATCTTTTCTTTTTTCGGTATCTTTAGATAGTTTGGGCCTTCCTTCTCCAGCCTCTTTCGGCAACGAGTCCGAGGACGGATCGTTAGCCATCTTTGGAGAAAATGGATTTTTAACTTGTTCTGCTTTTTGTTCCATCGCTGTTTTTTCACTAGGCTTTTTCTTTGGTAACTCTAGCCCAACCTGACTAGGTGTTACTATGCCAAGCTGTAATGATAATTTTTTAAGAGCATTTTCGAATTGAGGGTCGTGCCACGGACCGGCTTTTTGTACCATTCTTTCTGAAACTCTTTCTTTCTTTTCTCTATTTAATCTTGATTTTTCCATATCAGGATCAAGACCAAACTTACTTTGTAATAGTTCGTCACTAATAAGATTTCTATCAACTAATTGTATTAGTAAAGCTTTTTCAGCATCTTCGTTACTAAGATCCATTCTATCAAATTCTATCTTAGCTGGATATCTAAAATTCATTGCTTTTTGTAGTATTTCTATTTCGGCTTCCCAAAATTTAACCAACATGTCTCTGCCGTACTGCAGTCTTTGTGTTAATGTTTTGAGACTAATAAAGTTGTTTGTTGTTCCTGATGCTCCAAAAGTACCGGTTAATGTGGGTGGAATACCTAAACCTGCATAAATAGCGTTTAAATGAGGAGTATATTTGCCTTCTCCTAAAAAGTTATGAACATTAGTATTGCTTTCTAGTAATTCAATATCTGGCCCCCAAACCAAATCCATTGTGCCACCACCAACATTATTACCTAAAATTTGTGCTAATTTTGCTGTAGCAGCTTTTGTTGGAGCTATTTTATGTTCTAGATTGCCCAATTTAAAAATTCTAATATTACTAATAGCACCATCAAGAGCTGCCATATCTGCTAATTTTAATTTTTCGATTACTGTAATATCATCCATAATAGCATATATCATAGGATATGCCCAAGCTTGCCAATCGTCTTTCTTATAATGAAAAACTAATGTTTTATCCGGATCTAGCGGATATGCTTTTTTGGTTTTAGCTGCTTGTACTATTGCTTCTGGTAACAATGAAACAACTTGTTTTTCAGCTTCTGTTTTAGGAGAATTAATATGTTTACGAAAAGCTGCTGGTAAAACTAGTTCGTATCTTTTATCACTAACAAATGATGATAATGAGCCAGCCGCGCTCTCAACGTATACCGGATCTATAAATGTGTATCTCCAAGGAATTTCTTTTTTTTCTATTTTGAAAGTATCTAGTTCTTTAATGTTAAGATCAGGAGATCCTATACTTTTATAAAGATTATCAGTAACTTTTAAACTAATTTTAGCTGTTTGTTTATGTATAACAATATTACCAGTTTTATACAAATTATTCAAGAATCTTTCGCTACGATCTTTACCATTAATTTTCTTAAACCATGTTCTATAGAATTTTTCTATTCTTTTATTCTTGTGAACTAGTTTAATTCCTTGTACTGCAAAATCACCCATAAGATCGATAACATTCTTAACTAATCCGACTCTATGATAAATATCTTCTGCTCTACGAATAATTAATTTGACCTTTTTAGGAACAGCTTCATCTGGCCTAAAAGCATAGTAATCATTTCGCGTTAAACCAGGACGACCACCAATATCTCCATCAAGATTGGAAAAATCTATGCTATATCGACGACCACCACCAAAAGCGGCGCTAGCATTCTGAATACCAGTATATTCATCAAGAGATTCTGATGATTTTTTAAGAGCCTCTTGTTTGCTAGATAAATCTTCTCCCCATGTTACATAAGCCTCATCTCCCAAAGATGATGCATTTTTGATAATATCCTCTTTACTGGGTTTTCTAGGCATAACGTATTTCTATAGTAATAGGAATGTAATTAGATTACTTTAATTATACACATTTATCTGTAAATTCCCTTGTAAATATCATCATCATTTACACTGGAAGTGAACCATTCTGGCCCTTTGTATAATTTGTTATCATTTGATCTTGTCAAATCTCTGCTATTTCCACCAACAACATCATAATCAATAGGTTGTAATGTTCTATTAATTTGTCTAGCTATCATATTAGCTATTAATAAAGCACTATAGCGGTCTTTTCTTAATCGTCCTTTCTTACCATTTGGTAATTTAACTTCCGGAGTATCCCATCTATCACGAGCTTGAGGACCAGTACTAGTTTGAGTCATTACTATGGTTGTAATTCATTTTTTAACTCTTCAATTTCTAAGATGCATTCGCTTAAGCTATCATAAAGAGGATTAAGATCACTTTCTAAAATATCTTTACCTTCTTTTTCCATTGCTAATCCTAGAGTTAAGTTATCAAAACGTGGAAATAATAATACTTTATCTTCAAAATCTTTGCGTAATCCATGATTAGCCTGACTAGTCCAATCAGCTTTAGCGAACTGAACTAATTCTAGAATATGTAGTCCTTGTTGAGAATCAGTATCTTTAGATTTATCATAATTAATAATTGGCCAAATTAACTGTTCATCTTCTTGTAATTTATTAGGATCATGTAGTGCTTCTTCTATAGCAACCCCTCCTCCTTGGGCGTCCATGCCTATTCGTATAGGAGGAAAGGTTTTCATAAGGTCTCGAATTTTACGAGTGCAAAATCCGTAAAAATCATATTCTGCTATCAATCCTGTTTTTTGACGTTCTTTAAAGTTATTTCTATTAGTAGCCCATGAATAAACTATTCTACAATGATTAGGATGAACTTCTAATACCACTATACTAAAATTATCTTGTTCACTAGCAGGGTCAATTCCGTATACATATTGAGAATTAGGATTACCATGTACCACAGCATCAAAGATTACTGGTTTATTAGCGACGGTAATTGGTGGATAGTCTTTGACAACACAGCTTTCTATTAGACTGCGCCTAAAAAATCCTTGACTATCATTAACAAAACAAGCAGCATACTCCATATTATATATGCCAACATGAATAGTAGCTTTGGCTCTACTGACTTGTTTATCATCCATGAATCCTTTTGGAATTAACTCGTAAGGAATTCGTATGATACTATAATCTTTCCAATTAAAATTGTCTGGAACTTCTCCATTAAATACATCTTCTAATTTTCTAACATCTCCTTTACTTTCAATAATAGCCTTGTATCTTTTCCAATACTGAGCAAAGTGTTTAAAACCATAATCTGCTGTGCCGCTAATAACAGCCTGATTATTAATTCGACGAGATATGGTATCTAGTTCATCCTTCCAAACACCGGCAAGTTTCATAGCAGCTTTTTTAGCCTCGTCTTTTACATTCTGAATAGGACTGGCTGATACAGCAGCGAAGCCCGATACTACTGTCTCATAAATATCAGGAGAGATACTACTAAATTCGTCTGCTAAAATAATGTGAGCACGTAAACCTCTAATCTTGTCACCATTACCTAATGGGATAGCAATAGCCCAACTATCCCCAAGACGAATAGTACATCGGTCAACATCTCGTCGAGGTCCATCTTCATTACCATTAAAAATACTTCGTAAAATTGGACTATTTTTCCACATAGTTTCCATATATTCAAATATAATTTTGCTTTGTCTAAAAGCAGCACCAACTATAACAACTTTAGTTCCAGGAAAAAAAGCACACTTTAATACCGCATAAAGAGCTAATAGGAATGAATTATGGGTTACTATATAATCTTTAGTTATATATGTTTTATCTGCATTGTCTACGCTAATACAATAACCTTCTCCCTTACCTATATATTCTATATTAGTAATAAAAACTTTATTATATTTTGAAGAACCTTGTTTAGAAATTGAATGCTGTAAATAATTTTCTAATTTTCTAGATAGACTAAATATAGGAGTTTTAGTATAAATAGTAACAGTATTACAGTCTGCGTATCTTTTACCGTTAAGCCAAGACTCTCTTACAGTATGTTTGCAATGGAGACCTATTGATCTTGCCACATTCAAAAAATCTTTACATAGCTGTGTAGAAACTGTAGAATAAACTATATTTGACCTTTTAGCTGTTCCGTCTGTATCCATCAATCCCCTAATAAGTTCTAATTTTTGCTCATATGATGAATACTGATAAATTTGTGGAATAAATTTTGTATGAGAATTACATGGAAAAAGACCAAGTTTTTCTAAAAGTTTATGAAAAGAAGGCAGGCTTTTATTTTTTTTATTAATTCGATATCTTAAATTACCATAGCTTTTTAAATAGTATCCGTCTGGTAATAAAGATTGTACCCTATCTATTATTTCCTGGTCTTCGCTAGTAATAATTATTCCAGATGTTGTTATACCTCCGTCTCCTAGTAATACTCCTAAAACATAGGGATGGATAATTAATTGTTGTTCTTGTTCTTCTAATAAAGGTTTATTAATCGGTAGTGCGTATCTGGATTCTTTACCATTGCTTTTATCTCCTTTTCTATTCCAATAGTAATTTGTAACCATTTCTTTAGTGGTTAATTCTGACCAAACTTCTATCTTTTTATTGCGATTATTATTTTTATCCCAAACTTTCCACATATGATCTTCACAACATTCTATAGACCTACCATCTCTTAAGGTTATTCTATACATATTTACATTAGATTGTTTATCTGTCTTAGATATAACATTTGCTAATTTACCATCGGAACCATAAACTTTGTCCCCTATTTGTATATCTTCCATTTTTTTCCAGCCATCTTTAACTCTTATTAATTCGTCTGATCTTAATAATTTACTAAATCCACGACTACCAATAAGCATAGGAAATGGACGATGCCACATTTCTTGCAAAACCATAATTTGCATAGGATGTAGCTCAATATTAAAAATGAGTTTACAAGTTGATCCTATGTAATATGGATTTCTTAAAAGTCTTATCAGATGCAAGTCTGGATTTTCTATGTCTTCTTTACTCCTATGTATCATAGGATTAGAAGATAAACTAAGAGAATTTACATCTCCTAATCCAAGCCATGCATCATCAAAGCTTTTAAAATCAACCATTCTTTTTAGCTTCTTGTGCTATAAGTCTACGCGAAGTTTTAATTGCTCTTTTTACAACTAATGATGCTACAGATTCTATATACGGCAAATGACGTTTAGCACTTTCTTCTTTTAGCCAGCTTAAAATAGTGCTCATATTTTCTTCGCACCAATCTGGTCCTTTGCTATTCATTTCTATAGCATGACGCCTGCAAGAACAATTAGGAGTACTTTTAATCCCCATAGAGCTAATCATATTTGTTAGTATAGAACCAGGACCATTAGGATCTTCTTCTAATGTTTTAGGAAATTTAGCTCTTAATTTTTGAGCTGTATCATCTTTAATACTATCATATAGCAATTTCTCTAAAGAGGATCTTGAGACATCTCCTAGTTTTTCATAGTCCAAACCATTTGCTAATACAAAAGATCCTGGAATATTTTTAATAGTAGCTGATACTATTTTAGCTACTGGATTATCGTGGTATGTAACATCTAGTTCTTCAATAACTAGAGGAGGCGGATTAATTACTTGATTATTTTGATCAGTATATGGTGGTGGAAAAATTGTTACTATTTCATTCAGTTTCATTATTAGTCTCCTTTTGTTGATCTTTAGCTATAAGATATATCTTCTTAATTATATACTCAGCAACTTTTTCGGCATTAGAAGCATTATTACAAAACAACACTTTAATATTATGCTGTAGTTGCCAATCTAAAATATTCTTCATTATAAAAGCTGGCGTAATACGTATTTTATCCCACATTCTTTTTGGTAGATTGGATCCTATAGGATAGTTTAACACGTCTGTCATGCTAAATTCTAATAGGAAAAATGAATATTTAAGTTGGCCCATTCTGTTTATAACATCTTTAAATCGAGGTTCTACGATATTGTTAGCAATCTCATTAATGCTCTTTTTTCTTTCGATAGCAAATATTTCTTGAAAACCCTCTATACTATAATCACCAGTATCTAATTTTTTATTAGCAACAACATACTCGCTAAAAGTCCATGGTTGTTGTTCTCTGGTATCAATTATAATAGTAAAGTTATCATTATTTATCATGAGATTTTTTATCAGCTATTATTTTGCTAAAAACTGCTTCGTATGAATTTTCATTTCCTTCTATTAATGAATGGTGGAATTTACACAATGTGATTCCGTTATTTATATTATAGCGCAAATCTACGCTATCAACCCATCTTTTAATATGATGAACCTGTAATTTTTTACATGCTGTGCAACCTGGCCATTGACAACTATTATTGTCTCGTTTTCTAACATCGCTTCTCCATTTTTTGTATAATGGATCGCTATAATTTCTAAACATGAGAATATGCTGCTATATCACTAGATATCATTTCGTTTACTAATTCATCAAAAGCTACTAACGGTTTCCAATTCAAAATCTTCTGAGCCTTATTTGATCGGCCGCACAAATAATCAACTTCTGCTGGTCTAATCAAATTTTGATCAATTTCCACATATTTCTTATAATCCAAGTCCACACTTTCAAAAGATTTGGTTACAAATTCTAATACTGTGTGAGTTTCACCCGTGCAAATAACATAATCGTCCGGAAAGTCTTGTTGTAACATAAGATACATGGCTAATACATAATCTTTAGCATGGCCCCAGTCTCGATATGCTGTCATGTTGCCTAGTTTAAGAGAATCAGAAGTTTTGTTATTAACTAATTGGCCGATATATTTGGTAACTTTGCGCGTTAGGAAGTTTTCGCCGCGACGAGGACCTTCATGATTAAATAGTATGCCGGAACAGCTAAAAATATTATAAGCATCACGATATATGCGAACCAAGTTATGAGATGCTACTTTGCTTACAGCATATGGACTTTGAGGAATTAATGGAGTATTTTCATCCTGATATTTGTTATTATTTTTATCAACGCTGTAATTTTTACCAAACATTTCACTAGTGCTGGCCTGATAAAATTTTGTTGCAGATGAATGGGTTTTTATAGCATCTAATATGTGCAAAACCCCCATGGTATTAATATCAAAGGTTGTTACTGGTTGGTCAAAGCTAGTTCCTACGTGGCTCATAGCGGCCAGATTATAAAATTCGTCTGGTTGATACTTGGTGAGAATATTATTAATAATGGAAGGATCTGTAAGGTCAAATTCTAAAAGAGTTAAATTATGATGATCCTTAATACCTGATATTCTTTCAAAATGATACGAACTACTACGGCGATATAGTCCTATTACCTTATAGTCTTTTTCTAATAGAAGCTCGCTAAGATAGCTACCATCTTGACCAGTTATGCCTGTTACTATAGCAGTTTTATTCATGATTATTTTCCATAAATTCCGGGGTTAATAATGGCACATCTACCGTATTGTCTTGATAAGTATGATATTGTTGTAGTTGGTTTTTAGCATTAGAGGCTGCCAATGATAGTATTTCCATTTCTCTACCTTCTTTTTCTCTTATCCCTTCATCTTCTAACATGCGTATTAATCCGACCCAGCTACTTTTGCCGTCTTCTATTCTTTTGATTCTTTGTTCGCGAGTAGCTTTAAGATCTTTACTAATTTTTTGTTGTTCGTTAAGAAGTTTGGTAAATTCATTAGTGTAATTAGCGATGCTGTTGCGGGCAAACGACAGTTGAGTTTCAAGGTTAGCCAGTTTTGGTATATCTCTTTCAGTTTCATTTT
>Ga0169931_10014209_pt1 | contig 10800 bp, 8 predicted proteins | sample Kivu_15m_20L_FD_129675 | JGI IMG/M metagenome (GOLD analysis project Ga0169931, IMG submission 129675) | Freshwater microbial communities from Lake Kivu, Western Province, Rwanda to study Microbial Dark Matter (Phase II) - Kivu_15m_20L... | ecosystem: Environmental > Aquatic > Freshwater > Lake ... | reverse complement strand
TTTTCCGACTGGTCGGCTCGGCAGCGGCCGGAAGAATGTACAGTTGCGTCATCCTTGCCGAGGCGCCGAGCCCCGCGCCGCGCGGCGGCCGGAACCGTGCCGCCGCGTCGGCGTGCGGCGCGCCCCGTCGCCGGGGCGCGCGTGCCAGCGGGGCCGTCGTTCGCCGGCCGCGCGGCGACTGCGGCCGGGCCCGTGCGGCCCGCCGCGGGGGAGACATCGCCGCCTTGGTCCGCGGGGCGGGCGCGGCGCCTGACGACGGCCGACAGAGTCGATTCCAGCAGCACAGGGGTGCGATCCGATGACGCGCGGAAGAACGAAGCTTGGCGGCGTGCGGCGGGCCGCGGGAAGCTTGCTCCTGGCCGCCTGCGGGGGGCTCGGGAACGGACCGACGGCGCACGCGACCGACGAGCAACTGGAAGAGTTGGCGCGAGCGGCGGCCGAGGCGGTGGTGGCCGAGGCGTCGGCGGCGGCTTCCTCGTCGTCGGCGAACGCCGAGCAGAGCGCCGCGGCCGAGTCGTCGCCGGCAGCCGGCGACGCCGATCGCCCGAAGTCATCGGCCGGCGAGGCGCCCGAGCCGGCCCGCGCGGCGGGCAAGAGCGCGGGCGAGCCGGCGCCGCGGGTCCACGCCGTCGCCCTGCACGATCTGCGGATCGAGGCGACCTTGGAGGGGGCGTTTGCCGCGCGTCCCGGCGCCGAAGCGGCGCTGCGGCCGAAGGCTTGGACGAATTTCGAGATCGTCGAGCTGGTCCCGCACGGCGCGCGGGTGAGCAAGGGCCAGACGCTGATCCGTTTCGACGACGAAAAATTCGCCGACGCCTTGGAAGACAAAGCGGTCGAGCAGCAGTTGGGCGAGTTGGCGCTGCTGCAGGCGGAGGAGGAGTTTCCGCGGCTGGAAAAGAGCGCGGCGTTGAGCTACGAGCAGGCCCAACGGGCCTACGACGACGTGCAGGAGGAGCGGCGGCGTTTTCTCGAGGTCATGCGGCCGATGTCGATCCGCATGGCGGAGAACGGCCTGAAGTCGGCGCGGCAGACGCTGGAAAACGCCCAGGAAGAGCTGGCCCAGCTGGAAAAAATGTACGAAGCGGACGAGCTCACGGAGGAAACCGAAGAGATCGTCCTTAAACGGCAGCGGTTCCAGGCCGAGATGGCCCGCTTCAACCTCGAGTACGCCGAGGTGAACTACGACTACGCGCTGAACGTCTCGATCCCGCGCCGCGAACGCGGTTTGGACACGGAGGTGGAGCAGGGACGCCTCGCCTGGGAACGGGCCAAAATGGCCAAGTCGCTGGGGCTGAGCCGGCAGCGTTTCGAGCTGGAACAGTTACGCCGAGCGCGGGCCAAAGCGGTCGAAGAACACGCCAAGCTGCTGGCCGACCGCGAGCTGTTCGCCCTCAAAGCGCCGTCGGACGGCATCGCCTACTACGGACGGTGCGTCGACGGGAAGTGGGTCGATCTGCAAACGCTCGAGAGCAAGCTCGTTCCCTTCGGCAAGGTTCCGCCGGACACCGTGCTGATGACGGTCGTCGCTCCGCGACCCCCCTACGTCGAGGCCGTCGCCGGCGAGACGCAATTCGTCGGCATCAAGGCGGGACTCGCGGCCCGCGTGGTCCCTGTCGCCGACGAAGCGGTCTCCCTCCGGGCCAAGGTGCGGGAAGTGGCCGCCGTCCCCGGAGCCGGCAACAAGTTCCGCGTCCAACTCGAGTTGGAGTCGGCCGACGCGCCCGAGTGGCTGGTTCCCGGGCTGGCCTGCAAGGCCACGGTCGCGACCTACGAGAAAAAGCAGGCGGTGGCCCTGCCCGCCGCGCTGGTGCGCACCGACGACCAGGACGGCGGCCAACGGTACGTGCTGCTGCAGGTCGCCGGAGACGAGCCGCCGGTGCGCCGCCCGGTGCGGCTGGGCAAGACCCAGGGCAAGCTGGTGGAAGTGACCGAGGGGCTGGCGGCCGGCGACCAGGTGCTGCACCCCGCGTCCGACGACCAGCCGTAATCGACCGCCGCGGGGCGCGGGGGCGGCCCCGGGCGCCGCGCGCTCCGCCGCTTCACGCGGCCGCGAACTGCCGAGGATCCGCCGTGCATCGCCCTCCTGTTCTTTCCCGACGGCCCAGCGCGGCGACGGCGCGCACGCTCGCGGCGGTCTTCGCCGCCGCGGCGGCGGCGACGGCCCCCGCTCCGGCCGCGGGAGGCGAGTCGGCCGCCGCGCCGCGCCCCGCGGCGACGGACGCGGCCGACTATCCGTTGGCGTCGTCGGGACCCGTGCCGGCTCCGGTCGTTCCGCCGACGGCGGAGGAGTTGCGGGGGTCGATTGCTCGCGGCGTCGAGTTGCTGCTGGCCATCCAGCGTCCGCAAGGCGCCTGGGGCGGTCCGCAGAAGACCAAGGGGCTCAACATCTACGCGCCGGCGCCGGGGGCGCACCTGGCTTTTCGCACGGGAGTGACGTCGCTGGCCGTCATGGCGCTGCTGGAGGCGCGGCCGCACGTTCCCGCGGCGCAGCAGCCCGCCGTCGACGCCGCCGTGGACCGCGGCCAGCAATGGCTGCTGGGAGAATCGGCCGCGCTGCGGCGGGCGACCGGCGACGCCTTGTACAACGTGTGGGGCCACAGCTACGCCCTGCACGCACTGACTCCGCTGCACGCCCGCGCGGCCGGCCAGCCGGAATTGCAGGCCCGACTGGCCGCGCTGGCCGAGTACCACGTCGATCGGCTGCGGCGGTACAACTTCCTCAACGGCGGCTGGGGCTACTACAACTTCGAAGCCCTGACGCAGACGCCCACGGGCAGCCCCAACAGTTTCACCACCGCCACCTGCCTGATCGCGCTGAAGGAGGCCGAGAAGCTCGGCGTGCACTATCCGCCCGCGCTGGTCGAAAAAGCCCTGCGCTCGCTGGTGCGGCAACGACTGCCCGACCACTCCTTCGCCTACGGCGAGTACCTGCGGCTGGAGCCGCGGATGGACATCAACCGACCGGCAGGCAGCCTGGGGCGGACGCAGGTTTGCAACCTGGCGCTGCGGCTCTACGACGAGGGAGGGGTGAACGACGCGGTGATCGCGACGTGGCTCAATCGCCTGATTGCGCGCAACGGCTGGTTGAGCATCGGCCGTAAACGTCCGATCCCCCACGAATCGCACTTTGGCGTGGCGGGGTATTTCTTCTACTACGGGCATTGGTACGCCGCGCTGTGCATCGACGTGCTGCCGGCGGCGGAGCGCGCACCGTTCCAGGACCAGCTGGCGAAGATCCTGCTGCCGCTGCAGGAACAAGACGGCAGCTGGTGGGATTACCCGCTGTACGACTACCACCAGACGTGGGGAACGGCGATGGCCGTGTCGTCGCTCGTGCACTGCCTGCACGACTGACGTGCGCCGCCGTCGCCGCGACGGCCTCGCGGGCCTCTCCGCCCCCGGGCGGGCGAATTCTCGGCCCCCGCACAGGCGGCCTCTCCGGCCTGCTCGCAGGCCGCCCCTCGGCCCCGTCGCGGGCCAGCCTCCGCGGGAGCGGAGACGTCGCGAAAACGCGCCGCCAAGGGTCGGCGGCGTGGCGAAAAGGCGTCGTCCCGGCGCGGCGAAAACTTGACCCGATCGGCCGATTTCTGCCGCGGCCGGTTGTGACGACCTCGCGGCGCGCAAACCCGCCGGGGCGAACCTGGCGGAACCGAGCCGCGGAGCAATGTGACCTAGTCTTAGCTTGGCAGGAGAACTTCTCGCCGCGTTCGCGTCCCGACGGGACGCACGTCGGAGGGACGTTCCGGCGATACGGACGTCCCGCGACCCTGTCCGAACGCTCCCCTGCCGCCGCGCTGCCGCGCACGGCACGCGTTCGCCGCGGTGGGCCTCCGGCCCGCGGCGCCGGACAACCGGCGCCTGCGGCTCAGGCGGCCGACGCGCACCCCATGCCCGCCCCCCTCGCTGCATTTCCCCCTGGCGCCCCTCCCGCCGCAACCACTACCACGACTCGCCTGGAACCTCGGGTACGCCCATGGGCTTTCTGAAGAAGTTCTTCCGCAACGTGTTCGACGAGGAGGTCGCGGTCCGCGGATCCAGCAGTTTCGAGACGCTGAGCGAAGAGCAGCTCGAGGCGCATCTGTGCGTCGCGCGGTACGGCAGCTTCCTGCTGAGCGAAGCGGTACGGCCGGCCTACGACCTCGAGGTGGTGCCGTCCTGCGGTTTCCGCCACGACACGTACCGCGACGAGAACTCGCGGCAAAACGTCCCCGTGCTCATGGCGGCGGCTTCCCGCGACGAACTGTTCTCGACCTTCATGGAGTTGATCGAGCCCCTCGGCCCCGCCGTCGACGTGGTGCTCGAAACCAGCCACAACTACGGCTCGATCGGCCATCAGGACCTGTATCGCGAACACATCGACATGCCGATTCTCCAGAGCATTCTCTGGGATTTCGAGGACCTGCTGGTCAACGACGGCTGCACCGGCATCGCCGTGCTCAACCCCGCCGTGCCGCAGGAAGTCCAGTTCGACGAGCACAAGCTGCTGATCGTCTACGGCTGGCAGCTGGAGGCCTACGAGCGGACGCTCGTCGACTGCGGACTGCCCTGCCGGGAAGAGATGCGGTTCATCACCGAAGCCGAGCACGTCCACTCCACCAACGAGCGCTACGCCCAGCAGTTCGAGGAACTGAAAATGCGGCTGGGCATCGACGGCGACTACTAACCGCCCCCGGGAGACCGCCCCGCGGCGCATTTCTCCGCCGCGCCGGGCGGCGCGCCGGGCGGCGCGCACGACGCGGTGCGGCGCGCGGCGTTCCCGCGCCGGTCGCGGCGGTTCGACCGGCGGCGACGCGGCCCGTCGTTCTTCGCCGAGCGGCCGGGACCGGCCGGCGGGCCTGCCAAGCCCAGCCGGCAGGCAAGCCGTCGCCCTCCGCGACGCGGGCGGGCCCCCGCGGCGTCGCCGGCCTCTCGCGAGATCGCGGGCCTGAACCCGCCAACCCGGCGCCGGGCCGCCATTTGGCCTTGTCCTGGACGCGCGGGATCGCGATGATCCGCCCCCCCGGGCGGCAGATCGGGCGGGGTCGTGCGGCGGATCTCCGCCCCCCCGCCCTGGCCCTGTCGCCCTCGCAGGAGCGCGAGCTTTGGCGCCTCCCCGCCGCAATCCGAATCCGGCCCGAGACCGCCAGGCGGGGAGGTGGTTCGTGCTGGCGTGGCTGGCGTGCTGCGGCTGCCACGGGCCGTTCGCAGGAGGGGCGACGGAGGGCGACGTCCCCGCGGCGGGGCCAGCCGACGGTCCGCCCCCCGAGAGCGTGGCCTACGTGCCGGTGGAGAACGTCGACTGGACGTGGGAACAGATCGCCGACGTGGTGGACGACTATTTCCGCATCGAGCGCGAGCGTCAGGTGCAGGCGGTCGGCGGCGTGATCACCGAGGGGCGAATCGACGTCTTCCCGCAACTGGGGGCGACGGCGCTGGAACCCCATCGGGCCGATTCGGTGGGCGCCTACAACTGCTGGGAGAGCACGCTGCAAACGATTCGCCGTCGCGGGACGTTCACCGTCGTGCCGGAGGGGACGGGCTGGGCGGTGCGGGCGGTCATCTACAAAGACCTGGAAGACCTTCCCCGACCGGAGCATGCGACGGCCGGGGGCGCGACTTTCCGCAACGACGATTCGTTGCCGACGCGCAGCGACAACGACGTGAGCCGCACGCAGCTCTCCAACGCCTGGATCGAGTTGGGCCGCGACGTGGCGGCCGAGCGGCAAATCCTCGAGGAGATTCGGGCCCGCGTCACGGGGTCGGCTGGGCCGCCGTAACGGGCGCGCCGAGCGGCGGGGCGGGCCGGGCCGGCGTCTCCTGCCAGACGGGAAGCCGCACGGTGAACGCCGTTCCTTTGCCGACGGCGCTTTCGACGCGGATCCGGCCCTGGTGGGCTTGCACGATGTCGCGGCACGTCGACAGCCCGACTCCGGTGCCCCCTTTGCCGGTGGCGTCGGGGCCTTTCTTGGTCGTGTAGTAGCGTTCGAAGATCAGCGGCAGCTTGTCGCGGGCAATGCCTTCGCCCGTGTCGCGGACGGTCAGATCGACGCAGCCGTGCTGCGGATCGTGGGCGATCCGCACCAGCAGTTCGCCTCCGCCGGGCATGGCCTGGCGGGCGTTGGTCATCAGATTCAGCAGGACCTGTTGGATCTGGTTGCCGATCGCCCGGACGGCGGGAGCCGGTTGGAAGTCGCGCACGACCGCGACGCGGTATTTCTGCATCTCGCGTTCGAGCAGCACCAGCGACTCTTCGACCAGCGGGGCGAGCGCCGTGGGGGCGAATTCCAGGGAGCGGTTGCGGGCCATCCCCAGCACGCTGTTGGTGATCCGCTCGGCGCGCTGTGCGGCGCACAGAATCTTGTCGAGCGCCTTGTCGCGGGTCGCGGCGTCGGCGTGCCGCAGCCCGAGCTTCGCGTAGTTGATGATGGTCATCAGCACGTTGTTGAACTCGTGGGCCGTGGTGCCCGCCAGTTCGCCGAGAGCCGCCATCCGCTGGGCCAGAGCCAGCTCCCGCTGGAGCGCTTCGATCTGGGCGCGCTCGTCGGAGGGCGCCGTGCCGCTGCGCGTCATGAGAATCTCCAAGCTAGCGTCGCCCGGCCAGACGCCGGGCGGGCAGGGACAAGACGAACCGTCCTGTGGTATCGACGAATTCGCCTGGGCGACTCAACCCGTTCGCAGTACAATTCCGCCCCCTCGCGACGGAACGCGGGATCGCCCTTTGCCGAGCGCCTGCCATGCACGACGCACGACTGCTAGCTGAAGCCGTGGAGATTGCCCGCCGCCTGGGATTCCGGGTGCGGGAGGACGTGCTCGAGGGGGCGGGGGGCGGGCACTGCTGCTATCACGGTCAGAAGTGGCTCTTCCTGGACGCCACGCAGTCGGACGAGGAGCAGCTGAACGACGTGCTGGACGCCCTCCGCGCCGAGCCGGCGGTGGGAGGGCTGGCCATCTCGCCCCCGCTCGCCCAGCGGCTGCGGGTCAGCCGGGCGGCGTGAGGCTGCCGCGGTAGAGTCGGCGACGCTCGATGTAGTCGCCGACGGCGGGGGGGGTCAGTGCGCGCCACGGCTGGCCCGCGGCGATCCGACGACGGATGTCGGAACTGCTGATCGGCACGGGCGGCATCTCCAATCGGGCCGCGGCCGCGGCCTCCAGACGCTCGGGCGTCGCCAGGCCGTGCAGCGGCGCGAGATCGGCCAGGGGGTGCCCGGGGCGGCCGGCGATGAGCGGGGTCGCCAGTTCGAGCACGCGGCGGACTTTGCGCCAGCGGGGCAAGTCGACGACCGAATCGGCGCCGACGACGAGAAACAGTTCGGCCTCCGGCGTGCGCGCGCGGAGCGCTTCGAGCGTCTGGTAGGTGTAGCTCACGCCGCCGCGATCGATTTCCAACGCATCGACGGCCAGTCCCGGCCGGCCCTCGATGGCCAGCCGCAGCATGGCCAGGCGATCGGCGTCGCTGGCCCGCGGTCCGTGGGGCTTCAGCGGTTGGCACGCGGCAGGGATCAGCAGCACGCGGTGCAGGTCGAGTTGCCGCTGCGCGGCGGCGGCCAGTTGCAAGTGGCCCCAGTGCACCGGGTCGAAACTTCCGCCGAATACGCCCAGTCGCATGGCTGCCGTCCGCGAGTCGCTTGTGAGATGCCGCGTTTCGGTGCTATCGTAACAGCCCCCGCGGCGGGCCTCCAAGCGTCGCCGCGGCACTCCCGGTCCCCTGCGGCAACCTCTCATGGCGCAGCGTCAACAGAGCCTCTTCGACTCGGCGCCGGAAGACGACGCGGCGGGCGGCCGGGGGGCGGCGCCCTGGGAGGCCGACGCCGCCGACCTGCGGCGGATCGCGTCGGTGGTGCTCACCAGCGGGCCCGACCGCGTCTTCGACTACGAGGTGCCCGAGGCGCTGGCCGACTCCCGGCACGCGGCGCACTACGTCGAGCCGGGGCGCCGGGTGCAAATTCCGTTCGGCCGGGGCGACCGCCTGCGGCTGGCGTACTGCGTGGAGGTCGCCACGAAGAGCGCCGGCGGCCGGCGGTTGAAGGCGATCGCCAGCGTGGTGGACGGCGAGAGCCTGCTCGCGCCGGCGATGCTGCGGCTCACGCAGTGGCTCGCCGCAACCTACCTCTGCCCTTGGGGCCAGGTGCTCGAGGCCGTGTTGCCGGCCGGCGTCCGCGGACAGGCCGGGACGCGGGAGGTGTTGCTGCTGTCGGCGTCGAAGGAAGCAGCCCGGGGCCGGCCGGGCGAGGGGCCGCGGTCATTGCAGCAACGCCGCGCGCTGGAGGTGCTGCGGGCCAGCCCGAGCCCGCTGCCGATCGGCGCCTTGGCCGCGCAAGCCGCCTGCACGGAGGGGCCGATCCGCGCGCTGGTGCGGGCGGGCTGGGTCGAGGCGCGGAAAGTGCGCATTGACGGCGGCGAAGCGGACGACGCGACGCCTCCTCGGGAGCCGCCGCTGCCTCTCAACCCGGACCAGCAGGCGGCCCTGGCCGAGGTGCTCCAAGCGCTCGAGCGCGGGGGTCCGCACGGCTTCGTGCTGCACGGAGTGACCGGCAGCGGCAAGACCGAGGTCTACCTGCAGGCGATCGAGCGGGTGGTGAGCTTCGGGCGGCAGGCGATCGTGCTGGTGCCGGAAATCAGCCTCACGCCGCAGACGGTGCGGCGGTTCCGGGCGCGGTTCGCGCGCGTGGCGGTGCTGCACAGCCGGTTGACCGACGTGGAGCGGCATCGCTACTGGCGGCGGATCGCGCGGGGCGAGGTCGACGTGGTGGTGGGAGCCCGCAGCGCGGTCTTCGCGCCGACGCCCCACTTGGGCCTGCTCCTCGTCGACGAGGAGCACGAGGCGAGTTTCAAGCAGGATTCGGCTCCGCGGTACCACGCGCGCGACGTCGCCTGGCAGCGCGCGCAGTCCGAGGGCGTTCCGCTGGTGCTGGGGAGTGCGACGCCGTCGCTGGAGGCGTGGCAGCGCTGCGCGGAAGGGGAGTTCGTTCGGCTGTCGCTGCCGCGGCGCGTGCTGGATCTTCCCCTGCCCGACGTGGTGACCGTCGATCTCCGCACGCCGGGCGCCGCGGGCACGCGCCGCGGCTCGCTCAGCCGCCCGCTGGTGCAGGCGATGCACGCGGCGCTGCGCGACGGGGGACAGGTGATGCTGCTGCTGAACCGCCGCGGCTTTTCCACGCACATCCAGTGCCCGGCGTGCGGCTTCGTGCTGCAGTGCCGGCACTGCGCGCTGTCGCTCACCTTCCATCGCGAGCAATCCGCGGCCGTCTGCCACTACTGCGACTACCAGTGCGCGCCGCCGCAGGATTGTCCCGACTGCCGCTCGCCGGCGATTCGCTACTGGGGCGCGGGCACGCAGCGGTTGGAGGCGGAGATTCGCGCGCGGTTTCCGGACGCGACGGCGGCCCGCATGGATACCGACTCGATGCGCGGTCGCGGCAGCCACGACGAGGTGCTGGAGGCGTTTCGCCGCGGCGAAATCCAGATCCTGCTCGGCACCCAGATGATCGCCAAGGGGCTCGACTTCCCCAACGTGACGCTGGTCGGCGTGGTGCAGGCCGACACCGCCCTGCATCTGGCCGACTTCCGCGCCGCCGAACGCACCTTCCAACTCGTCGCGCAGGTCGCGGGCCGCACCGGTCGCGGACAGCGCGGCGGACGCGTGATCGTGCAGACGCTCAGCCCCGACCATCCGGCCATCGCGGCCGCGGCGCGGCACGACTACCTCCGCTTCGCGGGGCACGAAATGGCCCTCCGCAAGGCGGCCGGCTATCCCCCGCTGGGGCGGCTGGCGCGGTTCGTGGTGCGGGGGCCGCAGGAGGCGACGGCACGGGAGTCGGCGGCGCGGGGTGCCGAACTGCTCCGCGCCGCGTGCGGCGACGCGACGGCGCTGCGCGTGCTGGGGCCGGGCCCCGCCCCCATTCCGCGACTGCGGGGAGAGTACCGTTTCCACGTGCAGATCCAGTCGACCGACGGCAGTCCGCTGCAGGAGGTGCTGCGGCGCGGCACGGCCGACTTCCAGCCGCCCGAGGGCGTCTCCTGGTCGATCGACGTCGATCCGTGGGACATGCTGTAGGGGGCGGCCCGCGCCGCGCGGCGACGGGGGCGGCGGGCGGCCGCCGCCGGGACGCTCGACCGCTCGGGCACTCTGGCCTCGCCCGCCGCCGCCGGGCTTCGTAGAATAGCGGCGCGTCGGCGTCTGCCTGACGCGCGTCGGCCGCCGCGGCAGGGCGCTGGTTGCCGCTTCCCGTCGCCGATCGGCCGGTCGTCGGCCGCTGGCCGGGCGGGTGCGCTGCGGATCTTCCGCTCGGGCTGCCAAATCTCATGAGCTACCGCACGCTGAAACGCGCTCTGGGCGAGACCAACCTGGAGCGCAAGTGCCGCATGCTGTTCGGCGCCTGCCTGCTGGTGCTGATCACGGCGAGCTTCTGGTGGTACGGCAAGCAGACCGAGAAGATCGTCACCGACACCAACCGGCGGGTGGCGGCGGAACTGGTCAAGAAGCGGCTGCTGCTGATCCATAAAGACGTCTTCGAGACCAAGACGCTCGACGAATCGCCGCGGATTCGCGAGGTGAACGAAAAGCTCGCCCAATGGCTGGTCAAGGGGAGCACGCGGGTCGAGCTGGACCACCTGCTCCCGAAGAACGCGCAAGGGATCCGGCAGCCGCAGGACGACTTCGAGTGGGAGCTGATGCAGCATTGGATGCGGGTCTCCGAAGACCTGCGGACCGACGCCGACATCGACGCCCTGGACGGCCTGGACGACTACGAGCGGAAGTCGCAAAAGCTGTGGGCCCAGCGGCCGATCACCAAGACGATCGCCGAAACCCGGGAGGTCCCC
>Ga0169931_10014208_pt1 | contig 10801 bp, 7 predicted proteins | sample Kivu_15m_20L_FD_129675 | JGI IMG/M metagenome (GOLD analysis project Ga0169931, IMG submission 129675) | Freshwater microbial communities from Lake Kivu, Western Province, Rwanda to study Microbial Dark Matter (Phase II) - Kivu_15m_20L... | ecosystem: Environmental > Aquatic > Freshwater > Lake ... | reverse complement strand
GGCCGATCTGGCTCGGTGCCGACGGATGCTCGCGCGGCCCGCACTGGAGCTGAATCCGCCGCCGCTGGTTACCGGCGACGATCTCATCAGGCTGGGCATACCGCGCAGCAAGGCGTATCAGCGGCTATTGCAGGCGGCTCGTGATGCGCAGCTCGATGGGTTGATCCAGACGAAGGCCCAGGCGCTGGAACTTGTTAAGCGATTACTAAACGAGTAGGTGTTTGGGAGGTTGGCAAGCGATGCCGGACCTGGAGTTTGTATTGGCGCTTGTTTCACGCTGGCTGCACATCCTGGCGGCGATCACGGCGGTTGGCGGAACGATCTTTGCCCGGGCGGTCGTGTTTCCGGCGTTGGCCCCGCTACCGGACGATGAGCGCGCCCGGCTGCATGCGGCGCTGCGTGAGCGGTGGGCCACGATCGTCAAGGCGGCGATCGGCTTTCTGTTAGTAAGCGGCCTTTACAACTTCATGATGACGGTGACGCAATACAAAGTGCCGCCCTGGTACCACATGGTGTTTGGCGTCAAGTTTCTGCTGGCCCTGAGCATTTTCGCGATTGCCAGCCTGCTGATCGGAAAGTCGCCGGCTTCCCAGGCAGTGCGGGCTCGCGCACCCCTCTGGTTGAACCTGAACATCGCCTTGGCAGTCGCGGTGGTGTGCCTGTCGGGCGTGCTGCGGACGGCCGAGAAGACGCCCAAACCGCCTGCCGGCGAGCCGCTCGCGATGCCGGCCCCAAACTAGCCGGCTATGGAACGGAACCTTTGCAGGAGCGACGCAACTTAATTACGCTAGACGTAAGGTGCATAACGGCTTGTCTGAAGGCGAGCCTGGCAATTCACGGTGGGCTGTCGCCGAACGGTCCGCGGGGCGTCTATGAATCCCAATGAACGAGCCCTGGATATCCTGCAGAAAGCGCGCGACGCGCTTTGCACGCGACTGACCGAGCGGATTCTCGACTCCGAGCAGGAGATTGCCGAGGATGCGGAGGGCAGTTCGTACCTCAGTGAGATCGAAGCGATCTATGAGCAGCTTGGCGGGCGGCTCGCGCATCTGAACGCGATGCTCGCCAATCTGCCGCCCGCCCAGATCCAGCCAGCCGCCGAACCAACGACGGAAACGGCCAGCGAAGTCGTCTACGCCGATCTGGCGTCGGGCACATCGGCGACATTCGACATCGAAATCGCCGCTCCTCCGCCGCTGTTGGGGCTGCCGGCACCGCCAACGCGCGAGGAATCGGAAGGCTGGTCGCTAACGGTAGGATTGGGACGCGTGGTGCAAGCGACGCGCACCGACGATCTGGTCGAAGCCGCTCATTTGATTTCTGAAGTGTTCGACCTCCGGCCGAGCCAGGCGCGTCGTGCGGCCGCGGCCTTCCAGCGGCAGCTCTGTCGCTTTCCAGACCTTGCGCGGCGGCTCGAACAGTTTGGCATGGAGTTTCGCGAACTCAACGAGTACGCTGCGGCCACGCTGTTGGGCGAATGTTTTGAATTCCAGGCAATTGACGCGCTGCTGCTCGTGCGTTCGATGAGGCAGCAACGACTTCCCGGGATTGACTGAGCTAACTGGCTGAAGAGTCTGTCTGACAAATCTGACTGGGCCAAAGGATTACGCACTTGGACAAGAAGGCGAAAAAGAAGCAGGATGTATTGCGGCAGCGACTGCAGAAGCTGCAGCAGCAATTGGCCGGAGCGCGCAAGCAGATGGACGATCCCGACGAGGTCGTCAGGCTCGAAAAAGATATCGCGAGCGCCAAGGCCGAGCTCGACAAGTTGGGCTGATTCTTCTCGTGGTCGGGTAAATTGCGACTTACGGCTTGGCAGCCACGCGGTGCCCCGGCGGCTGATGGAATACGCCGATCTCGGTGCCACCATCGCCGTTCCAGTCGCCGACTACCGGCGTGTCGTTCGGCCCACCCAATTCAACCACCATGTCATCGTCATCGATGACGCCGTTGTGGTTCGTGTCGAGATACCACAGACCGTCACGGTACACGCCGATTTCGTCGACGCCGTCGCCGTCGAAGTCGCCCGCCACCGGAATGTCGCCGTGCTGGCCAAACTGATGCTTGGCGTCGTTGTCGCCGCTGCGGCCGTTGCCGTTCGTGTCGCGGCGCCACATGCCGTCGCGGAACACCGCAATCGTGTGGATGCCGTCGCCGTTCCAGTCGCCCACGATCGGATGGTCGCCCGGCGTGCCATAGAGGAACACGTGGTCGATTAGGTCGCTGCGGGGGGTGCCGTCTTCCGTGCGTTTCAAAGTCCGCTTGCCGATCGCTGCCTGATGTTGCGGCCGGGGAATGTTCTTGTGCTTGTCAGTAATCGGGTTGTGCGGGTCGGGCATGCCCGGATCGTGCGCGATCGCTCGCGGGTCGCCGCTCCAGGCTGGGCCGTAGATGCCGATGTCCGTCTTGGCGTCTCCGTCCCAGTCGCCGGTCACGGGGCGATCGCCGTGATGGCCGAGCTTGGCCCACAGATCTCCCTTATCCCAGACACCGTTATCGTTCAGATCGATGAACCAGAAGCCGTCCTTGAAGACGCCGATCTCGAACTTGCCGTCGCCATTGAAGTCACCAGCAATCGGGTAGGCGTTCTTCATGCCGAACTTCATCTTCCGTTTGGATGTCGGATCGGAAGGGTCCATGACGGTCCACTCGACTTCGTCCATCTGGGCGTCTGACCACTTGATCAGGTCTTCCGGCTTCATGCTCGTGAGCTGGACACCGTCGTCGCCCACGATGCCGCGCGGGTAACCGGCATCGACGACGCTCAAGTGCCAGGTATACATGCCGCCGCCGGCGCGGGTCAGGATCGGCGCTTGCAGGAACGGATTCAGCGGTGTGAGATACGGCACCTGGGGTGGCGCTAGCGGGAAGAAACCCGGAATCGCCAGCGGGTCAGGTGGCGCAGGACGCGGCGGCAGGATGATCTGCGGGGTCGCGGGGACGACCGTCGTAACGACGCTGAAGTTGTTGTTCATCGAGTGCTCGCCAACACCCAGCTTGATGCTGAGCAGTGCATCCACCGGAGTCTCGACGAGCGCCGCGAGGATTGCCGGATCGGTCGGTACCAACGGACTGACGACGATACCGCCGGTTGTGCCGGGTGTGTTGATGCCCGGGTAGTATCCTTCCGGACGAATCTCGTAGACGGCGTAGGTTCCCGGCGGCAGACCGACGAATTCGTAGTAGCCGCCGGCGTCGGTCACGGTCCAGATCGGCTGATCGGCCGCATAGTAGCCCCCTAACGCTGCGGAGCCGAGGATCGGCTGCCCGGTAACTCCATCGCGGAGGCTCACCACCACGCCAGGCAGCAAAATGTCATCCGGAGTGAGTAAACCGTCTTTTACGGCCAACACGTCAGGCACATCGCCTTCGTTCTCGACGGGAATCGCGGGACCGTCCTGGAAGACGTGGCCCGAGAGCTTCGCAGGTGGGATTTCGCAGAAGTTGTACTCCACCGCGTTCAAGCCCGCGATCAGCACGATGTTCGAGATGAAGTTAGCCGTGACATCACCGCCGGCCGAGCCCGAGAACGTGCCGCCGTTGAAGTATTCGATCGGCTGAATCTCGCGGACCGAGTATTTACCCGGAGCGAGCTTGTCGAACAAGTAGGTTCCGTCGGCGCCAGTCACCCGCGTTGCAATGACGTTGCCATTCTCGTCGAGCAGTTCGACCGTCACGCCAGCCAACGGAGGATTCTCGGGATTCTCGCAATCACCGGTGGTGTTGACATGCACCTTGCCAGCGATGCTCGCCGGAGGCAGTTCGCCAAAGTTGTAATCCTCGCCGTGCGAGCCGGGTGTCAACACGACGCCCGAAATATAGTCGCCGGGGTTGTTGGCAACACCGCCCTTGTTGCCGGGCGTGTCGAGGCCGTCGAAATACTCCTGCGGCTGCATTTCCTTAACGCCGTAGGTGCCGGGCCGCAAGTTAACAAAGCAGTACTTACCGTTGGCGTCGGTGGTTACGGTCACGCCGAGGAGGTTACCGTTGGCGTCGGTCAGATGCACGGTGACGCCCGCGATGCCCGCCTCTCCGGCTTCCTTGATACCGTTGTTGTTCCAATCGACGTAAACGTAACCGCAAAGCTTTGCGGGCGGAATTTCGCAGAAGTCGTAGTTCACGGCGTCAATGCCGCTCGTGAGCACGATGCTGCTGATCAGGTCGTCCGTGACCACGCCACCCTGAGAGCCCGCCTTTTCACCACCGTCGAAGTAGCCTTCCGGCGTGTACTCGCGGATCGAGTATGTGCCCGGGGGAAGAGCGTCGAACTTATAGTATCCGTTTGCGTCGGTCGTGCGCGTGCCGATGACCTGCCCTGCGGAGTTGAGCAACTCGATTTTGACGCCAGCCAGCGGCGGATTATTGGGATCTCCACAGTCGCCGGAGTAGTTGGCCCGCACGTGCCCGCTGATGCTCACGGGCAGCAGTTCGCCAAAGTTGTAGTTCACGGCGACCGTTCCACCGATGAGCACCGCGCCGGAGATCAAATCGCCGGGGTTCACGGCGCTGCCGCCAGCGCTGCCCGCCGTGTCGAGACCGTCGAGGTAACCGGCGGGCTGAATTTCGGCCACGCCGTAGGTGCCGGGACGCAGACCTGTGAACTCATAGTAACCCAGGGCGTTGGTCGTGGTGGTCGCGCCGGTGGGCTGGCCGTTTCCGTCGCGCAGGATGAGCGTCGTGCCGGGGATGGGTGCTTCGCCGGGATCCTTGATCCCGTTGTTGTTCATGTCGACGTAGACGTAGCCCGAGATGCTGGCGGGCGGAATCTCGCAGAAGTCGTAGTTGACGGCGTTGGTACCGCTAGTGAGCACGATATTCGAGACGATGTCGCTGCCCTTGGTACCGCCTGCCGACCCGACGAACGTGGCGCCGCTGAAGTATCCGAGCGGCTGCTCCTCCCGGACACTGTACGTACCAGGTCGCAGGTTTGTGAATTTGTACTTGCCGTCCGCGCCGGTAATGGCTGTGGCGATCACGGTACCGCCTGCATCAAGCAGGTGGATAGTCACGCCGGCGAGCGGCGGATTCTCGGGATTCTCGCAGTCACCCGTGTTATTGACATGCACTTTGCCGGCGATGCTGACGGGCAGGAACTCGGCGAAGTCATTGCGGACGCTGTTTTCGCCGCCCAGCAGGTTGATCTGGCTGAGAATGTCCGCGTTGGTGACGACGCCGCGCGTTTGTCCGTTAACCTTACCGGGAGTCGAACCAACGCTCTGGTAGCCGGTAGGCTGCGTTTCGACGACTCGGTAGGTGCCGATATCGAGATCATCGAATTTGTAGCGCCCCTGCGTGTCGGTGACTGTCGTCAACCCAGTGGCGACGTAGTTAGCGCCCTCCAGCCGCAATAACGCGAGCTGAACGCCGCCGATCCCAGTATCGCCCGAGTCCTGCTGATTGTTCAGGTTGTGGTCGAGGTAGACCACGCCCGAGAGGCTGTTCGGCAGCGCTTGCTGTTTGAGCAAGTCGATTGCGCCGGCGGTCATATCGGAGAAGTCGGTTTGCGTCGAGTAGCGATCCGGCGGTAGACCCAGATTCAGTTTGGCCTGCTGCTGGGCAGTGGAGAAATTCTGGTTATAAGCATCCCAGTACTGGGTGTGGGACGTGATGTCATAGTAGTGCGGCGCTTTGAACGTGGCATACATGTGCGAGCGCTGGAACTCACCGCCTTCGGCCACGGCATTCACGTCCACCGTATTGCCGCTTACGTACTGGAACTCGTCGACGTCGATGCTGATTAGCAGCGTTTCGCCGGCATCGAAGCCTTCCAGATTGATGACAAGTTTCATCCCGCCGTCAGACACCTGAAAGCTTGTAACCGTGAAGCCATTGCTGGAGACGACTTTGAATGGGTTCGACCTGAACACCCCGTAGCCGCCGGGCGCGGTGTCGAAGAACACGTCGCCCGAGGAGATGCCGTCCCCGGCCTTGTCGCCATCGATCACGATCTGTGTGAGTTGCGTGCCCGGGGCGCCACCTTGGAACGTGAATTCGAGCAGGTTTGGCTGGGCGTCGTCGCCGGCTGCCTGTTCGTAGTAGACGCTGCCGACGAGCAGATCGGCCGCCATCATGGCGCGGCTTTCGCACTCTTCGTACCGACAGATGCGGCGCGCGCGACGCTTGGTATGCGGCTCGTCAAAGCGGGCGTTTCCGAGCCAGGAGCCTAGGCGCGAAATCGTATGTAGCAGGCCCACGGCGATTCTCCTTAATCGACTAACCTCTGCCCCGTTCCATCAGGCGCATGTGCCGCGCGTATTCCCAAGTTGTCTTACCGAACGCGAACGTCCAACTGATTCTCGGCCGTATTTCGCGTGCCGCCCGGTTCGTCAAGCCGCCAGACGCGGATCGTCGTGTCGAAGCTGCCCGAGATGATCGTGCGGCTGTCAGGGTCGAAGGCCAATGCGGCCACCGAACCGGTGTGACCCACGAGTGCTTCGGTTTCGGACTCCGATTGCCAGTTCCAGACCCGGATTACGTTGTCGCTTCCACCGGTAGCGATCAAATCTTCGCCACAGATGACCATCGACAGCAGTTTGCCCGACTGGCAATGCACTTTTTTGACCAGCTGACCATTGGTTGCGTCCCACACGCTGAGTTGGCGGTTCTCACCGGTCGACACCAGCTTGTCACCCGCTGGCAGCCAGCCCAGGGCTCGCAGTCGACCGACACCGGTCGAAGTGATTTCCAGATCGACGACTCCGGTCGTCAGCGACCAGACCACGACCTTGCCATTGCGGCCCGCAGCGGCCAGGCGTGAACCATCGGGTGAGAACGCGATGGCTCGCAGATCAGAATCGGGTCCCACGAGCTTGCCTTTGGCCGACCTGGATTCAAGGTCAAAGAGATGAACGTCTGCATGAAAGCCGACGGCAGCGAGATGTTTACCATCAGGACTCACCGCGATCGCATAAACCACGTGCGGTAGTTTGACGAGTTCTGCCAGCTTCTCGCCTGTCGAGGCATTCCACAGCGCGATCCGGCCATCGTCGCCGGCCGAGACAAGCGTTTGTCCATCAGGAAGGAATGTGAGGGCGCGAACCCAGTCGCCGTGGGCATTCAGTTTATGCCGCAGGCGGCCGTCCGTGGTGTTCCAGATGCGCACCACGTGGTCGTCACCGGCGGTTGCCAGGTGCACGCCGCCGGAAGCGACGGCGACAGCGGTAATCACGGGCGGTCTGCGGCGAGGTTCGCTCTGACTGGGCTGGATCGTCTCGGTCGGTGCAAGCACCGTCGGTTCCTGCGCGCTAGCAGACGCACTGCCTACTACCAATGAGCAGGCAAAGACCGCAAACAGTGTCACGTGACGCATAGTCGACCTCGAAGGCGAACCATCCTTGTTCAGTCCGTCCACCTGCTGGCAGACGGCCCTCGCCGTGCAGGCACCCGCGACGCGCGCAGCGCGAAGGTACCTCAACATTCGGTATCGGTTGGATTGTGAGCACAACCCAAGCACAAGACGCGGTCCGCGGCGGAGCGCACCGGCGAAGCACGAGGCAAGGAAAGGTGGGCAGAGTTTACTGGCGCGGAGTTCGCCGCCGAGCACTCACTGGCAGCTGGCGCTGAGTATCCAGGCGTGCTAGCTTGGGCGGGCTATCGCTTCTCGATGGGCACGTAGTCGCGAATGTGCGGTCCCGTGTAGATCTGTCGGGGACGGCCGATTCGCTTGTTGGGCGACTCGTGCATCTCCTTCCAATGGGCGATCCAGCCTGGCAGACGTCCGATGGCAAACAGGACCGTGAACATCTGGACCGGAATGCCCATCGCGCGGTAAATCACGCCGCTGTAGAAGTCGACGTTGGGATACAACTTGCGCTCAATGAAGTAAGAATCGTTAAGCGCCACTTGTTCAAGCTGTTTGGCGATCTCGAAGATCGGATCGTCGATCGAAAGCTTGGCCAGCAGCTTATCGCAGGTCCGCTTGATGATCGTGGCCCGCGGGTCGTAGTTTTTGTAAACGCGGTGGCCGAAGCCCATCAAGCGGAAGCCGCTATTGCGGTCCTTGGCTTTGGCGACGTATTTCTCGACATTGCCGCCGTCCGCCCGGATTTGCTCGAGCATCTCGACACAGGCCTGGTTGGCGCCACCGTGCAGGGGGCCCCACAGCGCGCCGATGCCGGCCGAGATCGACGCGAAAAGATTGGCGTCGCTGGAGCCCACCATCCGGACCGTTGATGTGCTGCAGTTCTGCTCGTGGTCGGCATGTACGATCAACAGCAAGTTAAGTGCTTCGACGAAATCTGGGTCAATGTGATACGGCTCGCTGGGCACCGAAAACATCATCTGCAGAAAGTTCTCACAGTAGGTGAGGTCGTTCTGCGGGTAGATGAACGGCTGGCCGATCGACTTCTTGTAGGCGTACGCCGCGATGGTGGGGAGCTTCGCGATCAGTCGGTGGATGGAAATCTCGACCTGCTTCTCGTCTCGCGGATTAAGTGAATCCTGATAGAACGTCGATAGCGCGCCGACCACCGAGCTTAGGATGGCCATCGGGTGGGCATCGCGCGGGAAGCCGTTATAGAACGACCGCATATCCTCGTGCAGCATTGTGTGTCTGCGGAGCGAGGAGCGGAATCGGTCGAGCTGTTCGGAGGTGGGCAATTCGCCGTAAATCAGCAAGTAGCTCGTTTCGATGAAGTCGCAACGCTCGGCGATGGTCTCGATCGGGTAGCCGCGGTAGCGAAGGATGCCTTTCTCGCCATCCAGGTACGTGATCGCACTGGTGGTGGCGCCGGTATTGACGTAGCCTTCGTCGAGTGTGATGTGGCCGGTTTCCGCCCGGAGCTTGGAGATGTCGACGGCGCGTTCGTTCTCGGTACCGACGACAACCGGCAACTCGATCTGACGCTCTCCGATTTGCAGTTTGGCGACCTCGCCCATCGAGGCTTTCCTTTCTGACACGTCGTGCACGTTAAAACTTTGCGGGTAGCTACCGCTGAAGGACCCGCAGCGAGCGGAGCCAGGCAGCGAAGCCCCCAGTTTACCGGCAACAGTGCCCGGACACAATCAGTCGCGGGACGCGTGAGAGGCGCGGGCGTGCGCGAAAAGGAGAATTTCTGCGAGAGGCAAAAGAGTTTGCGGAGAAGTATTTCGCAAAGGTAAGGCTATCGCGCAGTTTTGCTTCTAGTGGATCGGCAATGCCGATTGTGCGGCGACGAGATGCATGACGCGCTATCGCATAAATGCGTCGGGTTGCGCGGCAGTCGACTCGTCAAAGACACTCCAAACAGGCGTCTTTTTGCGAAGCGATTCGATGTATTCCTTCTTTCGCTCAGCTTCTCCACCGCTTTGCAGGGCCAGCTTGATCTCCGGCTGCACATCGGCGAACGACGCTGGCTTCGTTTCATTGCGTTCGACAACGCGAATGATGTGGCAGCCTTCCTCGTCCTGTAGAATGCGGCTCATCGCGCCAACCGGCAAACTGAACAGGGCCTGATCGAGCACTTGAGATCGCAGACTGCCTTGGGTTACCCAGTCGTGGGCGCCCCCCTGCTCTGCCGCATATTCCTGGGAATGGGCTTTGGCCACTTCGGTGAATGGCACTTTGCGGACCAGGGCATCGTCTCCCCAGCGAGCGAGCGCCGCGATCGCCTCGGGCCGCGAGCTAAAGTTCTCCCACTTGGCCGTGATCTGTTCCCAGCGAGCCTGCGCCGGCGTGTCCCACTGCGCAGAGTGCTTCTGAAAATAGGTCAGCATCTGATCGTGGGTAGGATCTTTCTTCTCCGTCTTCACGGCCTGACTGAGCCAGCCACTTGCCAGGCTCTGCTCGACAAACAGCGCGCGTTGCGACTCGATTGATCCACCGAGCTCGCGGAGCTTGTTTTCCAGTTCAATGATGCTGCTCGCCCCGTATTCGATCTGCAACTGCTTCAGATACTCGCTGTTGAAGTGGTCGCGGATCTTCTTCTCGTTTTCGTCAAGCGCTTTCTTGTCGGCGGACGACCGTACCTCGGCGATCAACAGCTTCGTGTCGATCATCTGCTGCAACGCCTGCTTCATGTAATTCTTCTGAGCTCGCTGGATCTCCCGCTGCCGGTCCTCGGGCGGAAGGGCGTTGAATTGTTCGTTGTCCTTTACGGCGCTCAGGATGGCCCGATTGATCATCGGCAGCATCTCGCAGGCCTGTACCCGTTCGGCGCCGACGCGGGCGATGATCTCGGCGGGGTCGTAAGGAGGATCCGCAGGCGATGTCTTGGCGGTCGTCGGACTGGACGTCATCGCTGTCAGCGGAGCGCCTGTCGAGGGCAACGGAGTTGCGCCGGGGACTGCGGTGGGTTGACCGCCGGGCCAGGCATCCGGCCGTACTGGCCGAGACGGCATGGTTGGCGGTGCGCTGGGATAGCCGCTAGTGACTCCGGGCACGATGGCAGCCGGCGCCGCAGCGGGCGTCAACGTCGTGGGGTCGCCGAAGCCAGGGTCCGCAAATGGCTGCGCGAATGAGGTGTTTGCGGCGGCGAGGCTGCCTCCCACGACGATAAACGCACAGCATAATGACGACTTGCGCATGTGTTTGGCCACCACAATTTCGCCAGGCAACTCGAACGCGAGGCTCAAGTCACCTCGGACGCGGTTCGGAAGGATGTTCCAGTTACGATCGACAAGACGTGAGCCGGGCATCAAATACGCTGCCTCGGCAGTGTACTCGGATCCTGGCGGGGCGGGAGTATATGGGCCCCTCACGCGGGTTGCAACAGCGATTGCACGATCGCAATGACCTGTTCGCCGCCGAGTTGCCCCTTGGGAAGCGGAAGGTAGGCGCTGGCGTCATCCACAATCCGCAGCTTGCCAGATTTGCGACTGAGCT
>Ga0169931_10014206_pt1 | contig 10802 bp, 11 predicted proteins | sample Kivu_15m_20L_FD_129675 | JGI IMG/M metagenome (GOLD analysis project Ga0169931, IMG submission 129675) | Freshwater microbial communities from Lake Kivu, Western Province, Rwanda to study Microbial Dark Matter (Phase II) - Kivu_15m_20L... | ecosystem: Environmental > Aquatic > Freshwater > Lake... | reverse complement strand
TTGGCATCCACTCCGGCATCATCGAAGCAAGGATCGACGGCGCCACGACGCGATGCTGCCACGCGACTGGTTCGCCAGTGTCGCTCACCGCAAACTCCACCTGGTGCAGACTCCACGGTCGATAGAAGTCGTGCTGAAAATCGTCCTCGCGGGAGAACAGCATTTGCACCGGGTGGCTCACGCCGAGTGCCACATGCACGGCTTCAGCAACGTAATCCTGATTGATGCGTCGACCAAAACCTCCGCCAAGCAGAGTCTGATGCACCGTGATCTTGTCACGGGAGAAACCAGTGATTTGCTCAGCAACGTCGCGTGCCAGAGAAGGGGATTGGGTGGGAGCCCAAATCTCACAGCGACCATCTTGTACGACAGCGGTGCAATTTTGCGGTTCCAGTGTGATGTGTGCGAGCCACGGTGTTTCGTAAACGACGCTGGCCTTGCGCGTTGCACCAGCGAGTGCCTTTGCGGCGTCGCCGTCGTCACGACAGGATTTGCCGGGACTCGCGAGGAGTTTCTCAGCATCCGCACGAATGCTTGCACTGGAAACCTCGCGTCGAGGCCCCTCATCCCATTCAACCTTTACGGAACTTGCAGCTTTGCGGGCGAGAAAGTAGTTGTCGGCAACCACGGCGACGCCAGAGGGAACGGCGAAAATTTTGGTCACTCCCGGCAGCGCCGATGCGGCCAGGCCGTCAAACGTCTTGAGCTTGCCGCCAAACACCGGACAGCGAAGAACCACAGCAGTCTTCATGCCTGGCAATCTGACGTCGATCCCGAACTGTGCCGTACCCGTCACCTTGGCTGCGTTCTCGAGTCTTGATTGATCCTTACCGAGGATTCGCCATTCTGCTGCTGGCTTCAGCACTGGTTTTGGCACCCGCTGGCGTGCGGCTTCCGTTGCGAGATCGCCGTATGTGGCTCGATTCTTCCCATCGCGGGTCGAAACTTCGCCGAGTGAGGCGACACATTGATCTGGCGCAACCTTCCATCGCGCGGCTCCGGCTGCGATGAGCATCTGTCGCGCGACCGATCCGACCTCACGCAACGGCTTGAATGCACCCCGCACACTCGTGCTGCCACCCGTGAGTTGGAGACCAGCCAGATCCGGGTTGCCGAATTCCTTCCCCGGACCTGCGAGTTTGATCGTGAGCTGCGCCGGATCGACTTCAAGTTCTTCGGCGATGAGCATGGCGAGTGATGTGATGACACCCTGACCCATTTCTGTGCGGTCGACGATGAAGTGCATCGTGTTGTCCGGTTTGATCTCAAGCCAGGCGTTCGGTCGAAACGCGCCGTCGGATTCAGTGCCGGAGGCGAGAGCCGTGTTTCCGGAGAAGATTTTCCCGGCGAGTGTGTCAACGCCGAGCACAAGACCTGCAGCACCAGCCGCAAGCGTGAAGGTTCGCCGGGACATCGCAGTGGAAGACGACGCGTTCTCTGGATGATTGGTCTCAGCGCTCACCTTGCACCTCCTTCGTTTCAGCCCCGGCTGTCAGTCGTTCCGCAGCAAGACGGATCGCAGCGCGAACCCTTGGGTAGGTTGCGCAGCGGCAGAGGTTGCCGCTCATCGCAGCATCAATGTCTGCATCGGTTGGTTCGGCATTGTCCGCCAGGAGTGCCGTTGCGGCCATGATCTGCCCGCTCTGGCAGTAACCGCACTGCGCAACATTGAGTTCGATCCAGGCCTGCTGCACCACACTGGGGCTTGCCGGTGTACCGAGAGCCTCAATGGTCGTCACCTTCTGTCCCGAAATCGCAGATACGGGCAGGACGCACGAGCGCACCGCAGATCCGTTCAGGTGCACCGTGCAGGCGCCGCATAGTGCCTTGCCACAACCGAACTTCGTGCCCGTGAGCCCGGGGTGGTCGCGAATGAACCAAAGCAGCGGTGTCTCCGGGTCCCCGGCGAATTCCACGGGACGATCATTGAGCGTGAACGCAATCATGGGACGCTCCATCAAGTGAGGCTGACGGGCAGATCAATTTGTAAAGCGATTATTGATCGTCACATAACCAAAGATACTGCGTTGCCATCGGTCGCCCCCTCCTCGCCAGGGGTCCCCGCGAACCGGTGAGCGGGGTAACAAGTACTGTCTCGTCGGGGGCTCCTCGGCGCCTTGTCTCTTCACTTATGTGACAATCAATAACTGTCGGTAAGTTTCGCATGAGCCGCGGCAATGGTCGAGCGGACCGATGCGGCGAAGGTCTCGAGGCTTTGGGAAGGGTCGTCTGCGATCATCGGCAGGACCTGGACCCGGACGGTGGCTGCGCGCGGAACGGCCGAGCCCTTTTTCAGAAGTGCGCCAGCCCCCTTGAGCACGATGGGGAGAATCGGAACTCCCGTGTCGCGGGCGAGCTTGAATGCTCCGATTTTGAATGGTCGCAGTTCGGCAGTTTCGCTGCGGGTGCCCTCGGGGAAGAAGAACATCGAGAATCCACTCAGGATGCGCTCCTTGCTGTCACGCAGTGCGGTTTGATGCGAGCTTCGCTCGCCGCGATGAATCGGAATGTAGCCGGCCCGTCGCATGGCATGACCAACGAGCGGAATGCGAAAGATGCTTTCCTTGCCCAGCCAACGAAACTGCATACCAAGGAAATAGATGACCCAGATGTCGGTCATGCTTTCGTGATTGGCGACAATCACACACGGCTGGTTTGCCGGTGGGATGTTTTCCGTGCCGCTCACTTCGACCCGCCATCCGGGAATGAGCGCAAAAATCGTGCGACTCCACCATCCGGCAATGGCGTGTGGGATGCGTCCGTCGCGCTTGCCACGAATCCAGTCGAGAGGAATGAGAACGAAGATCACGGAGTAGGCGATCGTGGTGATGAGCAGAAGTACCGAAGCGAACCACGCGGCTTTGACCATGCTGATCACTTTGTCAAACATCAGCGTGGCACCGATTGCGAGGATTTTGGTGTTGCTGCCTGCGATGTCAGCCCACGGATCACGTGTGCGGCAATGAATCTGGCGACCTTGCTCTTGCCTTCAATCGCGTCTGGCTTCATCGAAGGCGCAAACTGACCTGGCTTATCGGGAGAGTAGATCATTGCGCGGTGACGCGTCTCATCCACATCAGCGAGCGCGTTGAGCACCATCATGCTCAGCCCATAACCGGGAATGTATTTCGACGCCCATGACTGTGCACTCGTCGTCGTCAGATCGGATTCAAGCTTGAACCCAACCTTGATCCCGGACCGCGGGTTGATCCCGGCGATGATTTTGGGCGTTGCAATCATGTCGACCCGGAAATCTTTCACGCTTGAGCTGATCTTTCCGCTGGTGCGCTGCGCCGGTACGAAGTCAAGAACCGATGCCGCAAGCACTGCAGCCTCTGCGTCAGCCGCGAGAGCTGCCTGGCCGGCGGCTTCGAGCTCAGCGTTTGTCGTGATGCGCACGATCTGGGATGCGACGCGCGGCAGCACGCGAGCTGAGCCGGCGACCACGCGAGTCAGAATCCCCTGTCGATAGAGCTCTTCGGCCGTGAGCGATCCCAACGCGCCCGATGAGTAATTCGAAAAATAGCGGACATCGTCCACGTAACCGCGAGTCGACCCGAGGGTCACGAGTGCGGCGCGTGCCGCGGAGTTGCGCCGCTTGCGATTGATCACGTGCGCGCATTCATCAGCGAGCACGGCTGGATCGGGAAATTTGCGTTTGCCCTCTTCAAGACGCGGCTCAAGAAGGTTCAGCCACTGGCCGATCTTCGCGAGGTTTTCGCGCACGCCCGGCGAATCGGCGAGCGAGTCGTGCATGTTCGGGACAAGGAGCACCGGTTTTCCGGCGCCCAGTGCGGATGCGATCAAGGCGGACGCTGGTGAGTCGGTCATGCCGCCAGCGATTTTGGCGATCATCGCGGCAGATGCTGGGGCGATGATGCAGGCATCTGCCGTCGCAATGTGCGAAGCGTCGCCAGCAAAGCCATCGCGGACGGGAGCTGCAGCGGCCCAACCAAGTGCAGTTGGCGTGACGAACTGTTTTGCACCCCGGGTGAGCCAGGGCGTGACGGTTGCCCCGAGGCGACGGAGTGCGCGCACGAAGCGAACACTTTCAACGGCGCCGATTGAGCCACAGACGATGAGGTCGAGGGTCAAACCGGTGAGAGCATCGGAGACAGGTTCAACGTCGAGATCGGAGGCGCGCACGTGTGGCGGCCTCAGGCTTTCGCAGCCCTGGCGGCCCGTGCCTTCTGCATCGCAACTTCGTTCGCGTTCGGTCGGTCGAGCGGGAGGTCTGCAACCGTGGTGCCTTTGGCACGAACGAGGTTTTTGCGCTTGGAACCGCTGGTGATCATTTTGCGGTCACGGATGCGCATGAGTTTGGTGGTCTTCGATGTCATGACAGGCCTCGTAGATGGCTGGTGGCGAAAACTGAACTTGCGCTTCTACCTGAACTGACCCTCGCCTGCAACTCAGAAACCAGCCCGGAGGGGTCACAAAGCAGCGGCATTGATTGGGGAAATCGCGGTGGTATGATGCTCCCTTGCTACGTCCTTCGAATGTCCTTCAACGAATCCGCAAAGGAAGATGCCATGCGCCCAGTTCAATCGGTCCGTACCCGGGTCCTTACCTCGCTGATTGCGATGAGTTGTATCGCCACAGGCACGCAACTTTCGGCGCAAACGGGCGTGGATGAGGAGGCGGAAGCCGCCGCCGCCGCTTCTGACGGAGTTCCACCAGGCGCTGGACGCGGAAACTACGTGAAGCCGGTAGACCCGGATATTGTTGAGCCAAAGCGCCATTCCGGGGCGTTTGTGGGCCTCGGTGCGGCATTTGGACAGGCGCGCTCCACGGACGGTGGTTCTGGCGACGTGTCCTTTCGCGTTGGCATTGAACCGGGATTTCAGATGGGTACCGGCAGCTGGTCACGACTCGAGGTAGGTGCCGAGCTCTACTCGGGACGGATCGGGTTTCGTGCCGGTACAGGTGATGAAAGCTACAAGGCGAAGATGCCCATCGGGCTCGGTTTGATGCCCAAGATCGGCTACGGCTACAGCCTTGGATCAGACCTCTATGCAGTCTGGAAGCTCGGCGTTGGTCCGGTCATGGCGAAGTTCTCGGGTGATCGCACGGACGGCGCGGAACTCGAAGCTGACGACACGCTTTGGGGAATCGCCGGGCAGATCGGGGCCCAGCTGGCCTTTCCGGCCACTGACATGCTCGCGTTCATGATCGGCCTTGACCTCACGCACTATCAGTTCGACCTTGGCACGCTCAAAGTCCGCGCCGATGGAGCGTCGGAAACCAAAGTGGAAGGACGCTCGGTCATTGTGAACGCGACAAACGCTTCCGTTGGGATGCGCATGAAATTCTAGGGCGTGTCCTCATTCTGTTTCAGGCTCGATCGAGTCTTTTTGCAGGTCGCTGCGTCATCCGCGAAAAATCTGTGCTCGACGTACCTTTTGGTACGCCTGCGCAGATTTTCCACGCCATCCTTGCGCTGCTGCAAAAATCCAACGATCTCGCTGATCTAAAACCGAATGAGGACACGCCCTAGTCGTTTGAATTTTGATCGATTTGGCTGGACAACGAGGCGATTACGTCCCGTTCAAGTTTTCGAGGATGAAATAGCACGGCAGCGGATCATCTTTTCTGATGAGCTTTGAGCCGTGGGTTACCGCGCGAAAACCGAATCGCAGGAACAGCTTTTGCGCCAGGTCCATGGCTGGCGTCGTCTCGAGATATAGACTGCGGTAGCCAAGGCTTCGCGCCTCATCGATTGAGCGATGCAGAATTCTTGCACCGATGCCCAGTCCTCGCCAGTGCGCGTCGAGAACCAGATCCCGCAACTCGCCAATACCTTCCTCCGGCGACAGACCGTGGAGCGGGCCGATGCCGACACCGCCGATGATTGCACCGGTCGAGCGATCCCGTGCGACCACGAAGCATTTTCCCGGTCCCGATATCGATCCAGGGATTCCTTCAAGTCTGCGGAAGGTCGATGCCAATACGGTTCCGGCTTCTTCAAATCCAGCTAGATTGCGCTGAATCAGGGTGACAATCGCGGATTCTTCTCCGGGACCGAGTACCTCCATCACCACGTGATCAATGCCGGGGCGTTGTGCCGCGCCGTACTTGTGCGCATTGCTCTCGCCGCCAGTTCCGGGCGGGTGAAAGGTTTCAAGCAGCTCGAGGTCGGTCGTCCTGTTGACCATGGATTTTTTCCTGCATTGAGTCTGGTCGTTCGCAGTCAACGAAGAGGCGAAAGGCAACGCGGGAATGGCCAACCGTTGTGGTGACCAGCGTCGATTCTTTCGTTTCAGGCGTTGTGCTGAGGCGGACTTTAAGCACAAAGTCCGCGTGACAGCAAATCGAAATATCCAGTGATACCCGGGGACTTCTGCCGGGAGTTCAGCTGTCGAACTTTTCCACGATCAGATCGGCGTAGCCGTCGAGGTTGCCGAAATACTCGCGCAGGTTGAACGTGTCGTCGAACCATTCGCGCATCGCGTCGGATTCGCCCTGCTTCGCCTTCTTCGCGTATTGGGGATGCGTCGACGTGAACTCGATCATGCGCGTGACGACGCCGGCTGAGCGTGGCTCGCTGGCGGGATGTTTCTCGCGCAGGTAGCGCATCGCGAAATACATGAGCACCGGGTCGAGCTGCTCGGCAAGTTTCGCCGCCTGCTCGTGAGTCCTGGTGCCGTCCTCGATGCCCTTGATGAAGTCAGCGAAGCAATCGCGAAGATTCATGATGCGGTGGTCCTTGTGCCGAAGCTGGTTGTGCCCGATCTCGTTCCCGGGTGTGATCCGACCATTGTAGCCGAATTCCTGGCGCAGAACGCTTCGAATCTCGCGATTGTACTATTTTTTTGCTGGTCGCGCCGTCTTCGGTCGGGACGGGCTGCTGGGCCTGATCCCTGAAGGTTTTCAGCGGAACGATCCGGCCGGAACGTAACCGAGCGGGTGGAGATGGTGGGGATACTGTGACTCGAACACAGGACCTCTGCAATGTGAATGCAGCGCTCTAACCAACTGAGCTATATCCCCGCTTCGGCGAAGCAGGGGTTGTACACAACCGCGGACGCAATTGGCAAGGGAGGCTTGCAAATTCCCACTGGAGGGGTAAAACCCCATTCTTGCAAAACAAAGTTTGAACCCATGGACCGCTTGATCGCGGTTCTGTTGTCGGAGCGGATGATGATCAAGACCTCGTGGATGCGCGCCCTGGTGATTAGTGTTGTGGCAGTTGGCAGTGGATTTGTTGGCGGAGCCGCGTTCGGCGCTGATGTCAGCATGGTCTCGGGGCTCTATCGGAGCGAGGAATGGAAGGCTGGCGGTCGCGATGCTGGCGGCAAGTCTGAGATCGCGTTTGCCGGTCGTTATCACGACGACCTTTCGACCCATGTCGGTTGGTTCGCGATGGCTGGCCTCAACTTCAAGTCCTACGATGCGGCCGACGGCGGTACGGCTCCGGATAACTCAACGGGAATCGGCCTTGGTGGCGGGATGCGCCTCTACTTTTCGCCATTCGGACACAGCGCGGTGCCGTATGTTGCCGGAAGCGCTCGCTATATGAATGACAAGGACACGAGCTACGACGGCGACGCTGGTGGCTTCCGTGAAGAGACGACCAGCGGTCTGTTCTACTCGGGTGCGGTTGGACTTCGCATCGGTCTCAACGAAGATTTTTTCATGGAGCTCGAATCTCAGTTCTTCGACAGCGCATTGTACGCAACGGTAAAGACCGAGCGCACATCGACCACCACGACCGGTGGCACGCCCACCACGACCAAGACCGACGAAGAAACGACTCGCACCGAGCTGTTTGCCGATACCGGTGGAGCAGTTCTTGGTCGCGCAACGTTCGCGCTCGGCATGAAGCTCTAAAGTTCAGATTCCTGATCGGGAATCTGATTTCGATAGAATCAGCATCAGTACTGAAGCAACCCTATTTTGTGAGGCCTTTCGGAATTCATTATGCGTAAACGTACCAATCGCCCGCCCCGCAAGCGCAACAAGTCGGCCCGTTACCGCGCCGCCAAGAAGATCGCCAACCTTCGCAAGAAGGCAAAGAGCCCGCACGGAAAGCGCGCCAAGAAGAAGTACTCTTGATCAGCTGAGATAATCTGCTTCGGGTCATCGCCCGAGGCAGATGCCAATCGCTTCCGCCGCGCGGATGGCGTCCGACGTGAGCGGAACGCCCACCGGGTTTCGTCGAAAGTCTTCATAGCGGACGTCGGTGACTCGCCCGGCTTTGAAGCAGGCGACGCGTCCGTGTTTCTTCGCGACGGCCAAATCGACCGCATGTACCCCGAGAGCAGTGGCAAGGATCCGATCCGCAGCGGTCGGCGGGCCACCGCGTTGAATGTGGCCAAGCACCGTCACGCGGGTTTGCACGCCGGTACGCTGATGCAGCTGACCGGCGACCTCATCGCCGATTCCGCCAAGATGCACCGAGCCGCTCGCCGACGTACGAAAGTGCGGCTTCTTGCCCTTTTCGAATGCGCCCTCGGCGGCGACGACGACCGCGAATTTTCGCCCGTCCTTCTGACGCGACGCAATTTTTGCGGTCAGGGCCTCCCACGTGAACGGGATCTCCGGCAGCAAGATGATGTGCGCACCACCCGCAATTCCGGCATGCAGTGCGATGTAGCCCGCGTCGCGTCCCATCACTTCAACCACCATGATGCGGTCATGCGCTTCGGCGGTTGATTGCAGACGCGACACGGCGTCTGCGGCAACATCTACGGCAGTGAGGAAACCAACACTCAGGTCCGTCGGCCCAAAATCATTGTCGATCGTCTTCGGAATGCCGATGACCGGCAGTCCCATGGCATGGATCTGCGACGCCATTCCCTGCGTTCCGTCGCCGCCGACGACGATAAGGGCGTCGAGTCCGAGACTGGCAAAACCTGCTTTTATCTGATTTCTGGCAGCCGCACCGCCGTCTGGTCCCTTGAACGGGCTGCCCTTGTTGGACGTGCCGAGAATCGTTCCGCCGCGTTCCAGAATTCCTGCGACATCTCGTGGTGTGACTGTCCGAGTTCGCGGCGGTGACTCGAAAAGTCCATCGAAGCTGTCCTCAATGCCAATCACGGTCGCGCCGAGGTTTCCCGTCGCGTATTTGACGACGGCCCGGATCACGGCGTTGAGGCCCGGGCAGTCGCCGCCTCCGGTGCACAGTCCAAGCTTCATGGCGTGGGGTTCTCCGCTGCAATTTTTGCCCTGAGCGTGGCGGTTGCAAGGTTCCGAAATCTCTGCACTGCAGCTCCACTCCTGGCATTTCACCAAAGGTCTTTCCCGGATGATCCCTCATGAATTGAGGAAAAAGCACCGAGGACTCTCACTGATAATCTGTATTCATGTCGAACCTATAGAGCAATCAGCCCGAAGGCCATCAGGAATTTACCACTGCGGTTTGATGGGCTGCTCTCAAGCTTGTGAACGAGTGACGATCGCATGTCAGCCAACGCGAATCTCCCAACCAAGATCCTCATCGTCGATGACGATCCGGCGATCGCGCAGGGTCTGGAAGAACCGCTTGGTCGCTACAAGATCGCAGTGCTGAAGGCGACGACACTCGAGACAGCCTATTACCAGTTCAATCAGCATCGACTCGACGTTGTCGTCGTCGAGTCAGGATTTGCGCCCCTCAGCGGACTTGCTCTCATCCAGAAGTGGCGAAACCACGACGTTGTTGAGAAGCGTGCAACGGCGTTCATCGTCACAACCGGGACGCAGCGTACTCCGGCTGAAGATGGCCTGATTCGCGAGTTGGGTGATCTTGAGGTCATCGCCAAGCCGTTCAATGCCATCAATATCCTCCCGTACCTGTCGCGTGGCCTTGGGGCAAAACAACGCGCGCTCGCCTTCGATGAGATGAAGAGCAGGCTGGTCGAGCCGTGGGTGAAGCACGGCAACCTCGACAAGGCCGTCGAACAAGTTCAGAAGAAGGTCACCGAGATCGGCCCAAAGGCGATGTACCTGCTTTACGATCTTTATGAGAAGGCGGGGAAATACGATCAGGCACTTGGGATCGTCGATCAGGTGCTCGACCGCGATACCAACAACATTGCACTGATCAGCGCGAAAGCCCGCCTGTACATGCGGACCGGGAAGATCGCAGAGGCGAGAGACCTGTTTGAACGTGCCGACAAAGTCGCGCCCGACAATATCGAACGAATCAATGAGATGGTCGGCCTCTATCTGAGAGTGAGGGAGCCGGATGCGAGCGTGCGCAAGATGAAGGAGCTCATCGCGCTGACGCCCGAGAATCCAGACTTGAAGTTCGAGATGTTCTCCAAACTCTACGATCACGGTTTCGACTCACATGCGGTTGAATTCGGACGTGCGACCAGCAAGCCGATGGAGATCGTGCGGCACTACAACAACAAGGGCGTTTTGCTGAGCAAGTCGGGAAACAGTGCGGGCGCGGTGACCGAGTACCAGCGCGCACTGCAGTTCTTTCCGAAGTTCAAGGAAAACTATCGAATTTTATACAACATCGCTCTGGCCAAGTCGGCGCTCAAGACTCCCGACGCAGTGCGCGAAGCGATCCTCTGTCTTGAGCAATGCCTGCAGCTCGAACCCGAGTTCGACAAGGCGAAGAAGGCTCTCGAAACGTTGACAAAGCTGGCAACCCCAAAGAAGGCCGTCTGACGATTCGATGAATTGCCGCGCGATGCGGCACCCGATTCGCGAATCTTTGCTTCCTCGTCCTCCGAGGGCTACCGCACTATAAATCGCGGCCCGTAAGGCATTTGCGGCTGGAGCTCATCAGTCACGATAGCGGTCATGGCCTACCCGCCTGGCAGAAACGTCGGCGCTCGGGCACGGTGCCCTCCGCGGATGCCTGCACG
>Ga0169931_10014205_pt1 | contig 10802 bp, 5 predicted proteins | sample Kivu_15m_20L_FD_129675 | JGI IMG/M metagenome (GOLD analysis project Ga0169931, IMG submission 129675) | Freshwater microbial communities from Lake Kivu, Western Province, Rwanda to study Microbial Dark Matter (Phase II) - Kivu_15m_20L... | ecosystem: Environmental > Aquatic > Freshwater > Lake ... | reverse complement strand
GTTGGTCAAGAAGGCATTGTAGAGATTGGGATTGAGAAAATCAGAGTCGGGGGTGGCCAATTCGGTCCGCATCAGCACCGCCATAAAGCCCCCCACCAGGTAAAAAATGAAGGAGGTAACCAGATACTGGATGCCAATCACCTTATGGTCCACATTAAAGGTGAAGTAGTCATACCACTTCCATTTGTCCGGATGACCATGGCCAGGAGTGGCCATGGGGGCGTTGAGTTGCAGGTCTGCTTGGGCCATAGGAGTATGTCAAAAGAAAAACAAAAAGAACTTTTACTATTGGTTAGGCTGGTTAGCCCGACCCAGAGATTTAGAATTTCCGATCAGGGCGGTGTTAAGCAGCTCAAGCTGGCCTCAACTCACCGACGGGGGGTGGGGGTAAATCCAGGTGGGTGGCCAGGCGATCCAGGTAACTCCCCTGGTCCTTGATGGGTACACTGGCCAGGGTGGTCTCCGGCCCTGGAGCCTGGGCCAGTCGACTATTCACCCAGGCCCCATAGTCCTCGAGGGAATGGACAATTACCTGGGTACGCATAGCCCCATGATAGGCGCCGCAGAGCTCGGCGCAGACCACCGGATAGGTGCCTTCCCGGGTGGCCACAAACCGTAGCTCCGCCGGCTGCCCCGGCAGGGCATCCTGCTTGAGGCGAAACTGGGGCACCCAGAAGGAGTGGATGACGTCCTGGGCCTCGACCAACAGCTGCACATCCTGACCCACCGGCACGTGCAGTTCACCATCCACAATGCCGGTGTCCGGGTAACGAAAGATCCAGGCATACTGCATACCGGTCACGTTTACGGTTAGATCCGGAACCCTATTTTCCCCCTGGGGAGCGGCCCCAAAGCCGTAAACCTGGGGGTCACGCTGGGGTTCTCCCTCGGCCGCCGCCAGCAGGGGGACAGGGGTATCGACCATGGTTGCCATAGCTCCATGGGGAGCCGCCGCCACCAAGGTGCCCTGGTGGTGGTGACCACCCGGAGAAAACCCACCCATGTCTTGAAATACTAAAACGCTGTAAAGGCCTAGACCCACCACGATAATGGCGGGAATAGCCGTCCAAAAGGCCTCCAGAGGAAGGTTACCCTCAATCGGTAGACCATCCCCCTCATCCCCAGGGCGTCGCCGAAAGCGGATCAGGGAGTAGATAATTGCCCCCTGCACCACGATGAAGAGGGCTGTGCCAATGGTGACCATGACGTTAAAGAGATCATCCACCAAGGGGGCCTGCTCGGAGGCCTGCTCAGGCAGGAAATGATTATTTTGTCCAAACCAAAGACTAATTAGGGTGACGGCTATACCGATGACCAGGGTCCAAAACGGGGCAGGAATTTGTTGCATAACCAGTCTCCACCAGGCAAGGGTCAGGCCTGTTATTGCTATTACCCATCACAAACTAGCTCCAGAGCTTTGCAGGTGTCCCTGCCCTAACCCTGGCGTTTATCTCCCTGTATCCTAAAACCCAAGTTGGCGAGAGCTTAGAAAACTTTTGATTTACTTTAGAGGTGACCGGTATAACTATAGGAATTGCTCGCTGGTCAGTGGGTCCCCGAGGGTCTTGGGTCTGGTGGCCAGTAGTTTAGGATAGACGTTAACTAAGGCAATCAAGGCCAGCGGTCATCAGGTAGGCAGGCCTTGGAGTTCTGAGCTCTGACAGTCTGGTTTTTTTAATAGGTTTTTAATGCTTTTTCTTAACATTGTGATGGCCAGTTTCCTCGATTTGGGCAAGTTAAGCCCATGTCCCTCAGCAATGCCGTGCATCGAGTCAGGTGGTTTTCCTCCTTACCATGCCGATTCAGGGCTCACCAGGGTTTGACTTGCCGCCGTTGGCCTACAGGGTTGCGCTATGACCACATCTCCCCATACGATCACCAGCTTACTAAGGTGCGGAGAAGAGTATCTGGCTCGGGCAGAGTTCGCCCAGGCCCTTGAGCTTTTGACCGCCACTCAAAGCCTGGCTGAAAAGACTAATGACCTGGGCGCCCTCCTCCAGATACTACCGCCCCTGATAACCATTTACCTGGATCAGGGAGTCGCTGAACAGGCCATTGAACTTGCGAAACGGACCTTGTGCCTCAGCCTCGAAGCCCAAAACTCCAGCGCCAGCACCATCTGTCATCGGCAGTTAGCCAGGCTCTATCGAGCCCAGGGTAAGTTTGAAACCGCCCTGGAACATCTAGAGGCAGCCCTGGCCCTGCAGCCCAGCTCCACCGTCGACCAAGCAATGCTAGGGAAGCCTGCCCTAGCTGCCCTGCCACCCCGGTCTTGGCCAGATTACCAGGCCCTGCAGGTGCCCATGTTATTTCGCCAAATCGTCGAGCAGGCCCATATCGGCGTAGCGATTTTTCAAGAAGGACGGATTGTTTACTGCAACCGCTGCTTTCAACGGTGGATCGGTTACCCAGGCAAGACTCTGGACTCTGGGGTATCCGACCTGACCCGATCAGCCGTGGATTCATCTCCAGTTAGCTACCAACCGATTCGGTTAGAGCGAATTCTGCCCGGAATAGACTATCGATCCTTGCTAGCCTGTCACTGGCCACCCGCCATGGGGGATCAAACCCCTGGCCTGTGCCGCAGTGAACGGCAACTCAACTGTCAAAATGGGGTGATCATGGAGGTGGAATTCTACGCATCGGTGATTGACTTTAACGACCGTCCAGCAGTCCTCACCTTCATGCGGGATATCACCGAGCGCAAGCAGATGGAACACCACCTAAAGGACTCGGAAGCCCGCTACCGTAGCCTGTTTGATCATGTCCCCATGGGCCTCTGTCGGTTGAGTCCGGAGGGCCAGCTGTTGGATGCTAACCCCGCCCTGGTGGGGATGTTTGGGTTTAGCGATCGCACCGCCTTCTTAGCCGCCAATCCCCTCCAGCAATCCACCGCTAGCCAAGCCTGGCAAACCTGTCTAAACCAGGTTAGCCCCCTCAAACAGTGTGAGTTAAACCTCTGCCGTCAGGATGGACGCAACCTCTGGGTGAGGGTAATTGCCCGAGCCGTTACCGAGGTTGATAGCCAGGTGATTTACTACGAAGGGGCCATTGAAGATATTACCGAGATTCGAGCTGCCCAGGCCGCTCTGGAAGAACTTGCCATTCGCGACTCCCTCACCCATATCTACAACCGTCGCCATTTTCTTGAGGTGACTAAGCGGGAAATCGCCCGGGCCAGCCGCTTCAACCACGCCACCAGTCTGCTGCTGATTGATATTGATCACTTCAAAGCAGTCAATGATACCCACGGCCATCTGGTGGGGGATCAGGTGCTGCGTGATGTGGTCCTACGGCTTAAGGAAAACCTTCGCCAGAGTGACATCCTAGCCCGCTACGGCGGTGAGGAATTTATTGTGCTAATGCCAGAAACCAATGCCATCCAAGCCTGGTACGGCGCGGAACGACTCCGCCGGGTAGTGGGGGATAGGCCCTTCACCATCGGCAAGGACAACCTGGCGGTGACCATCAGTGTGGGGGTCACCAGTTGGTTACCCTGCCTATCGCTACCCCCCCTAGAGAGCCTGGTGGATCAGGCAGACCAGGCCCTCTATCGGGCTAAGCAAAACGGACGCGACCGCACCGAGACTCTCCTGGTCCAGCCCCCTCTACCACTGCAGACTAAATCCTCTAGCCCAGTCGGTCTAGCCTAACTGGCAATGTACCCATGCATGGAAGCCTTGCGACGCCGTAGGTGCTTCAGGGCCTGTTGCTCTAGCTGGCGCACCCGTTCGCGGCTAATATTCATGCGGGTTCCCACCTTTGCCAGGGAAAGCTCATTACCGTCCTCCAGGCCATAGCGGAGGGAAATCACCTCCTTTTGCTGAGGGGTAAGCTCTGAGAGCAAGTTGCGAATGTCTTGCTTCAGGGCTTCCTGGGCGGTAAAAGTTTCAGGAGAAATACCATCATCCTCCAGGAGTTCCTGGAGCTCCGTGTCTTGATTATCACCAATCCGAACATCCAGGGAAATGGGTTGGCGGGACATCACCAAAAACTCCCGAATTTGCCTGGGATCAAGCTCTAGCTCCTGGCCAATTTCAGTGGCGTTGGGGCTGCGCCCTAGTTTTTGGGAAAGCTCCCGCTGCACCCGCTTAATCTTGTTGAGCTTCTCGGTGATATGGATGGGCAGACGAATGGTACGGGCCTGCTGGGCAATGGCTCGGGTAATGGCCTGGCGAATCCACCAGTAGGCGTAGGTGGAAAATTTATACCCCTTAGTGGGGTCAAATTTTTCCACACCCCGTTCTAGGCCCAGGGTACCTTCCTGGATCAGATCCAAAAATTCCAGGTTGCGTTTCTGATATTTCTTGGCGATCGCCACCACCAACCGCAGGTTAGCCTCAATCATCTTACGCTTGGCCCGCTCGCCCAGCTGCAGCTGGCGGTCTAATTGCTCTACCGACAGGTGGGCTGCCTCAGCCCATTCAGTCAGGGTCGGTGATCGATCCAAAGTGGCCATCAGTTTATCCTTGACTTCCAGCAGCAGCATGTAGGCCTGCACCTGCTTGCCAAAGAGAATTTCCTCTTCGTGGGTCAGCAGGGGCACTCGTCCAATCTCGTGCAGATAGGTGCGAACAGCATCCACACTATAATGGGGTTTGACACTGGGTATGCGGGTTTTGGCGTTAGACATAGGGGACTCACCTCCATTGACAATGCTGATGCCACCGTTCACCAAGGCTAGGTGCTGAACGAATGGGAAATCGAAACCTACCCTGAGGAAACAGGACTGAGGCTTACAAAACTAACGGAATAATTACCCCTTAGCTAGCCTTTGACCGGGGAAAGTGGGGATGGAGTAGATAGATGCCTGGCTTTGGCAGGATCGGAGGGCAACCCCAAAAAAATGTTTTCCTCCCGTGGAGTGGAGGCTGCGTCCGCATAAACCAAAAACTTCGTAGCTGATGACCATCTGATTACCCTCCCAGGGTAGGTCAATATTTCTAACCCGTAAAGCCTTTTCAGACTTCGTAACGTTTAATGTAATGACGCCCCCAACAACAATTTTGTTTCTGAAGGATTGGGATTGCTAGCAGTCAATGATCAACTCTGGCGATTTATTATGAAAAAGTGGACGTCTTTGATCTGCATCGAATGCTTCAATTGTTCAGGTCTGGCGAGCCTAAGGATCGGTTCATCAAGTCTGAGGAATAATCCTATTATCTAGGCTGATCCTGGGTTTAGCATTAGGGCTTACCCCAGGGGAAAACCGTACACAGCGCTACTGTTCTACCAGCTCCCGAAACCACTGACTACTCCAAAAGCCATCAAAGGCAGGGTCAGTGCGGGCCTCCTCGCGATAATCAGGGTCGAGGCGCACAGCCTGCTGCAGAGACTCAAGGGCGACATCGGTCTGACGCTGTAGAGCATAGCAAACCGCCCTGTGGTAATGGGCCTGGGCATAGTCGCCATCCAGGCCGATGGCCCGATCAAAGCTGATTAGAGCCTCCTGATCGCGCCCAAGTTTGACCAGGGTGAGCCCCCGGTTATCCCAGGCCTTGGGGCTGTCGGGGTTGAAACGGGTGGCCTGATCAAAGGAGGTGAGGGCCTGATCGTAGCGCTCCAGTTCCAGTAGGGAAAGGCCGCGATTTAGCCAGGCAATGGCATCATTAGCCTGGATTTGAACCGCCCGATCAAAGGACTGGAAAGCGTCCTCATGGCGCTGCAAAATACCGTAGGAAACCCCCCGGTTGACCCAGGCCTCGTGGTACTCGGGGTTGATGGCCAGGGCTTGATCAAAGGCGCCGATAGCATCCTCTCGGCGCTTGAGGCGACCCAGCACCATGCCCCGGTTCAGCCAGACCTTGGCATCCTCAGGGGTCAACTGGCTGAGTCGATCAAACACCTCCAGAGCCTCCTCAGGACGACGTAGCTCCCGCAATAGAAGCCCTTTTTGGTATAACGCCAGACTGTGTTGGGGGCTCAAACTGAGCAAATGATCCAGGGAGTCCAGGGCTGCCTCCAATTGCTCCAGCTCCTGTTGAGCCTTAGCCCGGTTGAGCCACAGTTTGACATTACCCGGCTGAATCTCCAGAGCTCGGTCATAGTCCGCCAGGGCCAGGAGGTAGTCTGCCTGGGCCAGATGGCGATCGCCGCTGTCAATATACTCATCCGCCGTCAGGAATAGCTCGGGTCGATTGGTCTCTAGCCGACCTAACTTGTCGGTAAGGGTGATAAATTGCTGGCGGGCCTCGCTCATAAAGGAGTCGGCCAGGTACTGGGGGGTGACCTCCCCGAGACGAGCCATAATCTGATGCTTTTGGCTTTGGGCCTCCGCTTGAATAGCCTCTAAGCGCACCTTGTAGGTCTGCTGCAGGGTAGCCAGGTCGGTCAGGGCCAGGTCTCGCCCAGCCTCCACATCAGCCTGGAGTTGGCTAAACTGGTCGGCAATGGCTGCCATCAGGGAGTCAAGCTGGGACCGGAGTTGCTCCTGCCGCTCCGTAGCGGTGGCCAGCAGGTTAGCCTGATCTTCACCGAGACGTCGGTCAAATTCATCAATTTTGTCGAAGACTCGATCGCGCTTGGTAAAGATTAGCTCCCGCATCTGCCCCAGCTGCTCCGCCAGGGCCGCCTCCATCGTCGCCAGGTTATCCAGCACCTGGCGATGGCGCTCCAGGGTCTGACCCTGCAACGCCTCGGCCTGGTCTTTAAAGGTCTGGGCAGTGGTCTCCAGATCCTTGAGTACCGTCGATCGCTGGATCTCTGCCGTGGTTGCCATTTGACCCAGCTGGGTCTGTAGATCCTGGTTAACCTGGTCAAAGTCCGCCAGGGTGCGGCGCTGGCTCGACTCCGCCTGGGCTTGGAGCAGGGAAAATTGATCTAGGGCCTGGTCAGCAGTGGATTGCAGGTGGGCCATCAATCTAGCCTGCCCCTGCTCGAGGTCCACCTTGAGGCTACCAAACTGCCCTAGAAAATCATCCGCTGACTGGCGTAGATCCTGTAAAACTCGGTTACGTTGGGATTCGACTTCGGTCCGCAGGTTGGCAAAGCGTTGACTAAACTCCTCCAGATTACGTTGGATGGTATCCATGGCCAGGTCACGATGGCCGTAGATGCCCACCTGCAGATCATGGAGTTGGCGGCTAACCTCCTGTTCCTGGGTTTGGAGGCGCTCTAAACTGACCTGGCGCTGGCGATCCAGATCGGCGGTGATGGCGGCGGCCTGTTTCTCCACCTGCTCACCAGCCTGACCAATTAATTGCTGACGCAGATCCGCCAGGGCCGCGATCGCCCGGTCACGCTCCTCCTGGACTGTGGTGGTCAGACTGGTGAGGCGATCGCTAAAACTGGCCTGCCCCTGGTTCAATTTCTGTAGAACCCCATCCTGGTGGATCTCGACGTCGCTGCGGAGCCGGTTCACATCCCGCAGGAAGTAGGTCTGGGCCTCCTCCAGGGTGCGAAAGACCGCATCCCGTTGTAGTTGGGTGTCCTTACGCAGGCTGACCACCTGGTCGTCAGCACTCTGGCGTAGGGAGGATAGATGACCGACAAAGTCAGCCTCCGTGACCTCCAGCTTGACCTGCAGGTCCGCCAGGGTGGACTGCCAGTCGTTGAGGGTGCGGGCTTTAAATTCTGCCAGGTCGTCCACCAGGCGATTTAACACTTGCTTTTTGGTCAAGGCCTCTTCCTGGAAGCGATCGGTGCGACTTTCAATAGCACTGGCCATTTCCTCCGCCTGGCTGAGGATCTGCTCCAGGTCACGGGTGGCCGCATGGATCTTCCGTTCCAGGTTGGTGATGTCGTTAATTTGATTGCGCACCACCACCGATACTTCTTGAATCACCGATCGCCGCATCAACCAGAGCATCCCCACCCCTACCCCGAGCAACGCCACCAGGCTGCCCAACAAAACAAAGAACAGGGTGGTAGCCCGACTGAAGGCCAGATCGGCCTCCTGTTTTAGCTGGGCCAGTTCGGCGGTGGTGGGGGTAGCCTGGGCAAGGGCCATGGAGGGCGGGGCGACGGGCTGATCATCCTGACCGATCTCCGCCCTGGCCACCATGCCCCCACCCAGCCCCAGGCCAGCGATCAAGAGGGCAGGAATCAGCGCGGTACTAGGGGTGGGAGAGGGTCTCATCAGAGATATCCAGGAGGGACGGATCGCCCAGATTTGGTAGCAAGCCAGAGTTGACGCTAGGGCTTGGAGTGCAAGCCCTAGCCTAGGGCTGCCATCAGCCTGGGCAGAACCCAGAGAATATGCCTAGGATACCTGATAGATCCAGAGGTTTGGGTAAATTTGTCGAAGTTTTCCCCCGTCCCTGATCGACCTTTCCCCCCTGCAGGAAAAGTTTATTACAAATTTACACAACTTCAACTTAGTGGTAAGGTTTTGCGTATCTTACGGTTGTCCATCAATCTAGCCCAGGCTAGCAACCCAGCCCGCTAGATGTTTTTTCTTTCTCTGGCCAGAGGGGTGATGATAGTTTATGCCTAGGTCGCTTTCTCCACACCCCGGCGTTGTTTAGTCTCGAATACTTTTGAGTTGAGCCGTTGTTAAGTGCCCATGAGTCAATCCCTGGAGGGGCTGTTTGCCCAGACCCTGGCCCGTCGTGACGTCCTCAAGTTGTTTGGCCTAGGCGGCATAGCTGGCCTGTTGGGCTATTCGCGCTTGAGTAAGCCCCAGCCTACGGTTTTTCAGCAAGACCAGCTTGCACTCCCCGCCTACGTGGCCCAGCCCACCACGGCGGTGGTGATTGGCGGAGGTCTAGCGGGTCTAGCGGCGGCCTACGAGCTCAGTCGTCGGGGGGTAAGGGTGACGGTGTTGGAGCGATCGCCCCAGTGCGGCGGTAAAATTGCCAGCTGGCCGATCCAGGTGGGAGATGATCAACTAATGATGGAGCATGGCTTCCATGGCTTCTTCCCGCAGTATTACAACCTGTTTAGCCTGGTCGACGAACTCAATATCCGGGACAATTTCCAGTCCCTGGGGTTTTACTCCCTGGTGTACAAAGATCACTATAATCCCGAGGTATTTTACCCCAGCAATTCAGCCTTCCCCTGGAATGTGGTGGATCTGGCCATTGCCTCTAGCAATCGCCTGGAGTGGGGGATTAACCTTACCCACCTCAAACACCTACAGGTATTTCGGGAAATTACCGGCTTCCGTAACCCCCAGAGCTACGATCGCCTGGATCAAATTTCCGTAGCAGATTGGGTGGCGGAGGATTTTCCCCGGGGCCTCTACGACCTCTATTTCCTCCCCTTCGCCAAATCCAGCCTGAACGCCCCGGACCGTCTCAGTGCTGGGGAGCTGATGCAGTTCTTCCATTTCTATTTCTTCGGTAACCCGGAGGGGCTAGCTTTTAACGGCACCCAGCAAGACATGGGCCGCTGTCTGGTGGATCCTCTGGTGGCGGCCATTCAGGCCCAGGGGGGCCAGGTGTTGCCGGGGGTAACCGTCAGCCGGGTAAATTGGCAGGATGGCAAAATTGCTGGGCTAACCTACCAGAAGGGCACGGTGGCCAGTAACCCGGTGCCCTTCTGGGTGGATCGCAACCCCCTGCTCAGCACCGATGACCTGGAGTACTTTGGCGCCGGTGATCAACTCTACAGTCTGGCCCCTGGTGACAGGGTCGCCCTCTCCCTCACCTGTACCCACCAGGGCTGTAGCGTCCAGCGTCAGGTCAACAGCACCGCCACAGGCTACCTTTGCCCCTGCCACGGGGCCGCCTACGGTAACGAGGGGCAGGTGCTCGCTGGCCCCGCCCAGGAAAATCTCAGCCGCTTTAAGGTGCTACAACGCCAGGGCGATCGCCTGCAATTGGTGGCGGCCCAGCTCCCCGGTGAGGCTAGCCCAGCCCAAACTCTGGAGGCCGATTACTACATCATGGCCGCCGATATCCCTGGCATTAAGGCCCTGTTTGCCCTGGCGGAGGGGGAGGTGGAGCCCCAACTGCTCAGCCAGGTCAACCAATTAGAGGTGGCCGATCCCTTCGCCGTGGGGCGATTTTGGTTAGATCGGGACTTCGAGTGGCCCCATAGCTGGTTTACCTCCGTCTCCGGCTACCGGCTCACCGATAGCATTACCCTCTATCACCGCATTCAGGCAGACTACATCGCCTGGGCCGAACGTACCGGCGGCAGCGTGGTGGAATTACACGCCTACTGCTATAAAGAAAAGGAATTTCCCACCCAGGCCGATCTGCTCGACACCTTCGAGGCGGAACTCTACGAAGTGGTGCCAGCCCTACGGGGGGCCACCATCCTGCACCGTCAGTTGGTCAACCAGAAGAACTTTGCGGGCTTTCCCCCCAGCAGCTTTGCCAACCGGCCCCAAACCACCACCAGTGCCGCCAACCTCCTATTTGCCGGAGACTGGGTGCGCATGCCCTTCCCCTGTGGCTTAATGGAGCGGGCGGTGAGTAGTGGGCTGTTGGCCGCTAACGCTATCCTGCAGCACCAGGGGGTGCAGCGCCGTCCGATCCTGTCGGTCAATCCGACAGGAGTCTTAAACATTTAGGCTGACGGACCTGGTCGGTAGTCAGTGGTCAGTAGTCAGAAATCAGTGGTCAGAAGTATGGATGTCCTTGATCGCCAACCCCTCCCCGCCATCGCCAGTCCCGAGGCAAGTCCTCAAGCTTTGCGACAGTTAGATCTCAATTTAAACCACTGGTATGTGGTGGCCCAAAGTCAGGAGGTGGGGGCTAAGCCTCGAGCTGTCACCCTCTGGCAGCAGCCTCTGGTGATTTATCGGGATGGCCAGGGCCAAATCCATGCCATGGAGGACCGCTGCCCCCACCGCCAGGTGAAGCTTAGTGAGGGTAAGGTACAGGGAGATCACCTGGTCTGTGCCTACCACGGTT
>Ga0169931_10014204_pt1 | contig 10802 bp, 14 predicted proteins | sample Kivu_15m_20L_FD_129675 | JGI IMG/M metagenome (GOLD analysis project Ga0169931, IMG submission 129675) | Freshwater microbial communities from Lake Kivu, Western Province, Rwanda to study Microbial Dark Matter (Phase II) - Kivu_15m_20L... | ecosystem: Environmental > Aquatic > Freshwater > Lake... | reverse complement strand
GACTCAGGCGCTGATGTCGGGGCTAAGAATAATAGGGGCGAAACGCCTTTGCATATGGCGGTTGAGAGAGATAATAAAGAACTTGCAAAACTCCTTATAGACTCAGGCGCAGATGTGGGGGCTAAGGGTGAATGGGACAATACGCCTTTGCATTTGGCGGTTAAGAGGGATAATATAGCCCTTGTAGAACTCCTGATTGTCTCAGGCGCAGACTTGAATGCTAAGGGTGAATGGGGCAAGTCGATATTGTCGGTGTTGTTTAATGATAAAAAATTGAAGATTGCACAACTTCTAATCAAAGCAGGAGCAAATTTCTAAAAAATAATTTGGAAATTACAGAAATTCTTTTTAGTTTTGTTTTAAGTTAATTCAAAAATAAGGAGAAACACTATGAAAAATGAAAAAGAAATGTTACAAGAAATCGAAGAAATGATTTCAAAGATGAAAGAAGATAAAAGAAAAACATCGTTTTCTTATGAAAAGCTCAAAAAAGCTAATAAGGAGGCTATGACTAAAACAATCTTTGAAATGCTAAATGAAAAGGAATATGATATTTTCAAAATTAAGGCTCTGCTTGAAATGGGGGCTGATGTAAATAGCAAGAGGGGGAATTTTAGTTCTCTTATATTTTCTTCTATTTATAGAAAAGACATATCCCTTATGAGTTTATTTATTCAATACGGAGCAGATGTAAATGTTAAAATCAAAGGTGGAATTACGCCTTTGCATGTTGCTGTTCTTTTTTGGGATGATTCAGAAGCAATAGAGATTTTATTAGAAAATGGAGCAGATGCCCACTCAGAAGATGATTTGGGATTAAGTCCGTTTGATTGGGCAAAATCCTTAAATAAACTTGATATTGTATATGCAATGGAAAAAAAGTCAAAAGGTAAGAAAAAATAATTTGGAAATTACAAAAACTTTATTTAAGTTTGTATAAGTAAATGATTGTTTAACTAATTAAGGAGATTTATTATGGCAGGAGGATATTTAGCACAAGTTCAAGCTCTGATTGCCCAAAGGATGAAAGAAAATCCCGAGGAAATGAAGAGGAAACTTAAAGAAATTGAAAGGGCGAAGAAAGCTCCAAAAGCTCCACCTAAGCCCCTAATTGACCCGAAATTAACACAAGAGTTGATTGAGGAGTTGAATAAAGGAAGTGCACTTAACATTCAAGTAGTGAAAGACTTGATTAAGCGAGGAGCAGACATTAAAGCAAAAAATAAATATGAAGACACAGTTCTTCATCGGGCATCTAATTTTGGAGATATGGAACTTGTTAAGGAATGCCTACAAGCAGGGATTGATGTGGATGCTAAGGGTTTGTATGGCTATACGCCTTTGCATGTGGCTCAATCCCAAGAAATGAAAGCCTTACTCAGAGAGCATGGAGCAGAATAAAAAATAATTTGGAAATTACGAAAGTTTTATTTAAGTTTGTATAAGTAAATGATTGTTTAACTAAACGGAGATAAGTTATGAAAAGCGAAAAAGAATTGCTCGAAGAAATCGAAGCTCTTATTACCCAAAAGTTCAAAGATAACCCAAAGGAAATCGAAAGACTTAAAATCGAAAGTAAGAAGATGGCTTTTGAAATAGAGAATGAAAAAAGAAATTCTCTTATTGAAGAATCTACTAAGATGTTATTTGAAGAGTTAATTCGAGATAATACAGATTTGGAAAAAATCAAGGCTTTTATTAAAGCAGGAGCAGATGTCCGTTCAATTGAGAGTGAATATAGAGCCACACCTTTACATTTTGCTATGGCTAAAAATAATGTAGAGTTAGTTAAAATCATTGTAGAAGCAGGGGCAGATATAAACTTTCAAAATTCCCACAAAACAGCTCCTATTCATACAGGGATTTACAATGATAGTTTAGAATCTATTAAATTCCTCATTGAAAGAGGAGCAGATGTAAATTCATTTCAAATGGATGGGCTGAGTTCTTTGCATTGTGCAGTTATTAGAAATAACTTTGAACTTGTTAAAATTCTTGTAGAAGCAGGAGCAGATGTAAATGTATTTGATAATAACTTTGCACATCAAGGAACTGCTTTGCATTGGGCGGCAACTCTGAATAATACAAAAATCGCAGAGTTTTTGCTTGAAATGGGAGCTGATGTCAATGCTAAAAATAGTTTCGACAATACTCCTTTGAATTGGGCTATGAAAAATGGAAATAGAGAAATGCTTGAAATGTTTGAAAAAAGAGGAGGAATCTCAGGGGTTAGTTTTTAATCTCTGAAATGTGAAATTTAATTTGGAAATGACAAAAACTTTATTTAAGTTTGTATAAGTAAGTTTAACCTATAAGGAGATAAATTATGGCAGAAGGATATTTAGCACAAGTTCAAGCTCTGATTGCCCAAAGGATGAAAGAAAATCCCGAGGAAATGAAGAGAAAACTTAAAGAAATTGAAGAAGCGAAGAAAGAAGCAAAGGCTCCGAAAGAGCCAACGGCTCCACCTAAGCCTCAAATTGACCCACAATTAACACAAGAGTTGATTGAGGAGTTGAATAAAAAAGGAAGTGGATTTGACATTCAAAAAGTGAAAGACTTGATTAAGCGAGGAGCAGACATTAAAGCAAAGAATGAAGTTGAAGCCACAGTTCTTCATTGGGCATTTTGGTTTGGAGATGTGGAACTTGCTAAGGAATGCCTACAAGCAGGGATTGATGTCAAAGTTAAGGATAAGTGGGGCAGAACGCCTTTGTATTTTGCCAACTCCGAAGAAATGAGAGCCCTACTCAGAGAGCATGGAGCAACTAAATAAAAAATAATTTGGAAATTATAAAAAAATGTTTTAAGTTCGCATAAGTAAGTTTAACTATTTGGAGATTTATTATGGCAGAAGGATATTTAGCACAAGTTCAAGCTCTGATTGACCAAAAGATGAAAGAAAATCCCGAGGAAATGAAGAGAAGACTTAAAGAAATTGAAGAAGCGAAGAAAGCCCCCAAAGCTCCACCTAAGCCCCTAATTGACCCGAAATTAACAGGAGAGTTAATTGAGGAGTTGGATAAAAGAGTTGGACTTAACATTCAAGTAGTGAAAGACTTGATTAAGCGAGGCGCAGACATTAAAGCAAAGAATAAATATGATAGCACAGTTCTTCATCAGGCATCTTCTTTTGGAGATATAGAACTTGTTAAGGAATGCCTACAAGCAGGGATTGATGTCAATGCTGAGAATAAATATGACCAAACGCCATTGCATTGGGCGGTTGATGGGAATAATATAGAACTTGCAAAACTCCTGATTACCTCAGGCGCGGATGTCAATGCTAAGGATGATGATGGCCAAACGCTTTTGGATTGGGCTTGGTATAAATCCGAAATGACAGCCCTACTCATAGAGCATGGAGCAGAATAAAAAATAATTTGGAAATTACAAAAGTTTTATTTAAGTTTGTATAAGTAAATGATTGTTTAACTAATAAGGAGAAATGTTATGAACTATTTAGAGCAAATTCAAAAACTCGTTCAAGAGAAATTAGACAGCCAATCACCCGAAGAAAGATTGGAAAAATTAAATGAAGAATTGAAAAAGAAAAACCCCGACCTTTCTTTGATTGAAACCCTTATTCAAAAGGGGGTAGGAAAGAAAATGACTTTTGAATCAGTCAAGGAAAAGATTGAACAAAAGGAAAGACTACTGAAATTAAACAATGAAATCAAAAAACTAAAACCTGACTTAGAACTAATCGAATCTCTATTAGAAAAGGGCGTAGGGAAGAAAATGACTATGGAAAAAGTCAAAGATGCCATAGAGAAAAATCCATTTGGGAAAATGCCTATGGAATTTGAACAATTAGTCAGAAATTTATCTAAGGGTTCTGTTACATCTGAAAAATCATCTATTAAAAAAATAAAGAAAATTCTAAGTATTAAAGAAGTAGAAGTAAATGTAGAACTTCTTCTTTTTGATGGAAAAAAACTTATTCACTATGCCGTTAATACAGGCGATGTGGAACTTGCTCAACTCTTGATTGATAGAGGGGCTGATTTGAATACAAAAGGAAATGGAGGATGGAGGTATCCTCTTGATTGGAGACCTCTTTTTTATTCACAAGAAGTTTTTGATTTGATTAAAAATAATGGGGCAGAACATCAACCTTAATAAAATTTAATTTGGAAATTACAAAAGTTTTATTTAAGTTTGTATAAGTAAGTTTAACCACTAAGGAGATTTATTATGGCAGAAGGATATTTAGCACAAGTTCAAGCTCTGATTGCTGAAAGGATGAAAGAAAACCCAGAGGAAATGAAGAGGAAACTTAAAGAGATTGAAAAAGCGAAGAAAGTTCCGAAAGCTCCACCTAAGCCCCTAATTGACCCACAATTAACACAAGAGTTGATTGAGGAGTTGAATAAAGAAAGTACACTTAGGATTCAAGTAGCGAAAGACTTGATTAAGCGAGGAGCAGACATTAAAGCAAAGGATACATATAATACCACAGTTCTTCATTGGGCATCTTGTTTTGGAGATATGGAACTTACTAAGGAATGCCTACAAGCAGGGATTGATGTCAATGCTAAGAATACAAATGGCTCTACGCCTTTGCATTGGGCAGTTGATTGGGATAAAATAGAATTTGCAAAATTCCTGATTGACTCAGGCGCAGATGTTAATGCTAAGAATAAGGATGGCAAAACGCCTTTGCGTTGGGCTTATTCCCAAAAAATGAAAGCCCTACTCATAGAGCATGGAGCTAAATAAAAAATAATTTGGAAATTACAAAAGTTTTATTTAAGTTTGTAGAAATGATTGTTTAACTATTTAAGGAGATAAGTTATGGCACAAGGATATTTAGCACAAGTTCAAAAACTTGTCCAAGAAAAACTAATGAATCAATCCCCCGAAGAAAGATTGGAAATGCTCAATTCAGAAATGAAAAGGAAAAAACCAGACCTTTCTTTGATTGAAACTCTTTTGGAAAAAGGAGTAGGGGAAGAAATTTCTATCGAAAAGGTAAATGAAATCATAGAACTAAACAAAAAGATGTCTTTAACCCCGATTGAGTTTGAGGAGTTTGTTTCAAAACTTGAACCCGATAGTGCAGGGTGTATTGAATCAAGCCAACTAACAAAAGTAAAGGAGTTTTTAAGACAATATGAAATTACCATGAATGTTGAAGTTTTAACTTCTAAGGCTAAATTACCGACATCAGTAGAAGGTGGGATGAATTTAATCCACATAGCCGTAGGAATGGGCGATGTAGAACTTGCTCAAATGCTTATTGATAGAGGAGCAGAGCTAAATAATAGATGTTGTAATGGAAAGGGAAGCTCCCCTATGCGATGGATTGATAATGGAAAAAATGTTGAAGGAGTAAAGACAGTTAAAGAACTACTCAGAAAGCATGGAGTAAGTGAATAAAAAATAATTTGGAAATTACAGAAACTTTATTTAAGTTTGTATAAGTAAATGATTGTTTAACTAAACGGAGATAAGTTATGGCAGGAGGATATTTAGCACAAGTTCAAGCTCTGATTGCCCAAAGGATGGAAGAAAATCCTGAGGAAATGAAAAGAAGACTTAAAGAAATTGAAAGGGCGAAGAAAAGAGCAAAAGAAGCACCCAAAGCTCCACCTAAGCCCCTATTTGACCCACAATTAACACAAGAGTTGAGTGAAGAATTTAACAAAACAGGTTGGGACGATAGAGATTTTCAAAAAATTAAAAACTTAGTTAAGAGAGGCGCGGACATTAAATTAAAGAATAACTATTGTAATACTATTTTACACTTAGCGGTTTGGTTTGGAGATATGGAACTTATTAAAGAATGTCTACAAGCAGGGGTTGATGTCAACGCTAAGAATAAATCTGGAATAGTGCCTTTACAAAGAGCAGTTGAGTGGAATAAATTAGACATCGTTAAACTTCTCATAGAATGGGGAGCAGATGTCAATGCTGAAAATAATAAAGGAGAAAAACTATTATATGTAGCTTATGCCCAAGAAATGAAAGCCTTACTCATAGAGCATGGAGCAACTGAATAAAATTTAATTTGGAAATTACAGAAACTTTATTTAAGTTTGTATAAGTAAATGATTGTTTAACTAATAAGGAGAAATGTTATGAACTATTTAGAGCAAATTCAAAAACTCGTTCAAGAGAAACTTGAAAGTGAAACTCCCGAACAAAGATTAGAAAAATTAAATACCGAACTCAAAAAAGAAAAACCAGATTTTCCTTTTATCAAATCCCTTATAGATTTAGGCGTAGGGAAGAAAATGACTATGGAAAAAGTCCAAATTCAATTCCAAAAGGAAAAAGATAAGAAAGAAATCCCAAAGCGTTTAAAGTTATTCAATGAAGAAATGAAGAAATATGTTCCTGATATTTCTTTACTTGAATCTTTATTGGAACAAGGGATAGGAAAAAAAGTTGATTTGGAAGAAGTAAAGGTAAAGATAAGAGAAAATAAAGATAAAAATATACCAAAAGAATTTAAGAAGTTCGTATCAACAGAACTTAAAACAGATGAAGAGGGGATTATATCCTATAAAGATATGGATAAAGTAAAAGAATTTTTAATGCATAAGGATGTAAAGTTAAATGTTGATGCTTTTACACAAAGAGGGCCTGCTTTAATTTATATAGCCGTAGGAATGGGCGATGTGGAACTTGCTCAAATGCTTATTGATAGAGGGGCTGACTTAAATTCAAATGGAAAATCAAGAACTTGGAATCCACCTATTTATTGGAATAGCTCTAAGTGCCCAAATAAAAAAGGATTCCGTAGAGTTAAAGAAATGATTGAAGAAGAGTTAAATAAAAAATAATTTGGAAATTACAGAAACTTTATTTAAGTTTGTATAAGTAATGATTGTTTAACTATTTAAGGAGATTTATTATGGCACAAGGATATTTAGCACAAGTTCAAGCTCTGATTGACCAAAAGATGAAAGAAAATCCCGAGGAAATGAAGAGGAGACTTAAAGAAATTGAAAGGGCAAAGAAAACCCCAAAGACTCCCAAAGCCCCGAAAGCTCCGCCTAAGCCCCTATTTGACCCACAATTAACACAAGAGTTGATTGAGCAACTTAATGAGGGGTGTGATTGCGACCTTGAATTTATGAAAGACTTGATTAAGCGAGGAGCAGATATTAAAGTGGAGGGTGATTGGGGAACTACTCTACATCAAGCATGTTGGAAAGGAGATTTAGAACTTATTGAACTTTGTCTTCAAAATGGAGTTGGCCCACATTTAAGGAGCATGAGAGGTTCCAAAACCGCATTATACTATGCAGAAAATGGCGTTGCTTTCGATTTGTTTTCAGAAATGAAAGAAATTTTCAGAAAATATGGAGCAATTAAATAAAAAATAATTTGGAAATTACGAAAATTCTTTTTAAGTTTGCAACACAGAATAAATGATTTACTAACTAATTAAAGGAGATTGTATCATGGAAGAGAGAGAAGAAAAACCAAGAGAACTCTCATCGAGAGGAAGACAGACAAAAGGAGGAACGCCAATCATTGATAGATTTGGGCGTGATTTAACACAACTCGCTTCTGAGGGCAAACTTGATTTTGTCATTGGAAGAGAAGCAGAAGTTGAAAGAATGGCACAGATTCTTTCTCGTAGAAAAAAGAATAACCCTGTTTTGATTGGAGAAGCAGGAGTAGGAAAAACAGCGATTGTTGAAGGACTTGCAATTAAAATCAAACAAAGCGAAGTTCCCTCAACTTTGATGAATAAGCGTCTTGTTGCACTTGACCTAACTTCCCTTGTAGCAGGAACGAAATACAGAGGAGACTTTGAAGAAAGACTATCCGCACTACTTTCTGAATTGCAAGAAAACAAGCATATTATTGTTTTTATTGATGAATTGCATACGATTGTAGGGGCAGGTTCAGCACAAGGAACTATGGATGCCTCAAACATTTTGAAGCCAGCTCTTGCAAGAGGAGAAATTCAGTGCATTGGAGCAACAACTTTGAAAGAATATCGTGAGTTTATTGAAAAAGATTCAGCACTTGAAAGAAGATTTCAGAAAGTTCTTGTAAATCAACCAAGTGCAGAAGAAACGATTGAAATTCTTAAAAACTCAAAAGAGTTCTATGAAAAACACCATAATGTTTTCTTTACAGATGAAGCAATCGTAAGTTCCGTGAAGTTAGCCGACAGATACCTCACAGATAGATTCTTCCCTGATAAAGCATTTGATGTTATGGATGAAGCAGGTTCAAGAGTTTCTATCCAAAAAATCAAAGTTCCCGAAGAAATGATGATTCTTGAAAAGAAGATTGAAATTTCTGCTAAGATGAAAACCGAGTTTTCTGAAAAGGGAGAATTTGAAAAAGCAGTAGGATTCCGTGATGCTGAAACTCAGCTCACAAAGGAACTTGAAAAAGCAACTAAAAAATGGAAAACATCACTTTCTAAGTCGAAAATCTTTGTTACCGAAGAAGATGTTGAACAAGTTGTAGCATCTATGACAGGGATTCCTTTGACAAAAGTTGCAGAAACAGAATCTCAAAAACTTCTAAATATGGAAGAAGAGTTGAAGCGTGAAGTGATTGGGCAAAATGAAGCAGTTGAAAAAGTTTGCCGAGCAATCCGCAGAGCAAGAGTGGGCTTGAAAGACCCAAAGAGACCGATTGGCTCTTTCTTGTTCTTGGGTTCAACAGGAGTAGGAAAAACTGAATTGACAAAAGCCCTTGCCCGATTGATGTTCGATAGCGAAGATGCAATCATCAGAATTGATATGTCTGAATATATGGAAAAACATTCCGTATCAAAATTGATGGGCGCACCGCCAGGCTATGTTGGATATAATGAAGGAGGACAACTTACAGAAAAAGTAAGAAGAAAACCTTTCAGTATTGTTCTTTTCGATGAAGTTGAAAAAGCACACCCCGAAGTGTTTAATATGCTTTTGCAAGTTCTTGATGATGGACACATGACAGATGGAATGGGAAGAAAAGTTGATTTCAAAAATACAATTATCATTATGACCTCAAATGTTGGAGTGCGTGATGTGAAAGTTGGGGGAAGAATTGGATTTTCCGAAAGCCCCGAAGATACTCATTATCAAACAATGAAAATGACTATTGAAGAATCAATGAAAGCACTTTTCTCGCCTGAGTTCTTGAATAGAGTTGATGAGCATATTGTGTTCAAACAACTCGAAAAAGAGCAACTGCATAAAATCATTGATATTCAACTTGGAAGCCTTGTAGAACGCTTGGGCGGTATGAAAATCAAATTGAATATAACAGACGAAGCAAAAGATTTCCTTGTTCACATGGGATATGATGTAAAATATGGAGCAAGACCTCTTAAAAGAACATTGCAAAAACATATTGAGGATGCTCTTGCAGAAGAAATCCTTAAAGGAAATATCAAAGAATCGTCAGAAGTTCTTGTTGAATTTAACAATAAGATTGGAGGGCTTACAATTTCCCCGATTGTTAAAAAGACAAGAGTTCAAAAGCCAAAGCAAGTGAAACCGTAATTCTCTCTTTCTCCCAAATAATCGTGGGCTTCATGTTTATCGTGAAGCCCATGATTTTATGTAAATGCTGAAAAAAATTTGGAAATCACAAAACTTTAATTTATATTTGTGATGCTAAAAACTAAAAGGAGATTAAACTATGGAAAAACATTATTTAGAACAAGTGCAAAAGCTCGTTGATGAAAAGTTAAGCAAACAAACAAATAAAGAAAGGTATGAATTTTTAGTATCTGAAATGGAAAAGCCATGCCCAAATATAAAAACGATTCAAAATCTACTTAAATTTGGAGTTGGAAAGAAAATTGATACATCAGAACTTATACGGAGAGTTGAAGAAAAAATTAAAATGAATACTCCGTTACCCGAAAATAAATTTAAGGATTATGTATCAGAGCTTCATCCTGACAAATATGGAAAAATAAGCTCAGATGTTCTTGACAAAGTAAAAGAGTTCTTGATAAAAAAAGAACTAAAATTAGATGTAAATACCTATACGAAAAAAGGAATTTCTTTAATCCACATAGCCGTAGGAATGGGCGATGTGGAACTTGCTCAAATGCTTATTGATAGAGGGGCTGACTTGAATAATCAAGGAAGAGATAAGAATTGGCTAATTCCGTCCCTATGGCACTCTAATGTGAAAGAATCAGAAGATGTCAAAAAGTTAATCAAGAAACACAACAAACCCCATTCTTAAATGGGGTTATTTTTTGCCCATCTGAATTAAGCCCCTAAAACAAAGTCGGGTCAATCACAAGGTCGGGTTAAATACAAAGTTGGGTCAATTACAAGGTTGGGTAGAACACAAAGTCGAGTATATTCTATTTCACAAAGAGGAGTCTTTATATTTTAGTGTTCGATTGAACATTTTTGCTTATATTTCTATATTCAGAAAACTATAAAGGAATGACAAGTGAATAATAAAGACCTACCAAAAAACGCCTATCTACTTGAAGATGGCTCTATATCTTATGAGCCAATACCAAACTCCACCCCTATTACTATATTAAAGGGACACAAAGAAGATGCTATGAAAAGGGGCTTTATATTAGATACAGACGATATTATGATTCTTATTGACGAGAATAATCATAAGAATATACTTACATCATTGGTATATTCAGTCCAATCTATGATATTGAGAAAACTCCTAAGTTGAAATAAATCAAGGACTTAAAAACTATTTTTCAAATAATTTGGAAATTACAAAACTTCTTTTTAAGTTTGTAGCAGATTGATTGAGCGCAGTAATTATATGTATAACGCAGGACATTGAAAAAAAGAAAAAAATAATTTGGAAATGTCAAAAGTTTTATTTAAGTTTGTGAGAGT
>Ga0169931_10014203_pt1 | contig 10803 bp, 10 predicted proteins | sample Kivu_15m_20L_FD_129675 | JGI IMG/M metagenome (GOLD analysis project Ga0169931, IMG submission 129675) | Freshwater microbial communities from Lake Kivu, Western Province, Rwanda to study Microbial Dark Matter (Phase II) - Kivu_15m_20L... | ecosystem: Environmental > Aquatic > Freshwater > Lake... | reverse complement strand
GTCTTGGCCACCGAACATTGCGTGCCCACCACGATGCAGGCGTGGTTGTCGCGGTCGGAGAAGATGACGTCGTTCCGGGTGGCGATGGTCTGGATCGTGCCTTCGTTCGTCTGATATCCGGTGCTGAACAGGACGCAGGCTTCCTTTCGCATGAAGGTGGCCAGCTGTTGCTCCAGTTCCAGGTGCAGGTCCAAGGTTCCGTTCAGGTACCGGGAGCCGGTGCAACCCGTTCCGTATTTGAGGATGGCGGCGCGTGCGGCCTCCGAAACCCGGGGATCGTTGGTCAGGCCGAGGTAGTTGTTGGAGCCCGCCATGATCACCTTGTGCCCTTCGATGACGACCGATGTGCCATCGGTTTCCGTCAGCGGTTTGAAGTAGGGGTACAAGCCCAGCGCTTTGACTTCATCGGCCTTGGTGAAATCAAACGCTTTCTGGAAAATATCGGTGTGGGAAACGGCCATTCGGAAGCGGTTCGCTGGATTTCGGATATCAATAAGGCAATATACGCCGATTTCAGGCGCCTCCAACCGATCCGGCGGACCCCTTCGACGTGACCGACCTCAGATAGGCGACATAACGCCCGGCCACATGCGACCAGGCGAAATGTTCCAGTACGTGCGATCGGGCGCGGATGCCGGTGTTCTTGCGATCTTGGGCCACATGGTTCCTGACCGTTTCTACCCAGGTGTCGACATCGGCGGCCGGCACCTTCCATCCGTTCTGGCCGTTCTCGATGACGTCACGGATCCCCTCCAGATCCGCTGCCACGGCGGGCAGCCCCGCGGCGTTGGCTTCCAACAGCACGACGCCGAAGCCCTCCATGTCGCCCGGTACCGGAATGTTGGGCATCACGAAGAGATCGGCGGCGGCATAGGCGGTCCGAAGGACGGAGTCGCCCTGGCGCCCCATCAGCCAGACACGGTCCGAAACGCCGGCACGGACCACGGCCTCTTCGATGACGGGCCGTTCCGGTCCTTCCCCGACCACCACATATACCGTTTCGGCGTCCAGGTGCGGCAACACATGTTCCACGAACCAGGCATGGCCCTTGCGTTTCACGAGTCGGCCCACCGATAACAGCAGATGTCTTCGGGACAGGTCCACCCCCAGCCGCTGGGCGAGGTTCCGCCTGGCCTCCTCCTGCGAGGGCCCATCGGCATGGGCCTCGGGCTCGAATCCATTTGGAAGAGCCACTCCCTTTCCGGGATCCATGCCCCGTTCGATGCAGGCTTCACGCGTGGCCTGGCTCACCGAGATGACCCCATCCAAGGCTCGGAAGATCTTCGGCACGAACCACTGGTAGAGCGGATTGGGGAGGGTCACATCCTGCCCGTGGTTGATGGTGACCATGGGAACGTCGATCCGGCTCCGCAAGCCGACCGCCAGCGAGGCGGTCACCATCGACGAAAACAGGATCACGTCGGGTTTCGACTCCTGGACGATCACGGGCAGTTTGGTGAACAGGCCCGTCATGAACCGGGCGGTATCGAGCACGATGTCGTTCCAGGTGGAGTCGAGGATGCGGCGGTCCAGCCGCACATCGGATCGCGCGTCCAAGGCGCCGACCAACTGATGGCTGACCCGCTGCATGCCGCCCATGTTCTCCAAGGGCGTCTTCGCGTTCGGATGCGAATGGGAGATGTACAGGATCCTCATTCGGACAGAAGCCGGTGGTAATCGTCGAGCAGACCTTGGTTGATGGCATCCCAGTCGAATCCGGCAGCGAAAGAGCGGGCATTCGCCGCCATTCTGCGGCGTTTGTCCGGATTCCGAGCCAGGTCCAGGATCACACGGGTGAACTCGGGCACATCGCGGGGTGTCACGAGACAGCCGTTCCAGTCATCCCTCACCAAGGACCGGTTGCCGGTGGCGTGGGCCACCACCGATGGCACACCGGAGGCCAGGGCTTCGAGGGTCACATTTCCGAAGGTCTCCGTGGTGGAGGGAAACAGGAACACATCGCTGCTGGCGTAGGCGCGGGCCAGGTCGCCGCCCTTCAGATACCCCGAGAAACAGGTTTCGGGCAGGGCGTTGCTGGTGGAGCGCAGTTCAGGTCCCTCCCCCACGATCAGCGTCTTGATGCGCGGATCGGCCGCATGCAGGTTCCGGAAGGTTTTGATGAGGCTGTCGAGATCCTTCTCCCAAACCAGCCGTGAGACGAAGGTGACCAGAACCTCATCGTCCGTCACCCCGATGGATCGCCGCCAGTCGAGATCCCGTTTGGCCGGGTTGAACAGGTCGAGATCCACACCACGCGCCCAGATCCGGATGTTCCGGTCGATTCCGTGGCCCTTCAGGTATTCCGCCATCGATTCGCTCGGCACGTACACGGCGTCTGCGGCGCCGTATATCCAACGTTGGATGGCCCAAACCATGGGCACCGTCCATCCCAGCTTGTAGTAATCCATGTAACTGGCGAAGTGGGTGTGGTAGCTGGCGGCGACGGGCAGCCCGTGCAATTTCGCCCAGAGGATCATCTGCAGACCCGGGAAATCGGGTGTGGCCACATGGACCAGATCCGGATTGAAGCGACGCACGTCTTCGTACAGGTCGGGACCGAAGGGCAGGCTGATCTGGTATTCAGGACGGCCCGGCATCGGGAAGGATGGCACCTGCCGCAAGGTGCCGGTATGCCGGATGGGTGGGTTCGGAATCACGGGGGCCAGAACCAGCACCTCGTGGCCCTTGCGTTGGAGGAATCCGACCAGACGGTTGAGGGTGAGCGACACGCCGTCTGGAACGTGCACGTAATTGCCGGTGGTGAGAACGATCCGCATCCGCGACCGCGAAAATGGTATATTTTGGCCGAATGAACCGCAAATATACCCAGATTTGATGAAAGCCTTTGTGACAGGCGGTACCGGGTTCATCGGAAGCCATCTGGTCGAGGATCTCCTCCGGGAAGAGGGCGCCGAAATCCGGTGCCTGGTCCGCTCGGATGAGAAATGGCTCCGCGGAAAACCCTACGTTCGCATCAGCGGCGACCTCCATCACCTTGGCGTCCTGAAAGAGGCCATGGCCGGTGTGGATGTGGTGATCCACTGCGCCGGAGTGGTGAAAGCCCGCCATTCGGCGGATTTCGAGAGGGGCAATGTGGATGCCACGGAGAATGTGTTGCGCACCGCGATCAAGACAGGTGTGCCTCGGGTGGTCGTCCTCTCGTCGTTGGCGGCGGCCGGCCCATCCGACGGGAGGCCGCTGACCGAGGCCGATCCCATGCGGCCGGTCAGCCGGTACGGCGTCTCCAAGCAACGGATGGAGGAACTGGTGCATCGCATCGCCGATCCGCAGATGCCGGTCACGATCCTGAGGCCCGCCGCGGTATACGGACCACGGGAGGAAGACATCCATACCTTCTTCAAATCCGCAGCCAAGGGCATCTGTCCCGTCATCGGAGACGGCGAGGCGAATCCGGTCTCGATCGTGCATGTGGTGGATGTGGTGGCCGCCATCCGGGCCGCCTGCGCGTATGATCACCGAGGTGTGGACACCTTCTTCATCGGCAGCGAGCGGGCGCACACCTGGAATGAGATCAAGGATGCCACGGAAGCCGCCCTCGGACGCCGCCTCACCGCCATCCGCATACCGGCCGGCATCGTCCGGAACGTGGGTGGATTGGCCGAAGACGTTGGCGCATGGTTCGGCCGTTATCCGGTCATCAACCGGGACAAGGCGTCCGAGCTGGTCTTGGAATGGACCTGCAGCGTGGACAAGGCCCGGCAACGTCTGGGGTATGCCCAGACCATGGACCTGACAACCGGAATCGCAAACACCATCCAATGGTATCGAAAGCACAACTGGCTGTAAGCCTCACCATGTGGCTGGCATCGGTCGCCTGGGCGCAACCGGGCTCGGTCTCCATCGAGCCGAACACAGCCCATGTGATACCGGACATCGTTGCGGTGGCGGCCAGTCCGACGCATCTGTTCGTCTTGTCAGGCGCCGAAGGCCTCATCGTGTTCCGCACCCGGCCCGACACCTTGCAATGGCTCTATACCACCGATGGCATGACGAGCCGGGGCACACGGATGATCGCCGACAGCCGTTTCGCCTATCTGATGGGTGATGACACCCGGTTGAGCATACTGGAGCCGACCGCCTTGCAAGGCGTTTGGTCGTCCGTTGTGCTGCCGGCGCGGCCCAGGCTGGCCGTCCGATCGGGCACCACGCTCTTCACCGTGACCGAGCGGAACGGGTTCTTTGCGGTACCGCTCACACGGCCGGCCGATGTGGAGCGGTTCGACACCGTGTCGATCGCAGGCATCCGGCCGGACGCCATCACGGACATGATCGCCTTTTCCCGACAGATCCTGGTCGCGAGCGGGCGGAACCTGGTTGTGTTGGATCCGGTCGGCAGCCGTTTGTCGAATCCGACCATTCAACGGCTCAACCAGGACATCCTGCGCCTCCACGACGTGAATGGTGTCTTGCATGCGTCGAACGCCCGTGGCGAGCTCTTCGAAGTGCGCAGCGGCGGCAACCTTCGCAAGGTGCTGGACGTGCCGGAGGGCATCCGTTCCGTTCTTCAGAGTGGCCGGCATTTCCATGTGCGGGGTGAGAGCGGCCGATCTTGGATCCTGAACACGGACGGGCGCGTGGTGCATCGACGTGTGAATCCGGAATCCGGCAATCACATGGCACTTGTGAACGGACGGGTCTGGATGTCGGATTTCACTCGTTTCGGTCGGATAACGGTCACGGAAACCGGGGCGGGCGCCGTGAATCCGGCCGGTCTGCGGTTCAAACCGATACCCGCCCAGACCTTGCTGCTTCCCCGGCCGTTGCTGATTTCGGTGGAGTTGGAGTCACCTGCCGGCGGTTCGGTGGTGTATTCGGTACGCAGCGAGACGGCGACTCCGGTCATGCGGGGCAAGGGCGTGTTCTGGCAACCGACCTCGTCGGACATCGGCACGCATTCCATCACCGTTCGTGGTTTGTCGGAATCCGGCTCGCGGGATTCGGTGACGTTCACCGTTGAGGTGCGTAGTTTCAACCAACCACCGCGGTTCACACCGATCCGACCGGTCACCATCATCGCGAACGAGCCCTACAGCACCACATTCCGGGCCATCGACCCGGACAGCCCGTCGCCGGACCTGCTCCGGTATACGGCTATCGACCTTCCGGCCGGATCCACGCTGAGTGAACGCACCGGTCAGTTCAACTGGACGCCGGACATGCGCCAGATCGGCGTGCATCGGTTCACGCTCCGGGCCACCGATGCCCTCGGCGTGCCGGCGGAGATGATGATCCAGATCACCGTCCGCGGACCGGCACCGACCGCCGAATGACCCCGGACCTGCTGCGCTGGTACGACGTCGCCAAACGGGATCTGCCCTGGCGTCTGACCATCGACGCATACCGGATCTGGGTCTCCGAAGTGATGTGCCAGCAGACGCGCGTGGAGACCGTCATCCCCTATTACGAGCGATGGATGACGGCCTTTCCGGATGTGAAGACCTTGGCGGATGCCGACCGGCACGCCGTCATGAGCCTTTGGGAAGGGCTAGGCTACTACGCACGCGTGCGGAACCTTCACGACGCCGCCAAGGAGGTCATGGACCGGCACAATGGCCGGATACCATCCGACCCCGAGGCGTTCCGCGCCCTCAAGGGCGTCGGTCCCTACACCGCGGCCGCCGTCATGAGCATCGCCTTCGGTCATCCGATGGCCGTTCTCGATGGCAACGTGATGCGCGTGGTTGCCAGGGTCCGGGACATCCGGGACGACATCCGCCGGCCCTCGACCCGCGATAACCTGCAGCGGATCATCCAGGATTGGCTGGATCCCGACCGCCCCGGTGATTTCAATCAAGCGGTGATGGAGCTCGGCGCCCGGATCTGCACGCCCCGCAAGCCGGATTGCCGGGTTTGTCCGTTCTCCGAATCCTGCCTGGCCCTACGGAACGGTTCGACGGATACGGTACCATACAAGTCACCGGCGGCCAAGGTGCCCCATCACCGCATCGTGGTCGCCATCCTGAGCGATCCCGCCGGCCACGTGCTGATCACGAAGCGTCCCGAGAACGCCATGCTCGGCGGCTTGTGGGAATTCCCGGGCGGCAAGGTCGAACCCGGCGAAAGCGACGAGGCCGCCCTCAGCCGCGAGATCCGCGAGGAATTGGGCGTCGACATCGGTGGCTTGACCGCCTTCCACACGCTCCGGCACGCCTACAGCCATTTCAAGATCACCCTCGCCGCATACTTGGGCACGATCACCGATGGGGAGCCACAACCCGTGTCGGCCGCCGACATGAAGTGGGTCGCGACGTCGGACCTGGCGCGGTATCCATTCCCGAAAGCCAACCGTGACCTTACTTGGAAGCTCGCCCATGGATCCGCTTAAGCACGCACTGGACCAGCTGGTCGGCCAGGTGGAGGTTCCGGGCTACATCGACTCGGACCCGGTGCAATTCGTGCATGCGTATGAAGATGGTGAAGACCGGCTACTGGCCGGTTTCTTCGCCGCGATCCTGGCCTGGGGGCGCCGCGACATCGTGATCCGGAATGTGGGCGCCCTCCTGGAGCGCATGGGGCCCTCACCGGCCGCCTTCATCCGAAGCTATCCCGAATCGGGTACGGACCGTTTCGCCGGTTGGAAACACCGGACCATGAACGCGGACGACATCCATTGGCTCTGCCTGTCCCTGCAACGCGCCTACCGGGACCACGGCCGCTTCGAAGGGATGTGGGAGGCCGCCTTCACGGTCTCCGTCGCACAGGAACGCCTGCTGATGGGCGTCTTCCATGAACAGTTCTTCAACCGCGTTCCGGAAGCGCCGCAGCGGGTGCGCAAACACCTGTCCAACAACGAAAAAGGCGGCTCCTGCAAACGCCTGTATCTGTTCCTGCGATGGACCATGCGGCACGGTTCCTGCGTGGACCTTCCCCTCATGACCTTCATGCCGGTCTCCGAACTGCGTATTCCGCTGGATGTGCATGTGGCGCGGCATGCGCGCGCCTTGGGGCTGCTGACCCGCAAACAGGACGACTGGAAGGCCGTGGAGGAGCTGACGGAGCGGCTGAAGGCCTTCGATCCCGACGATCCCGGCAAATACGACTACGCCCTGTTCGGGATGGGCGTATTGGGCCTCGACCTCAGGCCTGAAGCGTGAGCCATTCGTCGGTAAGGCGGTCCAATTCGGTTTCGGTCCGCTTGAAGGCGCTCACCTTCGCCGCATAATCCGGCAGGGCGAAGGCCATGGGATCGCTCAGATCGGTCTCCATCCGCGCCTTGTCGGCTTCCAGCTCGGCGATGCGTTTCTCGAGACGCTTGAGGGCGCCGGTGTCGGATGAAGGAGCAACCTTGACCGGTTCGTTGTCCGCCTTCTTCACCTCGCGGCTGGGTTCTTTCGCAAGAACGGGGCCCGTAGCGGCCTCTTCGCGCGTCTTCCAGACGTAATACTCATAGCCACCGTCGTATTCCTCGACCCGTCCATTTCCAGTGCGCCAGACCTTCGTGGCGAACTGCGAGATGAAATGACGGTCGTGGGAGACCACCAGAAGGGTTCCCTCCCATTTCGACAGGGCCTGCACGAGCACATCCTTGGACGACATGTCCAAGTGGTTGGTCGGTTCGTCGAGAACGAGGAAATTGACCGGTTCCAGTAGGGTCCGCGCCAAGGCCACACGGCTTCGCTCGCCGCCCGACAAGACCTTGATGGGTTTGAACACGTCGTCGCCGGTGAAGAGGAAATTGCCGAGCAGGTTGCGGATCATACCGCGCGATTCGGCGGTCTTGGCTACGGCTTCCATCGATTCCAGGATGGTGATGTCCGTCTCGAGGACTTCCGCCAGATGCTGCGCGAAGAAGCCGGTCAGCACGTTGTGGCCGACCGTACGCTTGCCGTCGAACGGTTCGATGCCGTCCAGCATCCGCGCCAGTGTGGACTTGCCGGAGCCGTTCGGACCCACCAGCGCGATCTTGTCGCCGCGCACGATCTCCAGGTCCTGCCCCGAGGTGAAGACCTTCAGCCCGCCGTAGGATTTGCGCAGGTTTTCGAGTTTGAGGACCGACTGTCCGGACCGTGGCGGGGCCGGGAAGCGGAAATTCACAACGGCCGCGTCGCTTTCGGGTGCTTCCAGGCGCTCGAGCTTCTCGAGCTGCTTGACCCGGCTCTGGGCCTGGCGTGCCTTGGTCGCCTTCGCCTTGAAGCGCTCGATGAAGCGCTCGGTATCGGCGATTTTCTTCTGCTGGTTGTCGTAGGCGTTCTGCTGCAACTCGATCTGCTCCTCCCGCTGCTCCAGGAAGGACGCGTAATTGCCCGTATAGGTGAACAGTCGCTGGTTGCGGAGTTCCGCGATGCGGTTCACCATGCGGTCGATGAAGAAGCGGTCGTGCGAGACCAGGATCACGGCTCCATCATAGGTGAGCAGGTATTTCTGGAGCCACTCGATGGTGTCGATGTCCAAGTGGTTGGTCGGTTCGTCGAGCAGGAGCACATCGGGTTTGCGCAGGAGCAGCTGGGCCAGGAGCACGCGCATCCGCCACCCACCGGAAAACCGGGTGATGGGCTCGTTCTGGGCGGCTTCGGGGAAGCCGAGGCCGTTCAAGACCTCAGAGGCCTTCGCCTCGATGCGGTCGCCATCCAGCAGGAAAAAGCGTTGCTGCACGCGCTCGAGCTCTTCGAGCAGCTTGTGGTAGGCCTCCGACTCGTAATCCGTACGCACCGTCAGTTCATTGCCGATGGCGTCCAACCGCTTTTCCAAAGCCATCACCTCATGGAAAGCCTGCATGGCCAATTGGCGGACGGTCAGATCCAAGCTGACTTCCAACACATCCTGCTCGAGGAAGCCGACCGTGGCGCCGGACTGGTACTCGACCTTGCCGACTTCCGCCTTGTAGGTACCGGCGATCACCCGCAACAGGGAGGTTTTGCCGGCGCCGTTCGGGCCCACCAGGCCGACTCGGTCGCCCTTCGAGACCTGGAAATTCAGATTTTGGAAGAGCGCGCGTTTTCCGGCGAAATATGTTATATTTACGAGGCTAAGCACTGGAATTCGATTAGCCTCAAATTTACCAAACCTCAACGGATTTATGATCGGTATCAAAATCAAGGAAAACGAAAGCATCGACCGCGCCATCAACCGCTTCAAGAAGATGATGACCCGCTCCCGCATCCTGATGGACTACAAAGAGCGTCAGCAGTTTCTCAAGCCGTCGGAAATCAAGCGCGAGCAGATGAAGAAGAGCGTGCGTGACGAGCGCCGCCGCTCCCGCGACGATTACTGATCCCGATACGACCGACGTTTCAAGGCCCGTTCCATACGAACGGGCCTTTTTTTTTAGAACGGATATGCTTTCTACCATCGCCTGGCTCGTGTTTTGGATGATGCCACCGTGTACCGACGCCGCGCGGTTGGAAGCCGAGCGGATCGGATCGCAGGCCGGTCGGGAGGCGCGTGCCGTATACATGGACCTGCTTCTGAGCCGGTGCGAGCCGGATGCCGCTTTCATGAGCCATGCGGCGCTGATGTTCGCCGAAGCGGCGCAGGCCTCGAAAAACGGGCGATGGCTGCCCGATGCCTATCGCCTGGCTCGGACGGCGATCCGCACGGAACCTGGCAGCGCCTTCGCCCATGAGATCATGAGCGATGTGATCGCGATCGACATCGAATTGACCCATCTGTTTCGAAAGGCCGTTCTGGCCGACAGCGTGCGCCTGTTTGCGACGCAGGCCTTGCGCCTGGACCCGAACCGCGCGAAGGCCGCATACATCCTGGGGCGATGGCATCTGCAGGTGGCGGACCTGCCTCCCTATGCGGCGATGATACGGACCATGCTCACACCGGGCGCATATCCGGCCCGGTATGAGGATGCCGTACGCTATCTGGAGCTGGCCTACCGCCTCAATCCGGATCCGGAGATCCGGCAGTGGCTGGATGTGGCCCGCTCCAAATCCCGCTAAAACGCCCGGAACCAGCTGATGAAGGGTGCGGGAATGGATTCCCCGCCCGTCAGGATGCCGCCGAAGCCGACTTGGAAGGCCGAACGCGGCTGGGTCTGGATCCGGATGCCCGGAATCAGGTAGCCGACCATCTTGTCATCCGGATCCGTCCCACCGGGTATGATGACCGAATCGAAGACGAAGGTGGCCGTACGGTTCATGGCCGCCATGCCGCCGAACGACAAGAGCAAGCGGCCGTCCGACTCACCACCGCTTCCGCTGGCGGCGAACCATCCGATCGAAGCCGTCGCATTGGCGTTCCGGTCTCCAACGGTACCGGCCACGTAGGGAAGCGCGATGAAAAGCCGACCGTCGCCCCACAGGTTGCCTCCGGCGAGCAAGCCGACCGCCACGCCGCGGTTCACACCGATTCCGAAGGTGCGTTTCACCGTAAAGACAGGCGTGGCCAACCAGGAGGTCATCAGTCCGAATCCGAGATTGTCCTTGTACCCGAACTGGATGTCGGGACCGAACAGCGTCCAATTGATGTAGCTCTCCCCCTCGCGGATGGGAATGCCATTCGTGGAGATGAAATACCGGCTGGCGAAATCCTCTTCCACTTCCTTGCTTTCCGAGCCGAATTCCCGGATCACGCGGATGTTGTATTTGGGAAGGGCGATGTCGCCGCGGTCGGCGGTGCGGATCACGATCTCGCGGGCGTCGCTGGAGACGATGCGGCCGGTGAAGCTGGCACCGTCATTCATTTCGACGACGTAGATCTTCTCCGGATCGAACTCCTGCGCGGAGGCGACGAGGGGAAGGAAGGCCAACACCAGAAATAGGGCGATGTGTTTGAGCATGGGTGGTGGGTGGTGGGTGGTGGATGATAAGTGATAGGCGATATGCGATATGCGAT
>Ga0169931_10014202_pt1 | contig 10803 bp, 11 predicted proteins | sample Kivu_15m_20L_FD_129675 | JGI IMG/M metagenome (GOLD analysis project Ga0169931, IMG submission 129675) | Freshwater microbial communities from Lake Kivu, Western Province, Rwanda to study Microbial Dark Matter (Phase II) - Kivu_15m_20L... | ecosystem: Environmental > Aquatic > Freshwater > Lake... | reverse complement strand
TGCCATGGAGATCAACTCACAAAACTCATTCACAACTTAATTGGTAAGCGCGAAGTCAGCGTCAAACTATTCTGGAATCAAACTGAAGAGTTAAATCTTGCTGTTTCCGAAAATGAAGGATTACGCCAAAGACGGGAAGCTCTAGTTGGTAAGATTTTAAGTATGGATGAGGCGATCGCGATCGGGCAAGAACTAGAAGCAGCGATCGAGCAACGTCAAAAAGTAATCATTGATGCTTTTATTGATACTCTAAAGCCTCTATCCCATGAATATGCTGAAGGAGAATTACTCACTGAAAGCATGATCTATAACGGTTCTTTTTTAATTGATTGGGATAGAGAACCTGAATTTGCCTCTGCTGTTGAAGCTCTCGATCAACAATTTGAGAACCGTCTCCGCATCCGTTACAACGATTTCACCGCTCCCTATAACTTTGTAAATGTAGAGCGAGAGTCAAAATAGCCATTTGTGCCGCGCTTCACGCGGCACAAATGGCTATTTATCTTGGTTCTTCTTAGTTACACTATTAAAATATTCTTTAGCCTTGGTGAAAGCATATTGGAATTTATCACCAATCGTCGGTTCAGGCAAAACTGCAACTGTAATTTCCTCATCAGGAAACTCTTTTAACCGATAGCCATATTCCAAATTGTCCTTGAATTTCCGCAAGATAGGATACAAACGGATTGCTCCCTTCAACAACTCTGCTTCTTGTTGGAAAATAGCTCGACTAATCAGATTACTGCGTTCCACAGCCATCGAACCCGCAGGAACCCATTCCTTCCCCTTAATGCGAATGAAAATATTGAACTCAGGTAAGCCTTTGTTCTTCATCTCATCGTATTTACTCGCAGCTACCTCACGCTTGTTAGGAGCTTTTTTCTTTTTAGTCTGACCCGATCCGCCAGCAAATCCTGTCGCCTTTGTTGCACTCATCGCTCTACCTTTAATTTTTTAAAAAGTTTTTAGTTATTGCTTGACTCGCGCTGAGAAACAGCGCTTATCAAATTGTGTTACTTATTAAATGTGTTAACAAAAGTTTACTTTAGTCGATGACGAAAATACAATCATTCTTTAGACAAGAAAATGTAGGATGCGCGATGCAATATATAACGTATCCTACATTTTCTTGAGATTTTCTTGCATCCAAGCCCGAAAAGCTCTCATAGCCGTACTGCGTCCCTCATTAAGGCTAAGTTCGAGAAACTGAGAAATGATATCGCGCACAGGAATATCGCCAAAAGTGGGGCTAAACTCTGATTCGAGATATTCACCATTAGACAAAATATAAATTTTGAGGTTTTTATCGTATAGCCATAGCTCAGGTACACCGAGAACAAGGTAGACATCTAGTTTAGTTTTAGAAGTCACATCCACCTCGATCGCCAAGTCAGGCGGAGGGTCAATAGCCATATCTAGCATACGGATGCCCCGCATGGCGACATTATTTTGAATGTAAAAGCAGTCATCAGGTTCTAGCCCAGCCCGTTTCGCTTTAGCTTTAAATGTCGTAGAGCCGTAGCCTTCAAAATCAATCTCTAATTCGTCCAGTAAAACTTGAACAAAGTAATTAATCAGGACTTTAATTTTTTCATGTTCAGGTAAGGGCATAAAGATTTCCAGTACACCGTCTAGATAAGCAATTCTTGTCCTACGCTTTTCGCCCAGAACCTCAAGAATCGATTCAAATTGTTGCCAGCCAATATCGTGCAGGAGCGTACTTTGCCCTTCGGGAGTTTCTATTTGAGAAATGCTTAATAATGTGGTCATTAGAATACCTTTGGTGAAACCATCTTTTTTATAGCAATTCACAGAACTGTGGCGGCACTTCTGTGAATTGCTATAAAAAGGAGATAGTAAAGCAACAAAAAAGTCGCCTGTGGGCGACTTTTTTATTACCCTTCTTTTAGTTGGCTAGAGGGTGAGTCTAGGTCAAAAAGAACTTGCAACATTTGCATTGCCTTGCGGCGTGTCTCGATGTCTTGTTGAGCGCGAAGCTGCACCATTGGATCATGGAGGATTTTATTGATAATGCCGCGAGTCATGCTCTCGATCACATCTTGATGTTTATCAGCAAAATCATTACCGAGGCGAGATAGGGCTTTCTCCATTTCCTGTTCACGGATGATTTCCATCTTTTGACGCAGCTTGCTGATCGTAGGCACAGTCTCTAGCGATCGCCACCAGCTATCAAACTCCGCCACACAACCTTCCAGCAAAACCTCGGCTTGCATAGCCATTTGACGACGGCTTTCTTGATTTTCGGCAACTACTGCTTGCAAATCATCAACATTGTAAGCCTTTGCATTTGGCAACTCGTTGACATCAGCGCTGATATTGCGCGGAACAGAAATATCAACGAGAGTCAAGCCAATGTGATTTGAAGTGATCGCTTCAAGGTTTTTGCGGCTCAGAATTACCTCTGTAGAGGCAGTACTCGTAAATACAAGATCAGAAATTGATACACAATCTAGCATTTGATCGAGTGGACGAATATCAAACTGTGCCTCGCTAGCTTCAAATTCCTTGAGCATGGCTGCAGCGCGATCGCGCGATCGGTTAACAATGGCGATCTTTTGTGCGCCCTTAGAAATCAGATGCTTGACCAGCAGACGGGACATTTTGCCAGCACCAATGATCGTAGTGTGTTTATCAGATAGATCTTGCAGTTTGATTTGAGCTAGCTCTACTGCTGCTGAACTGATTGACACCGCGCCCGTGCCAATTTCAGTCTCAGTACGAACTCGTTTACCTGCTGAGAGTGCTTGTTTAAAAAGTTGGTTGAGAATCCGACCTGCACCATTGTATTGCTGGGCGAGTCGGTGGGTATTTTTGACCTGAGCGAGGATTTGACCCTCACCAAGTACCAGACTATCTAAGCCTGATGCAACTCGCATCAGATGAGTCACGGCATCTTGGCGGAGCAGAATAAACAGATAACGACGTAGGTACTGTAGAGGTAGTTGGCTAAATTCCGAAAGAAACTGCATAATTTCACGAATACCACCTTCGGCTTCGCTAGTAACTACATACAACTCTAAGCGGTTACAAGTGCTTAAAATTGCCGCTTCCTCAATATTCGGATAGCTCATCAGTTGGGCGATCGCTGCTTCCATGCGATCTTCGGGAATACTCAACTTTTCCCGTACTTCCACAGTCGCCGTTTTATGACTCAAGCCAACAACTGCAATATTCATATCGTAAATGCGTTTCTTATTTAGGACTGGAAATAATTTTCTTATTGGATGAGCTTATCAGGAGATAGCTACCTGTGTAGTAGGTACTTATTACTCCTTAACGTTCTGTAACATAGCTACCGCCATTCTTTAAAAACCCCAAAAAAGTAAAGGAAAGCGCTAAGCGCTTTCCTTTACTTTTTTGGGGTTTAGAATTACTAGTACCTATAGTGCTAGTAATTCTAACTAGGTTATTAACACGCGATGTGCAACTTTCCAATCTGCCCTCGCCCTAAATGCCTCTCCCAAAGAGGGAGAGGGACTTTGATTTAGTCTTGCTCCCCTTCTCCCTACTTGGGAGAAGGGGCTGGGGGATGAGGGATAGATCTTAAGTTGCACATTGCGTTTATTAACGCAAATTAATCGTTTTAGGAGACTCACCAGTTAAGTGAATGGTATCAACAAAACGAGCAGTCTTTGATTGAGTCGAGATGACCAAAGACTGAGTACGGCAACCGCCACCAAAGAAGCGAACGCCTTCCATCAATGTACCTGGGGTGATACCGCAGCCAGCAAACAATACATTCTTACCACAAGCTAATTCATGGGCATCATAGACCTTATCGCCATCTTCGATACCCATTTCCTTGAGACGCGCCAAGTTGCCTTCACGAGTCCACTTGGCACTCTCAGGAGTATTAACTTCGGCTGGGTCATAAATTAGACGACCTTGGAAATGACCGCCCAAGCAACGCATTGCCGCAGCCGAGATTACGCCTTCGGGGGCAGCACCGATACCCATCAAAGCATGGATGTTTGTACCAGCAAAACCACAACAGATCGCTGCCGATACGTCACCATCACTGATCAAACGGACACGCGCACCTGCGGCACGAATTTCGGAGATCAAACCTTTGTGACGAGGACGATCCATAACTACGACGACCAATTCTTCGATCGAGCGATTTAGGCATTCCGAAAGAATTTTCAGATTTTCAGTAGGTGTTTTGCGAATATCTACGTGACCTTTTGCCGCAGGTGGCGCAGCTAATTTGTCCATATAAAAGTCAGGAGCGCGGAACAAGCCATTGCGTTCAGAAATTGCCAAAACCGCCATCGAACCATTCTGACCATAGGCGACAAGATTTGTGCCTTCGCAGGGGTCAACAGCAATGTCAATTTCTTGTAATTCTTCGATGGTGCAGAATTCGGCTGCATTTGGCTGTGTGCAGATGCCAACTTCTTCACCGATATAGAGCATGGGTGCTTCGTCACGTTCGCCTTCACCGATAACAATGCGTCCACGCATATGAATTTTGTTCATACGTTCGCGCATTGCTTCGACCGCTGCTTCGTCGGCTTCATCTTTTTTACCCAAGCCCATCCACCGAGAAGATGCGATCGCAGCCTGTTCAACGACCTCAATAATCTCAAGGCTTATTGTATTATCCATGCGTAGGAATCCTTACTTATCTAAATTTTATAACTATTAAGTCTTTGTTGTGCTCTAGAAAATTTCCAGAAACAGAAAACAAAATTAAGTTAGTTGTGTCTTACTACACAACCTCGTAATTAAGTTTACAGGTCAGAAGGACAAATTAAAACCCAGAAGGAGGAGGCGACGCAGAGTGTCTCCCTAGCCCTTTGGGGTTTGCTTTGCTAATTTTGGTTAAGAAACGCTTAACACTGGTACGATCTATCTTAGTGGGCTTTTCTCTTCTACCCAAACTAATGTATTGCGTATAACTGCTATGTTGCCAGACCATTCTGACCATTCTGTTTTTGCTGATGAGATGCCTAAAAAATTGATAAATCACGCTGATGATTTTCACAATGCCATGGAAGATGACAAACCACAGGAAGCTTGTGGTGTCTTCGGGGTACTAGCAGCAGAAGGGGATGTTGCTAAACTTGTATATTTTGGACTGTATGCATTACAGCATCGTGGACAGGAATCAGCAGGTATTACTGTCTACGATGATCGCGGCACAACCCATACTCACAAAGCAATGGGACTAGTTGCTCAAGTATTTAATGAAACGATCCTCTCAGAAATGAAGGGAGCTTTAGGGATTGGGCATAACCGCTACTCGACTACAGGTTCGAGTAAGGTTTGTAATGCTCAACCCATCGTCATAAGTACGAGATTGGGCGATTTCTCGCTTGCTCACAATGGCAACTTAGTCAATGCTACTGAGTTACGTGGTGAACTGTCAGCGCAAGGTCATGCCCTCGAATCGACTACCGATTCTGAAGGAATTGCTTTTGCAGTTGGCGAAGCCGTCGAGGAGGGTAAAAATTGGCAAGGGGCGATCATCACGGCGCTGAAGCGCTGTCGTGGAGCATTCAGTTTAGTAATGGCAACTCCCAATGCACTTATCGGTGCTAGAGATGCCTATGGTGTCCGCCCTTTGGTGATCGGCAAAACCCCTGATGGCTCCTATGTCTTATCTTCAGAAACCTGTGGCTTAGATATTATCGGAGCAGAATATGTCCGTGAGGTAAAGGCTGGAGAGCTGGTGATTATTACCATGGACAAAGGGATAGAGTCTTGGCAGTGGGAAGAATCACAACCAAAGCTCTGTGTCTTTGAGATGATTTATTTTGCAAGACCCGATAGTGTCATGCATGATGAAAGTCTATATACATATAGATTACGAATTGGGCGAGAACTAGCTAAAGAAAATTTTGTGGATGCCGATATTGTGATTGGTGTGCCTGATTCGGGTATTCCTGCGGCGATCGGGTTTTCACGAGAGTCAGGGATTCCTTACGGTGAGGCTCTGATTAAAAACCGCTATGTAGGACGTACCTTTATTCAGCCAACTCAAGTAATGCGGGAGTCTGGCATCCGTATGAAGCTGAATACACTCAAGGATGTTTTGCAGGGTAAACGGGTAATTGTGATCGATGATTCGATCGTAAGGGGAACGACGAGTCGTAAAATAGTTAGAGCATTGCGTGAAGCTGGGGCAACTGAAGTACATATGCGTATTTCTTCACCTCCTGTTACTCACCCTTGTTTTTATGGTATTGATACGGACTCGCAAGATCATTTGATCGCAGCTCAGAAATCTGTCTATGCGATCGCCAAACAGATTGAGGTTGATACGCTTGCGTATCTCAGCCATGATGCAATGTTAAAGGCGACACAAATTGATACCACGCATTTTTGCACGGCTTGCTTTACAGGAAAATATCCGATTGAAGTTCCTGATAAACTCAAGCGCACCAAACTTATGCTAGAAAATACGGCAACATGACCAAGATCCTCTTTCATCTCGCATTTCCAGTCAAAGATATTCCAAGCACCAAAGCTTTTTATATTGATGGTTTGGGTTGTTTGGCAGGACGTGAGTCAAGTGACTCGCTGATCATGAGTTTGTATGGTCACCAGTTGGTCGCGCACGTTGTTCATGAATCTCTTGAATCGCAACGTGGTATTTATCCGCGACATTTTGGACTGGTTTTTTATTCCGAAAACAATTGGATGGCCTTATTAGAAAAAGTCCATGATAAGCGTCTTCAGTTTTATCAAAAGCCTAAAGTTCGCTTTGTGGATACCCCTTTGGAGCATCGAACCTTTTTCTTGGCTGATCATTCAGGCAATATTTTAGAGTTCAAGTATTACAAGTTTGAAACTGCTATTTTTGGTGAGACTGATTTTCATGAAGTTGGTGATGCTGACTTTGCTCAGCAGGTTCCTGTGGTTATGCATTAAGAAAGCATCTCGATGAGATGCTTTTACCCCAAACAAAAAGAGATGGCGCATGTGCCATCTCTTTTTGTTTGGGTATTAATTCCTGCTTTTAATTTTTACGAAGCATTTGCAATTGTTTTTTCTTTTGGCGTTGGCGTGCTGAGCCACCCTTACCTTTATCGTTTCTACCTTCTTTGCGTGGTGATTCCCATCGCTTTAATCTTTGGCTCATGTTTGTTTTTACCTATGTGATTAAATTTTTTGGAGATAACTAACCAGTTATTAAAGTAGGAATTACGGATTAATAACTCAAAACTCAATATACTTTAGCTCACATAGGAATTACTATCACTCTTTAGAATGAACGCCTTTATACAAGTTGGTTGCCCCGCTTTGGCGGGGCAACCAACATATCTACCTTGCTTGAAAAGCGCTTTATCATAACAAGATGCTTCATTTAGGCTAAATTTCAAGCTAATTTTTGTTTGATTTCTTCAGGGTTTCTAAAGCCGATCGCGATCGCCTTACCATCCTTAACAAATAAAGGTCGCTTGATCAGCATCGAATCCTTGGCATAGGCTTCAATCCATTGAATATGTGACCATGTTTCTTTTTCAGATCCAAGTGATCGGTAAGAATGTCCAGAGGTATTTCGCATTACTTTTTCTCCTAATGCGTTTACCCATTCAGCGATTTCCGTGTGAGTTGGAGGAAAGTCTTTAGTGTTGATAAATTCGTAGGCAATTCCTTGATTGTCTAACCAAGCGATCGCTTTTTTGCAAGTCCCACAATTGGGTATGCCATAGACTTGAATAGACATAAATTTACTCAGATTATGACTGCTATATATGAAATATAGGTTTGGTTACCCGCCGAAGGCGGGTAACCAAACGCTTGTAACTCACTTGATTGAAAAGCACTATAAATATTGTATGCCACGAAATTATAAGCCTCAAATAAATGGTGGCAACGCAAACCATTTATTTGAGGGTCTAAGAGAGTAATACCAAAGCACAAAATGGCGTAGCCACTTTGTGCTTTTAAAACCCTTACAGAGTTTGTTATCTAATTCACAGAAGTGTGGCGACACTTCTGTGAATTGGTATAAGACATAGTTCCTAGGTTATATTTTTAAGTATCTTGCTGACCCACCACCTTCTAGACACATTCATGAAACCAATCGTCAGTCTTCTACATACCTCTAGCTATGAAACTGCATCCTTGATGAAAGCACTAGAGAACGTACTTGCACCCCTAGGAGGTATGTCCAGCATCGTCAAAGCAGGCGATCGCGTTCTCCTCAAGCCCAACTTACTCACAGGCTCACGACCCACTAAAGAATGTACTACTCGCCCCGAATTGGTATACTGTGTCGCCAAAATGGTACAAGAAGCTGGCGGTAAGCCATTTTTAGGTGATAGTCCTGCCTTTGGTAGTGCTAAAGGAATTGCCAAGGCAAATGGTTTGTTACCTCTTGCCGAAGAATTGGGCTTACCAATTATCGAGTTTCATGGCAAACGCTACGAAACCGAAGGCGAAGGTGAATTGCAACATTTGCGTCTCAGTAAAGAAGCGATGGATGCAGATGTGGTGATTAATTTGCCTAAGGTCAAGTCCCATATGCAACTGACCCTAACCCTCGGTGTCAAAAATCTATTTGGCTGCGTCCCTGGCAAGATGAAAGCTTGGTGGCATATGGAAGCAGGTAAAGATGTCGAACGGTTTGCCCAAATGTTGATTGAGACAGCAAGAACAATTAACCCTGAACTGACAATCCTAGATGGTATTGTCGGTCATGAAGGGAATGGACCTAGCGCTGGTGAACCAAAAGAATTGGGGGTTTTAGCAGCTTCCTGTGATGTTTTTGCTCTTGATCGCGTTATGGTGGAGATTCTTGGAGTTAAACCTCTCGATGTGCCAACGGTTGCGGCTGCCATCCGTACTGGACTTTGTAGCGATCTTGATGCGATAGACATCATCGGTGATCCGATCGCTCAATTGCAAAGCAGTGATTGGAAACTACCAGAAACGATGATGGCGATCGACTTTGGAATGCCCAGAGTCTTGAAATCAACCTTTAAACATCTCTATATCAAGTTCATTAAAGAACCGCTCAGCACCTATGCCCGCACTTAACAGCCCACCGCTAATCTTAGTGGTCGAAGATGCCCCTGACAACCAAGTTTTGGTAGAGCAGGTGTTTCAAGATTCAGGCTATCTCGTCATTTGCATCCAAGATGGTCAATCAGCACTAGATTGGCTAGAAACTAACCATCCTGATCTGGTTCTGCTAGATTTATCTTTGCCAGAAATCGATGGATGGGAAGTAGCCAGACAACTCAAAGCTAGTGATCGGACTACCAATATTCCCATAATTGCTGTCACTGCTCATGCAATGAAAGGAGATAAAGAATCGGCGATCGCTTCTGGTTGTGATGATTATCTGACAAAGCCTATAGATATTGATTTGTTAGAGGCCTGTGTCAAGCAGTGGCTAAATAAGCAATAGAGTTAGAATGCCATTCTTTTAGATCTGCATTTTAGGCTTAGGTAGTCCGAAACAAATTCTTACACTCATCAATAACTTAGACTAGAATCTAAACAGTATTTTAAAACTTCACTTAATATTTTATTTAATAAAATAATCCATTTATTCATCGCTATGGGCGAGGCTCTGCTTCACTCATGTTAACTATTAACTTATAAAATTCAGGAATTTGTTTTATGTCTGGTCGCGTTGGAGTAATGCTATTAAATTTAGGAGGCCCTGAGAAGTTAGAAGATGTCTATCTTTTCTTGTACAACCTATTCGCTGATCCAGAAATTATCCGCCTCCCCTTTCCTTTTTTACAAAAGCCGATAGCTTCAATGATCGCCGCTAGTCGTGCCCCCATCAGTCAAGAAAATTATCAAATGATTGGCGGCGGTTCACCATTGCGTCAGATTACTGAAGAGCAGGGTGAAAATATTGAAAATGTTTTGCAGCGTCATGGGGTCGATGCCAAAGTATACGTAGCAATGCGTTACTGGCATCCCTATGCCGAAGAGGCGATCGCCCAAATCAAACAGGATGGTATTACGCGACTGGTTGTGTTGCCTTTATATCCACAATATTCCATCAGCACTAGTGGCTCAAGCATTAAGCAGCTTGATACATTGTGGGAAAATGACCCCGAACTGCAAGCGATCGAGCGAATCACAATTAAATCCTGGTATGAGCGCTCTGGCTATATTCGTGCCATGAATCAATTGATCGACGCGAAATTGCGGGATTTTGCCGAGCCTGAGAATGTGCATATTTTCTTCAGCGCTCATGGTGTACCTGTGAAATATGTCACCAAATACGGCGATCCTTATCAGGCTGAAATGGAAAACTGTGTTGATGGCATTATGAAGGCTCTACGCCGCGACTATCAACGCTATAACGCACATACCCTCGCCTATCAAAGTCGTGTTGGCCCTGTTGAATGGCTCCAGCCCTATACTGAAGAAGCAATTAAGAATTTGGCAAAGCGAGGTATTAATGATCTTTTAGTTGTGCCGATTAGTTTTGTGTCGGAGCATATTGAAACTTTGCAAGAAATCGATATTGAATATCGTGAAGTTGCTGAAGAGGCTGGTATCCACAACTTTGATCGCGTTCCTGCTTTAAATAGCCATCCCGTTTTTATTAACGACCTTGCTGAATTGGTAATGGAATCACTCGGTACAGCTAAAACAGTTGAGATCGCTGCTTAGCAAAATCACTTCTAAAAGAGAAAATAACATTTCTCTTTTAGAAGTGATTCTATGGCAATGTAAGTTGTCTCAGATCTTGCACCATTCAGGAAAGGGGTTGCCAAGAGAGCAAAAGTATGAAAAAAAGGGCGTAGTAGAAAATAAAATAACGAGTATGGAAAGCATCGTTAAGTACGCCCAAGGGCTAGT
>Ga0169931_10014201_pt1 | contig 10804 bp, 8 predicted proteins | sample Kivu_15m_20L_FD_129675 | JGI IMG/M metagenome (GOLD analysis project Ga0169931, IMG submission 129675) | Freshwater microbial communities from Lake Kivu, Western Province, Rwanda to study Microbial Dark Matter (Phase II) - Kivu_15m_20L... | ecosystem: Environmental > Aquatic > Freshwater > Lake ... | reverse complement strand
ATATCTGTGTCTAATAAATACAAGGCTGCGTTTCCAAATTGAGTTAACTTCCAGACCTTACAGGTTACTTTTACTTTCCTGATATCAACAGAGACTGTGATACCAGTATCTTCCAGGAAGTCATATTCATAATTATGATAGCTGTCATAAGCTTTTCCGGAGGCATCAATTTTTTGTTCGGTATAACCTTGTTTCCATCTTATACCAATTCCAGTTATTGGAAATTTATGATCATGTGCGCCTTTTAAATAATCACCTGCCAATATACCCAAGCCTCCAGCATAGGCTTTAAAACGTTGGTCTAAGCCATATTCCATACAGAAATAGGCTACATTTGGATTTTTTTCAGAAGCCATAATAATTGTTTGATAAGTACTTTAATTCCGGCACGAAGATATAAATTCTTAATTAATATTCCGTTTTCCAGCTGCCAACATTCATTCTAATGCCTGTTCTCAAGTAAGCATCCTTTAGTTTCGGATTGGACTGTTGTTTTTCGATTCTGGAGAAATAGCCAATATCCCAGAATATCTGATGGCCTAATGCTATCCGCAGATCCAAAGCCATTATGTTTATATCTGTATGTAATCCTTGTCCTGTAAAATTACCAAACTCCTGAGGTCTTTTGTTACCGTCTGCCATTGGATTTCCCCCATAATTTAGGTTTTCCTGATCCAAGCCTTTGTTTATATAAAAATATTTGGCATCCAGATTTATGCGATGATGGGGTTGCCATTGTAATCTAAATAAGGATTCTTTAAAATTTGCCCCCAATGGGTGTGCCAGCATTTGCGTATGATGGGTGTAGGAAATATCATCTGCCCGATATTGAGCATAAGTATATGGTCGGACTATATTACGTTCATATTGAAAATCGAGTTGTGGAATACCAAAAATATTTATGTATTTCAGGCCACCTTGAAGTCCCCATTTATTTCCCCACCATCCTCTTCTGTTAACAAATAACTCGTTAAATCGAAATTCATCAAAAATGAATTGACCATAGATTTGTATTTTTTTAAATAGATTCCATCGGAAATCACCACCTATGAGTATATTGTCTGGACTGCCAAGGGAGCCCTCAGTAACACGGTATAAAGCAAATGGATTCAGGTAAGTCAATTCAAATCCGGCAGACCTTGAAAAAATAATACTTTCAAATAAACCAGCTTGTAAACCTGGTAATAGCTCGACGCTAAGGTGATGTGAGGCGAAATATTTTCCTGGAACCAATCGGTCTCTGGTTAAATTGGTGGAAGAGGCTGAAAGTTGTCCATAAATATTTTGAAAATGAATTTTCCAAACTTGCCAGTTTAACTTTAGATATGGATAATAAGTGGCTATATCAGAAAGTAAAAGAGACCGGTACCCATTTCCTATTTTATGATTGCCGAACCCCATTTCAAGGTTTAAAAATTTGCTAATATTGGTACCCCAAATGCCTTTTCCATTAAGAAAATCATATCTGTAGGGAAATCCTATGATCTTTGGGTAAGCTTCCGTTTTAACCCAGTGAGCTCCTGGAATACTTTCGTATTGACCATATAAACGGTCTATGAAGGATGGAAAAAGCGCCTGTGTTTCCAGCAAGGTGAATACAATGTAAAACCGGTCCAGATTGGCACGAAAATCTATGCCTCTCTGATTAAAAAAATAGGGTTTATCACCCATGGGACCTGCTTGCAGATAAAGGATGGGATTTAATCTAAGAGATAAATCAGGGGTATTCACCTCAAAGGCATGATATTTTCTGGGGTAAAACCAGGAGAAAATGCCTTTACCTGGGCTGGCGTAGGTGGAGTCTGCCCAGTCATTATTATCATTTTTCAACCAGGTAATATTAGCTTGATCAACAACAGACAAACCGGAAATGGTATCCAGTTTTTTTGTAAAATCCCAAACTATTTTTCGTTGATAATTTTTTAAAGCATTATGAGTTGACAGCTTAATACCCGTCTTGATTTGTAGTCTTTCAATCCACTCAATGCCAGGATTATCCAAAGGAACAGGCAAACCTTGGGTAAAAAGGGGAAGTACATAGAAGTTCAAACCCAGCAGTAAAGAAATTCTCAGAAAACCTTTGAGGCAGTATGTTAGCATAAAGGAAATTTAATGCAATATCAAAGGATATTCTTAAAAATTCAAATTTACATTTATTTTAAATAAAATGTTTTAAATATTTTGATAATTAAAACAAATTGTATATTTTTGTTTCAAATTAAATGAAATGGCAATAGAATTTACCTTGTACAAGAGCCGAAAAGGTTCTTATGCTGTAACAGCTTCAGAATTACACGATTTGCTGGATTTCAATGCTGGCATGTACACCATTCATATAAAACGATGGTTAAAAGATAGTTATGTTTTTGAAAATGAAATCAGGCGGCCGGTTATATTAAAAGATTATAGTGTCAGAATGCGCTCCGGGCAAAAGGGAATTACAGATTATTTTCTGTCCCTGCCCTTTGCCAGGCAAATTGTATTACATTCAGGATCTCGCAATAAGATGGAAATTGCAAGAAAAATAATGAAATATGAGTCTGAAGCAATCGTTTTTGAGGAAAAGGAGATTTTGAATATCCTGCAATTAGTCCGTATTATGTCCAGAACTTCCTGCCAGGAATTAGCAGAGAAAATGCATTTCGCATACTATGAAAGACAGGATAATACAGAAGATTGGGGCGCATACAGAACTGCAATGATTAATCATTATGCTTCATTAGCTCATAAGATATCTGGTTCATGGAATAAAAAACTGGCAGAAAATATCAGGAAAAAGTGTTTATATCATCAACCAAATGAATTAATTCGAATTGCGGTAATGGATTTTTTAATGTCAAAAGGCAAATCAATTCTTTATGCTTCAAAAATGGCAGGATTAGCGAAAGATTTTGCGGATGAATGGGAGATTTCAATTTATGAAGATAATGTTTCTGCCCATTTATTTGCTCCGCCCCTGGATAACGAAAAAATGAATGCTTTTCTATTTGCAACTTCCGCATAATTAATGGACATGGATGCATCCATTCAATTTAATTTTGTAAATTGTCCTTAAATAAATTGATTTATGACGACAAGAAGTTTCATTTTAGTATGCCCTGTTTTATTTTTAATCCAGATTGCTATGATTGCACAGGTTGGAAATAACCAGCAAAAGGAATTACTGGATGTTGGTGCAAAGCCACCTGAAAATGTTACCGTTTTATTTGATGGAACAAGGGAAATGCTCGATGAAAAATGGACTTATTGGGAAGGCCCTCGCTTAGCAGCAACACCCCCTATAAAATGGTTTTTGGTCAAAGATCCCAGTGGTATGGGAAATGTACTGAATAGTAATGACCCTACAGCTGCCGGAGGAAAATATGGTACAGCTGATATTGTGACAAAGGAAGCTTTTCGGGATTTTAGATTACATATCGAATTTTTAGTTGTTCATCCCGGTGGAAATAGTGGCGTTTACCTCCAAAATAGATATGAAATTCAGGTATTGGATGGCGATTCCACAAAACACGGTATGGCAGCAATTATAAATGAATCAGATTCACCATATAAAGAATACAGGGGTGTTGGTAAATGGAATGCTTATGATATTAATTTTAGAGCAGCAAGGTTTAAAAAGGGAGTATTAACAGAGAAGGCGTTGGTTACGGTTTATTTTAATGGCAAAAAAGTTCACGTAAACTGGCCTATTCAGCAAGTGTGGGGTGGCCCCAACTCTGGTATTGATGGTGGAAATGACAAAGGTAAAGGGATTACAGATGTTCCCGGGGGCTTGAAATTACAAGCCGAGGGACATGATGTGCTTTACAGGAATATATGGATCGAAAAGAAGAATATTAAAAAACCTGATACTGATTTTTAATAGTTTTTTCTAAGTTACTATGAGATTTATGGTACTCTTTTAAGCTGGATTTTATTTTGCTCATTGGTTATGTTTCCGATTTCCTGAAGCAGTCATTTTATTACAAACTGTTTTGATACCTTTTATTTAGTATTGATTTTTTCAATGTTGATAAGCTAGTAAAAATGTCTGAATCCTTTCGTTCTTTTTCTTTTGCCAATGTGGAACTGGATCTCAACCTGGCCAGTGAATTTCCATCATCTTTTAAAAGCAGCGAAAGCGTATTGGATAAATATCTTCCAGAAGAATTAAAAAGGGTTTATACGCCTGAAGATTTTAAAAAATGCTATCATACAAGCTTTTGTGCTGGTCTGCCTCCTTTTTTGGGAGGTCCACATGCTACCATGTACGTTCAGAAACCCTGGACAATCAGACAGTATGCTGGATTTTCTACTGCTGAGGAAAGCAATGCTTTTTATCGTCGCAATCTGGCGCAGGGTCAAAAGGGATTATCCGTAGCTTTTGATCTGGCTACGCACAGAGGTTATGATTCCGATCACGAACGAGTGAAAGGAGATGTGGGTAAGGCCGGAGTCGCGATTGATACGGTCGAAGATATGAAAATTCTGTTTAATCAGATACCACTGGATGAGATGACCGTTTCCATGACTATGAATGGTGCGGTTATACCAATGCTGGCCTTTTATATCGTAGCAGCAGAAGAGCAAGGTGTAACTCCGGAAAAACTGCAGGGAACTATTCAAAATGATATTCTGAAGGAATTTATGGTTAGAAATACCTTCATTTATCCGCCGGAACCCTCTATGAGAATCATTTCGGATATTTTTGCATATACCTCAAAAAATATGCCTCGCTATAATTCCATAAGTATTAGCGGTTACCATCTGCATGAAGCCGGGGCACCTGCTGAATTAGAATTGGCATATACACTGGCAGATGGATTGGAATATGTTCGTGCAGGTATAAATGCCGGACTTGATATTGACCAGTTTGCTCCGCGTCTTTCGTTCTTCTGGGCTATCGGAATGCAGCATTTTAATGAAATTGCCAAACTGAGAGCAGGCAGGTTATTGTGGGCCAAACTGATCCGGCATTTCAATCCGAAGAATCCTAAATCTTTGTCTTTAAGAACGCACTGTCAAACTTCAGGCTGGAGTCTTACGGCACAAGACCCTTTTAATAATATATGCAGGACCACATTGGAAGCGCTGTCGGCTGTATTTGGGGGTACACAGTCCTTGCATACTAACTCATTAGATGAGGCGATGGCATTGCCAACAGATTATTCTGCTAAAATTGCCAGAGATACTCAGCTATTTCTGCAGAAGGATGCAGGTGTAACGCAAGCAGTTGATCCATTTTCAGGATCTTATTACATAGAAACCCTCACGCATGAATTAGTTATTAAAGCGCTTGATTTAATCAATGAGGTGGAAGAACTGGGAGGTATGACCAAGGCTATTGCACAAGGACTTCCCAAGAGAAGGATAGAAGAGGCTGCAGCTAAAAAACAAGGAAGAATTGATACTGGAAAAGATAAAATTGTTGGCGTGAATATTTTCCCCTCAGAAAATATACCCGATTTTCAATTATTGGATGTTGATATAGAGGAGGTTAGGAATACTCAGATTGAAAGGCTACATTTTATTAAGTTTAACAGGGACAATAAGGCTCTTGAAAAAGCCATGTCAGCGCTTGAAAGAATAGCATTAACAGGTGAGGGAAACTTATTGGAGGGGGCCATAAAAGTAGCCCGATTAAGAGGTACTTTAGGTGAAATTTCTCTCGCCCTTGAAAAGGTCTTTGGAAGGTATCAACCTGTTAATCAAACTATTTCTGGAGTTTATGGTAAGGAATTATCAATGGATAAAGATTTTATAGAAGCTATGCGGCTTTCTGACCATTGGGAGGAGCTGGACGGTCGCCGACCACGAATCTTAATTGCCAAATTAGGCCAAGATGGTCATGATAGAGGTGCCAGAATAATCGCAACCAGTTTTGCTGATGTTGGCTTTGATGTCGATTTAGGTCCTCTTTTTCAAACCCCTGAAGAAGCCGCACGTCAGGCAATCGAAAATGATGTTCACATTTTGGGTATTTCCTCATTGGCTGCGGGGCATAAAACGCTCGTTCCTGAAACGATAAGGTCCCTGGCCCTGCAAGGCCGGCCCGATATTAAAGTTATTGTTGGTGGGGTAATCCCTCCTTCCGATTTTGATTTCCTCTACCGAGCGGGCGTTAGTGCAATTTTTGGCCCTGGAACCAACATAGCACAAGCAGCTTGTACCTTATTAAATTTAATGCTTAAGGATAAAGTAATTTAATCTACCTGGCGTAGTATTTAAAATATTTACAACTCTCAATGATTTTTCCATAGTATTCAGTATGCTTATATTTAGTCTTTAACAGGGCAAAATATTTGCGCTTGTTACCGGATAAATTCAATGTGGACATTTTTTGCTCGCATCGTGCAGCCATGAAAGCAGCTCTGGCACTCAATTCATCATTCTTACTTAATTCAAGTGCTTTGTCGAAATAGTTCAGTGCTTTTGATAAATCAAAATTTTCCCTGTTACCATTGGGCAACAGGGGGTGATATACTATTTCACGATCGGATTCCAACCGTTTGGCAATTAAACTTGAGCCACTGCGGAAATAATCGAGTACATTCCAAGCATAGCCAAAATAAGACATATTATAAATTCCAAGCCCCAGTTTATAGTAATATTGAGGACTTTCAGCTCTGTTTGCCCTAATGTCGTATTGAAGTTTTAACATTTCAGATACAATTTGAGGTTTTGTTAATTGACGTTCATTCGATTTTACCGGACAATGGATACATTCGCTCAATCTTTCAATGAATGGGTTGGATTTTCCCAGGGATTCAATATCTGCCGACGGCATTTTTTCCCAGGCTTTCTCTGCAGCCTCCCATTCATTTAATTTCATTAACCAGGTTGCATACAAGGCTTGTAATTCTTGATGGAAAGAAATCCGGGGAGATTTAATTAAATCTTTTTCAAAATTATTGAGCGCTTCTTTTTGGTTTAAAGCCAAAAGGTCCTGAATAACCTGTTCATTGGGATTTATATTAACAGCATTAAATCCATATTTGAAAAGGACAGCAAGACCAGGGTTGCCCTGATTACTCAAATGTTGGAAAACCTCCCTGGATAAAAGGGTTTTCAAAGCTGGGTATCTGGGGAAAACTTCATTTTCTGCTTGTAATTCCCAGATGCGTTGAGCCACTTCCTCATTTATTTTTTCCCATGCTTTTATTTCAAGTGCAATATTAAAAATGTCAATCTGTTCTGTTATTGCCTTGGAACCAGTGGCACTGGCTGCAGCTTTGAAAGCCAGTTTAGCCTCGAAATATTCGGCCTTTAAATATTTTAAATAGCCCAAAGCAAGGAGCCAGATTTCTTGATGAGCCACTTTTTTTTCCTCAATTATTTTTTTTACAAAAGCGTCCAGTTCCTGTATATACGCTGTATTTGGATTTTTTTCTTGTTTTTCAATTTCCTGAATCAGAATAGTCTCCAGATAGTTACTTTTTGGATGAAGGGAATAAATTTCAATCATTTCTTCTAATGCTCTGCTATCACGAATACTGGCTCTTAATGCATATAGTGAGGTACGTTCCTCATCATTTCTGCAGAATGCTAAGGCATTCTGCCATTCATTATCTGTTCTTATTTCAAAACTTAAAAAAGCGGATTCTCTTTTTGCGGCACAATAATGAAAGACTCTTGCAAAATAATAAGCAGATTCAGCTCTCTCGCCTAAAGCTTTGAGCGCACCTGCATAATGACCTTCAATCCAGTATTGAACAGTACTTGGGTCATGATCTATTTTAGGAATGAAATAATGATATAATTGTTTCACCTTACTAAATTGACCTGAATAATGAGCTAATCTTATAATCTGATAGGCCGTCCTAAGTCTAATATAGTGTGATTCAATGGTAAGGAATTGTTTAAGTCCCGACTGAATTAATTCCTCCATAGGTTGAATATCACGGTTTCTGCTTTGCCATACATCTTGTTTTTTTACAAATGGTTCACATTGTTTGGCAAATATTAAATATTCAATGGTTTCCAGGCATTTATTTTTTACAAGATGCCTGGCAAATTTATTACTTCTTAAATAAGAAATTAACCCTGTATTTTGAATCACTGCGTATCTTAGTTCTTGCAAATCAGATAAATCAGATTGATAAATCAGCCAATCAATATCTGAAAATGGGGCAACCTCACAAAATCTCTCAAACCATTCATTAATATTTTCATTTGGCTGCAAGATAGATTGCCTGCCAAATTTCAAATATATATCTTTAAAAGAGGTGAAATACGGTGATGCGGGAGCTGTCGGGTTTACAATAAATGACTGAAGTAAGGGATAATAATTTAATTGACGGACATTGAACTGACATGCTGAAAATCCGGGATTGGAAGAAAAAGAAAGGTTAATAAAAAGAAATAAAAAGACTAACCATCGCATAAGCTTATCTTTTAATAATCATTTCAATTTTATTTCTTCCTAAAATGACTTTTTTTTCTATTTCTAATTGCTTTAATAACCTTGAAACAGCCTCTCTGGAAGCATTCAAGTCATAGGCAATTTCCTGATGAGTGGTATGAAGTATAGTGGTATGTAACTTTTGGGCTTTATGTTGCAGATAGGCAAGTAAGCGTTCGTCCATTTTTTGAAATGCAATACTGTCGATGGTTTTTAATAATTCCTGCATCCGAAGTTCATAACTCTTCATTACCCAGTTGCGCCAGCTTGCATGTTTGGACATCCATTCATCCATATATTTTGAAGGTATGGCAATAAGGATGGTATCTTCCTCTGCGATAGTCCTAATTTCACTTTTCTTATTCATCAGGCAACAAGTAAATGACATGCTGCAGGTTTCTCCGTTAGATAAATAATAAAGAAAAATCTCATTACCCTCGGAATCTTCCCTGACGGCTTTAATTAAACCTGAAATAATTAAAGGCATACTTTTAATATAGCTGCCAATATCAAGAATAATTTCACCACTTTTGAAAGTAATGACTCTGCCTACAGCGGCTATTTCTTCCTGCAGTGGTTTTTCAGCTAATTGAGGATATTCAGTCCTTATGTAGTTTAAAATCATTGAGGTATCCATTAATATGAAGTATTATTTTAAAAACTAATTTTCTGCATCAGGGTCATATTTTACCATCAGACTCAACCATATTGATCTTGATAACCTGAAAATATAAACAAATAATACACCCAAAATAGCGATTAATGTGGCAAAAGACGCCATAGTACTCCAGTTAAAAATCCAGTGCAACAATAAAACGAAGGCAATGGAGAACCAACCGGTAAAAATATAGGAAATGAACATGGCTCCGTAATAGAAACCTGGTTCTGGAAAAAATTTTTGCTTACAATGATTGCATGAATCATTCATTTCAAATGGTTTTGAAAATGAGAAAGTTGACGTTGGGTATAAATCACCCTTCATACACCTTGGACACTTGAATGCAAAAATGGTATATATCTTGTTTCCTTTTTTTGATGATGCCATTATTTATTTTTTTAAAGCAATTAACTGAACCAATGAGGCTTTACCCTGATGGTAAGAACCTTCGTCTAATTCTCTTTCAGTTTTTGTCAGATGTATGATATCCAACGATTTAAAATCTTCTGATAACTGATCCAAATGCATGAGCATATCCAATGATTTTGGGCCACCGGAATGCAAATGAATCTGATCTGTATGAAATGCTTCCAAACAAATCATTCCACCGGTAATCAATGAATCAACCACTGACTTATGGAGAAAAGATCTGATTTCAGGAGGTTGATGAACAAAAAACAAGCCAACTAAATCATAAAATGCAGGAATATAGTTGAAAGACTGAAGGTCTGAAAGTATATATTCGATACTAACCTTTTTTTCTTCTGCCAGCCGCAATGCCTTTTTTTTTCCATCAGGGCTGAAATCAAAAGCAGTTACCTGATAACCATGGCCAGCTGCAAAAATGGCATTTCTACCTTCTCCTTCAGCGGGTAAAAGTAATTTTCCCGGTGTTTGTAACTTTTGATTGATAAAATTTCTGAAAAAAAAGTTAGGTTCTTTTCCGTAAACATATTCTTCAGCTATATAGCGCTCATTCCAGAAATCTGAATCCATAACATGACATTTAAAATAAAAAAGAGGGCGAAAATTAATTTAATGCCCTCTTTTACTTGTGCCCAGGACAGGATTCGAACCTGCACGCCCTTTCGGGCACTACCACCTCAAAGTAGCATGTCTACCAATTTCACCACCTGGGCGGGTGAATTTTTATACAGAGGTAAATTTAATGAATTGCATGGAGAAAAAGGATAAAATACCTTTCTTTATTTTGATTATAAATCGGTGCCATTAGCTAAAGCTGAATTGCGCAGCCTTTGTAAAAACGGGGATGCAAAGATAAAATCATGTAAAATTTCATTATCACTCAGCATAATTTCATCTTTGTTTCCCTGCCAGCATATTTGCCCTTCATGAAGTAAAATGACATTATCTCCTACCTCCATAACAGAATTCATGTCGTGGGTATTAATAATCGTTGTCATATTATTTTCAATGGTGATGTCTTTTATAAGTTCGTCAATCACCAGAGAAGTTTTTGGGTCAAGGCCGGAGTTCGGTTCATCGCAAAACAAATAGGAAGGATTTAAAACAATGGCACGGGCAATTCCAACACGTTTTTGCATACCTCCACTTAATTCAGAGGGGAACTTTGCATTTATACCATCTAAACTAACCCTGTTCAAACAAGTGTTTACCCTGTCTGATTTTTCTTTTTTAGTCATTTCGGTAAACATATCCAGAGGAAAACGAATATTTTCTTCTACTGTTAAGGAATCGAACAAGGCTGAACCTTGAAATAGCATCCCTACCTTCATGCGTAAGGT
>Ga0169931_10014199_pt1 | contig 10805 bp, 10 predicted proteins | sample Kivu_15m_20L_FD_129675 | JGI IMG/M metagenome (GOLD analysis project Ga0169931, IMG submission 129675) | Freshwater microbial communities from Lake Kivu, Western Province, Rwanda to study Microbial Dark Matter (Phase II) - Kivu_15m_20L... | ecosystem: Environmental > Aquatic > Freshwater > Lake... | reverse complement strand
CTGCACGCCGCCCACGCCGCACAGCACCAGGATGGCGCCGTCGAGCACGCGGAGACTGCGCTCCACCTCGACCGTGAAGTCGACGTGACCCGGAGTGTCGATGAGGTTGATCGGATGTCCCTTCCACTCGACGCTGGTGGCGGCGCTGGTGATCGTGATCCCGCGCTCGCGTTCGAGGTCCATGTGATCCATCGTGGCGCCGTCGCCGCCGCCCTTCACCTCGTTAATGCGGTGAATGCGACCGGCGTAGAACAAGATCCGCTCGCTGAGCGTCGTCTTGCCGGAGTCGATGTGGGCCGAAATGCCGATGTTACGAAGTTTTGCCAGGTCCATAGTGAACCTCGACCTCTCGCTGTCAGTGGGTGGGCGCGTCTCTCAAAGAAACGCTGTCTCGATATAACGACAAACAAAACGTCCGCCGCGCATACGTCACGCGTCAGCCGCTATTCACTCAAAAGGGGGTACATCCGCCCGGGCAGTACCGATATTCCCGCCTAGGCGCTCGCCAGGGGAGTTGGCTGTGCTGGGTTGCTGGATTAAACATCTTACGTAGGGATCGGCTGGTGGCAAAGGCCAAATTGGGCAAGCTCTCGCGGTAAAAGCCGTTTTTCCGGCTCCTGCGCCGCCTCCCTCCGCCGGCCTTTCCACGGGGACCCCGCCGCCTTTCCACAAGAGTTGGTTGACTTCCGAAACCGCTGAACTTAGGTTTGCTCCGCATGGCGGACCACGAACCCCTAAAACCTCACGAATCGCTCACACAAGCAACGCCCGCCGGCGGCCTGCTGGCTGCCTATCCGTGGGCCGTGTTCGTCGTCCCGTTTGCCGTCTATATGCTGGTCGGGTCGCTCGAGCCCTCGCCCGATAAGCCCTTCAGCCAGCTTGGCTTTACGATCGACTACTCGGCCTATCCGCTGGTCTACACCGCGAAGATCGTTGCCACGCTGGTGGCCATCGCCGCGGTGTTCCCAGGCTACAGGCAATTTCCGTTCCGGCTCTCGCCGCTGGCCTTCATCGTTGGCGTGGTCGGGGTGGTTCTGTGGATTGGACTGTGCAAGCTGGAGCTCGAAGCCCGCCTGCTTGGCCCGCTCGGATATGACCAAATTGCCGACCTGGGCCGCCGCCCGGGCTTCAATCCGCTGGCGGAAATGGCCGATCGGCCGGCCCTGGCTTATGCCTTCCTGGCCGTCCGGTTGTTCGGGCTGGCCCTGGTCGTCCCGCTGATCGAAGAGTACTTCATCCGCGGGTTCGTGATGCGTTTTGTCATCGACGCCGACTGGCCAAAGGTGCCTTTCGGCACGCTGACCCCTACCGCCGCCGTGGCCGGCACCCTGTTGCCGATGCTGATGCATCCGGCCGAACTGTTTGCCGCCGCCGTCTGGTTTACGCTGGTCACGTGGCTGATGTTCAAAACCAAGAACATCTGGGACTGCGTCGCGGCCCACGCCGTGACCAACGGCCTGTTGGGGGCCTATGTCCTGGCGACCGGCGAGTGGCAGTTCATGTAGCATCGCCGTTGGTTGACCGCTGGTCCCGGCGCTCACAACAATGTGCGAATTGCAATCGCCAGGGTTGCCGTCGCCTGTAGCCCCGGCCTTTGGCCGGGGGTCGGGTTTCTCACCAATGGAAGAAGCTTGGTCTCGCGCGTGGGTGACCCCTCGGGCAGAGCCCGGGGCTGAACGGCGGGCCCGTTCGATTCGACTGCCAAGGAGCTCGATCTTATGCGTATCGCCGTTTTCAGCACCCGTAGCTACGACGAGGAGTTTCTCGGCCCGGCCTTCGACGGCTCGGGGCACGAGCTCGTCTTTCTTTCACCCCGGCTGACCGCCGAAACGCTGCCGCTGGCCGCCGGGTTCGATGCCGTCTGCGTGTTCGTCCAGGATCGGCTCGATCGCGGCGTGCTCGAAGCGCTCGCGCTGGCGGGCGTGCGGCTCGTGGCGCTGCGCTGCGCCGGATTCAACAACGTCGATCTGGCCGCCGCCAACGAGTTTGGCATCACCGTGGTTCGCGTGCCGGCCTACTCGCCGTATGCCGTGGCCGAGTTCACCGTCGGACTGATGCTCGCCCTTAATCGCAAGATCCATCGCGCGGCCAATCGCGTGCGCGAGTGGAACTTCGCTCTCGACGGTCTCTTGGGTTTCGACTTCCACGGCCGCACCGTGGGCATTATCGGCACCGGCCAGATCGGTGCGGGCGTGGCCCGGATCATGCACGGTTTCGGCTGCCGGCTGCTGGCCGCCGACATTCGCGAGAACCCCGAACTGTTGGCGCTGGGCGCTCGCTACTGCACGCACAAAGAGCTGTTCGCCGCGAGCGACATCGTCACCCTGCACTGTCCGCTCGTGAAGGACACCTTCCACCTGATCAGCGATGGCGCGATTGAAAAGATGAAGTCCGGCGTGATGCTGATCAACACCAGCCGCGGCGCCGTGATCGACACCCGGGCCGTGATCGAGGGGCTCAAGTGCGGCCAGATCGGCTCGTTGGGAATCGACGTCTATGAGGAAGAGGAAAACCTGTTCTTTCAGGACCTCTCGAATCACGTTTCGCAGGACGACATGCTGGCCCGGCTGCTGACGTTTCCGAACGTGCTGGTGACCGGGCACCAGGCCTTCTTCACCCGTGACGCGCTGGAAAAGATCGCTTCGACCACGCGAGCGAACGTCGACGACGTGGCCGAGGGCCGCAGTTGTCTCAATGCGATCCAGATTGAACGCGCCGCCGGCAAGTCGACCAAGCCGTGATGGTCGAGCCGGAGCAAACTTGGGACGTAGTGGTCGTTGGAGCCGGCGCGGCCGGACTCATTGCCGCGGCCGTCGCCGCCGAGCGCGGCCTGCGCACGCTGCTGCTCGAGAAGAACGCGCGGCCCGGGGTGAAGATCCTGATGTCCGGCGGCACGCGCTGCAACATCACGCAGAACACCGACAACCGCGGGATCGTGGCTGCCTACGGTCCGCCCGGCCGCTTTCTGCATTCCGCGCTCGCGGCGTTTGGCGTGCGCGAGTCGATCGCCATGTTCGAAGCCGAGGGCGTCGCCACGAAAGTTGAGGACACTGGCAAGATCTTCCCGGCGAGCGATAAGGCCAGTGACGTGCTGGACGCCCTGCTACAGAAGCTCCACCGCAGCGGCGCGGTGCTCGCGACCGAAGAGCCACTCGTCGAAGTCACGCGCGCGGACTCGGGCTTTCAATTGCGAACGGCAAAACGCGAGATTCATGCCCGGAATCTCGTGCTCACCACCGGCGGGCAGTCGTATCCCGGCAGCGGCACGACCGGCGATGGCTATCGCTTTGCCGCCGAGCTCGGACACACGATCGTGCCGCCGCGTCCCTCGCTCGTGCCGATCACGACCGATGCACTCTGGGTCCGCGAACTCCGCGGGATTACGATTCCCGACGTGCTGGTGCGCGTCGTTGAACCGGCTGCCGCCGATGCGAAATCTACGAAACCCACGGTGCTCGCGGAGCGTCGCAGCTCGCTGCTGTTCGCGCACTTCGGACTCACGGGGCCCGCGGCGCTCGATGTGAGTCGCGCGGTCAGCGGCCATCCGAATCCGCGCACGCTGCGGCTGCTGTGCGACTTTCTGCCGAACGTCAAGCAGCACGAGTTCGACGAGCAATTGCGAACCGCGATTGCCGAGGCGGGCAAGAAGCAACTCGTCAGCCTGCTGCCTGAAGTGCTACCGCATCGTTTGCTAGTCGCGCTGCTGCAAGCGGCCGAAGTGGACCCTGCGATCCGCGCTGCCGAGGCGGGCACAAAAGCTCGTACGCGGACAGTTGAAGCCGTGAAAGCCTGTTCGATTCCCGTTAGCGGCACGATGGGCTTCCGCAAGGCCGAGGTTACGGCCGGGGGCATCGCGCTCGGCGAGGTGAACTCCTCCACGATGGAAAGCAAGCTCGCGCCTGGCTTATACCTGGCCGGCGAAGTGCTCGATCTGGATGGCCCGATCGGCGGATACAATTTTCAAGCGGCCTGGAGCACGGGACACCTGGCCGGCAGCAGCGTCGAGTAGCGACTGCCCCCGGCCGCATGCATCTGCTACGCTGGGAAACGCCTTCACTCAACTTCCCGAGCAGATGCCATGCGAGTCCATGCCGTTGGTCGACCGGAATTGCCTCCGCTGGAGATGCCGGCCCGCTTCAAGCACGACATCGCCTACTTCATGACGCCCTCGGGCGAGCGGGGCGCTCCGGCGCTGGCGAGCGACGAGTATTGGATCGACGCCGCGGAAGCTCGCCGCTGGCTCGACGATGGCGTGCTGATGTTGATTTCGCCGCTCGATAGCGCCAGTAAGGCGGAAGTCGAAATCAGCGAGGAGCAGGAACGCTGGCTCGAATGGCTTCTCGAACACGACATCCAGCACGTGCGCGTGGAAGCCTGACAACGCCGGAACATCCCGCCAAGACTCACGCCCGAACCACGAACACGATAACATGCGGCAAGCCGGCACAATTCCCGACAAGCAAGACGCCACGCGCTTGAGCGACTATCTCGTCGCCGAGGGCATTCCGAATAAAGTCGAGCCGTCGGGCGACGCCTGGGCGATCTGGATTCGCGACGAGAACCAGCTCGAGCGGGGTCGCGAGGAGCTCGCCCGCTTCGAGGCCGAGCCGAACGATCCGCGTTACAAGGCCGCCGCCGGCGCTGCGAAGCAGGTTCGCCGCGAAGCCGAAAAGAAACAGAAGCAGGCCCAGCGCAACTATCACGACGTGCGCGACATCTGGGCCAGTCCCTGGCGGCGCGCGCCAGTCACGATGGGGCTGATCGTCATTTCGGCGCTGGTGTTCTTCAACATCCTGCGCGAGTTTGGCCTCGACGATCAGTACTTGATGATCAGCACGCTCGACGATCCCGCGAACCCCCTGCCCGAAGTGCGCGAGGGGCAGGTCTGGCGACTCATCACGCCGATCTTCATGCACGCCAATGGCTGGCATCTGCTGTTCAACATGTACTGGATCTTTCAGTTGGGCACGCTGATCGAGCGGACGATCGGTTCGTGGCGTTTCCTGGCGATCGTGTTCTTGGTGGCGCTCGTTTCAAACTTCCTGCAGTTTGCCATGCAGGGTCCGCTCTTCCTGGGCATGTCTGGCGTTGTCTATGGCCTGTTTGGATATGCCTGGATCCGCGGCCGGCTCGATCCGACCTGCGGGCTATGGCTGCGGCCTGATATCGCCGTTATCATGTTTGCCTGGTTCTTGCTCTGCTTGACTCCCGTGATTGGCAACGTCGCCAACTGGGCTCACGGCGGCGGTCTGGCGGCTGGCGCAGCGCTGGGTTATCTGGCCTTCACGATCCAGCAGATGCGAAGGCATCGCTAGAAAACAGGCCGCCAAAAACGGTGCCAGGAACCGTTTTTCGCCGAATGCTTGACGCGGCCCGCCTGCGCGCACTAGCCTTGTGGCACGCTCGATTTGAGCGACCTCGCGCTTCCACGCTTTCCAGCTCCGCACCGCATCCTGAGGACTCCACCATGCCGCGCGCACGCGTCTTCGGTCTCGCTCTTCTCACCGCGTTCACCATGACGGCCGCTCTCGCGCCGGCACAAGCCGCGGAGAAAGCTTTCGGCAAGATCACGCGACTCGACCCGCGGCTCGACAAGCTCGTGCCGAAGGACGCCCAGATGGAGCAGCTCGCCGAAGGCTTCGACTGGTCCGAAGGACCCGTTTGGATCAAAGACGGCGGCTACCTGCTGTTTTCCGACATCCCGCCGAACAAGGTCATGAAGTGGAAAGAGGGCGAAGGCATCAGCCTGTTCATGCATCCGGCCGGCTACACCGGCGTGGCGGACTACTCGCCCGAGCCGGGCAGCAACGGTCTGAACGTGAACAAGAAGGGTGAGATCACGTTCTGCGAGCACGGCGACCGGCGGATTTCGGTGCTGACCAAGAACGGCGGCAAGCGCACGCTCGTCGACAACTACCAGGGCAAGCGCCTGAACAGCCCCAACGACTCGGCGTTCAAGTCCAACGGCGATCTGTACTTCACCGATCCGCCGTACGGCTTGCCGAAGAACTTTGACGATCCGCGACGCGAGCTGGACTTCTGCGGCGTCTATCGCCTCGGCACGGATGGCAAGCTGACGCTCCTGACCAAAGACATGACCCGCCCGAACGGTATTGCGTTCAGTCCGGATGAGAAAACGCTCTACGTTGCTCAGAGCGATCTGGAGGCCGCGATCTGGATGGCGTTCGACGTGAAGGCCGATGGCACACTGGGACAAGGACGCAAGTTCTTTGATGCCACGCCCTGGGTCAAGGAAGGCAAGAAGGGTCTGCCCGACGGCATGAAGGTCGACGCCGCGGGCAACCTGTTCGCGACCGGCCCCGGCGGCCTGCACATCTTCGCCCCCGACGGCACGCACCTGGGCACGCTGGAAACCGGTCAGGCCACGGGCAACTGCGCCTGGGGTGACGACGGCAGTACGCTCTACATCAACGCGGACATGTACCTCGTGCGGATCAAGCTCAGCACGAAGGGCGCGGGCTGGTGAGCGGCGATACCTAAAGCCAGGGGAATACCTTCCCTTGGAATTAATTCATTGCAACGCATCGCGCGCCAAATTCCAGGCGAAGGTATTCCCCTGGCTTCAGGCCACTTCCCCCAACAGCTTTAAAAGCTCGCGGCGGATCTTGGCCTCGGCCTCGACTTCCAGATAGCTCGACCGCGCGCGCCAGGTTTCGTAACCACCCAGGGCGTGCTGCTCGGCTGTCGGCAAATAACCCCGATAGTCGTTGGCCAGCTCGATCGTGAAGGTTGGCTTCAGCGGGCTCTCGGCCTTGATCGCCAGTCCCGTCTCGACGAACGTCTCGCACGGCGTCGTGGCGATCCCCAGCTCGCCGATGCGAATCGCCTGCACGAGGGTATCGACATACGGCGGATAGTCGTTCAATAGCACGGTCTCGCGGGCGTAAATCTGCTCGACGCCCGCCAGCTCCATCCCCTTTGCTTCCGAGAGAATGAACTTCGCCCGAGCGACTTCATCCTTCGGTGTCGAACGCCGGCCGAGTCGCAATTGGGCCTGCCGCATCGCGAGCGGCGCGAAGTCGTGATACTCGATCTCGCCGGCCACGCGCGCGGCTTCTTTCGCACACAGCTCCGCCACCTTGCGAAGCTGCGCGTACGGCGGCCGGCTTTCCGGCGCTTCGCGAAAGTTGATGTTGTTGATGTTGCCGCTGGTGCCGTTGGTCATCATGCCCACAAACGGCGTCTCCAGCCGGTTGGATGCAAGCAGTTCGCTCAGCCGCGCGGCAAACGCACCGTAGTAGTCGGCCGAGATCTCGCCGCCGGGCACGCCGCCGACATAGTGCAGCGAGTAGTTGGCCAATAGCGCCAGCGGCCGGCCTTCGGCATCGCGCACCGATAGCACGCCGATCTCCGGATCAATCGGACCCGCCGGCTCGACCAACTCGGGACTCGCTGCCGGCGGGTTCATCCGCACCTGGTCCGCCCGGCCGAACGGATCGACCATCTTGAACCCGGGCTGCATCTTCCAGCGGCGATTGAACACCTGCGTCGGTTCGCTGCCGACGCCCCAACCCACCTTGGCCGGCTGCAGATTGTTCACGGCCCGGCGAATCGCATCGCTGATCCGCCCGGCGAGAAACTCCAGATACGCCGGATCGGGATCGCTCTGAAACACGCTTCCCGCGGTGGGCGCGCTATGCGTGTGCGTGGCCGAAATCGTCATCCGGTCGAGCGGAATGCCCGTGTGGCTATGTGCCAGGTGCTTGGCCTTATCGAGCACCGTGCGCGGAATCATGCAGCTATCGCAGACCACGATCGCGATCCGCGTGGCGCCGTCATCGAGCACCAGCGCCCGCGCATGCAGCTCGTCGTGCACGTGTGTGGCCGTGCGATCGCTCATCCCGCCGTTGATCGAAACGCCAAGCGGCGGCGTGATGTTGCTCGTCGCGGCGCCCGCGCGGAATACCTTCTCGTTCATGTTCGCTTACTTTTTCTTCTGAGGCGCTTCTTTGTAGTACAGCCGCGTGATGAACAGATCATAGACCAGGCCGCCCACCGCCGCGCCAATCAGCGGTCCCACGACCGGTACCCACCACCAGTTGTCGTGCGCCGTGAACACCTGGCTGCCCCAGCCGGCCAAATAGGTGAACAGCCGCGGTCCCAGATCGCGGGCCGGATTGATCGCATAGCCCGAGTTCAGGCCGTAGGTCATGCCGATCACGAATACGGTGGCGCCGACCACGATGGGCCCGATCGAAGGCGGGAGGGCCATGTTGCGCGCGTCGCTGATGGCAAAGATGACCATCATCAAGAGCGCCGTGCCGACGATCTGGTCGATCAATCCGCCCGGCACGTTGCTCAGGTAGTCTTGCGGATACGTGGCCCAGATGCCTGCCGTCTTGAGGGTCAGCTCGGGATCGACGTGCAGGATGGCTTCGCGATAGGTCAGATACACGAGCGCCGCGGCGACCAGCGCGCCAGCGAACTGGGCGACGATGTAGGGCAGTACCTTGCTCCAGGCGAAGCTACGATGAATGGCCAGCGCCAGCGTCACGGCCGGATTCAAGTGCGCGCCCGAAATGCCGCCGGCCACGTAACAGCCGAGCGTGACGGCGACGCCCCAGCCGAAGTTGATCGACAGGGCCTCGCCGAATTTGCCTTCGCCCAGCACGACCTGCGCGACGACGCCGACGCCGAACATGATCAGGGTGAAGGTGCCTAGAAACTCCGCCGCCGACTCTCGCAGAGTGTCGCGATTCATGGGAATCCTCGGTTGATGGTTGAAGCGTGGCAAGTGGCTTCCGCAAAGTGGAGCTGGACGCGTTGAGATCCGCGTGGCCGGAAGACTGCCAATGCCGGGAATTATCGCCGCCGGTCGAGTGCTACGCAATCGCGCACGTGCTATGTTTAAGCTCGCGGCGCTAACGTTGTTCGGCATCGCCCCAGGCGTTAAGCTGAAGCGTTGTCGTCTCACTGCCCTCGCTGCTCTGGCCCCTCCTTCTCGCCACGAGATGCCTGCCTCTCGGCAGTCGCTGAATGACCGGTCTGCTCGCCCACGTCCGATTTCAAGGCCGAACGCATCGCCCGACGGTTCGTCCGGAGCGGAAGCCGCTTGCCGCGCAGCGACCCACCACCGCCAGCCGGATTTCGAGCGTCCAGGTCTCGGGTGACGATGCGTGCTTGCTGAACGCAATCCTGTCGCCGACCGGAATGGCGGTGCACAACCTGCGGCCCGCGCCGCTTGCGCGCCGCATCCACGCGGTGCTGCGTGCGGTTCGCGCGTGCGACGCGCGGCAGGCCCTGGCGCTGGTCGAACAATCGGCCGAAGCGCACCGCCGGGCACTTTCGGCCCTGCTCATCGGACACACGCTCGCCTTTCGCGACGAGAGCGTCTTCCAGTCACTCCGCCGGTTTGTGATCCCTCGGCTCGACGCCCGGCCGCGCGTGTGGAGCATCGGCTGCTCGCGTGGACTGGAGTTACTTTCCGTGGCGCTACTACTGGAGGAACGCGCGATCTCGCCGAGCACAGTGCGCGCGAGTGACCTCCGCCAGCTTGATCCTTTAAGCGACGCTACCCTGGTCCGCGACTTTGCGGCGGCCGTGCCGGACGAGTTTGCCGAACTGGCCGCCCGGGCCACGCCCGCGTGGGTCCGCTCGCAGTTGCAGGCCATCGACTGGCGGCGCGAGAACGCGCTGACAGCGCACCTCGACGGCAGCTGGGATCTGATCCTTTGCCGCAACCTCGCGATTTACCTGGAGGCGGACTCCGCCGCGCGGCTCTGGCAACGCCTTGCCGCGGCGCTCAAGCCCGGCGGGTTCCTGGTGGTCGGCAAGGCCGAGCGACCCGTCGTCTCGGGCCTGCACCGCTGCGGACCCTGCATCTACAAACGGCCGCGACCACTTCTCGCCGGAGGCTCGCATGGCGCGTGATCGCTCGAACCCTGTGCCGTTGGGTTTAGCCGTGCTGGCCAGCGCGGTGGCCGCCGCGCTGTACATCTTCCTGCGCATCTATTTTTATGAAGATCGCCTGATCCCGCTGACCTATGCCCTGCCGCTGCTGCTGGCACTGTGGCATGGAAACCGGCCGTTGCACTGGATCTCGGCCGCATTTTATTGCGGGCTCGGACTGCTGAACGCGCTGCTCGTTGATGCCGCGGCCGGGTCGGTGCTGGTGAACTACAGCATGATGCTAGTCAACATCCTGACCGTGGCGGCCGTGGTCGATCGGCTACTGGTTTCGCGAACGCGGCTCGTCGAAGCCAATTTGCATCTGCGCGAAGCCAATGCCGAGCTCGAAGCCAGCAACGAAGAACTTGCCGCTCGCGACGAGGAGATCAGCAGCCAGAACGAAGAACTCCAGCAACAGACCGAGGAGCTCGAGCAGCAATCGACCGAGTTGCAGCAGCAATCGGAGGAGCTTCAGCAGCAGACCGAGGGTCTGCAAGTCCTGCACGAAGAGTCGGCCACCCGCGCCAACCTGTTGCAGGCGTTGCTGGATGCCGTGACGGCCACGGAAACGGGACCGCCGCTCGACCATATCTGTGCCGCGGCCGCGAGTGCGTTCGATTGCGACGCCGCGGCCGTGCTACTTTCAGAGAACGGGGTGTTCGACCTGCAAGGCGCCTGGAACCTCGCCGCGCGGGATGAGTCGTTGCGGGCCGCACTGGCGACCGATCCCTTCATCACGCTCGTGGCCCAGGAAAATCGCACGGCATGTCTTGACCGGGATTTCCCAGATGGACCAGTAGGGAAACGTTCCCGACACAGTTTGGTCAGTAGTCTAACCGCTGCCCCCCCTCCCCGTGTCTAGCGCGTCGCGATTTTTTGACATTTTTTTCCCGTAT
>Ga0169931_10014198_pt1 | contig 10805 bp, 6 predicted proteins | sample Kivu_15m_20L_FD_129675 | JGI IMG/M metagenome (GOLD analysis project Ga0169931, IMG submission 129675) | Freshwater microbial communities from Lake Kivu, Western Province, Rwanda to study Microbial Dark Matter (Phase II) - Kivu_15m_20L... | ecosystem: Environmental > Aquatic > Freshwater > Lake ... | reverse complement strand
TGCAGATGCCGCCCACTGGAAAACTGGCTGAGGACCAAATTCGGGTTTTAACCGATTGGGTTAATGCCGGTGCGTACTGGCCTGAAGATGGCACGCCCGAACACGAGTCATTACTCCCGCCTTCACAGCGGATTGACGAACTGCGGGAATCGCACTGGGCGTATCTACCTTTGCAGCCACAACAACCACCGACGGTGAGTGATGGCTCGTGGCCGCGGGAACCTCTCGACCACTTTGTCCTCGCTCGTTTAGAACAGGAAGGGCTGTCTCCGTCGCGTCGAGCGGATCGTCGGACGCTGATTCTCCGAGCCTACTTTACGCTCCTTGGGCTGCCACCGAGCTATGAAGAAGTAAAGGCGTTTGAGGAGGATCGTGCGCCGGACGCATTCGAAAAGCTGGTCGATCGATTGCTCGAGAGTCGTCATTACGGCGAACGTTGGGCGCGTCATTGGCTCGACATTGCACGGTACGCGGACACGACGGGATATTTTCCAGGCAGTCGCGATACTCGATATCCGTATGCCTACACCTACCGCGATTATGTCATCAAGGCTTTCAATGATGACAAGCCTTTCGACCGCTTTATCATTGAACAGCTTGCAGCCGATCAACTTCAGCTTGAGCCATCGGAGCAGGAATCGCTCGCGGCGATGGGATTCTTGACCGTGGGTCGGCGATTTATGGGGCGTCAGCACGATATCATCGATGATCGAATTGATGTCGTAACCCGTGGATTTCTCGGTTTGAGCGTCGCGTGCGCGCGTTGTCACGATCACAAATACGATCCGGTACCAACGGCGGATTACTATTCGTTGTATGGCGTTTTCGCAAGCTCGTACGAGCCCGAGGAATTGCCGCTTCTCGGAGATTCGTCCGCTAACCCCGAGTATCAAGAATTCCTTGATGCGAAGGCTGAAAAGGAGCGCGAGGTTGATCAGTGGCTTGAGGAGCGGCGGCTAGCTACGGAGGAAGAACTCCGCTCGCGTGTTGCTGACTATCTTGTCTATTTTGCGGACACGCTTCCCCAGTATGACGTCGGAAACGTGCCGAAATCGGGACCCCGCGGAACCCTTCGACCGCCAGCCATTGTGCGGTGGCAGCAACATCTGCGATCTCACGAGGGAGCAGGGCATCCCATATGGAGCCTTTGGCATGCGATGTCAGTGACGAAGAAAGAGGAATTCGCGTCTCGGCTCGTCCAACTGTTGCAGTCCGATTCGGAACTGGCAGCGATTGGTGGTGTCCACGCTGGAATCCTCACGCGGCTGCGGGCTCAACCCCCGCAAACCATGGCGGACCTCGCAAGAACGATCGGTGCCGAGCTCGAAAATGTGCACTCCAAGTGGCGAGAGCTGCGGAAGGCAGATCCGGCTGTTGCGAGTCTCGCGGATCCAGACGAGGAGCTTCTCCGCGGGATACTCTATGCCAGTGATGCCCCGACCACGCTCGATCTCGGGCAATTGCATGCTCATCTCGATCAGGCAGAGCGGAACACCTACAACACCAAGCTCGGCACGGTCAAAGGGGTCGAAGTTTCACATCCAGGGGCTCCGGGTCGCGGGATGGTGCTCCGCGATCACACACAGCCTCATCAACCGGTCATCTTTCGTAGGGGTCAACCCGAAAATCGTGGCGATGCCGTACCCCGGCGGTTCCTTCAGATCCTCTCGCATGTCGACGGAGGAGAACCTTTTGCAAACGGCAGTGGTCGTTTGGAGCTCGCCAAAGCGATCGCGAGTGAAAAAAATCCGCTGACTCCTCGAGTTCTTGTGAACCGAGTCTGGCAGCAGCATTTCGGCAAAGGCCTGGTATCGACCGCAAGTGATTTCGGTTTTCGTGGTGAAGGTCCGAGTCACCAGGAATTGCTTGATTATCTTGCTGCTCAGTTCGTTGCTGACGGCTGGTCGATCAAACAATTGCAGCGCCGCATCATGCTCTCGGCAACTTGGCAACAGGCAAGCGATGACCGTGAAGAAGCAAGTCGCAAGGATCCCGAAAATCGTTACCTTTGGCGGATGGCTCGCAAGCGGCTGGAATTTGAGCCATTTCGCGATCGGTTGCTCGCGACTGCTGGGAATTTAGACCCGCAAATCGGTGGTCGATCTGTCAAAATTCACGAATTGGCTGTGAGACGTGGTTTGTATGCCTACATTGATCGAGAGGATGTTCCCGGCCTCTTGGCAAGCTTTGATCTTCCGAGCCCCGACGCAAGCCAGGCCACGCGATCACAGACGACAGTTCCGCAGCAAGCTCTCTATCTGCTCAATTCGAGATTTGTCATTCGCCAAGCGGAGTTGCTGGCACGTCGGACTGTGGACAGGCAATCCCGCGACGATCGCGTTATTGAATTGTATCGACGCACACTTGCGCGCGACCCCGAACCTGAGGAACTCAAACAAGCGAGTCAGTTTCTCGATCCCTCCAGCGCCTTTTTCAGTGGTTCGGCTGATGAGGAACCGAGTTCAGGCCCATGGCATTTCGGATATGGCCGTGTCGATACGAGTACCAATCAAGTCGTGTTCCAGCGGTTTCCGCATTTCACCGGCCAGCATTGGCAGGGTTCCGAGCGTTTCCCGGACCCTGCTTTGAACTATCTCCGCTTGACTGCCGACGGCGGTCATCCTGGGAACGATCTCTCACACAGCACGGTCGTTCGTTGGACGGCACCGGGCAATGGTAGAGTCTCTCTCCAGGGAGTACTGAAGCATCCAGCTTCCCAAGGCGATGGGGTGCATGGGCAGATTGCAAGCAGTCGCCAAGGGATGCTCGGCTCGTGGGAAGTATTCCATGGCGAAATCACAACTTCGGTCAGCCCCGTTGAAGTGGTCGCTGGCGAGACTCTTGACTTCATCGTCGATTGCCGTCGCTCACCTGATTTTGACAGCTATCATTGGGCTCCGGTTATCGAGGTACTTGAGGGTTCTCCGGGAGGGCTCGCTGGAACAATGCGCTGGAGTGTGGCTACGGATTTTAAGTCCTCGTCAGTTGGTCATATCCCTGAGAAATCCCTCGATCTTTGGGTCCAACTGGCTCAAGTTCTCTTGGCCTGTAACGAGTTTGTCTTTGTGGACTGATGATCCACCGAAAGGTCAGAAGCGAAATGAAGAGCAATCTCGATGATTCGATCCGCAGGCTTGCTGCACTCCCGGCGACGCGACGCGAGTTTCTGCAGCGCAGTGGGACTGGATTTGGAATGCTCGCCGCGGCCGGGATGTTTACACAATCGAGTCCACTGGTGCATGGCGCTGCTGTTGGCTCCGCCAGCGATGCTTCGAACCCAAACCCGATGCATCCAAAGGCACCTCATTTTGCGGCACGAGCCAAGGCAGTGATTCACCTGTTTATGAATGGTGGACCGTCGCACGTGGATACATTTGATCCAAAGCCCGCACTCGAAAAAATGCACGGTCAGCCCGTACCGAACAATCTCCGCACCGAACGCGAGACGGGGGCTGCTTATCGGTCGCCATTCAAGTTTCAGAAGTATGGCCAAAGCGGGATCGAGGTGAGCGAGTTGTTTTCGCATGTTGGCGAAATGATCGATGATGTGTGTGTGATTCGGTCCATGTATGCAGACGTTCCGAACCATGAACCATCACTGATGCTGATGAATTGCGGAGATGGGACCTTAGTCCGTCCGGCAGTGGGCTCATGGGTAACGTACGGGCTGGGGAGCGAAAACCAGAATCTTCCCGGGTTTATTGCGATGTGTCCTGGAGGATACCCGATCAAGGGAGCCGAAAACTGGCAAGCGGCCTTCCTGCCAGGTGCCTATCAGGGGACGTATGTTGACACGCGACACAGTGATATCGAGAAGCTGATCGCGAATATTCGGAACGCATCTGGCATTGGGAGACGCGAACAAAGGCGGCAGCTCGACTTATTGCAAGCGATCAATCGTAGGCATCAAGCGGAGCGTGATTCCGATGCAGAGCTCGAAGCCCGCTTACAAAGTTTTGAGCTTGCCTATCGGATGCAGATGGAGGCGAGCGATGCCTTTGATATCACCCAGGAACCGCAGCACATTCGGGATATGTACGGGGATACGGTCCAGGCGAGACAAATCCTGATCGCCCGGAGATTGGTCGAACGTGGCGTACGGTACATCCAGCTGTGGCATGGTGCGGGCCAGCCCTGGGACAGTCATGATCATATCGAGTCGGGACATCGAAAATTGGCTGGGGAATGTTCGCAGGCAATCGGTGCGCTTCTGCGAGACTTGAAACAACGCGATCTGCTGAAAGAGACACTTGTTGTTTGGGGCGGGGAATTCGGAAGAACGCCGACTGTGGAACTGCCAAAGCCCGGGGCGAACGCGGGGACCACGAGCGGACGGGATCACAATCATTACGGCTTCACTGTCTGGATGGCCGGCGGTGGTGTCAAAGGCGGAACGGTCTATGGGGCCACCGATGAGTTTGGTTTTCAAGCCGTTGAAAATCGCGTTCACGTTCATGATCTCCATGCAACCATTCTGCAGCTTCTCGGTTTTGATCATACGCGTTTGACTTACCGCTATGCCGGTCGTGATTTTCGGCTGACGGATGTCCATGGAAATGTCGTCCACGAAATCATTGCTTGAAATTGGGGAAATTGAGGGATTTCGGCTGGAATGACCAAACGTGTCCCTCGAGGGGGCGATGATCACGGGTGTTGATATTTGTTTGGTACATGAGTAAAGGAGAGAAGCCATGTTCGAGAGTTTCGACCGTGGCAGGGAAGCCGATATCACTTATCCGGTCTCGCGTCAGGTCACACGTCGTGGATGTGAGGGGTGGGAAAAACGGAGCATTGTGATCCATGCCTATCGTGATTTGGGGAAAGAGCCGTTGACGGTCGCGGAGTTCCTCCAGCGTCCGTTCCTGCGTCGCTCACGATGGTTGGTCAGGGCTTGGGAGCCGAAATCCGAGCAGTGGCGGCAATTCTATCTCGGTTCGACAAAAGAGTTCACCAGTCCGGGTCTGTTAAGTTTGGGACTCTTCCAAGCGGGCTGCGAAGCTCCTGTGTGGATTTATCATCGCGTCTTCAAGCCGACAGTCGACGACCGAAAGGAACTGGTGCGGCTCGTACATCAGTGGAGCAAAGTCGATTTTGGCGACTGCAAGCTAGGTATTTTCGCGATCGATGATGGGGAAATGCCATCGGTGCTCCGGCCCGCTCTTTGAAATCTCTCAAAAGCTATCGTTTGAAGCAGCAAAAAAAGATCAACGCGGATAGCCTAGCGCGAGCAATTCCGAGGTGTGCATGACCTGAATCTTCCGGCCTGGAGCGAGCTGATCAAGGTACTTGCGAATCTGCACCATGCAACCAATATTCCCCATGACGACGATATCCACTCCCAGCGCCGCAATCGCGCGGGCTTTCTTTGCCCCCAGTTCCGCCGCAATCTCAGGTTGCTGGAGGTTGTAGGTTCCAGCGGAACCACAGCATATTTCCCCATCCGGAACATCGACCAACTTGAGACCAGGGATCTGTCGGATCAGTGCGCGGGGGGCGCTGTGGATGCCTTGTGCGTGCGTCAGGTGGCAAGCGTCATGCATCGCCACTCGCAGGTTTTCTCCAGGGGAACTCATCGGAACCAGCTCGTGCAAGTGAAGAAACTCCGTCAGATCTTTTACTTGAGCCGCGAATTTGGATGCCGCTTCTTCTCGTGCTGTCCCTCGATAAAGCAGACCGTATTCGCCAATACAACTGCCACATCCTGCCGCATTGGTGATGATTGCATCGAGACCTTCAGGAAACAGCGAAAAATTCCTCGCCGCTAAATGCTGTGCTGCTTCCAGATTTCCGGTATGCATGCCGAGTGCTCCACAGCAGGATTGCCCGCTTGGCACGATCACATCGAAGCCATTAGCGCTGAGAACACGAATTGTTGACGCGTTGATCTCCGGTGCGAGTACCTGCTGAACACATCCCACCAGCAGACCAACCTTTCCCCGCGACTTTCCCTCGGCCGGATTGTACTGAGGGATGCGATCCTGGGATGGAAGATGCTGGGGAACCAAGTCCAGCATCACACGAAGAGGCCGAGGGAACAGGGCTCGCAACGGGAGGAACGCACGGGCCAATCGCATCGCCCAGCGAAAACGATTTGGATAGGGAAGCGTCTCGTGGATCAATCGATCAAGCAGACGTGTTGCTAGACCATGATGCTGTTTCCTCGATGCGAAGGCACGAAAACCAGTGATCAATTCACCGTACTGGACTCCTGATGGACAGGCGGTGACACAACCAAGGCAACCAAGACAACGATCGAGATACGGAGTAGCATCGGAGACTTCCAGCGAACCTTCAAGGACACCTCGCATCAGCACGATTCGACCACGTGGCGAGTCCATTTCCTCCTCAAGAACCTGATACGTCGGGCACGTTGGTAAACAAAACCCGCAGTGCACGCACGAGCTGATCGCAGAAATCATCGCGCTGGCCTGAGGAAGCGCAATACTGCGGGGATCGATCTTATGTTCCATATGTCGCCTTGCCCGGGTTATCACATGAAAGTGCCAGCGGAACAGCACTCTCAAAGGGATACAAATTTTTTCTTCGGATCGAGCGCACGCTGGATTGCCATGGCAAATGGACCAGGGGCGGGGAGACGCTGAAGTGGATGATCTGCAGGGGGATTTATGAAAAAGTGCTGGACGCCCCAGCGATCCATCAGCGGCCGAAGGTTGGGGCCAGCAATCCAAGCGACGTTCCCAGCAACACTGTACCGACGTCGTAGGTCACTTGAGCGGCAAAATTCCTCGATCGCCGGAATCGCCCCACAAGTGATCGGTATTTTGATCACCGGGTCGTTGCCCGCCCAGGAAAAATTAATGACGCCGTTCCACAAGAGACGAGCCTGCTGATCATCGAGTATTTCCGCCTGCGGAAATTCATGGACTAAGCGTGAGAGACGCGAAGAGATTGCATCGGCAGCGCCTCCAATTCGCACCTGGAGCAGATATTCGCACGGGGACCCGTTGTCCGGTACGAGGTCGATCGCCTCAAGATCAAGCGGACTGGCCGCCAACCGCTGCAACCCCTGGATCGCAGCGCCCAGCGATGCAAATGAGCATGTCATCGAAGCGAATTTCTCCGGCTTCGGAAAGACTTTGAAAGTGAGCTCGAGAAGGATTCCCAACGCTCCACGGCTGCCGACCATTAATTTAGGGTAATCAAAACCAGCAGCGTTTTTCACCACTTTGCCACCCGTCTCGAGGTCACGTCCGCAACCATCCAAAAAGCGCACGCCCAGAATAAAGTCTCTTATCCCCCCGTATCGAAAGCGACCAGGACCTGAGGCGTTGCAGGCAACGGTACCGCCGAGTGTTGCGCCACGATCAACAAGCAGTGGATCGAACGGAAGGTATTGCTGGTGAGCTTCCAGCAGAGCTCGGATGTCGGCAACCTTGGTCCCGGCACGAGCGGTAAAAATAAACTCTTGGGGATCATATGCGACGATACCTGCAAGCAATGCACTGTCGATCACCGCCGAACTGCGATCGATAACGCGGCGAGGTAGCTTGGTTTGCCCTCCAGCGACAACGACTTGCGGTGATGAACAAAGAAGCTCCTGCCACTGACCAATGAGCGTCTCCGGTTCCGAAGGCTCAATGCCGCGGCAGTCGATCTCCTGCGAGTGGCTATTCACGCGAGATCACCCCTGCTTTTTCGAGAGGATGAAGCCCAGTACGAACAGGCATCGGTACCGCATCGTCTCTCTGGAGCATTTTGCCGGGATTCGATATTCCTGATGGATCGACCTCTCGGCGAATCTGCTGCATACTCGCGATCTCATCCTCGCGATACATTTTCGGGAGCATCTCCCGTTTTTCCACACCCACTCCATGCTCGCCTGTAATCGATCCCCCAAAACGAATGCAGAGTTCGAGGATCTCTTCTGCCAGCTTCTCGGCCTGTTGCAATGCACCGCTTTGCGATCCATCAAACAGGATGAGCGGGTGCAAGTTTCCATCACCCGCGTGAAAAACGTTGGCGACGCGCAATTGATGCCGCGTACTTAGTCGCTTGATTTCCTCGAGTGCCTCACCGAGACGTCCCCGAGGAACAACTCCATCTTGAACAATAAAATCGGGGCTCAGTCGTCCAACAGCTGAAAACGCGCTTTTACGGCCCTTCCAAATTTGTTGTCTTTCGGAGGAGTTTTTCGCCTCACGCACATAGTAGGGTTTGGAATGCGCAATGAGCCGCGAAAGAACTGAATACTCAGCTTCAACCTGACCAGACTCCCCTTCGAGCTCGACGATCAGAAGTCCTTCGGCATCGAGGGGATAACCCGGACGAACCGCCGCTTCAGCTGCCTCGATGGCGAGGCGATCCATGATTTCCATCGCCCCGGGCAAGAGTCCTGCAGCAATGATCTGGCTGACCGCTTCGCCGGCTTCACGAAGAGAATGGTACGCGCAAAGCACCGTCCGATAGGATTCAGGAACTGGAACAAGCCGCACGGTGATTTGAAGCGCGATTCCGAAAAGCCCCTCGGAACCTACAAACATACCCACGTAATCAGGGCTATCACTTTCCAGACTCGTACCACCGAGGTGATCGACACTTCCGTTGGGGAGGACGATTTTCAGTCCAAGCACATGGTTGCTCGTCATGCCATATTTGAGACAGTGTGCGCCACCACTGTTGAACGCAACGTTACCACCAATCGTACAAACTGTTTGGCTCGACGGATCGGGAGCATACATCAAGCCATACGGTGAAGCCGCTTTCGAGATATTTACATTGACGACACCGGGTTCCACGATCGCGTACCTCTCGGCCGGGTCGAGGTGGAGGATGCGATGGAGTCGATTGAGGCCAATCACAATGCCTCCAGCGACGGGTGTAGCGCCACCGGAGAGGCTCGTGCCGCTTCCACGAGCGACAAACGGAATCCCTTCCTCGAAACAGAGAGCGACGGTCTCAATGATCTCTGCTTCGCACTGCGGAATGACAATCGCAAGAGGACGCTGGCGTAGTGTACTCAGTGCATCGCTCTCATAGGACACAAACGCCGGACCGTGAGTCAACAGCCGATCGGATGGATAGAGGGAGCGCAGCCTGGCAAGGAACTTAGAGCCTATCCGAAAAGGAGTCTGACCCTTTGGAGGCAAGTCGATTTCATTGGTTTTTTGGCCGTGCCGGAGAGGGTCAGACCCCTTTTCGGATAGGCTCTTACCGGACATCCATCCTCCTACTGAAACGCACCGTTTGCCGCAGCGATGCTTGAACCATGCACGAAAGAGAATCGTTGCTGTGCCAGGCAGCTCTCCAGCGCTGCGAGAAACAGTAATACGTTGCGGGGGCTGGATGTTTCACCCATTAAACCGATTCGCCACGTCTTCCCCTTCATCGGTCCAAGCCCAGCGCCGATCTCAATTCCAAAATCATTCAACAACCTGCTTCGCACTTCGGCATCGTCGACCCCATCCGGGATCCAGACCGCATTGAGCATCGGCAAGCGGTACGCTTCCTCCACGGCAAAGCGAATGCCCAGTGCCTCGAGGCCGGCACGGAGAGCCAAATGGTTCCGCAGGTGACGCGCAAAACGCGCATCAAGGCCCTCTTCAAGGACGATCGAGAGCGCAGTATGAAGTGCGTAGATCATATTGATTGGGGCGGTATGGTGATACGCACGCGATGATTCCGCCCAATAATTCCGCACCATCTGGAGATCAAGGTACCATGACTGGACCTTCGAGGTGCGAGCATCGAGCCGAGCGAGTGCCCGTGGGCCGAATGTCATCGGTGACAGCCCAGGAGGACAGCTCAGGCATTTCTGCGTCCCACTGTAAGCGGCGTCCACCCCCCACGCGTCGATATTCACCGCGCGACCACCAAGCGAAGTGACGCAATCGAGCACCAGCAGTGCGCCGGCGCGATGGACGATCTCCGCAACACCATCCATTGGCTGACAGGCACCCGTGGATGTTTCCGCATGTACCAATCCTACCATGCTTGGCTGATGTTGCTCGACCGCGGCCGCAATCTCCTCGAGCGAAAAGACCTGCCCGAACGGACGCTCGATGGTGTGGACATTCGCTCCAGCCCGCTCGGCAACATCCTTCATTCGACCACCAAAGACACCATTGACTCCGATGACAACGCGATCCCCAGGTGCAACAAGATTGACAATGCATGCTTCCATGCCAGCCGAGCCTGTACCGCTGGCGGCAATTGTCAACTGGTTCTCCGTCTGGAAAACAGAGCGAAGCATCCCTTGGACTTCGTTCATAATCTGCAAAAAGTAGGGATCGAGGTGCCCGACCGTCGACTGCGCGAGAGCCGCCAAGACACGCGGATGCGTATCGCTCGGACCAGGTCCCATCAGCAGTCGACGAGGCGCATTGATAGGGCTCGGAACAGAAGCCTTCATAGCTATCATCAATCAAACAAAACAAGATAAAGACAAAAAACGAAAGAGAGGGATGTCGCAACACTCCTGTGCGATGCGACATGCACCTCTCACGATTAGCGACAAAAAAAGTCAGCAAAAAATCTAACGCGGGATTACGAAACGAGTCCCCAAGTCACTACTGCTGGCTTTTCTTCTTGGCTTCCAGCTCCTTGAGAAACCCTTGCAGCTCGTCTTCCAAATCGCCGGCATTTTCGACGGCTTTTTTCTGGATCTCGATTGCTTTGTCGATTTCCCCCTGGAGGTCATACAGATGCGCAAGGGTGTCGAGGATTCCGCCGTTGTTCGGTTCCAGTGCGACCGCTTGCTCGGCAGCAACGACCGCGGCCGCGATAAATTGCGGTGATACTTCTCGCCCGCCTTGCGACATTTGCACAATCATCCACGCGATCTGATT
>Ga0169931_10014197_pt1 | contig 10805 bp, 15 predicted proteins | sample Kivu_15m_20L_FD_129675 | JGI IMG/M metagenome (GOLD analysis project Ga0169931, IMG submission 129675) | Freshwater microbial communities from Lake Kivu, Western Province, Rwanda to study Microbial Dark Matter (Phase II) - Kivu_15m_20L... | ecosystem: Environmental > Aquatic > Freshwater > Lake... | reverse complement strand
TCCTTAACCGTGACAACGATCACATCACCGATGGTCGCGTACTTCCGGCGGGTACCACCCAAAACCTTGATACACATCACCGACTTTGCACCGGAGTTATCAGCTACATCCAAGCGTGTCCGCATTTGAATCATGGCTTAATCCTCACCTTTCTTCTTAAGCGGTCACTTCAATAGTTTGAAGTCCACGACGGACAACACTCTGAAGTGCCCAACGCTTGTCGCGGCTCAATGGACGACTCTCAATGATAGTCACCACATCTCCCACACGAGCTTCATTTTTCTCATCATGCGCCTTGAAGCGGCGTGAACGATTCACGTACTTCTTGTAAAGCGAGTGACGAACACGTCGTTCGACCTTCACCACGATGGTCTTCTGCATTTTATCGCTGACGACCATTCCGACCAGCACTCGCTTCTGCTTTGCCTTACCTTCAACTTGCACAGCAGGTGCTTTTGCAGTTTCTGCTGCCTGAGTTGTTTTCTTTTCAGCCTTCGCCATATGTTCCTCTTAAAACCGGAATCCTCGGATCACTCCGAGATTTAGCCCGATGCCTTCTGAGTGATTGCCGTACGAACACGAGCCAACTCTTTGCGCATCTTCCAAACTTGAGCGTAACCATTCAACTGATTGGTCGCCTTTTGGATCCGTACGCGAAAGAGCTGCTCTTCAAGTTCACCTACACGGGCCTTGAGTTCGCTCTGGGACATCGCCTTGAATTTATCAAATACTTTCTTCGACATAAGCTCTTTTCCCACTACTCGCAGCAATTAGGCCTTAGGAGCCTGACCTGCAATTCGTTGCCCCGGGATCTTCATCTGAGACTCACGGGTCACTGGTTTGCACTGAATAGGCAACTTATGATTCGCAAGACGAAGAGCTTCAAATGCCTCATCCTTCGAAACGCCGGACATTTCAAAAATGATACGCCCCGGCTTAATCACTGCTGCCCATTCTTCCACGTTACCTTTACCGGAACCCATTCGTGTTTCGGCAGGCTTCTTGGTGAGAGGCTTATTTGGGAAAATGCGAACCCAAATCTGACCACCCCGTTTAACGGAGCGGGTCATCGCCACCCGAGATGCCTCTAACTGACGCGCGGTAATTTTACCACACTCAAGTGCTTGAAGACCAAATTCTCCAAAGAAAAGATTTCCACCGCGGAGAGCCATCCCCCGCATCTTTCCTTTAGCTACCTTACGCCACTTAACTCGCTTTGGTGCCAACATGGAAAATTACTCCTTTTGAGCAGCCTTCGCCTCTGCGGCGGCCTGCTTTTTCAGCGTTGCGATCTCACCATGGTAAACCCAGGTCTTGACGCCAATCACGCCATAAGTGGTTTTAGCCATTGCTGTTCCGTAATCGACGTTCGCGCGAAGAGTATGGAGAGGTACAGAGTCCTCACTATACCACTCGGTACGAGCGATCTCGGCTCCACCGAGACGACCTGAAACCCGAATTTTGATCCCTTTCACACCCTGCTTGAAAGCAGCGGTCATGCACTTCTTCATTGCACGACGGAAAGCTACGCGCTTCTCGAGCTGAGCAGCGACGTTTTCAGCAATCAAGGTTGCGTTTGCCTCAGGCTTCTTTACTTCAATAATGTTCAAGAACACATCGCTCTTGGACATTCTTTGAACTTCAGCCTTGATCTGCTCAACGCCAGCGCCTTTTTTCCCGATTACGATGCCGGGTCGGGCAGTGTGAACATTGATCTTTACCTTGCTTGCAGCACGCTCGATCTCAATTTTTGCAATACCAGCAGCATAGAGCTTCTCTTTGAGAGTTTCACGAATGTGAATGTCTTCATGAAGAAGCTTTGCGTAGTCTTTTTTCGAGTACCAACGGCTGTCCCAAGTACGGGTGACACCGAGGCGAAATCCAATTGGATGTACCTTCTGACCCATGAGTCCTCCTGCTTACCGCTCAGCCAGTACAACGGTTACGTTGCTGGTCTTCTTGTTGATCCGGAATGCTGAGCCTTTCGCGCGAGGGCGAAAACGCTTCAACGTTGTGCTTTGTCCTACCAGAATGGTTTTCACGAACAGATTGTCGACATCGATCGTTTTTTTCTGGTCGGCATTAGCTACCGCACTCTTGAGCAAACAAGAGAGGATACCTGCGGTCCGCTTCCGGGGAGAAAATTGCAGGTATGCAAGAGCCTCATTGATACCTTTTCCTCGAATCTCATCCGCCAAGAGGCCCATTTTGCGGGGAGTGAGTCTCACGAAGCCGAGTTTAGCTGTGACTTCCATAATTCACCTGTCTCCGTGTTATTTCTTTGCAGCTGGTGCAGATGTAGCAGCAGCTTTCTTGTCTGAGGCAGTATGCCCGTGGAACGTGCGCGTAGGAGCGAACTCACCGAGCTTGTGCCCAACCATATTTTCCGTGACATACACCGGAACGAACTTTTTGCCGTTATGTACGGCAAAAGTCAGTCCGACGAAGTCTGGGAGAACCGTGGAACGACGTGACCAGGTTTTAATCACCTTGCGATCATTTGCCTGGCGCGCAGCTGCCACTTTTTTCTCAACGTGCGCATCACAAAAAGGACCTTTTCTAATTGAACGAGCCACTTTCTTGTCTCCCTTCCCTTACTTACGGCGCTTCACGATGAAACCATCAGTGCGCTTGTTGTTACGGGTCTTGTAACCCTTGGTTGGAACACCCCAAGGAGTGCGTGGATGTCCACCACCGGATGCCTTACCTTCACCACCACCATGTGGGTGATCGATTGGGTTCATGGAGACACCACGGTTAGTTGGGCGAATCCCCATCCAACGGGCACGACCGGCTTTACCGATCGAGATGTTCTCGTGCTCAGGGTTAGAGACCTGACCGATCGTCGCACGGCAACGAGAGTGAAGAAGTCTCATTTCACCACTTGGCATTTTTACCTGACAATACTCACCTTCCTTCGCCATCAGCTGAGCAAAGTTGCCAGCCGAACGGGTCAGACGGCCACCACGACCTGGAACAACTTCCAAGTTGTGAATAACAGTACCAACAGGAATCGCAGACAGAGTCAGGTGGTTGCCTGGCTTGATGTCAGCAGAATCACTTGCCAACACCTTGTCTCCAACACGGAGACCCAAAGGTGCCAAAATATATCGCTTTTCGCCATCTGCGTAGTTCACGAGAGCGATGTAAGCGGTACGGTTAGGATCGTATTCCAAAGAAGCAACGCTTCCTGGAATCTCGAGTTTGTCCCGCATGAAATCAATCACGCGAAACTTGCGCTTGTGACCGCCACCAATGTGAGCAGTGGTCATTTTTCCGAATTGGTTACGTCCACCCGTCTTGCGGAGAGGCTTAAAGAGAGCGCGGGGCTTTTTTGGTTGCTCATTTTTTGGAGTGAGCAACGAAAAGTCTGCCACGGTCTTAAAGCGTAGCGAGGGGGTTGTCGGCTTATAGGATTTTACAGCCATAATTTCCTCTTAGTCAGTTTCTTCAATTCCAAGCGTTACTTCGCTTGGAAGAAATCAATCTTGTTACCTTCAGCGAGGGTAACGATCGCTTTTTTCCAGTTCGCCAACTTCACTTCAGCACGAGGAAGGCGCTTCAACTTTCCATGCATAACCATGGTGTGAACACTCTTCACTTTTACATTGAAGAGCTTCTCAACAGCGTCTTTCACTTCGTTCTTGTTAGCCGTCGAAAGCACTTCAAAAGCATACTTTCCAGCTACTTCTGCCAAAGCAGAGCTTTTTTCACTGATGATTGGTCTGCGAATGATTTCGTAAATCTTGTTCATCGCCGATTACCCTTCCCGCCCGAGGCGCTTCTCGATCGCTTCAACTGCAGTCTTCGAGAGAACAACCCAGTCATGACGAACGATATCGTACACGTTGATCCCCTCGACACGAAGGGCACGAACATGAGCGATGTTACGAGCACTGCGCTCAAGATTGTCGTTTTCACCGTCAACCAGAAGAACCTTGCTGAGCTTCAGCTGATCCTTGAGGATCTTAGCCATCGTCTTCGTCTTCGCATCAGAAAGACTGAATGCGTCGACCACGAGGAGTCGTTTTGCTCCGAGACGATCCGACAAAACGGAACGAAGAGCTCCACGCATCATCTCTTTCGGAAGAGACTGCTCGTAGCTACGTGGCTGAGGACCAAAGTTCTGACCCCCACCTGGTTGCAAGGGAGAACGGCTGGACCCTTGACGAGCATTACCAGTTCCCTTCTGACGGAAAGGCTTCTTGCCACCACCGCGAACCTCACCTTTGGTTTTGGTCTTAGCGGTGCCTTGGCGGCGTGCCGCCAACTGAGCCTTAATCACTTGGTGAACGAGTGCATGATTGACATCCGCGCCAAATACATCAGCACGGAGTTCGATGCTTCCCACTTTTTCATTCTTTAGATTCAATACGTCTAATGTCGGCATACCTTACCCCAAGACCTTCACTGCGCGACGAACCATGACCACACCACTCTTCGGTCCCGGAACGCTTCCGTGAACGAGCATGAATTGGTTTTCAGTGTCGACTTTAACTACGCGGACATTTTGAATAGTCACGCGTGCGCTGCCCATTTGACCTGGCATCTTCTTGTTCTTGAAAACTTTTGCAGGATCAGCGCGATTACCGATAGACCCCAAGGAGCGGTGATTCACAGACGCACCGTGAGTTTTATTTCCACCGTGCATGTGGAAACGCTTCATCCCACCTTGAAAGCCTTTTCCCTTTGAACGGGAAGTCAGATCTACAAGTTCTCCATCTTTCACAAATTCTGGAGAAAGGACTTTCCCAACAGTCAAGCCTTCCAAACTTGCATCTTCTGGCAAGCGGATTTCTTGATAGTGATAAAACGATTGGCCGACAGTTTTTGCATGTCCCTGCTCAGACTTATTCGCTTTAGTCATCTTACGGTTCAGGAAACCCACCTGAATCGCATTGTAACCTTCTTTTGCCTTGGTCTTCACTTGGGTGATAACCACTGGAGACAGATCAATCACTGTCACAGCCAGAGACTGACCAGCATCGGTGTAAACCTGGGTCATCCCAGCTTTCATTCCGAGGATCCCACCGCGCCCTGCGGTAAGAGCCACTGATTCGCGGGCCACTGCGCTGCTCGAAGCAGCATCAGCTGTCACCGCTGTTGCCTTATTGCTTTCCATTTTTATTCTCCACGTGTGCGTGTCGCACACTTGTTTTTACGGGACCGACACACGCTGCATCACCGGATCTTTAAATAAAGGGCGCCGGATGCTTTTCGTATGTCGTTTTTCAGCCTGACTATCCAAGAGGGACCGGCAAAACCGGGACCTGGCAGTATCAGAACCAAAAAGAGACAGTTTCGCTTTCTCAACCAAGAAAGTGAAACAAACTTGAACTAGGACTTAATTTCGACATCCACACCAGCAGACAGATCCAACTTCATAAGGGAATCAATCGTCTGTTGAGTAGGCTCCATAATATCAAGGAGACGCTTATGGGTACGAATCTCAAACTGCTCGCGGGACTTCTTATCCACGTGAGGAGAACGGAGAACACAATACTTATTAATCACAGTCGGAAGAGGAATCGGACCGCGCACGGTTGCACCGGTGCGTTTCGCGGTATTTACAATTTCCCACACCGACTGATCCAAAACGCGGTGATCGAAAGCTTTGAGTTTAATCCGAATTTTGTGTTCGTTTGCCATTTTCACATCTCCTAGATGACTATAGTTTCTTTAAATTTCAGCGAGTTCCCTCGGTTCGATGTGAACGAACGAGCAATCTCGCAAACTTTTTCTTTTTAGGACCTCAGCTCTTTACAGGTGAGGCTTACCATTCACAAGAAAAAACTTGACGAAAAAAATGTGCTTTAACCCTGAGGGCGCCCCGGATACTCCATCGGAATCGCCCCTGAGCTGACCAATATATCGTGCATGACATTTTCGGGAACGAAGTCGTAACGCAGGAACTCCATCGTAAATGTCGCGCGTCCTTGAGACGATGAGCGCACCGCCGTCGAATAGCCGAACATGGCCGCGAGAGGCACTTCCGCCTTGATCACCTGAACTTGATTACGAGGACTCATACTCACAATTCGACCCCGACGAGCAGTGAGATCACCAATCACTCCCCCCATATAGTCCTCCGGGCAAACGACCTCACACGCCATCACTGGCTCCAAAATAATGGGTTGAGCCTTTTTTGCAGCCTCTTTGTAAGCAATGGAGGCTGCGATCTTAAAGGCAACCTCAGTACTCTCGGCCTCGGTGAACTCAACAGAGAGAAGCTCGGCCTCAATGTCCACCGCAGGATATCCAGCCACAATCCCACCCAGCATGGACTCCCGAACGCCCTGCTCAATCGACTTAATCCACTCCTTTGGCATCAAAGTAGGCCCAGTCATTGAGTTTTTAAAACGGTAACCTTCTCCTCGAGCGAGTGGACGAAGCACTAACTTCACCCCTGCAGTCTGAACCTTCGTGCCCATCATTCGGGAGAACTGCCCATCCGCGACAGCCTCACTCCGAATCGTCTCTTTGTACGACACCTGTGGTGCTCCCACGTTCGCATCAACCTTGAACTCACGCTTCATTCGATCAACGATGATTTCGAGATGCAGTTCACCCATCCCGCTAATCAGTGTCTGTCCAGTCTCCTCATTGAGAGACACCCGAAACGAGGGATCCTCCATTGCTAGCTTAGACAGGGCCCCTGAGATCTTCTCTTGGTCAGCTTTGGTCTTGGGCTCAACTGCAATCGAAATCACTGGATCTGGAAACTCCATTTTTTCGAGTAAAATTGGCGACTTCTCCGCACAGAGCGTATCTCCAGTCGTTGTGAACCGAAGCCCGACCGCAGCTGCAATCTCACCCGCGTAGACCCGCTCCACATCCTCACGCTTGTTGGCGTGCATCCGCAACAAACGCCCCATCCGCTCGCGCTTGTCTTTGCCCGCGTTATAGACCATCTGACCCGTTTCGACCACTCCACTGTAGACCCGAAAGTAAGTCAAACTCCCCACAAAAGGGTCATTCATTAACTTAAACGCAAGAGCAGCAAACGGCTCGGACTCTGTTGGCTTCCTCAGTAGACTCTTACTAGCATCCTGAAGATCTTTTCCCTCGACCGGAGGGATATCGAGTGGCGAGGGCAGAAAACTTACAATCGCATCCAAAAGAGACTGAACCCCTTTGTTCTTGAAGCTTGCACCACATAAGACCGGAACAAACTTAAGACCTACGCAACCTTTGCGAAGCGCGCCCATCAGCTCGTCTTCTGTGAGCTCCTCACCACCGAGGTACTTTTCAAGCAGCACCTCGTCAACTTCGGCAGCCGCCTCAACCAGCTTCTCGCGCCACTCACTCGCAACCGACTGAAGCTCCTCAGGAATCTCTTGCTCAGAAGGGGAAGCATCTGGAGTGGACTGATTCCAAACCAGCGCTTTCATGCGTACCAAATCCACCACCCCCTGGAAGGTATCCTCAGCCCCCACCGGCACCTGAATCGGAACAGGTCGTGCCCCCAGTCGCTCAGAAATCTCACCCACCACACGGAAAAACTCGGCCCCTGTGCGGTCCATTTTGTTCACAAAAGCAATCCGTGGAACGTGATACTTGTCAGCCTGACGCCACACCGTTTCAGACTGAGGCTCAACCCCTCCCACGGCACAAAACACACCCACAGCCCCATCTAGAACGCGAAGAGAGCGCTCCACCTCGATCGTAAAATCTACGTGCCCCGGAGTATCGATAATATTGATCCGATGCCCCTTCCACTCACAGGTCGTCGCCGCAGACGTAATCGTGATCCCCCGCTCTTGCTCCTGAGGCATCCAATCCATGACCGCCGTGCCTTCATGAACCTCACCGAGTTTATGCGTTCTACCCGTGTAGAATAGAATCCGCTCGGTCGTGGTCGTCTTTCCGGCATCAATGTGCGCCATGATTCCAATATTACGAGTTAACTTAAGGGACGATTCGATCGATGACATGAGTTCCGTTTACTCCTGACGCCAGAAACCATAAAAAAACCCGCTGAGAAAGAGACTTCCCAGCGGGTTTCAATATTTTCAGCTGAAAAACGATTACCAGCGGTAGTGAGCGAAAGCTTTGTTCGCTTCTGCCATCTTGTGCACGTCTTCGCGCTTCTTCATTGCAGAACCGCGGCCGTTAGAAGCTTCGATGATCTCGGCTGCGAGACGCTCTGCCATCGAATGCTCAGGGCGGTTACGAGCAGCATCGATCAACCAGCGAGATGCCAAGGATTGGCGACGAGCTGGCTTAACTTCAACCGGAACTTGGTAGTTCGCTCCGCCCACACGGCGAGACTTCACTTCCAAAAGAGGCTTGAGGTTCTCAAGACCTTTTTTGAAAACTTTCAGACCTTCCTCACCGGTTTTTTCACCGACTAGGTCGATGCTTCCGTAGAAAATACGCTCAGCAACCGAACGCTTCCCCTGACGGAGAATCGTGTTGATGAACTTGGTCACCACGACATCATGAAACTTTGGATCCGGGAGAACTTCTCTCTTCCGAATAAAACTTTTTCTCGACATGTTTAATTCCTCTTACTCAAAATGGGGATAGGCTTACTTCGCAGCTCCGGAGCTCTTTTTAGCACCGTACTTGGAGCGGCTTTGCTTGCGGTTAGCCACACCTTGAGCATCCAAAGTTCCACGAACCGTGTGATAGCGAACACCGGGAAGATCTTTTACCCGGCCACCGCGAATCAGAACGATCGAGTGTTCTTGGAGGTTGTGCCCAATTCCTGGGATGTAAGAGGTTACTTCGTAACCGTTGGTCAAGCGGACCCGGCAAACCTTACGGAGAGCTGAGTTCGGTTTCTTCGGGGTCGTGGTATAAACACGAGTACAAACCCCACGGCGCTGAGGGCAGCTAGCCAATGCGGGGGATTTCGTCTTCCAGGACTTATTCTCACGTCCTGCCCGGATGAGCTGGTTAATCGTCGGCATGAACTTCTGTTCCTTTCGTTTTCACGACATTTTTCACATATTCTTTGAATTTCGGGAGGTTGGGCCCCTCAAAAAACGAAGAACAGTGACCTTTCAGTGCTTCCTTTTAAACGGTAAGCCCAGCACGCTTACAAGAGGAGGCCGCCTCCTCTCCTTCCGCTTAAACAAAGTCACGCTTCCCCTTTTTCTCCCGGTCACGAGAAAGAGAGGTCGTCCGAATATAACTATTCAGAGCGTCCCTCCCCTCTCCTCGATTCAGAAGAGGCAGTCAACATAAAAAAGGACGACTGAGGGGAATCCGAGTAGACTTGAGAGAGACATCCCTTAGTTTTGGAAGGAATACCATGAAAGCCCCAGCTCGGTTCGCACTCCTGCTCCTCATTCCGCTTTGGGGAACGACCACTCACCCCTACTGTCACGCGGAAGGCGACTCCCGACCGCGGGATGCGGCGGCTACCACTCAGCACCCCACCAGGCCTACCGTTTGGTCTGCCCGTTTAAAAGGAGTGGTTTGCGCCATGTGTATTCAGAGTATTAGGAAGCGCATCGTGATTCACGATGAGGTCGCTTCGGTCGACATCCAGCTCCGAACCGGTGTGATTCTAGTCGAAGCGAAAGCAGGTAGAGTCCTTGACCCCCACCTGCTTCAGGACGAGATCGTACGCGCTGGATATGACCTTGCGGAGATCCTCCCACAACTTTGAGCTAGACCACCTGCCCGGCAGCCCAGCCGGAAGCCCAAGCCCACTGAAAATTATATCCACCTAGCCATCCCGTCACATCCACGACCTCACCAATGAAGTGCATGCCCGGGATTTTTTTTGTTTCCATCGTCTTGGATGAGAGCTCGTCTGTATCCACACCTCCGCGAGTCACTTCAGCCTTGGAGTATCCGACCGTCCCAGCAGGGACAAAGCTCCAGGAATGGAGCTTTTCGCAGAGAGATTGAAGCGCTTTTTCTGAGACCTGCGGCAGAGGAAGATCTGAAGGAGCATCCAGGAACTCATCAGAAAACGCCTCCGCAAAGCGTCTGGGTAAAACCTCTGAGAGTAGATTCCGCACTAGCGCTCGATTCCCCTTTTTTTTCTCGGAAATAAAGAGATCCATCATGTTCCTACCGGGAAGCAGATCCACTGTTACAGGATCTCCAGGATACCAATGAAGGGAGGCCTGAAGGGCCGCTGGGCCTGAAAGACCCGCATGGGTGAAAAGGATGTTTTCGCGAAACTGGGACTGATTACAGCGAATAACGACATCTACCGAGAGTCCCGCCATTTGCCCAAAAACACGGACCTCTTCAGGACCAAAAACAAAACCATCAAGGGCTGCAGCTCGATCGACCAAGCGCAGACCAAACTTTTTGGCAATTTCGTAACCTACTCCGGTCGCACCGATTTTTGGAATCGATAGTCCCCCAGTAGCAACGACCAGGGACTGACAGGTCCAGTCTCCACGCGAAGTTCTCACCCGAAAGCGCTCCGATTCGGATCCCCCATCGGCGATTTGATCCACCCCGAGTACCTCTGTCTCAAGCTCAAACTGAGCACCTACTTCTGCGCACTCGGCTTTGAGAAGGTCCACAATGGCCTGAGCGGAGCCATCACAGAATAACTGACCCAGTTTCTTCTCGTGATAGGGGATTCCGTGGGCTTCGACCATCGCAATGAACTCACTCGATGGATAACGAGAGAGCGCCGACTTCATGAAATGCGAATTACGAGAGACGTACTGAGCCGGGCTCGCTCCTAAGTTAGTGAAATTACACCGACCACCACCTGATATGAGAATCTTTCCCCCAACCCGCTTTGCGTGATCCAGAAGAGTAACCTGACGTCCACGACGGCCGGCATGAATCGCGCACATCATTCCCGCCCCACCTGCACCCAGCAC
>Ga0169931_10014194_pt1 | contig 10806 bp, 11 predicted proteins | sample Kivu_15m_20L_FD_129675 | JGI IMG/M metagenome (GOLD analysis project Ga0169931, IMG submission 129675) | Freshwater microbial communities from Lake Kivu, Western Province, Rwanda to study Microbial Dark Matter (Phase II) - Kivu_15m_20L... | ecosystem: Environmental > Aquatic > Freshwater > Lake... | reverse complement strand
ATTTTCCAAAGCGGTTTCACTCAAACAGATCAAAGGGGATCCCTCTCTCGCTCAGCTTCCTTTGATCAAACAGTCGCGACTTTCCGTGATGCCCATCACTGAGGCCGAATTCAAGATTCTATTGGCCCACGGAGAAGTTCAAGCATGAGCACCTCCCCTGAGTTCATTGCTCCTGGAAACTGGCCTGGCTTTCGGATCGCTCCTCGTGGGGAGCGATCTGATCCACCTCGAGCGATCGAAACCCTCGCGGGCGTCTGCGATCGCATTCGAGCCGCTGCTTTTGCGGAAATTCAAGCTCGAGATGCTTTTCTCTGGGCCGCGGATCACTATGAAGATGCTCCGGACGTCGTCAGAAAATGCTGGCGCGATCTGGCTGCCATCGAAGACAAGCACCTCCATTGGCTCCTCAATCGCCTGAGCGAACTCGCTCACTCGGTGGATGAGCGGCAGGTCTCCGATCAACTTTGGGTTTCCCTCAAGTCCTGCAAGACCGCTGACGAGTTTGCCCATTACATGGCGGGGGCCGAAGAACGGGGGCGTCGTGCTGGCGAGAGATTCTTTGAGTCTCTTCGAGACAAAGACCCAGTGACTGCCGAGATCTTTGGGAAAATCGCTGAGGAAGAAATCGAGCACATTGAACTTGCCCGAAGCCACTTCCCAGATTCCCCTCACGCCCACTTCAGTGCCATTTTCAATCGGAACAAAGTCAGCTAAGCTCGAACTCATGTCGACTTCGCTCAACTGGAACGACCGGAACTGGTCCCGCCTGATCCCTCTACAAAAGTGCCTTGAGGAGTTCGGATCGCCCACCTATGTGGCATCCCTTCCTCGACTCAAAAAAAACGTCGAGGACTTCACTGGGTTCACGGGTTCGCCCGAACGCATTTACTACCCGGTCAAAGCAAATCCCACATTCGCTGTCCTGCGGGCCCTTGCCGATCAAGGAGTAGGAGCGGATTGCTCCAGCATACACGAAGTGAATTTGGCTCGTTGGGCAGGGATACCCTGGAACCGAATTCTTTATACGTCGCCGGTTACCGATCTCAAATATGCACTCCGTCTCCTCAAGACAGGCGCCACGGTTATTATCGATAACGAAGCCGACCTCAGAGCTCTCGACTCAATGATTCACTCGGGAGACACCGAAGTTCAACCGACCGGAAAAGTTTTTGTTCGTCTCAACCCCGAGACTAAAATCGAATACTCCGAAAAAGCAGACTATCAAGACCTGACCGCTCATGCATCGCACTCAAGTAAGTTTGGAATTCCAAGCGAAGACCTGCTGCAAGCCACCGATGGAATCAAACTCAGGATTTCAGGTCTCCATTTGCATGTGGGAACACAAATGGATCATCTGGATTCCTTTCGGGCAGGCCTTCAGACTCTGCACAGCTGCGCAGAGCTTCTCTTAGCAAATGGCCATCCGGTACGCACTTTGGATCTGGGCGGGGGACTTGGAATCGCTTTTGGTCCAGAGGATCGATTTCCCTCGATCAAGGAGTACACCTCCTCGCTTTTGCCCCTCTGTGACCCCACTCGGTTTGACTATGCAGTCGAACCCGGCCATGCGCTCATTGGGGACGCTGTTTGTCTGCTCACTCAAATCCTCAAAATAAAGCCTTCCCGAGGCAAAACCTGGGGAGTAATCGATGTGGGAACCGAGCAACTCGCAAAAGTGAGTCTGCTTAAATGGCAACACCGAGTGCTAACCGAGAACGGTGAACTCCCGTGGACCGGGACTGACGTCCTCGCTGGTCCACTTTGCTTTGCAGGGGACACCTTGCTTCACCAAACGAATCTTTCCTCGCTCAAGGAAGGAGATCCCCTTTGTATCCGAGATGCGGGAGCCTACTGCTTTGCTCTGTCGAATCACTTCAATGGTCGTTATGCTCCCGGGATGGTCCTGATCGACGAAAACGGCGTACTGATCCGAGCTCACGAACCCGAGTCTCCTGCTTTGGACACCTCAATCCAATCTTGGGTGGGCTTCACCGAAAACCGAGAGTCCATCGCCTCGCATCCTGAATGGAAGACTCAAGATGCCCTTCTACAAGCTCAAGAGTTCTACCAACTGGGGAGTTCCTACCTCTGGCATTTGGCAGCAGCGGATCAGTACAAGATCACCGAAGTCTATCACTTGGGACCTCAGGAGTTTTTGGTTCAGATCCTCACTCGAGCCGCTGTTCCCTTTATTTCGGCCCCTTTTGCACTCCGAATGATCGGAGACGCCTCCATCATGGCTAGTCTCAGGGTCCTGGGGCTCACTCTAAAGTCAGCGCCCGTCTGGGGCAGGATGATCACCCTGGAGTGTCGAGACCAAATCGCCTCAGGAACGACACTCCCCTGCCGCCTCTCCCTCTCTCACCCCCTCACTGGAATCAGCTCAGGGGGAAGTATTTGGGTCCGATTCGATCTCGCAGACGGCAAATTCGTCGGCCAGATCGAGCTGGTTTTCTGATCCTTGAGAAACTAGGGTAGCAACCGATCATCCAATCACTTTATCCACGAGGAGAACGCACCGCATGTCGACCAAGAACCTGCTTTGGATGGACCTAGAAATGACTGGACTGGATGACCAGGCCGACCAGATCCTTGAGGTCGCAGCAGTGGTGACCGACATCGAGCTACAAGCCAAGGAAGAGTTCCATCGGATCGTGTTTCAGCCAAAGGAAGTCCTCGATGGGATGAACGATTGGTGCAAGAAAACTCACGGTGCAAGTGGACTCACCGCAGCCTGCGCCACGGGTACCCCACTCGCACAAGTAGAGAGTGAACTCCTCGACTTCATCAAGCGACACTTCCGCCCAAACGAGCGAATCGTGATTGCAGGGAACTCCATCGGGAATGACCGCCGATTCATCGATCGATACATGCCCGCATTTGCAAAGAAGCTTCATTACCGAATGATTGACGTGAGCTCCTACAAGGAAATTTATCGGGATCGTTACAAGCTGGGATTCAAGAAAGCCAACGCTCACCGAGCCACTGGAGATATTCATGAATCCATTCGCGAACTCGGCTTTTATCTTTCATTTGTAAAAGTCTCTGAACAGGACCAAGCTTCGAATCCGGTCGAAGAAAAAAAGGAGTAACTGCATGAGTACCGAACCGAAACGCCCGAGCTTCGAATCGATCTATATGACGCTAGCGGGAACTCTCGCTTACCGATCGACCTGCTCGCGTCTCCGAGTCGGAACCGTGATCACATCCACCGATTACCGCAAGGTACTGGCAGTCGGCTACAATGGTAACGCCACCGGACTTCCCAATGGGTGCGACCGCCATGAGCCAGGAAACTGCGGCTGCCTCCACTCCGAGGAGAACGCCGTAATCAATTGCGATGCGCCTCGAAACATCGAAAAGGTCGTCTTTGTCACTCATCTCCCGTGTGTCCAATGCGCCAAACGACTCATCAATCTCGGCAACGTTCAGGCGGTTTATTACCAAAACGAATACCGAATCAAAGATTCAATCCAAATTCTCCAATCCGTAGGGATTCGAGTCGCACAACTCACGCCAAACACTTCATCTGACTTTACGAATCCATCATGATCAAACCCACGCTCGCGCTTCTCATCGCTGTGCTCCTCTCATCGTGTGCATCGACATCTCAGACCCGCGTACTTTCCGGCAAGGGCGAGTCGTTTTCTTACCCCAGTTCGGCGGCGCTAGAAAAACCGGGAACTTCGCTTGAACTGGCCGCCTACCGTTCTGCTTTGATTCAATCCCCTCACTACGAGGTCTGGCTGGGATTTGATGAGACCCGGTCTGACTTCCAAGGCCGCCTAAGCCTCAAGTTCACGATCCCAGCTAATCGCTTTGAACTCATTGATGATCGTGGAATCCCACTGGATTTTGAGTCCGGTCAGATCCATTCGTTGAAGCTCAATGGATCCTTTATTCCCGCTCCTCAAGTGGCGAGCTTGTACGATCAGAAGAAACTGCATCTCCCAAAATCGGGACTCCGAAAAGGACTGAACCAAATCGAGGTCCAATTCGAGCACGCATCGAGCGCGGGGTTGGGACTTCAACGTTTTAAGGACCCCGCAGATAGTCGGGTCTACTGGTTCTCTTCTTTCAAAAACGACGGTCTTCAACTGATTCTTCCCTCGTTTGATCAGCCTAATCTCCAAAGCACCTTTGAGTTGACGGTGGATGTTCCCGAAAACTGGGTAGTGGTCAGTTACGCCATGGAGAAGGAAGTCTCACCCGTCGGTCGACAAGAGCGGTGGGTGTTCGCCGAATCCCTTCCGATGAGTCCCCGAAAATTCAGCCTAGCCGTGGGGCCTTTTCAAGAGTGGAGCTCGGAAGCAGAGGGAGTCCCCCTCCGGATTCTTGCTCGCCAGTCACTCGGTGAACGCGTTCCTGCCGGAGCTTGGTTTGAACTCTCCGAAGGAGGGATTCACCAGCTCATCGAGGAGGTCGAGAATCCGTTTCCATTTCCCAAGCTCGATCAAATCTTTGTTCCGACCTCCCATGCATCGACTCATCAATCGACGACGTTTTTGCCCGAAGCTTTGCTCAATACTCCCGCCAAAAAAGAGTACTTCCTCAATGTGACCCATACTCTTTACACCGAGTTTTCGAAGGCCTGGTTTGGGAATCTTCTTACGCCGAGGTGGCACAACACGCAGTGGATGGAAGACTCTCTCTCTCGGCATCTAGGTATTCTGGCAGTCAGTCGAGCCACACGTTACGGGAATGAGGCCTGGAGCATGCTCCCAAACCCTCGATCGAAGACCGAGAAAAGACCGCTTCATTTTCACCGCTCAGTTCAACACTCCAGAAACGAATCGCTGCCTGACCAGTTTCTGCAGTCAGACGCGCCACTTTTTATGTGTTTCCTACGACAAGAAATCGGACCGGAAAAATGGAGCCGCTTTCTTCAGACACTCACTACCCGCTACGCACGCAAAAACCTGACCCTTGGAGATTTTGTGTTTACGCTGCAGCAAACGGGCGAGAAAAAAGATCTGTACGCCCGCTTAAGGCCGTATCTCTCTGGAAGCCCTCTTCCCGAGTCGGTTCGATGCGATATTCCTGCGAAATCCAAATAAAGAGATCGAAAATCAGGACTTCAATTCCAGTAAGACCGGACAGTGATCCGAGCCTTTCACTTCGGGTCGATGCAATGAGGCCTTTACGCGATCTCGAAGACTGGAGTCAGTCACATGGTAATCCAAGCGCCATCCGATGTTTTTCTCTCGAACACCCGGACGATAGCTCCACCACGTGAAGTGATCCGGCTCGTTTGGATGCATCTCACGAAACACATCAACAAACCCATCCTGAAGAAACTGATCCATCCAGGCTCTTTCCTCAGGCAAATATCCAGCGTTGTTCTCATTGGCCTTCGGGTTTTTGAGATCAATGGGACGATGAGCGATGTTAAAATCTCCACAAAGAACAATGGACTTCCCCTGCTCTCTAAGCGCGCGAAGCTGCTCGTGCAGCACCTGACAAAACTGGAGCTTGTAAGGAAGTCTCGTGTGCTCGCGTTGGGAGTTTGGAAAATAAGTATTCACCAAAACATAGTCCTTGAACTCGATCCACTGAACGCGTCCTTCAGAGTCAATTTCTGAAACGCCAACTCCATTTCGAACGGAAAGCGGCTCGGTCCGGGTGTAAACAGCAAGCCCACTGTACCCAGCTTTTTCGGCAGGGTTCCAAAACGCCTGATAGCCCTCTGGACTGCGGAGCTGCGGCTCCAGTTGCCCTGGAAAAGCCTTGATTTCCTGAAAGCAGACCACATCAGGCGATTCTGCTTTCAAATAATCGAGCATTCCTTTTTGAGCAGCTGCTCGGATCCCATTGACGTTCCAACTGACCAGTTTCATGGGTTCCCAGTAATTCGATGAGAGCAGGTTGACAACCCGGGAATGAACTCATCCCTATTTCCGCGAGCAGGCCTTTGGAGTTCCCCACTGAGCGGCGGAAGCAGAGGGGATCTCCAGACATCGCTTAAAGACCACATCCTGAATTACATCTGACACCCGCTTTCGAAACGAAGCGTTTTTTCGAAGCTTCATTCGGAAAGCAGGCGAAAACTCGAGTTGTACACCCTGCTCCTGGCAACGGTTCACGATATTTTTGGGATGAGCCCCTGCCAGTCCATGCTTTGGAGGAACGATTTTCACCTCGGGGAGTCCCTCTTTAAAGGCCTTCAACATCCGCTTTTTGAGATCTTCCGAGAGTCCTCCGAACATTACCCCAACGGAATCCTCGCGAGATCCATATCCATGGAGACTCACACAAAACAGAGACTTTTCGGCAAGCGCAACTGCCCTGGGATCATCAAAGTGATGCGAAGTCAGATGAAGGTTTCCGAAACGATCTTTTTGACAAAGACCCTCCTGAACTCCAATCGAGTCTGAGCCTTTGCAAAGCCGACTTTCAAAAAGGTAAAGATTCATTCCAGATAATGCCAAATCTCGGGCAAGCTCCTCTGTGCCCCATTCGATTGCCCCCCCATGAGGAGCAATGACCGACATCGGTGCACTAGAATCCTGGACGGTCACGATATAATCCTGGCCCTCTCGGTGCGCAGACCTAAGTTGCTCAAAATTTAAATAGAGGTCCTTAGCCTGGGCACTCGAAGTCAATCCAATGAACGCAAAAACCAAACTCGTTCGGGTGAAGCTCATCCCCTGATTCTACAAATGAGATTGTACTTTGTTAATTCGAATTCCAGTCATCCTTCTGGCTTGTTGAGATTTCCTGCTCTCGCTAGTGTGAGTGTCAACATGACCACACCTTCATCTGATTCTGCTGACGCTTCAGTAAAAGTCATTCTATTCGCCCTTTTCGCAAACTTCGGGATCGCCATCAGTAAGTTCGGAGGGTGGATTTTGACAGGCAGTGCCTCTCTCCTAGCCGAAGGAATTCACAGTGTCGCTGATTGCACCAATCAAGTGCTCCTTCTCGTCGGTAACAAGGCTGCTCGTAAGCCTCCGACCCCCACCCATCCATTTGGATATGGAAAAGAGAGTTTCTTTTGGTCTTTTGTGGTCGCTCTGGTTTTGTTCTCCATGGGGGGATTGTTTTCGATTTACGAGGGTGTCCATAAACTCCAGAGCACGGACCCCATCGATCACCCCTGGGTCGGACTCACGATCTTGGCCCTCTCCATTGCTCTAGAGACGGGGAGCTTCTGGGCCTGCTACAAGGAAGTCAAAAAGCAAAATCCTTATCCTTCTTTGACTCAATGGGTTCGGAAGACCACCGCCGCCGAGCTCCTCGTCATCTTCATCGAGGACCTCGCCGCACTGTTAGGTCTTGTTTTTGCCTTTATTTGCTTGCTCCTCGCTTACTTGTCCGGAAACCCAGTTTGGGATGCCATCGGATCGTTGGCCATCGGCGTTCTCCTGGTTGCAGTCGCATTTGTCCTTGCTCGTGAGACCAAGAGTCTTCTGATCGGTGAAGCTCCTTCGCAAGACTATGAGCCTGTGATTCGCAAAATCATCGATGAGACGGCACCAGGAGTGCAAATGATTCGGTTTGTCTCGCAACAAGTTGGAGCATCCCAAGTCCTCATCAGCATGAAAGTACATCCAGGCCCCATCACTGACGTTTCCACTTTGGTAGACAAAATCAACGAGATCGAACGACGAATTAAGTCGCGCTTTCCCGATATTCAGTGGCAATTCATCGAACCCGATACTCAGAGCTAAAACCTTTCTCACTCACTTTTTGGAGAAATTCCATGGCACTCACTTTCTCAAACCAGCCGCAATACGATTGGGAAGCACCGCAGTTTCAACTTAAAGGCGTCGATGGCAAAAGCTACTCTTTGGAGAGCTTTCAACACGCGCGGGCCTTAGTGATTATCTTTATGTGCAATCACTGCCCCTACGTGATCGCGGTTCAGGATCGAATCAACGAGCTTGCTCGTGAGTACGCCGAAAAAGGGGTCGCACTGGTCGGAATTAATTCCAATGATGCCACTCGCTATCCAGAGGACAGCTTTGAGGCGATGCAGGTCCGTGCTCGCGAAAAAAACTACGTGTTCCCTTATCTCTTTGATGAGACTCAATCGACTGCTCGTGCCTACAACGCCGTCTGCACACCGGACCCCTATGTCTTCGAAAAAGTAGGATCCGGATTTAAGCTTCGCTATCACGGCCGCATTGACGACAATTGGAAAAATCCGGATCAGGTCAAAACACGCGAGCTCGCGCTTGCCATCGACGCTATCTTGACGGGCTCACCCGTGTCACCTCAGCAAGCCCCTGCGATGGGCTGCAGCATCAAGTGGAAAGAGTAGACGACTAGGAGTTCTACCCCTTATTCTAGCGGGAGTATCCAAACCCATTCGAACCATTCCACGGAAGGAAGCTCTCGATGAAAAACATATTCTGGCAAAAGGGCTCGATTGTCCTCGTTCCTTTGGCCCTCTCCGCTTGCGGTCAAGGAGGCTCAGAAATCGGAGCCCCTCAAGTCACGCCCCCTCTATCCGAGGCACTTCCCACTTCCTTACGAAGCACCGCAGCCCTGCGTGTGCTTCCGAAGGGACAATCGCTGGCAATGGTCGGCGGGATGACCTGCGGTGGAACCGAAAGCAACATCCAAGAGGCCGTCTATCAGCGCCTTTTTTGCGATGGCCCCACCAAAATCCTGAGCCTCACCGACTCAATTGATTCTCGAATGGCAGAGATCAACACTCGAGCACAAGAAAGCGAGAAAACTTGCCTCTCTGGGGACAACGTTGACAAGTCTAGTCTCCTGGCTTTTCCGGCTCAACTCGAAAGCAACGTTTTCAGCCAAAAGTATAAGTGCAAAGACATTTTTGGGGACGGCGACGGTCTGATGGCCTTCGGAAACAACGAGACCAACTGGTGGCTCCTGGAGAGCGGCCAAGGAGATGGCACGACCAGCAGCGGGATCTCACAAGCTTGGCGCGTGACCCTTGCAGACGATGGAACTGTAGCAAGTGAAGAGGCTTACATCACGATTGCTCCAAAGGTTTCCTCAGGATCCGCTACACTCGCCGGAAGCTCCATGTTACTGCACCTGCTGGTGGACACGACTGCAGGAACAGTGGAGGCCACTACGGCAGGGGGAAGCATTGGGTTTAAACACGTTCACTTCCGCTCCAACGCCACCCACGTCTACGTGAGTGGGGTACGTGATGGCCAAACCTCGACCGAAGAGGTCTGCCTGAATGCCTCTGACCTGAGCGTCGCATCGGGTGGAGTCACTGACTGCCAAAGCCTTGAAGAAGGACTGGCCCTGACGGCGTTGGGCCGTCAAGCCTACTCGGCCGGGGGATTGGACGCGTCAGGTGCTCAAAACGTCGACATGAGCGCCTTAGCAGACTTCATTCTGGGCGAGACTGACCTCAGCGACATCTCAGCGTTCTAAAGGCCCTCTAGAAACTCTCCTTTTGTTCCGGATCCTTACATGAGCCCGATCTCCCCCGTGGGGTCGGGCTTTTTTTGTTTGGATCCCCCCCTCGGGTCCCTAACTTGCCCATAGAAACTCGCTGCCAGCTCTGCTAACATTTCCAGCACATCCTTCAAAACTTCATAAACACCTTTCGACAGGAGTTCAGAGCACATGAGTTCATTCCGTAAAGCTCTCACCACCAGCGTCGGCCAGAAGGTCCTGACCGCTTTGACCGGGATCGCCCTGGTCGGATTTGTCATCGTTCACCTTCTCGGCAATCTGACGCTTTTTGCCCCATCCGGCGATGCTTTCAACACATACGCAGCCCAGCTGGATGCCCTCGGTCCTCTCAAGATTGTTGCCGAGCTGGGCTTGGTTGCACTTTTTGGAGTGCACATCATCAACGGAATTCTACTCAAGAAGAATCACGTTGCCGCTCGCCCTGAAGGCTACCGGGTGGTCTACCAGTCTAAAGGGGGTCCGAGCAAAAGCAACGTCTCTTCTCGGAATATGATCGTGAGTGGCAGCATCCTGCTTCTCTTTTTGATCCTCCATATTTGGCAATTCCGTTTCGGTCCCGCCCAAGCAGACGGGTACATCACAGATCTCAATGGAGAAGAGGTTCGCGACTTATATCGTCTGGTCGTTGAAACCTTCTCCAGTCCTCTGATGGTCGCCACTTACGTAGGGGTAATGCTGTTTTTGGCATCTCACCTGCGACACGGAATTTGGAGCATGTTCCAGTCCCTCGGCATCATCCGCGGACAGGGATCCGTAAAGTTTTACTCCCTGAGCGCACTGGTTGCACTCGTGCTCGGAGTCGGATTCTTGCTTCTTCCGGTTTTCCTCTACCTCAACGCTGTTTAAGTCACGGCTCGAAACAACCTTTAATCAGAGAGGCCTAACGCCATGAAACTCGATTCAAAAATCCCTGGTGGTCCACTCGATTCCCGCTGGGAACATCACAAAGGTACTGTCAAACTCGTCAACCCTGCTAATAAGCGGAAACATAAGATCATCGTCGTCGGCACCGGCCTTGCTGGAGCCTCTGCTTCCGCATCCCTCGCGGAAATGGGTTACGAAGTGATGACGTTCTGTATCCACGAGTCTCCTCGCCGCGCTCACTCGATCGCTGCCCAGGGGGGAATTAACGCGGCAAAGAACTACTCAAACGACGGCGACAGCGTTTACCGCTTGTTCTACGACACCGTAAAAGGAGGCGACTTCCGCGCTCGCGAGTCGAACGTGCATCGCCTGGCCGAAGTCAGCGTCAACATCATCGACCAATGTGCGGCCCAAGGTGTGCCATTTGCTCGCGAGTACAGTGGCGAATTGGCCAACCGATCTTTCGGTGGAACCCAAGTGTCTCGCACTTTCTACGCTCGCGGACAAACCGGCCAGCAACTGTTGATTGGCGCTTAT
>Ga0169931_10014192_pt1 | contig 10806 bp, 8 predicted proteins | sample Kivu_15m_20L_FD_129675 | JGI IMG/M metagenome (GOLD analysis project Ga0169931, IMG submission 129675) | Freshwater microbial communities from Lake Kivu, Western Province, Rwanda to study Microbial Dark Matter (Phase II) - Kivu_15m_20L... | ecosystem: Environmental > Aquatic > Freshwater > Lake ... | reverse complement strand
CTTGCTGCAGCAACTCTTACCTCACGCAAAGGCGCCAGGGCGCAAAGCTGGAAATGTTGGAAATTTGAACCTTCTGTTCTTCCTTTGCGTCTTTGCGCCTTTGCGAGAGACCAACAGTCCCTGCACAAGGGATCGCGGTGAGAGCTGTCAACTGGCAGGCAGAACTGAAAACATCCCAATTCGCCCGCATTCACACCGTTTCGTCATCCCACCACGAGGCACATGACGAGTGTTTCATCGCCAATTCAGTCATGACTGAAGTGAAGTGTGAAGCTGCACTCCGCGATCTGCCATTCCTCGTCACGTGACTCTCTGAAGTCTGTGCGCTGATCGCGGACCTGCAGACTTGTACTCAGACCCGCCCTGGCGGACGGTACTTGCACTGGATTCACTGCTCGATACCGTTGTCGTTCGCCGAGGCGGGCATCGAGGATCATAGGCCTCTGATACCGCGGGATTGGGGAGGCATGCACTCTGCGATAGGTTTTGCGGAACGGAATGATCAGCCAGCAGCAAACGCTGCCAACAGGATCTGAAACAGCAGGTAACCCGGCGCCAGCAGCAGAAAACACCCCTTATCGAGATACTTTGAAAGCGACTGCTGGCCGAAAGTTTCGTGCAGATGCAGCGACAGAATGCTCACCAGAATGGTCAGCAGAATCAGGCTCGTACTTACAAAGTTGATGAGATCTGCGAGTGTCATGATCCCTGTGTCCGGAATCAACTCCTGCGTGACCCACGAGTTCGCTACGGCGGCAAATAGTCCCCCGACACCAAGGCCGAAGCGAGGATCGACGAACTGCGGCGGGACCAGCAGCGCAGCGAGTGCTATGGCCACGGCGATCCACGTGCACTGAAACAGCTTCAGATGATATCCCCAGCTGCGCGGAGCAAGGCTGATAATCGCCCGCAGCTGAGACCAGCTGACCATTTCTCCATCGAGCTGACGCGGATCTCCACGACTCGTCTGCCATGCATGTGGCTTCTCAAAAACACTCAGACCTGACACCTGCCACAATGGGATGGCAACACGGGAACTCACCCTGCAGTTCTTCGCATCGGCCTGATACTGCAGTTCGGTTTGTGGTTTGCGAGCATGCTCAACAGCAAGGATGATCTGCTGGTGATCCAGCGGGAATCGATCCAGCTCCCAGCGCACAGTGAGTTCCGCAACGACGCGACAGCGAAGGTAATAGTGATCGTCGACCTGCAGCTGCTCCTCCACCTCCCGCGACTCGATCCGCCCGTTCACCACAGAAAACTCCAGCATCTCCTCCGGTGTCAGCCCGCTGGATTCCGGCCAGCGAAACCAGATGGTAAAACCAAGCTGACACTGCAGATCTCGGATCGAAACGCCTTTGATCTCGTCCACATAAACCCCGGCAGTGATCGTTGTTGCCGGATCCCGCAATTCGGGTCGCGGTGCGGGCTGTGTTAAACCGGCTTCCTCCAGATTCGAATCCAGTCGCTCAGAAAAACGGGACTGCGTGGCCCTGCGACAGTTCACTGCCCATCGGATCCCCAAAGCAATCCCCACGCACTCCAGCACAGCAAGCAGGCACATGAGTTTCAGCAGGAAACGCTGCGAACGCAGCCAGCCTGGGCATGAAAACACGGGTTGACTCCGAAAAATTCAGGGTTCTGACAGCTGACAGACTCCGGGAGTTTTTTAAGGTTTGGGGAATTCAACTGCAATCCCGCAGATCCCGTGCACATTTGAACGAAAACTCAGCAGCCCAGCTCGACTTGCGGGAACTGCTGCACGGTTCACCGCCATGTCCCCGACGGTCGCCGCCCCTCGATTTTCGCGTTTGAGGGAATACGCAGCAACAGCGTGCACCGCGAATCAGCATCGCTGCCTGTCATCCGCACATGTGACAGTTGCAGTCAACACATTTGATGAGGAATCCGCACGTTCAGATTGTCGGCTTCGGGATTTGGCCCGCCTTTTGCGTTCACCCCTCCCCATCGACGTGCCGCAGCGACATGCCTCTCATGTCGCTCTCCGCCGCACTTCGGGGCACCCACCTGACCCCGAAGCAAACGTCGGTTTGTCTCGGACAGGAATACGAGCCATGGGTGTGATGGTTGAAGAGTTCCGTCGCTGGCGACTCTGGTTTCCGCTGGGCTGGGTACTGATCGCCGCTGTTTCGATTTACGACATCTGGCTGACAGTGCGTTACCGTGAAGAACTTTCATTTATGGAGGAAAATCCATTGGGACGCTGGCTGATTCGGATGGGAAGCGGTGATGTCCAACTGTTCGTACAACTAAAGGTCGCCGGCACGATTGTCGTGATGGCCGTGCTGCTGGGAATGATGCATCGGCAAAGTCGCCTGCTGGCTCCCGTCACCGGGACTCTCGCATCGCTCCAGACCGGACTGCTCGCCTATCTGATTCTGGGATGAAACACATCGGCTGATCGGCAGAAGTCGCCACTGATTAATGAATTTCGTGTAAAGCCTTTTGCCACCATGAACGCAGAGTCCGACCCCACTGGACGCATGGCCATGCAACATGGCAGCATTCGTGGTTCGATTTTCGGACCCGAATGCAGCTGAGGCCTGTTCATGACTCCCCCTGTGAGATTGTCGATCGTTGTGCCTGTCCGTAATGAAGAAGGCAATGTGGTTCCTCTGCACACTGAAGTTTCGCACGCCCTGCAGGGCACAGGCTGGCACTATGAGCTGATCCTTGTTGACGATGGTTCCACCGACGCCACATTTGATCGCCTGAGTGAACTGGCGACCGGAGACTCAGGTGTACGAGTGATTCGCCTGCGCCGCAATTATGGTCAGACGACAGCGCTGCAGGCCGGCATCGATGCAGCCGCGGGTGACGTCATCGTCACCATGGATGGAGACCGCCAGAACGATCCTGCTGATATTCCCCGATTACTCCGCAAACTCGACGAAGGATTTGATGCTGTCCTTGGGGTTCGCAGGCAGCGCCAGGATGGGCTCCTGCTGCGTCGCCTGCCGTCACTCTGCGGTAACCTGCTGATTCGCACGGTGTCCGGAGTCAATGTGGCTGATCTGGGATGTGCGATGAAAGCCGTCCGGACTGATTTTCTGCGGGAGCTGGACCTGTACGGAGAGATGCATCGCTACCTTGCTGTGCTGCTGCACGTCGCCGGCGCGCGATGGGTCGAACTGGACACACATCACCGGCCGCGCACTGCCGGCAAAACCAAATATGGGCTGGACAGGACCTTACGCGTCCTCCTCGACCTGATTACCGTCAGTTACCTCATCCACTGGTCCACCAGCCCAATGCGGCTGTTTGGAAGATTTGGAGTGACAGCCGGTGCAGTCGCACTGATCTCCGGTGCGGGCACACTGCTGATGAAGTTCCGTGGTACCGATATGACCGGTAATCCGCTGCTGCTGCTGACGGTGCTCTCCGTGTTCGCCATGCTGCAGCTTTTCACCCTCGGAATCCTTGGCGAGGTCTGTTCACGGATTCATCATCTCAGTCGGCGTCGCCCCTCGTATGCAGTCAGAGAGACGCGGAACTTCACAACTCGCCCGGGCGTCCTGCGGCTTGACGATGCGGCCTGATCCCCGCACACACACCACACTTCAGGCCGCTCGCTGATTGCCAAACTTCAAACGCTCTTCGATTGGAAGCACATCGCGTCCTGAAGGGCCGACGCTGCGCTGAGACATCTGCCACGCCAGCAGTTGCCCGCAAAACAGTCCTATCGCAGCGCCAAACAGGACGTCAGATGCAAAATGCTTCTGTGCAGACAGTCGCTGCAAACCACAGCCAGACGCCAGAAACAGCCACCACCAGCAGCCTTGCGGCGCAACTTTGCCCAGAGCCGCTGCCAGCCCGAACGCCGCAGCCGTATGGGCCGATGGAAAGGACTGCAGATGCGAATTCCCCAGATGTTCCACAAACCCTGAAAAAGTGCCATCGTGGAAGACTGTGCTGAGCAATACATCTGCCTTCCCACTCAGACACAAAAAGGGTCGAGGACGCACGAAAAACACCTTCACGATGCTGGCAAGAATGCCGGAACCAAATGCTGATAACAGCAGCAGACCCTGCTGTTTCCGATTCAGCCCCCCCAAAATACAGGCCGTGACCACGATCAGCAGCGTACCGATGCCGTGGCCAAAGGCCTCAAATCGCGCAATCCCGCTCAGCAGGGCATCCGGACTCGCCGCCGCAATCTTCGTGATCACTCCATCAACATTCAGAAGAATACAGATCGCTGCACCTGCTGCAAGACACGCCGCTCCGCGAATCATTGGCAACGTCCACTCCAAAGTCAATCTGCAGACCCGGACCGCCCGCTCGCTGCAACCTCCCTTTCTACTTTCGCCCTTCCTTCAATCCGGACAGTATAAGTTTTCTGTGAATATGCGAATCCTGCCAGTCAAGTTGCAGCAGACAGATGGACTGTCGTCTGAGATCAGGGAAGGCACTGGCACGCCCGCAGACCCGCGTTGGTACCCCGATCCGCTCCTGAACGGATCCCACCGTATCGCCGAAAACGATCAGCAGATGATCAGCAGATCCCGCCAAAAACCTTGCCGCGTCTGCCTCAGATCCGACCGCAAACACCGGCAAATTCTGCCCAGTGTAGTAAATCCAGCTGGCACGCGGTGTGCCCCACGAAGCATAGACCGGATTGCTCACACCCTGCGGCAAATCAGACAGCAGCTGACCCAGTCCCCGCTGCTCCGAAGCCGCTGGAACTCCGGCCACAAACAGCCCGGAAGTCAGAACTGCGGCGGCAAAGCACCAGCAAAGAGCCAGTCGGCCCTGAAGCGGTCTGCCAATTTCCCGACAAAGCATCACAGATGCAATCAGCAGCGGCACGGGAATCCAGCAGAGCCGGAAGTACCCCGGAAGATAGCTCGCACCAGCCATCGCCAGCACCGCAGTGAGCGCCGCACCAGCAATGGCCGACGTCCCGAAGGCCAGACGCAGCCAAATCGCTGATACCATCAGCATGCCTCGGACCAGCCGATACATGACCGGTGCAAACGCCAGAGCCAGACCCGGATAACCCGGTGTGATGTAACTGGGAAGCTGAGTTGCTGCAGCAGAAAACAGAATCACAGGTGTCACTGCCCAACTCAGCCCGAACAGCATCGGTAACGCCTCATACGGCGATTGTCGACACTGCCTCAGGAAATCAATGCCCAGCACCGTCAGCAGTACACTCCACGGAAAGAAACCAACGCACAGCGCCGCAGGATAGAACAGCAGCGGATGCCCGCTGTGTCCCTCCATCGCCTGCAACGCGCGACCAAGATTGTGATCCCGCAGAAAGCCGCGCAGCCAGGCTCCGTCGGTCGCCACTGTCACGGCCGCGTACCACGGCAGGGCGACCAGCGATACCGTGATGATCCCTGTCAGCGGATGAAACTGCCACAGCAAGTTCAACAGTCGGCGAGGGTGCATCAGCTCAACAGCAACGGACCGAAATGAGTACGCTGGAGTTGCTCCTGCAAGCAGCGAAGCTGGACACGCGAAGGTGGACATAATCAACAGCGGCAGCACGACACCGACCGGCCCCTTGGCCAGGACTCCAAACCCCATCAGGACATAGATCAGAATCCAGTGTTCGCGGGCAGCAGGCATTACACAGGTTTCGCGACAGAGACCGGAACTCGCCTTCGTCGGATAACTCGCCCACGTCCCGCGGATATACACGCTCAGGCAGGCCGCGATGCAGAAGATCAGAAGTGAGTCCGGAGTCGCCGCACGGGCCGCCATCACAAACAGCAGCGATGATCCCAGAGATAACACCGCATATTTCGCTGCCCCCGCCGGATACAGACGGCGAGCTGACAGCCAGACACACCACACAGTTCCCAGTCCACAGATCGCCGAAGGCAGACGAGCCGCCAACTCCGTCGGTCCCAGAATTACCATCCAGGGAATCATCAGCCAATACAGCAGAATCGGCTTGTGAGTCCGCAGCTGTCCGTGAAACTGCGGCACAATCAAGTCACCCGCGGCCAGCATCTCAACGCTGCAGCGCGCGTTTCGACATTCGTCGTCATCCCACAGCAGCGAATCCCCGAGACGAGCAAACAACGTTGCCAGCACAACACCGCTGACAGCCAGCATCAGCCAAAACTCGCCGGACACCCCAGCAACTTTCTGAAGCAACGTCTTCCTTCGCCACCACATCACAATAACTCCCGCTTCGTTCTCAACACCATCGGCACAGCAATTGTCAGATCCCATCAAGCACGTCATGCAATACCCGCGATTTCTGGTGCCAAGGCCGCTTTGCAGCCAGACCGAATGTCCCGTCCATAGGTGACTTTCTGCATCTACAACCCTGAAATTCACACTCCCGAGACTCCAACCGCAATTTCTGCCGCACATCGGAAATTCACAAACGGCTGCACAGGATCTTCATGCGCCCTCGCAAACCTCCGCTTCTACCGGTTCAAAAAAAAATCAGCGGAACTCAGCGCAGGGAGTGCGATGACCATGCGAGTACTCTATTCCGTCCATGGCTACGGTCGCGGTCATGCCACAAGAACCATGGCTGTCCTGCCGCACCTGATGCGGCCAGGTCGCCGTATCCTCTGCCTCGCAGGAGGTGATGCCTACCAGACACTGGCAGGTGAATTCCCCGCAGTGCAGATCCCAACTATGGGGTTTACCTATCGGCCTCGATCCGGACGTCTCTCTCTTGCCGCCACTGTCCTGCATAATCTCCCCGCCGCACTCGACCTCGCCTTCAGGGGCCCCGTCTTCAGCCTGGTTCGTGATGTGATGCTGGACTTTCGTCCCGATGTGGTCATTTCCGACGCAGAAGCATGGAGCCACCGTGTGGCCGAACATCTCCAGATCCCACGCATCAGCTTCGACCACTTCGGACTGCTCGCACACTGCCGCCCTCAATTCGACATGCGAGATCGCATTCCCGCCCTTGCCCATGCATGGTGCTATCGATGGCTGATGCGACAACCCGATCGCGCACTCGTCTCCAGTTTCCATGACGCCCCCGCGCGGCAGCCCGGAGTGCAGGTCATCGGAACTCTCCTGAGGCCCTCCGTACGGTCTGCTGTGTCTGTGCCCGGTGAACATTTACTGGTGTACTTCAATCGTGGTCTGGATCAGTTCCGGCCCGGTACACTCGACGTGCTTCGCAGCCTGCAGATTCCCGTGCGCGTCTACTGCCTCGAACCGCGCAAGAAAATTGATCAGGTAAGCTTTCACGTGATGCACCCGCAGACATTTATTGCGGATCTTGCAGCCTGCCGCGCCATCATCAGCACCGCAGGCAATCAACTGGTCGGGGAAGCCATCCACCTCCGTAAGCCACTCTGCGTCCTCCCGGAAGACTGTGTCGAACAACGCATGAACGCCGCAGCCATCGAACGTATGGGAATCGGAATGCGTCTGCACCCCTCACAACTCTCCCTCCCCGCACTGCAGACGTTCCTCGGTCAACTGGAGACCTACCGTGAACGCATGGCCGCACACGGATGTGATGGCACAAGCGACGCCGCTCGAATCCTTGAAGAGTTCATTCAGCAACTCGCTCCCGCTGCCGCCGCTGAAGAACAGCAGATGCCCCCTCGGATCTCGACAAGCGAAGCCGCCTGAATCGCAGACGTCGCCGCTTCACCCCCCTGATCACCCCCTCCCTCTACTCGGCGGGAACTCCCCAAATGTACGCTGCCAAACTTGCCCTCAGCATTCTCCAGAACAGATTCCGCCTCACACCACGCCCCCTGTGGTGCACCTTTCTCGTACTCTATCGCTGCAATGCCCGCTGCCCCATGTGCGATTCGTGGAGACTGAAACCGGGACGCGAACTGAACCCCGAACAGGTTCGCAGCGTGTTCCGCAAACTCGGGCCCCTCCAGGTCGTGCGGCTGACCGGCGGTGAACCTTTCCTCCGAACGGATTTCGCCGAAATCGCCGAATCTGTCATGCAGGAGTCACAACCGCAGGTGCTCCACGTCACCACCAATGGCTCGTTCCCCGATCGAATTCGCCAATTCGCTGCCGAATTCTCACATCCCCGCAAACTGCAGATTCTCGTCTCACTCGATGGCCTTGAAGATGAACATGATCGCAGTCGGGGACCTGAAGTCACCTACGCGACAGCCATGGAATCCATCCTCCAACTCCTGCCACTCAGAAAACAGGGAGTCAGTGTCTCAGTCAACCACACCATCTCATCACCCACATCCCTGCACGATCACGCCGAACTTGCCTCCCGACTGCTTCCACTCAACGTCACTCTGCATGCCGTCATCGCGTATGCAGAGTCAGCCATGTATTCCATCAAACGCGTCGGGACCCAGGCATCCGATCTGATCATGCAGTCCGGTTACCCGCTGCACCCCAACCTGCGAGATTGCGATGTCGTCGGATTTGTCCACCAGCGAATCAAAGATGCCGAAAAATTACCGCGAATCGCCGAACGCATCGCAAAACGCTACTACTGGACCGGGCTGCTCTCCAGACTCAACAACCAGTCGCCGCCAAAGCTCAAACCCCCCTGTACCGCCCTCAGGAGTCACATTCGCCTGCTCCCCGACGGCAGTGTCCCCGTGTGCCAGTTCAATACCGAAAAAGTCGGCAACCTTCTCGAACAGTCACTCCATGATGTCTGGCACAGCGACACCACCCGGAACCAACGTCAATGGGTCGATCGCTGCTCCGGGTGCTGGGCCGAATGCGAGGTCGTTCCAAGTGCACTCTACTCCGCCGATTTCCTCGTTCAACTGGCCGCTGGAAAACTGAATCCCACCGCTCACCCTCCCGGTGAAAGTGGCCGAGTGTGGAGTGGGGGAAAGCGAGATCTGTGACGTGACAATTACACTCGGGCAAAGTCGTGTGGGAATCAATGCAGAGCAGCAATCTCGTGCGTCACGTTTAATGCCATGTTTTTTGCCCCGTTTTTCTGGACACTCGGGACTCTCAAACACGCCAACCTTCGAACCTGTTCTGCCGCAACGCGAAGCTCGTGCCGAGCCCAGGCTCTGACAAAAGCACCGTGCGAAACAGCCGTCCGATCATCAATAGTCCTTCCGAAGATATGCGAAGTGTTGCCCGCAGAACACTTGAAGAACAATGCTGGCACCCGAGGCGGCAAATGCTTGAGATGCCCCGGACCGGTCGCAGGCCTGCAGAAATACCAATAATTCCAGCACTTTTTCCCAGAAAAACATCTCGGGCCGTCACACGAACCACTATGATCAGATTGCCAGCCTGCCGCGCTCCCCCTCCCGTATTGTCGAAGAAACTTTCGCCGAGCTTTTGGGACTCGGTGTGCCCGTGTCGTGTCTGTCCGCATAGCGTACAAACACGACAGCTTGATTCTGCACGGTGCTACAATTTTAATATGAGGCATGGTTGTCCAGATCGCCACTGCGTCTTTTGACAATGATCCACCGCTGCTTTATCTATCACTGCAGGGAGCGTCCAATGTCCGTTGAATCGTTCGTAGACCTCCTCTTCAGTTACCTGAAACGCTGCAAACGTCAAAACCGACGATTCAGGATGTCTAAGACGGCGCAGTCCATCGATAGCTGAGAGTGCCGATTGCTCCCGTCGGCCATCACTGCACAGATCATAGCCGGTAGCCTGGTCGTTCGAGGTTCGGGAACTCAGACGACGGACATCTCGATTCAACGTGACAGTCGCCAGCCTGCTTTTCTGTTGGTGACTGGAATCTCCGGCACTACTTTCAGCGGCACTGCGGAACAACTCTTTCCTTTGTCCGCATTCAGGAAAAATTTGCGAGTTGAACTCAGTGGTCCTTCCCGCATCTCTTTTGATGGTACTGGAACCAGTTTTTCTGGTACGGTCCAACTACAACTTCGCGGGCAAGCCGATCACCATGTCAACCTGAAAAACTTCGTTGCGAGGAACGGCGTTGTGATCAACACCGCTGGAGGGAACGACGTGATCCAGTTGACGAACTTTTCAGCCGGATCAACCAACATCAGCACGGGCAGGGGCGCAGACCGCGTTGTAGTCTCGACCGATCCAGCCCTCGTGCCAGCATCCGCTCGCAACGTGTCCGGTAATACTCAAATAGACGTCGGCGCCGGAGATGACGTTATCGATCTGCGATCAACGAATACCAAAAACCTTTCCATCAGGTCCGCTGGGGACTGCGCCACGATGATGCAAAGCACCCTGGTGGCCGGCAATTTGTCACTGGTGGGAAAAGCTGGGCAGCAAACTGGCATTATGAATCAGTTAGAGGTTTCCCGACAGGCCAGCATTCAGACTGGCATGTACCAGGACCACTTCGGCATCTATGACTCCACCTTCAGAGGCCGAACGTCCATTCATCTCAGCAACGGAGCAGATGTCGCTTCAATCGAAGGTACTACTTTTCTGTCCCGACTCACGCTCTCCGGCGGCAACGGTCATGACGATCTCACAGAGAACTTTGCAACGGCCAACTCACTTGTTTCATCATCTGTCACTGGCTTTGAGCATTCGCTGGAACTCGTCGAAAGCGTTCACTTCAGTTACGGAGGTGAAACTGGCCCCGAATACTGGGCAAAACTGACACCAAGGTGGATTCGTGCGGCCGTGGGAGTCGAACAGTCCCCTGTCAACATCGATACAAAGTCAGCTATACGAGAGAATCTCAGCAACATAGAGTTTAATTACAGACCGCTTAATAACCTTCTGCACTTTCTGACATTTGCATACAAATTTTGCAATCTTAGTGTCTTTCGATACCAGAGGGCATTTCAGTGGAACCAGGTCCCGAGGATGGCGGCATCCTGCCGCCCAATGCCGTCGCGTCGTGCCACGAAGGTTTATCGCTTTGTGCCAGCCCGACGGTCGGCT
>Ga0169931_10014191_pt1 | contig 10806 bp, 9 predicted proteins | sample Kivu_15m_20L_FD_129675 | JGI IMG/M metagenome (GOLD analysis project Ga0169931, IMG submission 129675) | Freshwater microbial communities from Lake Kivu, Western Province, Rwanda to study Microbial Dark Matter (Phase II) - Kivu_15m_20L... | ecosystem: Environmental > Aquatic > Freshwater > Lake ... | reverse complement strand
ACCTCAACGACCCATGGAGCGCCAACCCCATTGCCCGCCCTACCGAGGATATGACTTATGTAGTGACTGTGACCGATGCGAACGGGTGCACAGATCAAGACACGGTGGTGATAACCCTCCGCAGGGATTTTGACATAGAGGCGGTGAATCTCTTCACTCCGAATTTTGACGGTAAGAACGACCGTTTCTACATCAGCAACATCGAGCACTACAGCGAGTGTGTGCTCACGGTGTTCGACCGATGGGGCAATCAAGTGTACACCGCCAGCCCCTACCTCAACGACTGGAACGGCACCATGAACGGCAATCCGTTGCCCGAGGCCACCTACTACTACACCCTGGAGTGCGATGGTCTGGAGGACGGCCGCAAAGACGGGGCAGTGACCATTGTGAGACTGAATAAATGAGACCGCAGCACGCAGGAGCCATGAGAAACAAGATCACAACTGCCATAGTACTGCTGAGCGCGGCCACAGGTGCCTTTGCACAGCAGGCACCGCTGTCGAGCCTGTACAACGTGAACAGGTTCTTCCTGAACCCCGCCAATGCAGGGGATCAGGGCAACATAGCCGCCTTTGTGGGCAACCGCAGCCAGTGGCGCGACATCAGCGGAGGCCCCAACACGGCTTTCCTGAGCGTACACGCACCCATAGCCAAGGGTTCCAATCTGGGCATGAATCTGGTGTACGATAAGACCGACCTGCTATCGACCATCTCGGGGCACCTGGCATACGCCTACCGCCTCGAACTGGGTGGCACGCAACATTGGCTCAGCATGGGTCTGGGCCTCGGTTTCATGCGCACACAGCTCGACCTGAGCAGCGCGGTGGTCGAGGACCCCAGCGATCTGCTCCTCTCCAACGGCAACCTGTCGGGTGCCATGGTCGATGGCATTGTGGGCGTGACCTACCATTGGAAGAGCCTCGAGGTGGGCATCAACGTGCCGAACGTGATAGGCCTCGGCCCTACGTTCGACACCAAGAACAAGAGCTACACCATGGGCAGCGACAGGCACTACCGCATGTTGCTGAGCTACGACTACACCATCAAGGACACTTGGCATGTGGAGCCCACGGTGCTGCTGCGCTATCAGCCCAACGTGCCGTTCAGTTTCGATGCCGGGGTACGTGGCGGCTACAAGGAGATAGCCTGGCTGCAATTCATGTGGAGGCACGAGACTGGGCCGGTGATAGCTGCCGGGGTCAAGGTGGCCAAGAAATTCACCATCGCCTATGCCTATGATATGGCAATAAACGGTGTGAGCAGAATGAGCCCCATGTCGCACGAGGTGATGCTGGGCTACAGCTTCGGCACCGGGGCCGAGAAGAAACTCGAGGAGTTCGAACTGCGCCTCGACGCGCTCCCAGCCGATCAGGACTCGATAGGCAGCCAGATGAACAAGCCCGACACCAAGGTGCATCCCTCGTTAGAGAGCATGCGCCAACGCAACACCATGCAGGATGACGAGATCAACCGCCTTGACGAGCAGATCCGCAACATGCAGAAAGAGCTCGAAGAGCTGAACAACAAGGTCGATGAGGGCCTCGACACCAACATGATCAAAGGTCTGCTGCGCCAGATCAAGGCCATGAAGGACGGTCAGGGCAATGTGAGCTTTGAACAGGAGCTGCTCGAGAGCGGCTATTATGTGGTGATCGAGTCGTTCCGTAGCCTCGATAATGCCTATAAGGGCATCGAGATATGGAAAAAGAAGGGACGCGAGGCAATCATGGTGTACGATGAAGAGCGCAAGTGGTACTACTTGTACAGCAAGCGCTTCGGCACCGACAAGGAGGCCCGCAAAGAGATGCGCGAGACCCGCAAGCTCGATGTGCCTGATGCGTGGGTGCACAAGTATCAGGTGGTCACCGACTGATACCTGATGCTCGGTTCTCCGCTCTGGCGCGCCAACTTATTTATGCATTGGTTCGGCTACACCCGCATACCGCTTCTGTGGTATGTGGGTGCCCGCCTTGTTGAATTGTCAGAAGGCCGCACAGTGGTGTGCATCCCGCTCAAGCGCAGGACCCGCAACCATTTGGGCAGCATGTACTTCGGGGCATTGGCCATCGGGGCCGATGTAACAGGCGCCTGGATCGCCTTCGACCGCCTCAGGCGCGGTGGCCCTAAGCTGAGCATCGTATTCAAGGACATGCAGGCCGAATTCCTGCGCAGAGCCGATGGCCATGTGCATTTTGTCTGCGAGGACGGTGCCGCGGTCAACGCAGCCCTCGACCGCACCCTTGCCGACCGCCAGCGCATCAATGTGCCCGTAACGGTGCGCGCCTACGTGCCCACCCACTCCGCCACCGATCCTGTGGCCGTGTTCCGCCTTACACTATCCGCTAAGGCGGTGTGAGGGGGCTTGAATCATCCCCTTTAGTTTGGAGATTGCTCCGACCGCGTGAATTTGCGCTGCAGTCTCTTAATAGTTCACCCCTGTTGGATGAAAGATTGCTTTAGTTGGTTAGAATAGTCACCCCATCGAGGGCGCTTTTATAAAGGCAGGCTTGACTATCAATACTCAACCCATTAACCAAATAAAAAACCCCGAGGATTACTCCACGGGGTTCTCTGCCTGTTCTGGATTCGATCACTTATCGCGGGCCAGCAGCACCCATCCGGTCTCTTTGAACTGGAAGTTGGCGTTGTTGTTCTCGGGCAGTGGGCCACCCACCAGGTCGGCCTTATCAATTATATAATAGTAGGTGCCCGATGCGGCATCGGTACCGGCTGTTGTGCGGCCGTCCCACTTGATCTCGGGCGATGTGGTCTCAAACACCTGTGTGCCCCAGCGGTTGTACACCCTGATACGGTAGTTACCGATGTTGCTGGTGCGCACTATGAACACATCGTTGGTGCCATCACCATTTGGAGTGAACACGTTGGGCACCACCATGCCTTCGATCACCGACAGCGGCAGGTAGGTTGTATCGGCACAGCCAGAATCGCTCAATACGGCCAGCATCACGGTATAGTCGCCTATGTTGCTATAGGTATGGTAAGGATTCTGGAGGGTGGTGGTGGTGCCATCGCCCAGGTCCCAGAACCACGAGGTGGCCAGACTGCTCGAGTCGATGTAGCTCACAATATCATTGATGAATATGCCTCCGCCCAGCAGATCCTCGTAGTTGATGGTGAACGATGCCTCTGGCTGCGGGTAGATATCAACAGTGTATTGACGTGGACCGCTGGCGCAACCACCGTTTATGCTGTTGGGCACATTCTCAGTGACCTGTATCTGACCCTGATTGAAGGCCGGATCCCAGATCACATAGAAACCATACTGATCCTGACTGGTGATGGTACCGTTAGTCACACTGAAGTTGTAGGTCGATCCGTTGTTCGGCACCGTGTAGTGTATCGGTGCCCCGGCACAGATGGTGGTGTCGCCATCCACCACAGGCGCATCGGGATATGCACGACCCAGAATGTAGCTGTCTATACCACCCAGAGAAGTCGAATTCCAACCTGTCCAACCCAATCGGCTCACCTGCCCCATCTGACCGGTACCGCCCGGTATGCTGTTGGTCACATCCTGCCATTGGCCCACGCTCTGATTGCGCTGCAGTATGGCATCCATGAAATCATCGCCCTGATTCTGATTGAAGAAGAAACCGAGGTCAGCCGTATCTATCACCGTGCCACGCTCCATGATGCGGTGGTACCAACGGGGATTCACGTAGCAGATGTCGGTGTTGTCGTATTCGAACACCGGCATGGTGTCGGTGGTCGGAGAGCGGTTGATGAAACGGATGTACATCGTATCAAGCTGCGCGGTACTGGGCTTGATGATAATCGGACGGTAGCGCGGGAATGCCCCGAAATTGTCGGTGATGCTCGACCCTACCGGGATGATGTAATCGGTGCTCTGTTGCATCACCCGGGCCAAGAATCCTTCGTTGAGGCTCGAGATGAAACCGCAGTCGTAGCAGTTGGTATCGCGCTGAATGGCGCTCACGTTCGGGTTCAGTACCCACAGGTTGGCGGTATCGGTGGCAAACTCCCCGTTCTGCAGCACCAGGGTGCCGGTCTCATCGATCTGCGCATCCGATGCGTTCAGGTCCCTTCTCACATCCACACCGAGGGTCACATCGTGGAACTTGGTCATCTGCGTGCCTGTGATGGCACCATCGGTAGGGAAGTACACTTTGCCCAGTCCGGCACGGTAAACACCGTTGTTCTCCCATTGGCCATGCACCTCGAACAAGCCGTTGTTGCCTTGAAGCAGGGAAGGGGGCAGACCATCGCCACCGCATTGGTCGTTATTGACAAAATCACCATTGATGATGAATTTACCCAGATTGATCATCATGCTGTCCTGATTCCACACGTGTCCGTCCACATAAACAATGGCCGAATCGTTCGGGCCACCGTTCACATAGAACATGGTTCCGTTGTTGTAGATCAGGATGTTATTCTGGGCCGATCCGGCAAAAGATGCCAGCACCAGCATGGCCGCAATGGCAATTGAAGCGAGGGGTAGACGTTGGGTCATTTCCGATGTATGAGGTTGTTACCTACGGTTTCTGTCGAAAGTGCCAAATATAGTTCGGGCACGCTTACGGTGAACACGGCATTTCAACGTGTGACCTGCTTCACTCTTTCGCCCAGATCCTTAGCGAATTCGCGTATGCCACGGGCGGTCTCCGTATCGCTGGTGGCGCGCTCCACCGTATCGGCCAGGGCGGCTATGGTGCTGTGTACCATGCGCAACATGTCATCGGTGCGCATGTCCTTGGTCCATAGGTCCATACGCAGGGTCTCGCCCTTTGTGGGGTCAAATACGCTCAGCAGCATGGCGCTGGCCTCGGTCGGTTCTTCCATCCCGGCCCCATCGGCCATCCAGGTCATGCCTACGGGCACATGGTTCTCATCGAGCCTCACCTGAAACCGCACTTCTGAGCTGTTCTCTTTTTTCATCGATCAAGTAAATGAATGTCAATCCTTTGGTCTGTATCCCGAATCGCTGAGTATCACTTTGGCATCGGTGGTCATGATGTCCGTGAGACTCATATCGGGGTGCTTGGCGGCATAGGCCCGCACCATCTGCCAGCCCATCCACCGGCCCAATCGACCCGGACTCTCGCGTGGGATACCCGGGACGAATGGTGCAGGCTCGGTCCATTTGGTTATCAGCATCTCATCGGTGCTGAACAATAGGTTGTTCTCCACCATATGCCGCCACACCCGGCCCTCGCTGGCCGTGCACCAATCCATCTGTTCTTTCATGAACCCGATGCGGGCACTGTCGGGCAGGTCGGGCATCAGGGTATCAGCTGCTAGCAACACCTTGCCATGGAAAAGCATGCGGTCAAGCATGTCATTCTGCGGCAGCACAGTTTCGTACATGCTACCCACCCAAGCGTTGATGGCCTGCGGGGCCAGTTGGTGAGGCACCATCTGACGCATCATGTATTGCGGCACACCTATGGCCGGGTACATGGGGTAATCATGCGCAAGGAACATGTCGAGCCCCAAACCGATGGCACTGTCGGTGACAACGATGCCGTAATTGAGGCCCGAAACATCAGCTACAACCAATGGGACAATGCTATCAGGCCAAATGCGGTGATAACGGTTCAAAGCTTCGTTAAGGATGGCCTCCTGCGGGGCCATGTCACCGAAGGTCCGTTGCGCATCGTCATGGAGTTTGCGCATGTCGATGTCGGTGAGGAACAACTTCAACTGACTTGGAAAGGAGGCCAGTGCGGGATCACCGATGCGCAGGATGTTGATGAAATACACATCGGTATAACCGCCATAACGCTTATGGGCCGAGGCGATGACGAAAGGCAGGCTGTCGAGAGGGGCATTGAAAAGCTCGCGGTCCAGTCGGCCTATAGTCACATCAACGAGATCCGAGGTGTCAATGACCTCAACATCGCTCCGGTCATTCTTGACGGTCGATGTGTCGCAGCCGCCCAAACAAAGGGCCACTGTCAACGCACCTGACCAAATGATGCACCTCATCATGCCTATGACCTAATTTCGCTGCCGTAAATGACACTCATCAACATCTCGCAAAATTAGACACATGCGTAGTAGAGCATTTCTCATCCTCGGCCTTTTACTTGTGGCCCTGGGCAGTTTCGGTCAGGATAAGAAAGACATAGCTGTTGGGCCGCAGGCACGTAAAAAGTTCCGTATGGGCTTTCAAGTGCGGCCAAGCATTGATTGGTTCACACCCAACACCGATGGAGTCGACCTCGATGCCATCCGTGTGAAATTCGGTTACGGACTGATGGCCGAATATGCTTTCACGAACAACTACGCCATCACTTTCGGGATTGAGCACCGCATGTCGGGCGCTGCCCTCAGTTTCACTGACGCAGCCTATAAAATGGGTACTGACCACACGAACAATGATGTACTGAGACTTAACAGTCGTGTGTATCGGATGGATTATGTCAACGTGCCCATCACCCTCAAACTGATGACCAACGAAATAGGCTACATGACCTACTTCGGGCAGTTCGGGGTCGATTTCTCATTCTTGGCCAGCGCCAAGGCTTTGGATAAGGGTGTATTCATCACCGATTCGACCTTGACCGTTCAGGAGTTCGACCCTCAAGATATTCACAGCAAATCGAGCATTGCCAACATCAAGTTGAACATTGCTGCTGGTGCCGAGTGGAATTTCAGCGGCAATACCTCGCTCGTCTTCAGTGTGAGCTATCACCACGGGTTCATCGATGTGATCCGCGACCCGGATAACATCAATGACCAGAATCTTTTCAAACTCTCTACCATCAATGACCCCTCAGGCGCCAGTCCGTTGGCTGCGACTGCCAATCTGCACCATGTGTCGCTCAACGTGGGCATTCTGTTCTGATAGAGATATTGAATCTGAGTGGCGTTAATTCTTGGCCGAATCTCTGAATTGACTACCACGCCAATGTTCAGATACCTGCCCATAGGCCTTCTCCTCATTGCGCAGGCACAGGCTCAGACATTGGTCACAGGGCCGGTTGTAGGCGGAGTCAAGTCCAATGGTGCACGTATTTATATACGCACATCGGCCCCCACGCCCTTCCATGTGCAACTCAGCACCAGCACCAACTTCAGTCAGGCGATAACTGTTGCGGGCGAGACCACGGCAAGTTCCTATGCCACAGACATTGTGGATGTTAATGGCCTGAATCCTAATACGCTTTACAACTATCGCATCACACGGCCGGATACAAGTGTGATGGGCAATGGATTCAGTTTTAGGACCTTCCCTTTGAATGGCGCATTGGGGCACTACAAAGTGGCGGTGGGGTCATGCAACTATTCTGGCAATCAAGGTCTGTATGAGAGTATTGTGGCATTTGAGCCTCAGCTATTCATTCATCTTGGCGATTGGGGCTGGCCACCCAGCACATTCGGCAACGACATGATGCTGCACCCCGACAAACAAGCAGCCTCTTTCGCACAGCGGTATGATATGAGTGGCATGAAAGACATGCTTCTGCCCAAATGTGCGATAGACTATGTGTATGACGATGACTATAGTTTCAACGATAGCGAAGGGTGGACCTACCCGCGCATTGTCAACTCGCAACTACCTAATGGGCAGACCTTTTACGACCTGCAGACCATACAGATGGACCCTGCGATTCGCGATAGCACCATATCGGCCTATTTCCAGTATTTCCCGGGTTATACAGGTGCCGACCCGACCAACGGCATACACCATGCATTCACTTTGGGCAATGTCGAGTTCCTGATGCTCGACCTGCGCAACTCTCGCACTGCACGGCACCAGCAGTTCGTCTATAATGTCGCCACCAATAGCTATTCCTACCAGCCGAGTAGCAATCATACAATGATGGGGGTGGCTCAGCGCCAATGGCTGGTCAACAGGCTCAGCACATCAACTGCCGACTGGAAAATCATAGGCAGCAGTGTCATATTCAATAAGCGTTTCAAGCGTTTCCTCGATTTCATGATGGGCCTACAGACCCTTGCCCCGCAGTACATTACTTATTGCAGCAACCTCGCTTATATGTGGCCTGGGCATCCTGATCAGGACATTGTGCTTAATCACATTAACGCGAATCATTTGAAAGATATTCTCGTGGTGAGTGGTGACAGCCACAGCAGCATGGTGGATGACGGAACCAATGCGGGCCTGCCTGAGCTTTCCGCCAGTGGCATGAGCTCGAATGACGAAGGTTACCTCAACCATATGATCGACAGCGTGATACAGATAGCCGGTATTCCTCTGCCCATTCGCGACAGTGTGTGGAACGGAGGCGGCAACGGGGTAGGCAACACAAACTTCAGCGACAGCTACGGCACCCTGGAGTTCTTCGGCAAAGACAGTGTTCGGATGTGCGCTATCGATGAGTTCGATCAAGTGATGGGCTGCGTGACCATTTACCACAGCAGCAGTCCGATGGGTGGAAAGGCTCTTATATCAAAGGGCGATGAGATAATGGAGCTGTTGTACCCGAACCCGACTCGTGACCGTGTACGCATCTCATTCTCAACGGGACATAGCATTGGAAAGGACGATTTTCTGGTGATTCAGGACAGCCGGGGCGGTATTGTGAAAGTGTGGAAAGGCCCTCAGATACAAGTGCAGGGTTTCGAAGTGGACACACGCACTATGGTACCGGGCACCTACATGGTCAACTATACATCCAAATACCGACTCGAGTCGCGTAAGTTGGTTGTAGTGAAGTGAGGCCTAAGCACGTTCCTATCTTTACCCCATGCTTGAAAGACCACGCAGGAATCGCACCTCGGAGGCGGTGCGGTCCATGGTGCGCGAGACCCGGCTCAGCCTTGACAATCTGATATTTCCACTTTTCCTTGTCGATGGCAATGGTCAACGGCAACCAATCGCATCGTTGCCAGGAATTGCCCGCCTGAGTCAAGACAATGCACTGCGCGAGGTGGAACAATGCATGAACCTCGGTCTGCGTTCGTTTGTGCTATTCCCTGCTGTTGAGGATGCTTTGAAAGACCGTGAGGCCACGTACTCGTGGAGCCGGGACAACTTCTATCTGCGCATCATCAGACAGGTGAAAAAAGAATTTCCCGAGTGCTGCCTTGCGTCCGATGTGGCCATGGACCCATACAGCAGCGATGGACACGATGGGTTGGTGGAGAATGGCAACATCGTTAACGATGACACGCTACCCATTCTGGCCCGCATGGCCGTAGCACAAGCTGAAGCAGGCATCGATATAATCGGGCCCAGCGATATGATGGATGGCCGCGTGGGCTACCTGCGCGAGGCAATGGACCAAGCTGGACACTCGCAAGTTGGCATCATGAGCTACTGCGCCAAGTACGCCAGCGCCATGTACGGCCCGTTCCGCGATGCACTTTCGAGCGCACCCAAGTTCGGAGATAAGAAGACCTACCAGATGGACCCGGCCAACCAGCGCGAAGCCCTTCGCGAGGCCGCACTTGACGAGGCAGAGGGGGCCGATTTCCTGATGGTGAAACCAGCGCTGATGTACCTCGATGTGATACATCTGCTGAGCGAGCACACCGCCCTGCCCATTGCCGCTTACAATGTGAGCGGTGAATACGCCATGCTAAAGGCCGCTGCCGAGCGTGGTTGGCTCGATCATGACCGGGCCATGAACGAGATGCTCCTCAGCATCCGCAGAGCCGGGGCAACCGCAATCCTGACTTATTTCGCCAAAGAGTATGCAGAGAAAGCTGTGGGTCGGTGATGTTGAAAATTGACATGCATACCCACTTGATGCCTGAGCATATGCCAGACTTCGCTAAGAAGTTCGGCTATGGCGATTTCATCAGCATGAAGCATTTGGGCAACGGGGTGGCCGACATGATGCAGGGCGAGCGGTTTTTCCGGAAGGTGCAGCAGAACAGTTGGGATGCTGCAATCCGTATTCCTGAATACGCCAATCACGGCACCCAGGTCCAAGTTGTGTGTACGGTACCGGTGCTGTTCTCTTATTGGGCAAAACCCAAGGATGGACTCGAAGTCTCCCGTTTTTTGAACGATGACCTTGCCGAGCGCATCGCTCCATATCCGAGGAATTACATCGGGTTGGGAACGCTGCCCATGCAGGATACCGATCTTGCCATCCGCGAGTTACAACGAATCAAAGAAGAACTGAGGTTTCCGGGTGTTCAGGTCGGGTCCAATATCATTGACATCAATTTGGGCGAGCAACAGTTCTTCCCGCTCTACAAGGCCATGGAAGCAATGGGCATGGCCCTTTTCGTTCATCCTTGGAACATGATGGGACAGGACCACATGCGCAAGTATTGGTTGCCCTGGCTCGTGGGCATGCCGGCCGAGACCGCCCGTGCAGTCTGCTCCATGATATTCAGTGGGGTATTTGAAAAATTCCCGAAGTTGAGGGTCTGCTTTGCTCATGCAGGAGGGTCTTTCTTACCTACCATCGGGCGCATTGAACATGGTTTCAACTGCCGACCCGACCTAGTCGCTATTGACAACGATGTGAACCCGCGCAACTACGTGGGCAGGTTTTGGGTCGATAGCATAACACACGATGCCGATGCCTTCCTTTACATCCTGAAAATGCAGGGCAGCAAACGAGTGTGCCTCGGTAGCGATTATCCTTTCCCCCTGGGCGACCTTGAGATAGGAAGGTTCATTGAGGAGATGGGGCTTGATTCTAACACCATGAATGATGTGATGTGCAATGCCGCTCTAGAGTGGTTGGGGGTTGATCATAAGAACTTCTGTTATTGATAAGGAATGATATTATTCGTATATTTATGACATGGGAACACGCGTCAAGAACCAGAATCGGAGGCTGAGCATACCGGAAAAGAACCAACTCAGAAGGAGCATAGTGCGGCTTCATT
>Ga0169931_10014190_pt1 | contig 10807 bp, 8 predicted proteins | sample Kivu_15m_20L_FD_129675 | JGI IMG/M metagenome (GOLD analysis project Ga0169931, IMG submission 129675) | Freshwater microbial communities from Lake Kivu, Western Province, Rwanda to study Microbial Dark Matter (Phase II) - Kivu_15m_20L... | ecosystem: Environmental > Aquatic > Freshwater > Lake ... | reverse complement strand
TAGCTACAGCTGTTAATTCGTGTTACTATTTAGCATCAAATTTGACGACAAAAGGGTCTCCTTCGGCTCCGATTTTGTTCCGAATGTACTGAAGACCTTTGAAAAAATCATCGCCTTTAAATTTTCTGCAGTTAATGAAGAGCTAAGTGTCACTCATCATCTCGTAGAAGCTATCTGTATGTATTATTTTTTACTTTCGAAGCAAGCTATAGTAAGCTCTTCCTTAGGCAGTTTCTTTTGCCTCCACCTCATTTTGAAAAAATCAAATATTTGTCTCAGCTTGAATCCTTACTTTCCCCTCACACTGCGCATCTATCCGTCTTCTCCAGTCAGCAACTAGTAGGGCATTCCTTGATGGAACACGCATATGTCTGGTAGATTGATACCTAGTTTATTGTTTGTGCTTGGAGATCGTTTGAGATGAAGAAGGATGAAAGCGAAAGGATCGGCGAGAGTGATGCCGAAATTTGTTTGAAAGTGAGTGGAGAGATGTACGGGTGTGGAAACTGGTGGGGCTGTGTAGGGAACAGGAATAGTAGTGGGAATTACAGTTGTTAAGTGCTGAGGGTAGAAATCGCGAGGATTAAGGGTTTTGGCTCTTGACATGCCAATAAAAATATGAAAGAAACACTATCAAGTATAACTAATAATCTCAAATAGTATATCAGATTAATGTGATAATGTATTCATATAGATTGTCACTAAAATCACTCAACTTTTTCTTAATTTTTTATTTGACAAGCGCTAAAGTTATAATTCGTTAGCCCTTATATTCATATATTTAAATGCGACCTCGAAGTACTTTTTCTTCCATTCAGATTAAAAATAAACAGTGCTTTAGTCCTTCGGTGCCCATCCAACTGGCTAGCCCTTTGATCGCAAACAAACAGAAAAGGAAATGATGACCGCAATTGCACACAAAAACTAATAAATTGCAGTTCTTCATGCAGTCAGTACTTTAATATAAATACAGATACGCGGCTCGGCTACGAACTAGCACAGCTGCAAAGAAGAGTAGGACTCGATCCGAATACTGTAATCGCTTAGCTTTAAAAAATCGGATAATTATCAGTTGCGCATCATTTCGAACAAGGACAGCTGCAGTACCTCGATAGTTTGCTTCTGGCCTACGACTAATCTATTTTGAAACAAAAGAAAATGGTATTAATTTAAGTAAGTAGATTGCGCTTTTGTTTTCGCAGCTTGAAGACGCGTAGAAAAAAGCAGAAGCAGTCATAGGAGAGAACTAATACTTGTTATAGTAAAACAAAAATAAGTGTATGAAGATTCTTGAGATTTATCATCGAGGACATCCGCAGTAAAACCTTACTCAAGCCTATGGTACTCCTTTTTTTTACTCAGCAAAATTGACAAAAGAAATGCAAGAAGAAAAATCTTTACTACTGCACTAGTAGACAGAACACGTTATGGTGGCATACCAACAGTTACAGGCTCAAAATTAATCAGTTTAACGCGAGCTAGCTATGCAGAAAGAAGCAGTCTAGCAATATTTCAAAAAGTACACAGAACAAGCAGAACAGCTCAAAGAAGCCTTGGTCTCAGTAGACAATCTAGTAAAGGTAAAGGAATTTTTGTAGAAAACAGTCAACAAACTTGGAGAATAAAACAACGGACTTTAAGCCAATAACAGCCAGTTTTAGCACAGAACAGCTAAGCTATAACTTGAAGTAAAATCTTTGAGAAATCAACTTTTTGCTCAAAAACAACTAGGCAGACAAGAAAACTAGCAGCTTCAGCTACAAATGGAAACTTGTAAGGCAGAAAGCGATAATTCTTCTCGAAAGGAAAGGTAGTACTTCACTAAATGCATGTCTTTGTAGAGGTAAGTCTAAGCTTTAAATGAAACTCTGAGATCACTAAGAAAAGATAACTAAAGAGTTAAGTCTGAGTTCGAACAAACCATCAAAATGTGTGACGCTTATGAATCTAAGGTCACATCACTCACTAGAAAACAAGATGCCTTAAAAGAGGCAGCTGATAGGACTTCTGAGCAATTGGACTCGCTTATCCTTGAACGAGACAAAGCTCTTCTAAAAATCGAACAACTTTAAAAAATACTTTAAGCCACAAATTCTCGTCAAAGACAATAGCTTTTAAAGTTACGTTAAAATTACGAAAAAGGGTCAATGGATCTTCAGTAGAGACTCAGAATTCTCGGATAAGAAAAATAGTAAAGTGAATCGATGTATCTCTAGAGCTAAGTAATGCTAAAAAGTCAAATTGATAAGCTTAAACGTTAAAATTCAGCTTTGCAAGAAGAAAATTTGAAATTTATCGAAAATGTTCATATGAACTCAGGATCATAAGTCGTGGCTAAGCTTAAAGAATATCAAGAAAAAAACGATTCACTGATGAAACTATTGAATCAAAGATAAAAAGCAGTCAGAGAAACCAATATGCATGTATAATAGATACAGCAAGAACTAGATGGTCAGGTCAGAAGTCTAACTAGACAACTTTAAAGAGAAAAACAGCTTTCAGCCCAGTACACTAAGTAACTAACACAATAAAGATCAAGAGCTAGCATTCTTGCGACATAAAAAGAGTGTCTATAAGTTTAATTGCGCAAGATGAAAAAACAAGGTGATCAAAGAAACTATCAAATTTTAGACGAACGCGAATCTAGAGTATCAGAACTGTAAGGAAAATTGATGGAAGCAGTGAGAAAAGAAAAAGATACTCGAACCAAAGCACTTTAGATGCTTTAAAGGTTCGATCAGACTGAATAAAAATTGAAACTATAGTTCCAAAAAACTATAGTAGATTTGTAGTCATAGAATGCAAAGTTGAGGCAGAAAGTAGATAAGCTAAAAAACAAAAAATGATATAGATTTTATCCATTAGAATAAATTTTATCAAAATATATTATTTCCTTGCATTTAAACTGAATATTGATGTGTCTAATATAAAGATATTGGTAATGATGCGTCAGTTCAAGAACTGGAGAAAAGTTCATCACGCCCATCACAACTCTAAGATCATGGATGCCAGCTTCGAAAGCAACCAATCGCATACCCCAAATCGTTTTTCAAGATTTAGTTCTAAAAAATTGTAAGAATAGCCCAAGGCACCTTTGTTTGCTTTCCCAAATCGACCTCAAAAGGAAAAAGATGACAGCGTTTCTGTTTAAAACAGCAGAGCAGAAGAAGTTTAATAAAGCAAAAGTTAGATTATGAAGGCCTTGAGCAAACCCATATAAACTTTCAAAAGACCTAAAGGACCTCAACAAGATAAGCTTATGAGAGTTATAAAATAAGTCACTGCTGTGAATCAACAACTGAGACACACTATAGACTTTTTTGCCTGGAAATTCAGGGAGATTCAGAAAGATTGGAACAGAAGTTTCCAGGAGTTACTAGTCAAACAAGTAGCTGAATATGAGTAAGATATCAGAAACACAGCTACTTTCATTAACACTCAAGAAAACAATTTTAAAGAAGTAGTCCAGAAACTGACATCGAAACAGTCGCCTACTGCCGTGTAAGGCTAAGATTTACTGGTGAGTTTTTCAGGTATTCGAAGCAATTAACATCCACCTGCCGCTTTGGAGAAAACACACGAAGATCTTTTAGGCACTTTTTCAGGAGTAAAAGTCAACCAAGTAGAGAAAAAAGTTCAAGATAGTCCGATATACTAGATGCCTATGTCTCAGGTAAGCGCCAGAGACGGTTCGGCATAACAAAATGTAGCTAGAAATAACGTAATAGCTTCTCTTTTGAACACTTAACCTGACGATAAAGGAAATCGTTAACTACGCAATCTTCGCCAGACCATACAAAGAATGAAAGAAATTCTTTAATGATAATCTAAAATTAGTTAATTTCTCTTTATTTTTATCAAAAATAATCATTCATGAACTTTTTATATAGTGCTATACATCAATCAAACGATACTGCCTCCTTTGAGTAGTCTCGTCAAAGAAGTGACCTGCAAAATCGCAACTCCAATAATCAAAAGAACTTAGAAAATCTCATATCCAAGATATATCTTGGTACTTGATAGAATCTTGTCTTGAAGCTGATCTTTGATCAGATAATTTCTTTGCGAAATCGTCATCAAAGCCTATATGACCATATATGTACCTTGAGCTCATTTGAAATTCCTTATACTTTTTAATGAGCACTTGCTATGTGTTATTTCGTAGCTAATTTGTCCATCACTTGCAAAGGAGACGAGTTAAGCATAGCTACCAATTTAGTAACAGCTCCTGATGCCAAAAATCTAACAGTATACCTCGAACCTTTTTTCGCCAGAAAAGTTATGCCAGTAGTGGTGTAAAACTAGCGATCAATCAATACTCTAGCGTTGTCTTCATAGACTATTATTCTTATTTCTTCGCCCTATCTATACTCGGCTGAAACGTATACATTCTATTTTTTCCAGTATACATGCATCTAGAATTTTATCTATTGCTATGCTGAAGGCAAAAGAATGAAATCGTCGAATCTTCCACAAACGAATGTGTAAGACTTAACATTGGTATAGGTCATGCTGTTACTTTGACGAATCTATTGCTAACTTTTGAGCACTTGCTGAGATTTCGCTGTCTAAAATACGATATACTGATGTGATCTTGTCTTGCTTGCTACTAATATCTTGCTTGTTGCCGCTCGTGCTATCTCTGCCTTTACTACTAGTGTCTTCTTTCGTACTATTCTTGCATTCTGAGCTACTATTAGTATTGCTAAGCGTCGAAGTTTTGCTATTGTTCCTGAGATGAAGCTAGAAAGACGACTAGAATGACTACCAAGACACGTAACATAACTTGATTATAATACAGATTCAAACACAAAAAAATATATCAAAAAATATCTGAAAAAATCATAAAATGTTTAAGATTGGACAAAAAAAATTAAAAAATTATCAGTTTCTCGTCTTTTTTATATACTTTCTTCTATTTTGATTAGTTTATATCTGTGGTTTCAGTTTATATATGTGATTGTGCATCTTGTTATTGATTTAAATATTGATTTGAATGGCATCACAAAAGGTCATTATTTTCGACACCAGCAAGCAACAACTGGGCAACCCTGGCTCTAATTATAAAAAATTCGTAAAAAAATACAAAGAGCTCCACAAGGTACCTCTCCCTTACCCAGATCGGACTCAACAAGGATTCTATTGACTTCGACAAAATCAAAAAAGCTCAGCTATTGATCATCGCTGCACCTAGAGACAAGTACTCTCCTTCTGAGATCGACGATCTACGCAAGTATGTCGAGAGTGGTGGAAATTTGTTGGTGCTCAGCAACGAGGGAGGTGATCGAAGGTAACTTACTTGTCACTAAGAAACAATTCCAACATCGGTGAACTTACTAAAAAGTTCGGTATCGGAATAAACTCAGATTGCGTGATCAGAACTTCTTTTTACAAATACTTTCACCCTAAGGAAGCATACATCCACAACGGAGTGCTCAACGAAGAAGTCAGCAGAGTCATCAACGGGTACGCTAAAGAACCCAAAGGAAGACAAAATAATGCGTTTGCTCTGGGAGGCAGATAAGATGAAGATTAAGAGTATCAACGTGAGTCTAAGCGCACTGGAGTCGATTTTGTTTTCGTCAATGGTTCTAGTCTCAATGTAAGCAGCCCAGCTAATGCCATCCTAGGGTCTGGACCTTTGGCTTATCCTTGCAATAAAGCTATTTGTGGAGTCTATGAGGCAGGAAAAACAAGAGGTCGATTGGTCGTTGCTGGTAGTGTTGACATGTTCAACGATGACTACTTTTAATTGTAAGAAAATCAAAAATTGATGGACTTCTTCATGCGATATTTCTTCACTTAAGAAGTTGAGTTTTAGTTCCAAAAAGATTAGTCAGAACAGCCGACCTCTGGCCTTGTGCCTGATATCGCATAAGTAGCCGACAATCTTAAAAGTTGTTTCCAGGTATCGATATATTAATCAAGGAAGGCTAAGAGCTTCCCAAGGACTTTACGAAGATGTTCGAAACCTAGCTTTTCCGCTACGATTTCGACTTGCTACCCGACGTTACTTCTCTTTTCTCTCGAATGTAAGTTAAACATGAGCCTTTAACCCTTATAGTTCCTCAGTTTTAGACTCCTCTTCTCGGTCTAGCACCTGGAGTCTTTGCCCCTGTTCTCAAATAACTGCCAAACCCATCCCTCTAACTATTCGATTTAGATGAATAATTTTCACAAGAAAAAGTGAGGTTAGCTCAGTTGACAAACAAGTGCGAAGACGGAGATCTGTAGTACTTCGTGAGATAAGCCGGAGATATCCTTGGAGTGAGCGACAAGGTGAAAAACAGAGGCGAACCCAAGGCCATTTTAAAATACATTGTGGACCAGATAGTAATTTTTTATTGATTTAGATCAAGTTCAAGAAGAACACAATGGGCTGAGTGATCTGCTGCAAAATGCCAGTTTATTCATAAAATCAATAGCAATATTAAGTATTTTTATATCTATACTATATCAGAATCATACAAATAGCATAGCATAAGTTATATATATTTGGCGCTATGAAAGAATATATATATGCTATATGCCCTATAATACTCGATTAGTGAATAGTTCTTAATATATATAATAATGGAGTCCTAAGCCACGAACCAACAGTTGTTCAACTAACTGCTCAAACAGTTCTAGCTTGATTAAAACGAAACCCTCAAACAACTGATTGACCGAATAGTCAACTGCCCCCTTCCCCTCCCTCATCTCGCTTGTCTCAACATGCTCATCACCAACAAAGGCACTCAGCCACGACAAAGAAGAGATGTCGCAGGACTTGCCAGAACTGTTGCAGATTCGCCTATCTTCCCAGTTCTCGAAGGATTGCTAAAAAAAAATGTTGTAGGCGACCATGGGGCTACCATGTAGACAGCTAAGCTGATCAGCAATTTGTGCAGTTAGAACCCGCACATCATCGACAACATTATGCTAGCATCGCCCAACATCATCGACCATCTCTTTGCACTTTTCTCGCAAGTATAAAGCACTCCGTCTTAACCTTAAAATTTAATAGAGATCTTGAACTTTTTTCATCATGTGAGTCTCAAGTAGACAATAGTAAGGACTGATAAGCTAAAACCTGCACTAAAATGCTTTCTGTAGATGATTCTTGGAGATAATAAATTTGTTTAATTTACGCAAAATAGCAAAAAATACTCACATTTTTGCGGACTTTTGCTAAAATTTCACAGCAATGTGCCTGAAATAAGTCATTACATATTGGCAACTTTATAGATTGTCCTCAAAGGACTGAGTCAGCACTACGGAGGATACAAAAAACATAAAGATAACCTTCTTAATTTCACAAATTAAGAGCGTTAGTAGATACAGCTAGATATATCTATTAATGATAAGAAATTATGTGGACTTATGCACATGTATCGAAGAATCAGAGACTAGGTCTTGAGCAAATACAAAGGCTACTCTTTTCTTGGTATGCTAAAAATATTTTTGAAGTTGGCGATGTCTCGACCTGTTTGTCTGGTGAATCGACCTCTGGACAGTCGTTCCTTAGTCTAGATAACGACATAGCTGATCTAAGATATATACGAGCATCATCTGCATGTAAGTCAGCACACCTAGAGCTATATCTCCGATATTTTAAAAAAAGCAGTAAAACTGTGGTCTGATGCTGGCGACAATCAATAAATAACCTAAGAAAAGAAAGCAAAAATGCTATAAATGATATAGTAATAATAAGACGCCTAAGACATCAAGGCACTAGTTTAAGGTTAACCAAAAAATGAGGAAAAAAAAGAAAAAGTCTTAACTTAGTAAGCCAGATTGGCATCACAGTACATTTAATGTAACTAAATTTTAGCTCATTTAGGATTTTCTGATAAACTATGTGCTTCTTTCGTCAGACTCACTGTACTGCTATACAAACTATTAGAATAGAGTCCCACGACTCCCAACATTCAGTTCTTGATCAATGTTTCTACTGCCAAACTTGAAAGGATTTTAGCTTTGCTACATAGAGCCTTACCTACGAATTTGTACACCCAGTCTTACCAATACCCTCATCTTCTGACCCATCTTTCTAAGTTACTTCCTCATTTTTTCAGAAGAGGAATGCAACGATAAGTTTAATTTCTTGAAAAATAACTGCCTCTATTGTCAGAAATTACCACTTAAGGTGAATCAAGCTAAGTCCGTTTCGTCAAAGAAAGAGTTGACTAGTAAACACTCAAAAACGTAATTCACAATAAGTTGAGTGAAAACATTAACTGCGATCTTGCGATGTTCGACACTCTTGCTAAATTCTTCAACGCTGCCAACCATCATGAAGACACACTGAAGCACTCCATGAAACTTATTCACACTTTTTTAGACCATTTCAGAAGATAATATTGGCAAAATATACCTCAAGGAGCTATAAGCCTCAAACACGTAGTGTGCGCTAGACTCATCTTGAAAATCATATTGGAGTTCATGCCACCTCAATATGAGCATGATCTTTCGAACCCCCATCTGCTCCTAAAAAACAAAATAAAAGTATATCGCTACTGCCATCTTTTAAAGTAACAAATGGGAGAAGGATTCATCGCTTTGCTTGGAGATCTAGTGGGTCCATTGAGTGTACATTGCTACTCAACTATCGGGGAGTTTATAGACACCCCTTAGAATAGATAAACTGTGCTTGTTACTGTATTTTGCAAGCTTACTCTTCAAAGAATCAAACACTTTTTTGGACATTTGACTTTTGCTCATAGCTAGGTTGTCATTCATGGATTACCTCTGGAAAATATATTCTAAGGTTTAACAGTGACTCGAGATATCATCTAAGATGGTACAATAGACTACTATAGCGCGATGGCTGATTTCGTTAAAAGAGCCATTCTATGCCGCAATCCAGCTCCAATGAGTTAAGAAATAATCGGAACTGTCTTGGGAAGAATGCTGTCGTACCAACTGACTGTCACATAACAAGAGTCGATAAGTCAGCTCAACTCAGAACGAAAAAAGAATGTCGATGAGATATCTTAGGAGCTAATCAAATGGCTATGGTCGAATCTTCACAGACCAATACTTAAACTTCCACTACTAGTCGAGCGCATACTACCTTTTAAGTTTCTAACCATACCTGACGAGCCAGCCTAAGCTATTTTGGTTCATCATAGACTGGTCAAGGAATCTAAAGAATTTCTTTAATAGGTCTCATGGCTGTTAGCTGAGTGCCATTTTGCTTTTACATAACGAAAAATGGATATTGGAGTACGTCTTAAAAAAAGACCATTTTAGAGAAACATAAGTCTTAACTAGGGAGTTCAACTTGTGGCCAACTGCAGTCAAGTTCTCGGTTAGTTCATGAAAATCATGATAAATGTTCAGTATCTTGAGTAACAACACGCAAGAGTAACACCCAACTATTGTCTTTCTTTGATATAATTCGCAGGAGTACTTTTGACTGACCTCGAAGCTGATCAACATTTCGTTTTATAAGCCAATACGCTTATAAGATCAACTCTTTGGTTCCTTTTTCAGTATCTTGAGTATCGAAATGAACTAGATCAGATGCAGAAAAAGAAGAAAAAATAGAAGAAAAAGCAAAAACAAAAAGTAATTAAATCTATGCAAAACAAAAAATAATAAAAAAACAATCAAAGAAAGAAAGTTTAAAAGAAAAAATAGAATAAGAAAGCTAATCAACAGAAGTAACAAGGGTAAGGTGCAAAAAGATTAAGGACTCATCTTAATTAAGAATTGATCAAATAATAATTGAAAAAGTAGTTGAAAAGAAGCAAATCAGGTCCTTTATAAACTCTTGAGCAACAAAAAAAGAGTCAAAAAGATGATAAAGACCGTAAGGAAGATAAAAGGTAATCTAGAAGAAAAAAGAAAACAGGAAAGCTACAGGTAACCATTCAGACGTATCTTGTAAATATTCTCAAAGCTGCAAATAGTGGTAAATAACCCTTACTGACTAACAAAACTCTTTAGTATTTCTTATTCTTCGTAAGTCAAAATATGCCAGCAGGACTTCTTACCTCACCTCCCAGCCCTCATTTTTCAGCCAGTTTAAGCTAACTCATGCCACATTTACTTGAGCTCAAAGTCAAAAACAGTCGCACTCATGGCTTCCATATGCTTTTGTGCAAGCTAGGCCTTCAGTTGCTTGACTAAAACCATCTCAAGACAGACTATGAGCTCACATTAAAAAGATACATTTTTCAAAGCAAAAATCAAACCATTCCACTTGATAAATTCCTTAAACTTATCAGAGATAACTACTAATAAGCTCCAGCTCTGATTGCATCTTTACTGATTCTTGAGCACAAGTAAGAAATCATACCTTTCGACATGTAAAAATGCAGAAATTTGATCCACAATCGCAAAGACAAATAATATTTAGTAAAGCTGAAACCTGGAGTTTAGCTGCATATGCTGAACTGTCTTCCGAGTCGTCGAAAAATGTCATCAACTTAAGAATAAGCTAAGACTGTAAAGGTCAAGTAGTTCGTTCCCTAGGGATAGATACACAGTGTTTTGGTTGAAATTATAAATAGAACGATAAGACTTCTTATTCGAGAAATCGACAAAGCCGTTTAATTTTAGGCCAGTGCCTAAGGGTATAAGCATGGTCAGTATTTGTAGCCTTTTAACCTGAAAGTCTTGTTGCATACTATTCACTACTTGATACGAGAATCTCCCTCTCTGACTCCCTTTATAAGTCGTTTCAAATGCAGAAAAGTAATCATAAATGAGCTGAAAAGTGATCAATTAAGTCATCGTGAGAAAGTCACAACACTCGTCAGTTAGCTTCTAGGCTGTCCAAATGGCATCTAAAATATGCCTTAGATACTCTATCTATCAG